>Ga0335070_10010907_pt1 | contig 10625 bp, 10 predicted proteins | sample Lox_Sample_13_FD_206722 | JGI IMG/M metagenome (GOLD analysis project Ga0335070, IMG submission 206722) | Soil microbial communities from Loxahatchee National Wildlife Refuge, Florida, United States - Lox_Sample_1.3 | ecosystem: Environmental > Terrestrial > Soil > Wetlands | place: USA...
GGCCGCTGCGGCGAAGCAGATTGCAGACCTCGATCTCGTCGCGAAGGCGCTCGGCGAAGGGAGCGCGAAGCCGTCGCTGCGCGCCGCCCGCGCCATCCTCGACTTCGTTCGGCAGAAGCGCGGTGCTGTCTAGCCGGGGCGCGCAACAAGCGAGCCCGAAGGATCGCGAAATAGCACGAAAACAATCTCACAATAGACTTGAATTCCTGTATGATGTTCTCTATTTGTCCCATGGCAACGACAACGCAGGGGGAGAAGCGCCGATGCTGGCCTTCGCCAGGCGGCTGTAGGGCGTACGCCCGCAGCCTCAGGAACATCGTGGGATCAGACAGGGCCGGAGATGCGCGCTCACGGGCATCGCAGGCGGACGAGGAGGAAAGGCTGTGGCCGGGACGCCGGGCAGCACCTTCTTGCTCTCGCGCGGACCGCGGAGATGGAAGCGAAGGTGCCTGTCGGCCGGCCGGATGCGGCCGGGCGCGGGCCTGCCGACGGGCGCTGTCAGGACGGGCCTCGCCGGCGATCACCGGCGGGGCCCGACTCTATGGGGGTACGGTTTGCTGGAAGAAGGTGGGGTCGAGGATCAGCGCTTTGCCAGCGGCACGTAATCGCGAAGCGGTGCGCCGGTGTAGATCTGCCTCGGCCGCCCGATCTTCTGGTGCGGATCCTCCAGCATCTCTTTCCACTGCGCGATCCAGCCCACGGTGCGCGCCAGCGCGAAGAGGGCGGTGAACATGCTGGTCGGGAAGCCGAGGGCGCGCAGCGTGATGCCGGAATAGAAGTCGATGTTGGGATAGAGCTTGCGCTTGACGAAGTACTCGTCCTCGAGCGCGATCTTCTCGAGCTGGATCGCGATCTTGAGCAGCGGGTCGTCGCCGTGGCCGACTTCGTCGAGCACCGCGTGGCACTGCTTCTGCATCGCGGTGGCGCGGGGATCGTAGTTCTTGTAGACGCGGTGGCCGAAGCCCATCAGGCGGAAATTGTCGTTGGGATCCTTCGCCTTTTTGATGAATTCGGGGATCTTCTCGACCGAGCCGATCTCCTCGAGCATCTTGAGCGCCGCCTCGTTGGCGCCGCCATGCGCCGGGCCCCAGAGGCAGGCGATGCCGGCCGCGATGCAGGCGAAGGGATTGGCGCCCGACGAGCCGGCGAGCCGCACCGTCGAGGTCGACGCGTTCTGCTCGTGGTCCGCATGCAGGATGAAGATCGTGTCGAGCGCCTTGGCCAGGACCGGATTGACCTTGTACTCCTCCGCCGGCACCGAGAAGGTCATGCGCAGGAAGTTCTCCGTGTAGCCAAGCGCGTTCAGCGGATACACGAAGGGCTGGCCCATCGAATACTTGTAGGCCATCGCCGCGATCGTCGGCATCTTGGCGATCAGCCGGTGGCTCGCGATCTCGCGCTGGCGCGGGTCGTTGATGTCGGTCGAGTCGTGATAGAAAGCGCTGAGCGCACCGACCACGCCGCACATCACCGCCATCGGATGCGCGTCGCGCCGGAAGCCGCGGAAGAACTGCGCCAGCTGCTCGTGCACCATCGTGTGCATGGTGATGGCGCGGTCGAATTTCGCCATCTCCGCCTTGCTCGGCAGCTCGCCGTGCAGCAGCAGGTAGCAGACTTCGAGGAAATTCGAGTGCTCGGCGAGCTGGTCGATGGAGTAGCCGCGATAGAGCAGCACGCCCTTGTCGCCGTCGATGAAGGTGATGTCGCTTTCGCAGCTCGCCGTCGACGTGAAGCCGGGATCGTAGGTGAACACGTCCGCCTCGCCGTAGAGCTTGCGGATGTCGAGAACCTCGGGGCCCTCCGTGCCGGTGAACGCCGGCAGCGTGTACTGCTTGTTCTTGTAGGTCAGGGTGGCGGAACCGACGGGCTTGATCTTGCTCTCACGCATGAAGGGGCTCCTTGGGACGCTGCGCCCCGGGGAAGGGCGCCGGTTCTCGGTCATCTTGCACTGCAGCAACTATATGCCGGGTAGGTTAATTTCGTCCATCCGGGCGCCGGAATCACCCTGCATAAGCCCTCAGTCGCGTCAGGGATTCGTCGCGGCCGAGCACGGCCATCATCTCGAACAGGGGAGGCGACGATGTCTGGCCGGTGATTGCCGCGCGCAAGGGCTGCGCCACCTGGCCGAGCTTCACGCCATTGCTCTCGGCGTAGGTCCGCGCCGCCTGCTCGAGCGCCGAACCCGACCAGTCGGTCGCTTCGAGGGCCGGCAGGACCTTGGCGATGGTCGCGCGCGCCTCGCTGGTCAGCAGCTTTTCCGCCGCCGCGTCGAGCCCGCGCGGCCCGTTCGTATAGAGGAATTCCGCCGCCGTGCTCAGCTCGACGATCGTCTTGGCGCGCTCCTTCAAGCCTGGCATCGCCGCCGTCAGCCGTTGCCGTGCCTCAATGCTCAGCAGCCGCGGCGGCGCCTCGCGGCCCAGCAGCGCCACGACCTCCGCGGTCAGCGCCTCGTTGCCGCTCGCGCGGATGTAGTGGCCGTTCAGGTTGTCGAGCTTTTTGAAGTCCATTCGCGCCGGCGACTTGCCGATGCTCTCGAGGTTGAACCACGCGATCGCCTGTTGCGTCGAAATGATCTCGTCGTCGCCGTGGCTCCAGCCAAGCCGGAGAAGGTAGTTCCGCATGGTCTCCGGCAGATAGCCCATGTCGCGGTAGGCCTCGACCGCCAGCGCGCCATGCCGCTTGGAGAGCTTGGCGCCGTCCGGCCCGTGGATCAGCGGCACATGCGCATAGACCGGCACCGGCCAATTCAGCTGCTCGATGATCTGGAGTTGCCGGGCCGCGTTGTTCAGATGATCGGCGCCGCGGATGACATGGGTCACACCCATGTCGTGGTCGTCAACGACCACCGCCAGCATGTAGGTCGGCGTTCCGTCGCTGCGGAGCAGCACCATGTCGTCGAGCTGGTCGTTCTGGAATTTCACGTCGCCCAGGACGACGTCGCGCACCACTGTCTCGCCGCTCTGCCGTGACCTGAGCCTGACGACATACGGCGCAGCGCCGCCCTGGCCCGGATCGCGGTCGCGCCAGCGTCCGTCATAGCGGACGGGCTTGCCCGCCGCGCGCTGCGCCTCGCGCATCGCATTGAGCTCTTCGGCGGTGGCGAAGCACTTGTACGCCTTGCCCTCGGTGAGCAGCTTCTCGGCGACGGCACGATGCCGGTCGGCGCGCGCGAACTGGTAGACCGTCTGTCCGTCCCAATCGAGCCCGAGCCATTCCATGCCTTTCAGGATCGCGTCCACCGCCTCTGGGGTTGAGCGCTCGCGGTCGGTGTCCTCGATGCGCAGCAGGAAGGTGCCGCCCGTGTGCCGCGCGTAGAGCCAGTTGAACAGCGCCGTGCGGGCACCGCCGATGTGCAGGTATCCGGTGGGTGACGGGGCGAAGCGAAGGACGGGTTTTCTGGTCTCGGTCATTTGTGCTTGGCTAGGGACGGGCCGGCGTTTGCGGCTTTTCGTGAGCTTCTAGCAAACGGTGTCCCGTGGGGGTAGTAGCCCGCTTCCCGCTGTTCCGGCGTCCTGCGCGCGACGAGGCGAGGTTTGCGCGGGTCTGGCTCGGCGCCGCCGCGACCGCTGCTCTGAACGAGCGTGAACGCTGGCCGCTCTGGCTTCCGGTCGCGCTCGGAACGGGCATCGGCATCTACTTTGCGCTGCCGGTGGAGCCGCCGCTCCGCTGGGCCGCGCTCGCCGCCGCGCTCGGCCTCGCCGCGATGGTCGGCGCTGCACGCATGCGCCGGGCCGTCTGGCGCGTCGTGCTGTCCGCGATCGCGGCCATGTCGCTTGGCTTTGCGGTGGCCAAGCTTCGTACCGAGTTGGTCGCGGCGCCCGTGCTCTCGCACCAGATCGGACCCATGGCGATCGAGGGCCGCGTCGAACAGGCCGAGCTGCGTGGCAAGGGCATCCGTTTCGTACTCGGCGATATCCGTGCCAAGCGCTTCACCGCTGCCAGTCGGCCGGCGCGCGTCCGGATATCGGTCCGCGCCGCGACGCCGCTGCCGACGCCCGGCACCTGGGTGCACGTCACCGCCGTGCTGATGCCGCCGCCGGCGCCCGCGGCACCCGGCGCCTACGATTTCGGACGTGCCGCATACTACCTCCGGCTCGGCGCCGTCGGATACTCCTACGGCCGGCCCAAGCCGATCGCCCCGCTCGCCGCACCCTCCTGGCGCGACCGCTACGGCCTCTTCGTCGCGCATCTTCGTGCCCGCATCACGGCGCGAATCCATGCTGTTCTGCCCGGCAGCACCGGCGGTATCGCGTCGGCGCTGATCACCGGCGACCGCGCCGCGATCTCCGACGACGACGAGCAGGCGCTGCGCGACGCCGGCCTCGCCCATGTTCTCGCCATCGCCGGGCTGCACATGGCGCTGGTCGGCGGCGGGCTCTTCTGGGTGCTGCGCGCTCTGCTCGCAGCGTTTCCCGCGATCGCGTCGCGTTATCCGATCAAGAAGTGGGCTGCCGCTGCCGCGCTTCTCGCGGCGGGGTTCTATCTGATGATCTCGGGCGCGTCGTCCGCCTCGACGCGTGCCTTCGTCATGCTCGCCATGATGCTCTTTGCGGTCCTTGTCGACCGGCCCGCGCTCTCGATGCGGTCGCTGGCGCTCGCCGCCACGATCATTCTCATCCTGGGACCTGAGAGCCTCATGGAACCGGGCTTCCAGATGTCCTTTGCCGCGGTCGTCGGACTGATCGCGGTCGCCGAGTGGGAGCAGGCGAGGGCGCGGGCCGAGCTCCAAAGTCGGCGGCGCTTCGCCGCCGCCCGCCGCTACCTTCGCGGCATAGCCGTCACCAGCCTTGTCGGCAGCATCGCGACCGTGCCGTATGCGATCTATCACTTCGACCGGGCCACGCACTACGCCGTGCTGGGCAACCTGCTCGCGATGCCGGTCATGGGCTTCGTCGCGATGCCGGCCGCCGCGCTCGCGGTGTTCCTGATGCCGCTCGGCCTCGACGAATGGCCGCTGCGCGTCCTGGGCTTCGGCATCGAGATCATGCTCGCGATGGGCCGCTGGGTCTCGTCCCTGCCGGGTGCGGTCAGCGTGATGCCGGCCTGGCCGGCGGGCGCGCTGGTGCTGGTTTCGTTTGGGGGGCTCTGGCTTGGCCTCTGGCGGGGAAGCTGGCGCTGGTTCGGGCTTGCGCCGATGTTGTTCGGCGTCGCGCTCGCCTACTCGACGCGGCAGCCGGATCTCCTGATCGCGCGCGACGGCCTTACGGTGGCGCTGCGCGCGCCCGACGGGACGTTGAAATTGTTCCGCCCGTCGAAGGACGAATTCACCGCCGCCGAATGGCTGAAGCGCGATGGCGACGAGCGGGAACCCGCCGACGCAATCGCCAATGGCGCCGACGGCGTGCGCTGTGATGCGTTTGGCTGCATCGCGACCACGGTCGCCGGGGCAAGGATCGCCCATGCCGTGCGGATCGATGCCCTGGCCGAAGACTGCGCCGCAGCGACCATCGTCGTCAGCGCCGTTCCGGCGCTCGGTGGCTGCAAGGGCCCGCGCCTTGTCATCGACCGCTTCGATGTCGCACGCGGCAACGGTTACGCCATCTGGCTCGGCCCGCCATTGCGAGTCGAGACGGTCGAGCAGGACCGCGGCCTTCGTCCCTGGAGTGCTGGGTCGCGTCCGTCTCAGTAGCGGCGGATCAGTCCGACGAGGCGCCCCTGGATGCGAACGCGGTCGGCGCCGTAGAGCCGGGTCTCGTATGCGGGATTCGCCGCTTCGAGCGCGATCGAGTCGCCACGCCGGCGCAGCCGCTTCAGCGTGGCTTCTTGATTGTCCACCAGCGCGACGACGATCTCGCCCGTGTTCGCGACGTCCGCTTCCTGGATAATGACCGTGTCGCCGTCGAGGATGCCGGCGTTGATCATCGAGTCGCCGGTGACTTCGAGCGCGTAGTGATCGCCGCGGCCAATCATGCCGCCCGGCACCGGCACGTCACCGACCTTGTTCTGGAGTGCCTCGATCGGCGTGCCCGCGGCAATGCGGCCGACCAGTGGTACGTTCACGGCGCCTTCGCCGTCGCTGCCGGCGCGCCGCGGTCCGCCCGCCATGCGCGCATCGGTTGAGATCCGATTCTCGCCGCGACCATGCCGAGGCGCTGGACGCTGCGCCTGGCTGCGCGTCGTAGCTGGCCGGAGCGTGTCGGCCACGTTCTCGGGAAGTTTCACGATTTCGAGTGCGCGCGCCCGCTTTTCCATGCGGCGCAGGAAGCCACGCTCCTCCAGGGCCGTGATCAGGCGATGGATGCCCGACTTCGACTTCAGGTCGAGCGCATCCTTCATCTCGTCGAACGACGGCGGCACGCCGGTTTCCCGGATCCGTTCATGGATGAACATCAGGAGTTCGTATTGCTTGCGGGTCAGCATGGTTTCCATGTCCCTCGTGAGGCGTCCGCCCAAATCAGGGCGAACAAAGCCGAAACATGGGGAATCGTTCTACTTTAGTTCTTTCGGAGCGTCAACGCGCAATATCTGGGAAAAGCTGGCGTTCCCGGAACGGGACAGGCGGACGCTCGTTTTAAGGGGCCGGAGCGGGCGCACTCGAATCATGGAGCAGAACCATGACGAATATCCGCGAATTGATGGCCACGGCTGCCCTGGCGGCATTTGTTGGCATCGGCGCCCTGGCCGCGACGAGCACAGCGGCCAGCGCCTACACGGTCTGCAACCGCTTTGGCGATTGCTGGCACACGTACCATCGCTACGAATATCCGGCGACGCTTGGCGTGCGCTTCTACAGCGACGACTGGCGTTATCGCCGCCATTGGTACCATGACCGCTGGGACAGGTATCGCTGGCATGCTCATCACGATGGTCGCGGCTATTGGCGGAACGGGATCTGGATCACGTTCTGACCGAAGGTGAGTGGGGGAGCGGGCCGCGCGGTCCGCTCTCCCTCTGCCGGAACCGATGATCCGAAGATTCGTTCTTCCGCTTGTGGGAATGTTGCAACCATGGAGGTTGCGATGACCGGACGCCGCGGCGTGCTTGTGAAGCTGATTGCAGCAATGGCGATCGCGGGCAGCATGGTTGTGGCGTCGCCGGCATCGGCCTATGTCGTGTGCAACCGGTGGGGCCACTGTTGGCACACTTGGCGGCCCTACTACTACCCGTATCCGCCGCCCTACTACGGACCGTACTACGGGGCCTACTATCCGTATTACTACCCGTACTATGGCCCCTACTATGGCGGACCCGCCTTGAGCTTCGGATTCACGTTCGGAGGCGGTGGGCATTCCCACGGTCACCATCACTGAGAAGGGCCGGTTTTCCGGGCCGCCTCTCATTCCAGCAGCAGCACCGGCACGGATTCGCCTGCTTGCGCGGCTGGCGCGTGCGGCGCGCGCACGATGAGGCCGTCCGCCCGCGCGAGCACGCTCAGCATCGACGAGTCCTGTATGTCGAAAGGCGTTGCGAAAAGCTCGCCATCCATTGTTTCGATCCGTGCACGCAGGTAGTCCTGCCGCGCGTCGTTCTCCCTTACGGCTTTGCCGAGCCTGCCGGCAACGATGGGCATGCGATCCTCAGTGCCGAGCATCGCGGCGATTGCGGGTCGTAGAAATAGAATCGCGCAAACCAGCGTCGACACCGGGTTGCCCGGCAATCCCAGCAGCGGCGTGCCCGCGAGTCGGCCGAAGATCAGTGGCTTTCCCGGCCGCATCGCGATCTTCCAGAAGTCGAGCTCGAAGCCCTTGGGTCCGAGCGCCGTCTGCACCAGGTCGTGATCTCCGACCGAGGCGCCGCCCATGGTGACGATCAGGTCTGCGCCGTTTGACCTGTCGGCGATGCCGGCCACCGCCTCTGCGGTATCCGGAACGATGCCGAGATCGACCGCCTCGCCGCCCCAGCGCTCGATCATCGCCGCGAGCCCATAGCCGGACGACGCGACGATGCCTCCCGGCTTGCGCGGTTCTCCCGGTCGCGACAGCTCATCGCCCGTGGCGGCGAAATGGATCCTCGGTCGCTTTCGCACTTTCACCTGTGGCACATCGCCGGCCGCGATCAGCGACAGGTCGCGCACGCTCAGGCGATGGCCGGCCATCGCCAGCCGCTCACCGGCCTTGAAATCCAGCCCCGCCGCGCGAATGTGGCGGCCGGGCTTCGCAGCTTCCCGGAAAGTGACGCGTTCGCCGGAGGCCTCTGCGTCCTCCTGGATGATGATTGCGTCGGCACCACCCGGAACAACACTGCCAGTGAAGATGCGAACCGTCTCGCCGATGCCGACCTTGCCGGCAAACGGATGTCCGGCGGGTGCCGATCCGATCACCGACAGCGTCGCGCCTGGCGCTGGCACATCTTGGGCCCGTACAGCATAGCCATCCATCGACGATACCGCCGACGGTGGTTGGCTAGTCTGCGCGACAATGTCCGCCGCAGTCGCACGCCCCGCCGCTTCGCTGATCGGAACGGTCTCGACGCCGACCGGCGTGAATGCGCCGGTGATCCGTGCGACCGCCTCGTCAACCGAGATCATCGGAACATGTCTTCCACGTGCGCTCGCGCCGCGCGCGCCAGCCGCTCGGCCACGTCGCTTGGCAGCGACCGGACTCTTCCGGTCAGGAACGAGTAGATCTGCGCCGCCGGCACGCCGGCATCCTTCGCCCACTGTGTCGCGCGCAAACGTCTCGCCGTCATGAAGGCGCGGAACGCCTCGCGCTGGCCGTTGGCGTCGCGTGATGGAGCAGGGGCTGCAACCTCGCCTACGAGTGTCGTGGGCCGCGCCCGGGAACGGATGCCGGAACGATGGGCGGGCTTTTTCGCGCCGGTCGCGACGAAGTCGCCGCTCTTGCCGCCCGACTTAGAGACGAGCTTCACACCGCCGATGACCGCGCCTTTGTCGATCGCCTTGACCATGTCGTAGATCGTCAGCGCCGCGACGCTGGCCGCCGTCAGCGCCTCCATCTCTACCCCGGTCTGACCGGTCGTCTTCGCGCAGGCGACGATGCGGATCGCATGACTGTCGGCATCCGGCTCGAAATCGACCGTCGCATTCGTGAGCGCGAGCGGATGGCAGAGTGGGATCAACTCACTCGTCTTCTTGGCGGCCATGATGCCAGCAATTCGCGCTGCGGCAAGTACGTCGCCTTTCTTCGTGCCGCCGCTCGCGATGGCCTCGAATGCCTCGGGGGAAAGGGTGATCGTCGCTTCGGCGGTCGCCTTGCGATCCGTCGCGTCCTTGTCCGAGACATCGACCATGCGCGCCGCGCCGGCCTCGTCGAGATGGGTGAGCTTGCTCATGCCTGGAGCCTGGCGCCGAGCAGGCGTGCTGTCGCTGCGGCCACGTCCGCCGCGCGCATCAGGCTCTCGCCGATCAGATAGGTCGTGACGCCGGCTTCCGCGAGCCGCTTCAGATCATCGGGCGTGCCGAGACCGCTCTCCGCGACGACCAGCTGGTCCCGCGGAACGCGCGGCAGGAGTCGGAGCGTCACCGAAATATCGGTGACGAATGTGTGAAGGTCGCGGTTGTTGATCCCGATCATTTGCGCTCCAAGCGCCAGCGCCCGCTCGAGTTCATCTTCGTCATGCACTTCGACCAGCACATCCATGTCCCAGTACGCTGCGTCCAGCATCAGGGTTTTGGCCGTGATGTCGTCGACCATGGCGAGGATGATCAGGATGCAGTCCGCACCCCACGCCCGCGCTTCGGTCACCTGATAGGAGTCGAGCATGAAGTCCTTGCGCAGCACCGGAAGCGACGTCGCCGTGCGCGCCTGCATCAGGAATCGCGGCGAGCCTTGGAATGACGGTCCGTCTGTCAGGACCGAAAGGCAGGCCGCACCGCCGCGTTCGTAGGCCCGCGCAAGGGCGGGGGGATCGAAGTCGGCGCGGATCAGTCCCTTCGAAGGGCTCGCCTTCTTGATCTCCGCGATGAGGCCGTAGGCCCCGACCGCCTTCTTGCGCTCGAGCGCCGCGCGGAAGCCGCGCACCATGGGCGCGGCGCGCGCCGCATCCTCCAGTCCTTCGATCGGCAGCCGGGCCTTCGCTTCCGCGACCTCCTCGCGCTTGTACCTCGCGATGTCGTCGAGAATGGTCACGCCGCAGCCTTCGATACCGAGACCAGCTTTTCAAGCTTCTGCCGTGCGGCGCCACTGTCGATCGTCTCGGCTGCCAGTGCAACGCCGGCGCGAAGGTCGGCGGCCTTGCCGGCAGCGGCCAATGCGCCGGCGGAGTTGATCAGCACGATGTCGCGATAGGCGCCGCGCTCGCCCTCCAGGAGCCGGCGCAGCGCGGCGGCGTTGCGCGCCGCGTCGGCGCCGCGCACCGCTTCGAGCGGCCAGCGCCCGACGCCTGCCTCTTCCGGCGTGACCTCGCGTGCCGTCACCTTGCCGCCCTCGAGCACCGCGACGTGCGTGACGCCCGAGACCGTGATCTCGTCGAGACCGTCGTCGCCATGCACGACCCAGGCGCGCTCGGCGCCGAGACGTCCCAACACCTCCGCGATCGGCACGGTCCAGGCCTTGTCATAGACGCCGACGAGTTGGCGTCGCACCCGCGCCGGATTGGACAGTGGCCCGATGAGATTGAAGATCGTGCGGATGCCGAGCCGCTGTCGTACCGGCGCCACGTGCTTCATCGCGGGATGGTAGGCCTGGGCAAACAGGAAGCAGAGCCCCGCCTCGCGAAGGCATTGC
>Ga0335070_10010910_pt1 | contig 10623 bp, 32 predicted proteins | sample Lox_Sample_13_FD_206722 | JGI IMG/M metagenome (GOLD analysis project Ga0335070, IMG submission 206722) | Soil microbial communities from Loxahatchee National Wildlife Refuge, Florida, United States - Lox_Sample_1.3 | ecosystem: Environmental > Terrestrial > Soil > Wetlands | place: USA...
ATCCGGGAAGCCCTCGACAGCGTACTCTTCCAGGAAGGGGGAGATCCCGGCGAGGGCTGAGGGAAAGATGGCTGAGTGCGAATGCGGGGAATCTGAATGCTGGATCTGGAACGGGTCGGCTCAGGGATGGGTTCTTACATGCGACGCCTGCGGAAAGATCCGGCAGCCAACAGACGAAGAGATAAAAAAGTTCTTCGACGAATGGGCGGGTAGGCGATAAGGATGTATGAAGTAGTTATCGGCTCGATAACAATCCACGAGAAAGACAGGACGCATACCGATCTGTTACCCATCGAGGTGGGCGGTTATTATGCCTCGTGGGGAGCTCTCTACGATGCCCTGAAGGAGAACGGCATCAAAAACGAGACATTTCACTTCGATAAACTCTGCTGCAAAAAGGGCGAATTCTTCTTCGGAAGAAACGAAACCGCTGCCAAGTATCGGCTCCTTTCTCACGTTGAGGAAACCTGCGACAGTATTTATGGGAAAACCGAGTTCACCTGGTATTGCCCGTTCTGCGGGGCGCAGATTCATTTCACGATAAAGAACCTTGGCACATTCAAGCTCGGTAGCACGAAAGTTAAGAAAGAGGTATGTGAGATGATGTATAAACAGGTAAAGTCGCCTGATGAACCAGTTTCGGAATGCTGATCCCCATGGTCCAGTTCCTCATCTCGGGCGAGCCCTTCCCGGACTCCCACCGGCTCTATCTTTTCTCCGGGACAGACGTAGCGAGCTTCGAGGTATCCAGGGAAGACCTGGTGCGGCTGGCCGGGCAGATCGGGGCATATCTCTCGACGATTGATACGCTCTCACCGGAGCAGAGGCAGACGAAGGCGATGCAGGAGCACAACGTCCAGTTGCTGATGGTGGCGATGGGCGGGAACAGGATCGATAAGGCCAAACTCCTGGAATGGCTGATGACCATAGATCCAAAGGTCCACACCTTCACGGATCGGAACTTGAGGACGGTACTCCTGAAGGAGATCCGGGACGGGACATTCGACCTGGAGATGTGATACGAGATGAGATGCCGCTGCGGGTTCGAGGCCCCAGAAGCCGAGGACGTGTGGGCGCACACCCAGCGTCCGTCTGCGGACGGGATGAGAAGCGTGGACGAGCTCCGTTGCCCGAAATGCAGGAAGATATTGTCAACGACCTCGAAGGAACGGGCAGGATGAACCGGGTCTTCGTCACGTCAGGCGATCTGATGTCAGACAGGTTACACCAGGATACGATGTATCAGTTCCTCGTCATGGTGGCTGAAGGGGAATGCCACTGTGCCACCGACGAGGAGATACGGGACGGCGCATCACCGGAATATTGCCCGGCTTGCAGGGCGGCGAAGATCCTGAACGCCTTTGTCGAGGACGCTGAACAGTTGAAGGCGGACCTGGATAAAAAGACCCGGAAGAAGTCGTAGTGGGTTCGGGTCGCTTGCGTCCAGGGCAGGATTCTTATACCAGGATCGACGATGGGTAATATGGGATAATGGGTGGCAACGAAGGAGTTTCTTGAAGAGAGGGCAGCGAAGGCACAGGAGAAGATAGGGAAAATCGAGAAGCGCATCCTGCGTCTGAGGAAAGAACTCGCCATGGGCAAGTCTCTTTTTGGTGAGAGCGATCTGCGTCAGGCGGAACGAGACCTGGTGAGGGCACAGGAGAAGCTGGCCGAGTACCAGAAGCAGCTCACCCTGGCCGATATGAAGAAAGCCAGCAGGAATGTCCCGGCGATCACGGAGTTCCTGAACCGCTGGGAACAGAACATGATCGCATACTTCGAGGCCGAATTCCAGAAGTTCATCACGGCCCAGAAGGTGTACTTTGCCGCAGAGAGCAAATATACTGACTGGTGGAACCATGGAAAGGGATTCAGCGACCCGAACAGGAAGAAAATAGAAGAGGATCACAGGGCATTGCGTGAACGGTTCATACACACCTGGCGGCACATCACGCAGTTCGGGTTCGGGCGGCATTATTACGAGAATGATCACGAGTATTGGACCTCGGTGATGCGGAAGGAGATGGCCAAGGAGAAGGACAGGAAATACGACTTCATCATCGAGCGGACCACCCAGCTCATCGGCCAGATCACCGACGCATCACTCCTGGGGGTGGGAGCGAAGGGCGACCTGAACGGCTACATCAAGGGCACGAATGGGACCGCCCACGTCCAGACCATCGGGGCGGGCGGCTGGAACATCCAGTGTTTCCACTTCCGAACCCTGATCAACAAGATCAAGTGATCAACGTAAGAGGGTCTTTATAGAGGGGGATCCCAGGGTATCATATGCAAGCCTCGGTCACGGTGAAATATAAGCCACTCCGCAAAAAACCCAACACCATCAGGATGAATTACGCGGAAGTGGACTTCAAGCATCAGGGGATGAACATCGACGAGCTGGACCGGCCAGAAAGTGAGAAACTGAAGGTCTTCATAACCTTCGATGGCCGTGTATCCGTCCCGAGGGCGGGAATCGTCGGCACATTGATGGAACTCAAATTGAAGAAATTGTAAAAGGGAATTACTTCTTTTTCGCCGCGAGCTTGTGCAACTGCTCGATGTTCGTAGTCACTGAGATGAACTTCCCGCAGCCCAGGCACCGCAGCTCGCGGTCAGTCGAGTAGCCGCAGGTCGGGCAGAGGAGCGAGGCGTCCACGAGCCTGTCGAGCGCATTGTTGAACCGCTCCAGGGGCTTGTCCCTGATCATTCCGGTGACTACCATGGCCGCCTGCTTGCGGGCCGTGACATTCCCGATCCCGGGCCGGTGGTCCTTGAAACCGGCTGCCTGGAAGATGGCGTTATGCAGCCGCTGCCGCTCGTACTCGTAGGCATTGACATCCCCGACACGCCGCTTCCGCAGGTGGCGCACGTATGCCTCGATGAGCGCGAGCGGAACCGTCCTGTCCCCCAATCGGACGTTTTGCACCATGATGAATCCTCGACCTGAAACTATTTCATTATTCCGGAAAGAATGGAACCTTTTTATTCTGTAAAGAGAAATTTTCATGTCATCAGGCAGGGTCGGATGTCGGGCTGGAAACATATTCTGTGGGAACTCGCAATCGTGGCAGGCGTCGTCCTCCTGGGGATCGTGGTCGCCTTCCTCATCCTGCATTTCTGCGGGCTCAACATCGACGAAATAACCCGGGTTGGCGCAGAGGCCATCATCAAGCACGGGGATCACTGTGAGATGATATTGGGGTGAAACGATGTTTCAGGTAAGACACACGCTGGGGTCTACGGAATACGAGGTGTGGGCCAGGCAGCTATTCGGGAAATTCAAATGGCAGTTCGTCAAGAGTTTCCAGACGAGGGGCGAGGCATGGGCATACATCCAGGAATGGGAGGCCCTCGGGGAGAAGAATACCCGGACCACGGCGGAGATCATCGCGTCGCTCGGGAAATCCTGTTGAGGAGCAGTATGACACCGTTATGGATGTATCTCGGAACGGCGGCATTAGATATAGGCATCGCGGGATTGGTCTTCGGAATCCTTCGGACATTTCCAAGGTTAAAAGCGTGGATTAATGATTGAGGAGCAGTATGGAAGAAGTTCTCAAAATCGGACTCATTTCTGGAATCGCATGCAAGGACGGCAGGCATTTCACAGAGCTCATCTGCCGCGATGCAGACGGGAGGCCAGTCGAGATCCTGGTCCCAACCTCAGATATCTGCGACGAGATGACCTGCGACTTCTGCGAGAAGAAGGAATCCTGCGATATCACGGCTGCCCTGGAGATCCAGTTGGGCCGGAGTGTCATCATCCATCGGGAGAACCCGGTGGCAGCCCCAGGGAACGGATAAGGATGTCATTCCGAAGGGGATTCCAGTTAGAGGTTCTGCGGGAGTGGCGGGACGAAATCTGCAAGAAGCGGCAGCAGATAGACCCGAATGGCGAAATGCTCCTGATGTCGCTCTGGCTGGGCTTCGCCATCGGGAAAGGTCTCACAGTTGATGAAGCCAGGGACTGCTACAACGAGGCATTGGGGTACGCGAAAGAATGCGAGGCCACGGGTGGATGAGATGGCAGACGTGCCGCCGATCCTGATCCTGCATTTCCCGGCGATAGGGGCCTTGATTGGTGCGTTCCTGGGGGTCTTCGTGCCGGGCTCCACGGGCCAGTTGACGGGAACCCCGTGGGGCTTCCTCATGGGGGCCTTCACTGGCGCGGTGGTCGGCTTCTTCGGGATCCTGGCATTCAGCAGGTTCAAGGCATGGGTCTTCAGAGGGACCGATGTTGAATAAAGGAGATGAATCATGGAATTCAGGGATGCAAAAGTCGAGGGACAAATAATCTTTCTGGGGCTGTTGGGACTACCGATACTCACCCTGCTTGTCGCAGGGTTCACCGACCCCAGGGCGATAATCGAAGCGTATATCCTCTACCTGGGGGCCTTCTATCTGGCAGGCGCATTCGTCCCGCTGGTCCTCGGGCTGCGGGCTTCCAGGGAGAATCACCGGGAATGGTGGATCCCGCACCCGGGGTGAGGAAATGGATCTGACTCCGGAGAAGATCAAGGGGATGATGGAGAAGGCGGGCGCGGGCAAAGCCCGGTGCGGGATGAAAGGCTGCCGCTACGAGGGCTACGAGTACGTCTGGAGCGAGCGGTACATGTCTTTCATGTGCCCGTCGGCCCTGACTCCGGAGGAGCGGAAGGCAGCGGGGGTTCCTGATGCACCCTGACGTGGGCAAGGTCATCGAGACCAAGATATCCACCAGGTACGAACTGAACCTGAAATGCCCGCTCTGCGGCTGGGAACGGATGTGGCCCATCGTGGCCGCCGGGAAGAACCGCGTGCTTCCGGACGAGATCCCCTCGAAGTGGATGCCGAGATGCAAACGGTGCGGGAAGCAGATGAAGCCGAGGAGCGAAGTGGTGGAGGCCGCCTGATGTGGATCTGCGGCAGGATCTCAGAATCGGACTGGAAGGAACGGTGTCCCAGGACGCCAGAGATCGGCGCGTGCGAATGGAAATATTCCAGAAATATCAAGCCGCCGAAAGGCTGCCGCGTCACAATCGAGGAACTGAAAGAGAAGGCAATGCCCGGGTGGGGTGACACGTAATGGGTTGCGATCACCCATGGGGATGGTGGTGGCGGGAGTCGGCCTACTGGGAGTTGTATCCGCTTGCAGAACGGGATGAATTCTTAGAGGGGCTTCTGGAACTCGTTAAGAGAACCCGGGCAAAAGTGGAGTTGTCATAATGGATGTCGTAATCGCACCTTTTACTGAAGAACAGGTCGAATCGATAAACGCCTTTCAGGGAGACGGGAGCTGGCACCCGTTCACCTGCCCGAAGTGCGGGACCAGGCTGAAAGCATCGGCAGTGACCATCCAATGCTACGGCTGCGGGAAATATATGCAGACCTGGGTGCATAAGTTCATGGCTGACTGGTCTTGGAGGGATCCGAAGTATTTCCCGGGCGATTGGGTCGGGAAGGAGGGGGAAGGCCATGATGAGAAACGGTAAGCCCATCGGAGTACTGAGCTGGCGGACCGATAAGGTCGGGATCATAACCACCTGGGAGAACATCTGCCTGCGTGAACTGGATAAGAGATGGGCCAGGCTGATGGGGCTGGAGGGAAACCATGGCTGAACTGGACGACAAGGAAATGGTTGCCAGTTGTCTCGAAAAGGCATTGGCGGCGTATGAACAGGCGCATCGGCATGATCCCGATAGAGCCTTCGACGGGGAGGCAGCCCAGTTTACAGCCAACATGACCGAGGCGAACTACTGGCTCCTGACCGCCATCTTCTTCCGAATCGGCCAGGTCGGAAAGCTGAGGTGAACCATGGGCAGATATCTCGACAGCCTGAAGGGGAAGGAGACGGCCTTCGATTGTCCGATGCTCAGGATGAAGGAAGGGAAGCACCAGCGGGTGAACATCCTGGAAGCCTGCCTGGGCTGGTGCGGGGAATCAGACTGGCACTACCGGAACGGGGGGCCGACGGTCTATTGTCCTCTCGATGGCCTGGGCGAGCGGGAAGTCGAGACAGGCAAGGTCACGAGGGACAACTGATGATAATCAAATGCAATTTTTGCAGGAAAGATTTCGAGAAAGAAGCCGCCGAGAATGCCAGGGTAAGGTGCAAGAACTGCGGCAGGTATGGAACCGTCTTGCATATGCAGCCGGGTGGCAATCTCGGTTATGATGCCACCCTCCTGGTCGAAGCCAGGAAGAGTGAGCTGAAGAAGTTCCGGTCCCTGGCCATTGTGGAGATCAATTCCATGGGTGTGGACCAGAGGGATTCACTGGACAGGTTCAGGCTGCCATTCAAAGGATCAAAGAGATTTGTAGAGCGCGAGGACGTGAAGATCCTGTACGTCTTCTCACCGAAAGAACTGGAGAAATGCGTCCCGCCACAGAGGTCGAAAACATGAAGAAAGTCATTGAAGGTCATGTCTCGGTCCGCCACGGTCAACTCCTGGACCGGGTAACGGTCCACCAGGGGGATCAGCCGGACGTGCTGATCCGGGCCTTGAAAGAGTTCGAGGGCAAGAACGTGAGGATCACCATCGAGGAAAAAGAATGAAACCGATTTATATCATCGATGTGACGGTGGGGGAATGCGGCGGCATCGTCTCGATAACGGCAAACCGGCTGGACCAGATCGACGTTTCTACCGTCCTGGCGGACGGGGTTCAGATCGACCTGGGCGGCAGGATCGAGAAGATCGCAGTCGAGCAGAGCGAGGAGCCGAGGAAGGCAGTCATCAGGGGCCATGTCTCGGCCAGGAGGGGAAGCCCACCAAGTAGGATGGAAATCAAGGAGGGAAATGAGCCTGATGCGCTGCACCCGGCCCTGGCGCAGTTCAACGGCAGGAACGTGAGGATCACCATCGAGGAGGTCTGAGATGGCCGAAGCGGAAACGAGGCCGGGCGGCATCGGCCTCAATGCACACCCGCTCGGCGGTCTGTACAACGCCACCTACAACTGCGGCGAATCCTGGGTCATCGAGATCATCCCGACCATGCAGATTTTCTTCTTTGTGGGAACCAGGAAACAGGCCAAGGCTGTTGCTCGCATCCTGATGGAAGAACTCAAGGAAGAGTGGAAAAAGAAATACAACGAGACCGAAGAGGGCTTTTTCAAGAGGTGGGATGGCGTGGGCTTCGTCCCGTGGTTCAAGCGGGTCCGGATCCATCCCATCGATCTCTATGGCAGGAACCGGGAGGAAGGGTCATGGTAGACGAGCGGCTGGGACGCACCTGCGTCTTCGGGCGGCACAATCCGACGTATTACGATTCGGAGGCGGTGTTCTGCAATATCCCCAGGACAATCCGTTGTCACCGGGACGAGCCGACGACCTGCCCGTATCACCGCACCGTGGCAGAGGCAATGGCCTGGATGGAGGGAACCTGAATGGCAGCGAACCCGATGGAATGGATCGCGGGGCATGATACTGGGATGAGTTCCATCACCATCTGGGCGGTGATGGTGGGCGTCGAACCATCGCACCCATCAGTCCCGCTCGATGGGGAGGACTTCGGCAGGTGCAGTCGGCTCCTGATGCAGTTCCCGGAGTGGCGGAAGCGGCTCGGGGAACTCGGGGAGAAATATCCCGAATGGAAGCCCCTCACGGATAACTGGGCTGAGCTGGAGGAGCTCTACCGGCTGAGCTTCACGGACAAGGAGAATCGGTTCGGCAAGCGGCTCGGGGAACTCCTGAAGACGAAGGCCCCGAAGACCCCGGGCAACGCCTACATGGTCAGGCTTCTGAAAGAGGGCGGCGCGGTGAAGAAGGGCAACTCCCTCCTCGCCTCGGGCCAGCGGTCCGACACCTACATCGATGTCAAGGAGGCCATGGTGAAACCAGAAATCCTGCAAGCCGTCGCAAGCGGCGTCTCGATGGCCTGCCACAAGAGAAAGATCCCCTTCGGGACTGTGGCGGGGGTGGCCGTGGGCGCGGTCCCGCTGGTCGTGGCGGTGGCCCTCAAGGAACAGAAGCCCTACGTCATCATCCGGAAGGAGGAGAAGGGCCACGGGCTCTCGGGCAAGCTCATCGGGAAGATTCCGCTGGAGGGGACCGTGGCGCAGCGCACCGCCCTCCTGGTCGAAGATGTCACGACCACGGGCGGCTCGGTCTGCGAGGCCATCAGGGTGCTCAGGATGGCAGGAGCTGCGGTGGGCACGGTAATCACCGTGGTTGACCGCGAGCAGGGCGCACGCGAGGCCCTGGCGCGTGAGAGCGTCGAGCTTATCCCCCTGGTCACGATGAAGGAGTTGATGAGCTGATGGGGTCAAGTGGGTACAGGAGGAAATATCCAAAAGTGGAGGAGCTCCTGCCGGAGTTCGACCAGGTGCTCATCGATTACACCGACGAGACGAACTTCCTGCACACCCGGTATATCGCGGACTTCGTGATAGGGAATCCGGACAGGTATCCGAAGTTCAGCCGTATCGGGAACAAGTCGGAGATGGTCCGGAAGATCACCGTCTGCTTCGGGGAACGGAAAGACTTCGAGCTCTATCACACGACGCGCCAGGGGAACAACGGCACGGTCTGGCACCGGATCCAGCCCAGGGAGATGGCGATGGTCGGGGCCGGGGAGGAAGCGAAGTGTCCTTCGTAAAGCCGCTGAAACTCTGTCAGGAATGCCGGTATCTCGTGGGCTGCGGCGGGATGAGCGGTGATATCGAGAGCGTCGGTGGCGAGCAGACCTTCTGCTGGCGGTTCTCACCCACGAAGACGGAGGATATGCCGAAACTGCCGGTCCACATCCTCTGCCCGAAGCACCCCTTCATTGCACTCCAGGAAGTGAGTTACGAGCGGAACGTCGGATACTGCCCGCAATGTGGCTCCCTCTACTGCCTGAAGTCAGGCCACCAGGTTCATGAATCTATCAAGGAATGCCTGGAACCTGACGAGATGAGGGAGCCCTGAATGCGGATCAGGATCCGGTTCCCCCACAAGACGAAACGGAAGAAGGTAAAGAGTTATTTCGATTTCAACATCAGGGGAAGGCTGGAGGAGGTGAAGAGGCGCGTGTCGAAGAAGCATCCGGTTGAGTATGGTCCCTGCGAGCTCTGCGGGTCGATGGAAGGCAAGCTGCATACTGGGGAGCCCTGCCTGTTCATCTGTGACGGCTGCGAGGAGATCATAAAGAAATGGAATGCGAAGAAAAAACTCTGGAAGACGGCCATGGCAAAGGCAAAGACAGAAGAGGAAAGTAAACCATGAAAAAACTCATCATCGTAGTCGGGGTTCTCATCGTCGTAGTTGTGTTGGCATACGTGGTGGTCAATCAGCAACCTGCGGTGGGGCGGGTCTGTATCGTGGACGAGAAGGGGAACTGCATCGTGGATATCACGAAGCAATACCAGAATCGGACCTCGGATGTGGACCGGGAATGCACGCAGGACGACGAGTATTTCCAGACGACCAGGTACATCTGCGTCAGGTCGAGTTACAGCACCTGGGATCCGGTATTCCTGGCCAGGGGCGGGAATGAAGAGCTGACCACGTACTTCACAGAGATCGACGGGAATACCTATATCCTCAACGCCAGGGACGTGCAACTCCAGGACGATCATGAATACCTTATCACGGCCCTGGAGCAGAAGGGATACTGCATCGGCCCTGGGAAAATCATCGGCGCAGAGGAATTGAATTCATCCTGTGACGGACGATCCACCTGCCATGGCATCCCCATGGGGTTCCCGGGCGGGAATGCAACCGTCGAGGTCTGTTAGATGAACTCCGATCCCGAGATGTTCAGGAAGATCCGGGAAGCGGGGGAGAAGGCCATCCGGCTGGCCCAGGACGAGAAGACTGAGAATCCACCCCTCATGACTGACGGGGTGAACTGGGCGGACCTCGGGGTAGTCGATGTCCGGATGTGCAGGAACGAAGAAGGGCACATTCACTGGTATCTGGAGATCGAAGAGGCGAGTCCCGATGCGGAGGTCTTCGCCAATTACATCGGGGAGAAAGTCCAGAAGATGGTGGGGTTCTTCGTTTACGTCGATACCGCATGGTGACGGGCACGAAGCCAGGCGAACAGGGAAAGGTATAACATGATGATAGTAGTAGTAATTCCATAAGGAAGGGGGAACGGCATTGTCAAAGTTCGGCGGAATGCTTCTGTTCGATATCGCGGACAAGCCCATCGGCAACTGGACGGAGGATCTCGGTGGCCGGGGGATGTACGTCAAGTGGAACCTGAAGGGCACCAAGGTCTTCATCATGATCGAGCCCTACGAGGGCGAGGGCCAGGAGGAGGGCAAGGAAGATTGGGAGGTCTGGGTCGCCAACGAGGAGACCGGGGCCTGGGAGCCGCTCATCTACCGGCCCTTCGAGGAAGCCGTCAAGTTCGCCAAGGGGTTCATGCGGAAGACGAGGACGGCACGCACCTGGGCACAGGTCTGGCTGCTCTGGAACGCGAAGAAGGTGCTGCACAATAACCGGATGCCCCGCCGGAGAAAGGCAAGGCCAGTGAAAGCCAGGCCGCGCAGGTCCACGCGCAAATCGAAGTAGGTGGGGATTATGCCCCGCTACGCGAACTATTGCACCGAATGCAGGACGCCGCTGGTGAGGGGGAAGTGTCCCCGGTGCGGGAAGACCATCACCAGGGAGGAACGGTTCCAGGCCGGGCGGGTATCTTCATCCTGGGATA
>Ga0335070_10010911_pt1 | contig 10622 bp, 5 predicted proteins | sample Lox_Sample_13_FD_206722 | JGI IMG/M metagenome (GOLD analysis project Ga0335070, IMG submission 206722) | Soil microbial communities from Loxahatchee National Wildlife Refuge, Florida, United States - Lox_Sample_1.3 | ecosystem: Environmental > Terrestrial > Soil > Wetlands | place: USA: Florida...
TCGCCGTTATCGCCGTAGAGCGTGTCGCCGGCCTCGATCGTGTCGTTGCCGTCGCCGCCGTCGATCTTGCCGCCGAAGATCGAATCGTCGCCATTGTTGCCGCTGATGTCGTCGTGGCTGTCGATGCGGTCGTTGCCGTCGCCGCCGGAAATGAAGTTGCCAGCGAGCGAGTCCTCGCCATTGCCGCCGCTGATGCACTCGCCGGCCTCGATCGTGTCGTTACCGTCGCCCCCGTCGATCGTGGCGCCGAAGATCTTATCGTTGCCGTCGTTGCCCTGGATCGTGTCGTAGTTCTCGATCCAGTCGTTGCCCTCGCCGCCGGAGATCTCGCCGCCGCTGATCGCATCGTTACCGGCGCCGCCATAGATCTTGTCGTTGTCGGTGATGCTGTCGTTGCCGTCGCCGCCGTCGATGATGCTGCCGAGAATCGAATCGTTGCCGTTGTCGCCGTAGAGCTTGTCGTTGTCGGTGATGGTGTCGTCGCCGTTGTCGCCCGAAATGAAGCTGCCGATGATGGCGTCCTTGCCGTTGTCGCCGTGGATCGTGTCATTGTCGTAGATCTGGTCGTCGCCGTTACCGCCGGAGATCTCGCTGCCCAGAATAATGTCGTTGCCGCCGCCGCCCGAGATGAAGTCGCCGGCATAGACCGTGTCGTCGCCGCTCCCTTCCGAGGGCAGGATTTCGATGAAGGAGAAGAGGCTGTCTTCGCAGTCGCACGGATCGGTGTATGCGACCAGCTTCTCCGACCGGCCGCCCTGATCGCCGAAGATCTTGTCGCCGACGATGACGTCGTTGCCGTCGCCGCCATAGATCGTGTCCTGGGCATAGAAGACGTCGTTGCCCTGGCCGCCGACCATCTTGTCGCCGATGATGCTGTCGTCGCCGGCGCCGCCCAGGATCGAATCCTGGCCCACGAAGGTGTCGTTGCCGTTGTCGCCGAACATCTTGTCGCCGACGATCGTGTCGCGGCCGTCGCCGCCGTCGATCGTGTCATTCCCGTGCAGGATGTCGTTGCCGTCGCGACCCATCAGCTTGTCGCCGGCAATGATGTCGTTGCCGTTGCCGCCGCTCAACGAGTCGTCGCCACCCAGGGAGTCGGCGCCGTTGGTGCCGATGAGGTGGTCGCCGATGATGATGTCGTTGCCGTCGCCACCCAAGAGCGTGTCGTTGCTGCCGCCGTGGGTGATGAAGCCTTCGCCCTGGCCCAGGAGTGAATCGCAGGTCGAGTCGCCGATGAGCTTGTCGTTGCCCTGGCCGCCATCGACGATGTCGTTCAGGTTGCCGCCGACGATGGTATCGTTGCCGCCATCGCCGAAGAAGCCGTGGTTCGGGTCGTAGAGGATCTCGTCGGCCTCGGTCTGGTTGGTCGGCAGCCAGACGTGATCGTCGCCATTGAGCGCGTGGTAGAAGCAGTCGGGGTCATAGAACACGCCGACGGCGCCCGTGACGGAGTCGAAATCGACGCAGTCATTGTTCTCGGTGAACAGGCAGTTGAGGAAGTTGTTCTTGTCAGGCGGACCGACGAGGGGTTCCGGCACGCCATAGAGCAGCGCCGTGGGTCCGATCGGGCCCTTGTCGAAGAGACCCGCCAGGAGACCCGCCAGGCCAAAGGGGGTCAGGAAGTGGCCGGTGTTGGCGACGCCCGCACCGGCTTGGGGGCCGCCCGCGGCGGTGGGCAATTCACCGACGCCGAGCGCTGCCAGGAACTCGTCCATGGTCATGCCGGTCAGCAGCACATGGCCGCCATCGGGGGTGGTGATCTCGACGCCCTCGGGCGTCTGGGTCACTTGCGATTTGGCGATGTCGAAATCGAGCTTGAGCTGCTCGTCCGCGGCGACATGGACGTCGACCGTCTGGCCCGCCGCCGGCTCCTTGACCTCGACCACCTTGGCCGCCGCGAGCTGAACCTCGCCCGGCTGAGCGTCGGCACCCGGCTGGGTTACTCCAGTCGTCTGCGGCGCTTGGCCTTGCGAAGCCGCCTCCGGCTGGCCCGCACCGCTCGGATGCGCGTGGCTCGCGCCCTGCGCCTCGGCGCTCGTCGCGCTGTGATCCTGGCCGGCGGTGAACGGTGTGGTGGAATCGGTCGCCATGGCTGCCCCTCTGAGTTCATTGCGGCCAGCTTCATGCCGACCACGAGCGCGCAGGAAATCCGCATCGCTGGGGCGAAAGTTACCGATCTCTTAAGACGCCTCAAATTGCATGGCCGTAAGATTGATACATTGGAGTGGTGGATGGACGAGTTGTAACAACACAAGAATTTGATCGGAAAGAATAGAAGGCGCGCGTTTGAGACAATGCCGCTCCGTCGATGTGAGGGAGGGCAGGAAAAAAGCGCCAAGGATCAGTGCGATTTCGCAGGGCTGGTGCCCGCGCCCGACCGAACTCGAGAGCAAGAGAGCCGGGCGCCGCGATCTCGCGACGCCCGGCCCGAAAACGCTGTGGCAGAGTTGTGGCACGATTTCCGGAAGCAGCGCCACTCGGCTAGCTGTCCGTCACCGTGACGCCCTGCTCGACCGCAACGGTGTGGGTGCCGTCGCTATAGATGTCATAAGAGGCCCCGCCATACGCAGGATCGGACAGCGCCACGCCGCTCGCTTGCAGCGTGAAATGAACGCCGGCCGTGTTCTGCAGATTGACGCTGTCGGAAGCGCCGTCGCCGCGCGCGACGAGGTCGATCGTGTGCCCGCTCCAGCTTTCGCCCGTCGTGCCGCCGAAATCGACGACATCGGCTGCATTCAAGGTGATGCTGTCGCTCGCGCCGTTGCGGAGGTCGAGGATTTCCACGCCGCCGGCATTCTGGCTGGCGGTGGTGAAATCGACGTTCCCCGAAATCGCCAGGCTGTCGATCCCGTTATCGCCCTCATAGCGGTCGCCGATGCCGTTGAACACCAGGAGGTCGTTGCCGTCGCCGCCAAAGAGCTGGTTGGTGCCGCTGCCGCCATCCAGCGTGTCGTCGCCGGCCCCGCCGTTGAGCGTGTCGTCGTTCTCGCCGCCGGCAATCACATCGTTGCCGCCATTGCCCGACAGCAGATCGTTGCCATTGCCGCCATCGATCTCGTCATTATCGTCGCCGCCCGAGATTTGATCGTCGCCGTTGTCACCGAAGAGGCCATCCTGGCCGCCGACCGCCGTGACTATGTCGTTTCCATCGCCGCCATGGACGGTATCATCGTCGGGGCCGGCCTGGATGGTGTCGTCGCCAGTACCGCCGAGAATCGAATCCGCGCCGCTCCCGCCGAAAAGCTGATCGTTGCCGTCGCCGCCATCGATGGTGTCGTTGCCGTTGTCGCCGCCGATCGTGTCGTCGCCGGCATTGCCGCGCAGGAGATCGTTGCCGTCACCGCCGGAGATGGTGTCGTGTCCCTCGCCGCCGAGAATGGAATCGTGGCCGTTGCCGCCGATCAGCGTGTCGTTGCCGTTGTCGCCATAGAGCGTGTCGTCGCCGTTGCCGCCCTTGACGGTGTCGTCGCCGAGCCAGGCAAGCATGCGGTCGTTGCCATCGCCGCCGACGATCGAGTCGGACCTGCTGTCGCCGAAGATCGTATCGTCGCCGGCACCGCCGCTGATAGTGTCCAAGCCGTTGCCGGCATGGATCTCGTCATTGCCGTTTCCGCCATCAATGGAGTCCGGGCCCTTGCCGCCATAGATCGTGTCGTCGCCGTCGCCGCCGAGGATAGTGTCGCCGCCGGCGCCGGCATAGATCACATCGTTGCCGGCACCGCCCTTGACGATGTTGTTGCCTTCGCCCGCGAGGATCGTGTCGTCGCCCTCGCCGCCGACGATGGAATCGTCGCCGAACCCGCCGAGTATGGAGTCGTTGCCGTTATCTCCTTGCAGCGTGTCGTCGCCCCTGCCGCCATTGAGCGTATCGTTACCTGTCCAGCCCAGGATGCGGTCATTGCCGTTGTCGCCATTGATGCGATCGTCCGCGACATCGCCGAAGATCGTGTCGTTCCCGTTGCCGCCGCGGATGGTGTCTTGCCCGTTGCCGGCATGGATCTCGTCGTTGCCGTTGCCGCCCAAGATCGAATCGTTGTCGAACTGGCCATAGATCGTGTCGTCGCCGTTGCCGCCATCGATCGTATCGTTGCCGTTCCCGCCCAGAATGCTGTCATTGCCGTCGCGGCCGCGGATGCGGTCGTCGCCGTTCCCGCCGTCGAGCGTGTCGTTGCCACCGTGGCCATCTATCTTGTCATCGCCGTTGGTGCCGACGATGAGGTCACTGAACCGCGTACCCTCGATGTTGCGGCCCTCTTCGCCGAAGTGGTTTCCATTGTCGCTCTGGATGCTGGACATGATTGGCCCTTGCTTGATGTGCACCATGTCACCTGGGCCTGGCGGGCGACGGCGTCGCCTTCGGTGCGGGGAGCGACAACCTAACGAACGGGTAATGTGCCGCTCAATAGAGTCGTCGCTGCCAGCTACATATCAGAGTGATATGTCCGGAAATTGCCACTAGCGCATTCAGCATTCGTGCGTGGGCGTGACGTCCGCAATTTGTCACAACCGAATCATTCGTGCGGCAGCTCCACCATGACTGCGTCACGCAGCCTCGGTGCTTGCGGCGTTAAACGCGCAACCAATCGAGAATGCGCGCGGTGGCTATCGAAATCGACTACGCCTTCAGCGCGCGCAGCATCGTCGCGCCGAGCTCGCCCGGCGAAGGCGCCACCAATACGCCCGCGGATTGCAGCGCCTCGATCTTCGCCGCCGCCGTCTCGCCGCCTTGCGTCACGATGGCGCCGGCATGACCCATGCGGCGACCTGGAGGCGCGCTGAGCCCCGCGATGAAGCCGATCACAGGCTTCCGATGTTTCTCGCGTTTCAGGAACTCGGCCGCATCCACTTCGGGCGTGCCGCCGATCTCCCCGATCATGATCACGGCATCGGTTTCGGGATCCGCCATGAAGAGTTCGAGGCAATCGACGAAATTGGTGCCGTTCACGGGATCGCCGCCGATCCCGACCAGGGTCGATTGGCCGAGGCCCGCCGCGGTGGTCTGGGTCGCCGCCTCGTAAGACAAAGTACCCGAGCGCGAGACGATGCCGATGCGGCCCGGCCGGTGGATATAGCCCGGCATGATCCCGATCTTGCAGCCGCCGGGCCGGCCCGGCGTGATGAGGCCTGGGCAGTTGGGTCCGATCACGCGCGACTTGGAGCGCGCGGCCTCGCGCTTGACCCGCGCCATGTCCTGGACCGGGATGCCGTCGGTGATCGCCACCACGATCTCGATCCCGGCATCGATCGCCTCGAGGATGGCGTCGGCGGCATAGGCCGGCGGCACATAGACCGCGCTGGCGGTAGCGCCGGTGCGGGCCACGGCTTCCGCGACCGTGTTGAAGACCGGCAGCCCCAGATGCGAGGAGCCGCCGCGGCCCGGCGTGACGCCGCCCACCATCCTGGTGCCGTACTCGATCGCCTGCTGCGAGTGGAAGGTGCCTTGCGTGCCGGTGAAGCCCTGGCAGATGACCTTGGTGTCGGGATTGACGAGAATCGCCATGGTCAACGGCCTCCCTTTACGGCCGCGACGATCTTCTGTGCCGCATCGGCTAGCGTCGTCGCCGGGATTATGTTGAGGCCCGACTTGCTCAGGATCTCGCGGCCAAGCTCCACATTCGTGCCCTCGAGGCGCACCACCAGCGGTCGGTCGAGCCCGACCTCCCGCGCAGCACCCACGATGCCCTCCGCGATCGAATTGCAGCGCATCATGCCACCGAAGACATTGACCAGGATCCCCTTCACCTCCGGATCGGAGTAGATCAGGCGGAAGGCGGTGGCGACGCGCTCCTTGGTCGCGGCACCGGCGATGTCCATGAAATTCGCAGGCCGGCCGCCATTGAGCTTGATGATGTCCATCGTCGCCATGGCGAGGCCGGCGCCATTGACCATGCAGCCGATATCGCCCGCGAGCTTGACGTAATTGAGGTCGTGGCGCTGCGCCTCGCGCTCGAGCGGATCGTACTCGTCGTCGTCGCGCAGATCCTCGATGTCGCGATGGCGGAACAGCGCGTTGTCGTCGAAGCTCATCTTGGCGTCGAGCGCCACCAGCTTATTGGCGCTGGTCACGACCAGCGGATTGATCTCGATCATGCTGGCATCGAGTTCGACAAAGGCGCGATGCATCGAGAGCAGGAGCCGCACCAGCTTGTGAACCTCGCGCTCCTTGAGGCCCAGCGCAAAGGCCACCTTGCGCGCATGGAAGCCCTGCATGTCGCCGGCCGGCGGCAGCGCCACCCGCACGATCTTCTCGGGCATCTTGGCGGCGACTTCCTCGATATCCATGCCGCCTTCCGTCGAGGCGATCACCATGATCCCGCCGCTGCGCCGGTCGATCAGCAGCGCCAGATAGAGCTCGCGCGCGATGTCGCTGCCCTGCTCGATATAGACGCGCTTGACCTCCTTGCCCTCCGGGCCGGTCTGATGCGTGACGAGCCGCATGCCGAGCATGCGATCCGCAATCGCGACAACGTCCTTGACCGAACGGCAGATCTTGACGCCGCCCGCCTTGCCGCGGCCGCCGGCATGGATCTGTGCCTTGACCACCCAGACAGGACCATCCAGCTCCTCGGCGACGGCCTCGGCCTCCTGCGGCGTATGCGCGACGTCGCCCCGCGGCACCGGCACGCCATAACGGCGCAGCAGCTGCTTGGCCTGATATTCATGGATGTTCATGGCACGGTTCCCTCTGGGGCCCGATCGTACCGGGCCATTCCGGCCCGGTACGATCGGGCCCATCTACTCATTCAAATCAGGGCAAGATTCACGGGCCAACCCGAGTCGGGTTGGCCCGACCTTGCCCTGGCTTGGCGCAACGTTCAGCGGTGTCGGCGCGGCCTGTGGAACGCGGGGGCCCGGCGCCGTTTCAACCGTTCAGCGATGTCATGGGAAACCCCCGGATCTCTGTCAGGGGCACTCGTAAAAGGCATGTTAGGCGAGGGGCGCGCGCTGCGTCATCTGACAATGCGACGCAGGTCATGCTGCGCGCGACATGGCGCGAAGGGGCAATGATATCGTTTTCCCGGTCCTACCTCGCGTCGCTAGGCCGCCGGCTCGATGCAAGCCGCGTCGTCATTCTTGGGGTTGTTGACATGGGTGCTGACCTTGATCGCGGTCATCGCCCGGGCCGGGAACGGCCGGAGCAGCGCCTGCAGCAGCTCGGCCGGAGTCTTGGCCTCCAGCCATTGGGCATAGCTCGAGGGATCGAGAATGACCGGCATCCGGTCATGGATCGGACGCACCAGCTCGTTGGCATCGGTCACGATGATGGTGAAGGATTCGATCCTGGTGCCGTCGCCGCCCTGCCAGTGCTCCCAAAGGCCGGCGAAAGCGAAGGGCGCCCCGTCCTTCATGCGAAAATGATAAGGCTGTTTGGCCGGTTTGCCGCCGGCACCCGGCAGCGTCTGCCATTCGAAAAAACCGTCCGCGGGCACCAGGCAGCGTCGCTGCCGGAAGGCCGCCCGATAGGCCGGCTTGGTCGCGACCGTTTCGGCGCGGGCATTGATCATGCTGAGGGCCGGATCCGGCCCCTTCGACCAGGACGGCACCAGACCCCACCGCAGCAAAGCGATCTCGTTGCCTTGGGGCCCCGATCGGCGCCGAACCACGGGCGCTGTCTGGGTCGGGGCGATATTGTAGCGTGGCGGCCAGTTCGGCAGGGGCCCGTCGGCGGCGAACAGCCGGCGCATCGCTTCCGGTGCCGTGGTCAGGCTGTAGCGGCCGCACATGGAGGCCTCAGGAGCTCGGTGGAACCGGCGCAAAGGGCGCCGCTTCCATGGGATCGGGATCCGCGATCACGATCGGACAGGGTGGCTTGTTCGCCTGGTAGATATTCCAGACGGCGACCAACGCCGCTTCCAGATTGCGCACGAAGCGGCCGGTATCGAACAGCGGCCAACGCATGCGCCGCTCCGCGAGCTGGCGCCGAATGCCGCGCAGCCGGGCGGGATCGCGCGCCAGCTCCAGCACGAGCGCTTCGTAGTGCTCCAGGCTCGTGGCGATCAGCTCCGGCAGGCCCAGATTGGTCAAGAGGCTGGCCGAGACGCGACTGGCGAAATGGGTGCCCGAAAATCCCACCAGCGGCACGCCCGCCCAGAGCGCGTCGCTCGAGGTGGTGTGGCCGTTATAGATGCGCGTGTCGAGCGCCAGATCGGCCAAGGCGAGGCGCGCCAGATGCTGATCTTTGGGCAGCTTGCCGTCGAACAACAAGCGTTCGGCCGCCACGCCACGCGCCACCGCCTCCCGCTTCAGGTTTTCCTCCGCCTGCGGATTCGATCGCAGCAGCCACAAGACCGAGCCGGGCACCGCCTTCAGGAGACGCATCCACAGATCGAACATCAGCGGCTCGATCTTGTAGGTGTTGTTGAAGCAGCAGAACACGAAGGCGTTCTCGGGCAGGCGGAATTCGGCCCGGCGGAAGGTCTTGGCCGAGATCGATTGATTCGAATCGTTGATCTGGTAGCAGTGGGGCATCCAGATCGGCCGCTCGGCAAAGGTTTGCACCGCCGCTTTCGGCAGCACGATCCGATCGACGATCGCGTAGTCGAAGAACGAGGCCCCGGTCGAACCTGGAAATCCGAGCCAGCTCACCTGCTGCGGCGCCGGCCGAAGGGCGGGAATATCGAGACGATGGCCGGCGACATAGCCCGTCAGCTCGATCAGAATGTCGACGCCATCCTCGTAGATGCGCCGCGCGCCCGGCCCGGTGCCGGTGCTGCGCAGATCGACGAAGAGATCGCAACTCGACGCGATATGGCTGCGATAGGCGCTGCCGTCATCGGGCCCGTAGGAATAGCCGATGACGCGGAAGCGTTTGCGGTCATGGCGCTGGAACAGGCCGCGCACGAGATGGGCCACGGGGTGATTGCGGAAATCGCCGCTGAGATAGCCGATGGTGAGCTTCTTGCGCGGACCGCGGCGGCGTTCGTGCGGGAACTGCATGTTGAGGCTTGCCATGCTGGCCAGCAGATCCTTCGAGGCCGCGCGCGCCACGCGCAGATTGCGGACCGGATCGGCGGAACGCACAATCGAGAGCAGAGGCGATTCGCCCGATTTGGTTCCGCGCGCGAGCGACGGTGCGGTCAGGGTATCGAGCTTCGCCTCCAGTGCCGGCAGTTCGCGCCAGTCGCAAACATGCTGGAGGTAGTGAACGAGGTTTCCGAGCGCCTCGGTGTAGGTGGGGCGCAATTCCAGGGCCCGGCGCGCCGAGGCGATGGCGCCCGGCAGATCGCCGACATCCTTCAATGCGGCCGCCAGTCGGCTATGGCCTTCCGCCGCGTTGGGGTCGGCGGCGATGGCCTTTCGATAGCAACCGGCGGCGGCCTCGATCTGGCCGCGGCTCTGATAGATGAGCCCGAGATTGGTCTGGGCCGAGACGTTGCGGGGGTCGATGGCGATGGCACGGGTGAAGTAGGAGGCGGCCTCCTCGAGCCGACCCTGGCGCGCCAGCATCGCGCCCAGATTCTGTTGCGCTTGCGCGTCGCCCGGATTCTTCGTCACCGCCTTTTGCATGAGCTCGAGCGCCTCAGCGAACCGCCCGAGCCTGAGGCGCAGGACCGCGCCGGCATGCAGCGTGTCGAAATCTTCCGGTTGCGCGGCGAGAAGCGGATCGAGTATCGCCCCCGCCGCCTCGAGATTGCCGGATTGCAACGCGTCCACTGCCGTCTTGACGCGCTCCGCATGCTCGGAATTGCCGGGGACCATCGCCGTCACCGCGACCGTCGGCGATTGGGCGATCAATTCGAGCCCCAATTGCGCCGCGCCGCCGGGATTGCGTAGCGCAGCCGTCGGCCGTTTTCGCGGCTCCGCGACCTCGGCCGCGGCCTTCGACGCTTTCGCCGCCTTGCCGGGCGCCGGTTTGACGGCCGGCTTGCGGGAGGACGCCGTGGACGCAGGCGATCTGCCGGATTTCTTCGAGCCTCGCTTGCGTCTGTCGGTCGCCATGTCTCCTCGAGCCTGGAACTTCGATGCGCCTGACGCCCGGCGCTCGCGGCCTGCAGGCCCGCGCCTCGAACTTGCCGCTGGGCCGGCACGCCATGCTAATGTCGGACGCGCCTTCTCGCCAGCCGAGCCGGTTAACCTTAATCAGTCTCCCCCGAGTCGATGCAGATCGAAGATACAGCCATCCCCGGCGTCAAGATTCTGACAGCACCCCGCTTCGCCGATCCTCGCGGCTACTTTGCCGAGTGGTTCAGCCGCGCCAAGCTGAAGGCGGCCGGCATCGATCTGGATTTTTGCCAGGACAACATCTCGCTCTCGACGCATGTCGGAACGCTCCGAGGGCTGCATTTTCAACTCCCTCCCGCGGAGCAGACGAAACTGGTGGGCGTCGTCCGGGGACGCATTTTCGACGTCGCCCTCGACCTGCGCCGCGGCTCGCCGACATACCGGCGCCACGTCGCCATCGAGCTGAGCGCCGAGCGCTGCAATCAGCTGCTGATTCCGGCCGGCTTCGCCCATGGTTTCTGCACGCTCGAGCCGGACAGCCTGGTCTTTTACAAGGTTTCCAAACCCTACTCCGCCGCCCACGATTCGGGTATCAGATGGAACGACCCCGGGCTCGGAATCGACTGGCCGGTTAAGGAGTCGTCAGCGGTCTTGTCGGAAAAAGATGCAAAACTACCGTT
>Ga0335070_10010912_pt1 | contig 10622 bp, 9 predicted proteins | sample Lox_Sample_13_FD_206722 | JGI IMG/M metagenome (GOLD analysis project Ga0335070, IMG submission 206722) | Soil microbial communities from Loxahatchee National Wildlife Refuge, Florida, United States - Lox_Sample_1.3 | ecosystem: Environmental > Terrestrial > Soil > Wetlands | place: USA: Florida...
TCGTGATCAGCGGCAGACGTATCGCGGCGACGTGTACCTGTACGGCTCGATGCTTTTTCGTGCTCGCGAGCCGCAACACGCGTCAGCGCGAGTTCGATGAGCGACCCGCGCGAGCGCTCGTGAGGCGCGCGTCGCGCGAAGGTGCGCCTTGCGCCTTCAACGCCTTCCTGCACGCCGACGATATGAAGCAGCTCGGCGTAAAACCCTTCGTCGAGCCCGCCGCTTGCGCTGGCGCGGCGTGTGCGCAGTTTGCGCGCGCGGCGCGTCTGCTGGGTCGTTTCGGGCATGGTCTCGTGGCGGCGGTCGGGGCGCGGTCGGCGCACATTTTACTGCGCGCGCATGCGCTCTTCTGCGTTCACTTTCGTCCTATGCCATCTGGCCGGGTCGACGCGCCTGTCCGACTGAGCGATGATCGTTGCCAAGGCGAGGCGGCGGAACGCGCTGCGTCGCTTGCTATATGATGGCGCCGCCCGAGGCGTGCCGCCGCGCCAACCCGAGGGCCTGCTACGGCAGGCCCGTCGCATCGAACATTCGACCTATGACCGAACATCCCACTCTCACCTGGCCCGACACGGACGGCCCGCGCACAGTGCGCTGGCGCTCCGAGGCCGGCGTGCCGGCGCCGAAGCGCGTGGTCATCGCCGACGACCGCACGACCGCCGACGCGGCGTACCGTCTCGCCTGCGAAGGCACCGCGCTCCTGTGGCACGGCGACTATCAGAACGCGCGTCAGCTGCTGCAGGCCATGGCGCGCCGCGCGGAACGCAAGCCGCGCAAGGCAGCCGCAGCGCCGAAGGCGCCGGCTTCGCCGCTCGAGGCCTTTCATCTGCACCGTCAGGCGCAGGCGCAGCGCGCACGCACGCTCGGCATGGTGCTGATTCCGCTCGAAGGCGACTACGGTATCAACCTGCGCCGCGCGCCCGACGTGCGGCTCGCGTGCGAAGAGGCGTGGGGCGCGCCCGACGGCGAGCCATCGGCGGTGTCGCTGCGCGAGATCCTCGGCCTCATCGGTGCGCACGAGTGGCGCAAGAAGGGCGTCGAGATCGCCGCGCTCGATGGGGCGCGCATTCATCCGTACTACGGCGTGTTCTCGCCGGTGCGAGGCGAGTACGTCGACCTCGTCGCGCGCACGGCGCTGCCGTCAAGGGCAACCGGAACAGCCTTCGATATCGGCACGGGCACCGGCGTGCTGGCTGCCGTGCTCGCTGCGCGAGGTGTGAAGCACGTGGTCGCCACCGATCAGGACGAACGCGCGCTCGCCTGCGCTCGCGAGAACCTCGAGCGCCTCGGCTACGCCGCGCAGGTCGAGGTGATCGCAGCCGACCTCTTCCCGCCGGGGCGCGCTTCGCTCGTCGTCTGCAATCCGCCATGGGTGCCGGCACGGCCCGCGTCGCCTGTCGAGTATGCCGTGTTCGATCCGGAGAGCCGCATGCTGCGCGGCTTTCTCGGCGGCCTCAAGGACCATCTCGAGCCGGGTGGCGAGGGCTGGCTGATCCTGTCCGACTTCGCGGAGCATCTTGGCCTGCGCACGCGCGAGTCGCTCGTCGAGATGATCGTGCAGGCCGGGCTCGAAGTGGCGGGGCGCGAGGACATCCGGCCGCGTCACCCGAAAGCCTCCGATCCCAACGATCCGCTCTATCGTGCGCGCGCGGCTGAAGTGACTTCGCTATGGCGCTTGAAGCTGCGCGCGGATTGAATCGGGGACAGGGGGAAGCGCACGCAAAAGGAAGGAAGCGAGCCGTCGGCGGCAGCGCCATGCTGACGGCTCGTGTGGGAGACGATCTTCGGCGCCGGCGGTGCAACTGCGGCACTGCCAGGCGTCGCGGGCTCGGCCCAATTGAGCCTGTGTTTTCAACCCGCGCGTTCAACCCGGATACGCCTCGTCCACCTTGAGGCCTGCGAGCTTGAATATGACGCGTAGCGTCTGAGGTTTGATATCGCGGCGCGACGCCAGCGCCGACATCACGAAATCGAGCACCTTCGCGTACTTCAGCAGGATCAGGCAGGTTTCGAGGTCCGAGGGACCGTCGCGCATGCTCTCTGCTACTCGCAGCATCTCCAGCGAGATGTCGCGCGCCATTTCCAGCTCCAGTTGCTGCTTTTCCGTCCAGTCGGGAACCGTGACGAGTTTCGTAAGCAGTTCCTGGAATTTTTGTTCTGCGTTGCCGTCAGGTATCGTGTTCATTGCCTGCCCCATGCAAGGCCGTACAGCGTCGTGCGCTCATCGCGCAGCGGGGGCTGCGCCAGCCTGATTTATCGCCACCGGCACTCCCGGTGCGACCTCCCAATGCGCGCCATCCGATACGTTGCCGGCTGGCCGCGCCACGCTTTGGTCCTTTTTGGGCATCGGGGATGAAAATCCTCGTGTCTCTCCTGATCACCCCCCTCGCAACAGCACGTGGGTCACAGGCCCTGCTACGACACGAGCCGCTCTTCTGCGTTCGACGGCCTGGACCAGTTTTTCCGTAAAATGACAGAATTACCGGGTCCCCTCTGTCACCTGTCGAACATTTACCGGCACTTGACGCTCTCCATCTGACCACGCCGATGTCCAGCAAGACCTACGAAGTCCGTCCGAACCAATCTGTCGAACTCCTGAAAGAGCTCCACATCCTGACGCGCGACGGCAAAATGAATCAGGACAGCCGCCGAAAACTGAAGCAGGTTTATCACCTGTTCCAGTTCATCGAGCCGCTGCTGTCGGAATTGAAGCAGGATGGCCGCGACGTGACCCTCGTCGATCACGGTGCGGGCAAGTCCTATCTCGGCTTCATTCTCTATGACCTGTTCTTCAAAGATCAGCGCGACGGGTCACACATCTACGGCATCGAAACGCGAGACGAACTCGTGCAGCGTTCGGAGGAACTGGCTGCGCGCCTCGGCTTTGGCGGGATGTCCTTCCTGAAGCTCTCGGTGGCCGATTCGATCACGTCGGCGCAACTGCCGCCGAGCGTCGATATCGTGACCGCGCTGCACGCCTGCGACACCGCCACCGACGACGCCATCCGCTTCGCCCTGAAGAAGCACGCGCGCTACATCGTGGTCGTGCCGTGCTGCCAGGCGGAGGTTGCGGGCGTGCTGCGCCGGAACAAGGGCAAGTCGCTCGGCCAGGCGCTCACCGAGATCTGGCGTCATCCGCTGCATACGCGCGAATTCGGGAGCCAGATCACCAACGTGCTGCGCTGCCTGCAACTCGAGGCGCATGGCTACCAGGTGAGCGTGACGGAGCTGGTGGGCTGGGAGCACTCGATGAAGAACGAACTCATCATCGCCCAGTACAAGGACCTGCCGCGGCGGCGTCCCGCGGCGCGGCTCAACGAGATTCTCGATACCTTCGGGCTTGCGGATCTGCGCGAGCGCTTTTTCGCCGACGAGGGCGAGGCAGCCGCCGAGCCGGCAGCCGAAGCCTGAGCACGAAACTGCGTCTGAACGCGGCGCGGCGTCAGTCGCGCTTGCTCATCCAGTCGCGCCAGCCCTCCAGGCCGAGGCTGCGCAGCGTTTCCTGATTGCGTTCGTAGATGTCGGCTGCATCCGGAAAGGCTTCGACCGCGCGCTCGATGCTCGCCTCGCGTAGCAAGTGCAGGATGGGGTACGGCGCGCGATTCGTGTAGTTCTCGATGTCGTCGGGCCCGGTGCCCTCGAACTGATAGTGAGGGTGAAAGCTCGCCACCTGCAGCGTGCCTTCCAGCCGCAACTGCTTCACGAGGCGCTCGGCAAACCAGGTCGCGTCGTTGAAGTCGGCAAAATCGGCGAGCGCGTGGGGCAGGATCAGGAGCGTCGTGTCGATTTCGGCGGCGTCGGCCTCGGCGAGCGCTTGCAGCTCCCGTTCGAGATCGGTGAGCACGCCTTCCAGCCCGGTTGCCTCGCTGATCACAAAGCGAACCTGGTTCTTCACGTACACACTCTTGGCGAACGGGCAGAGGTTCAGGCCGATCACGGCGCGCGTGAGCCAGTGCCGGGTCGCTTCGAGGATGGCAGCGTGAGCGGGGCGCTCCGCATCGGCGGGGCGGGAATTGGGGGGCGGGGCGGCGGTGTCGGTCATCGCGTCATTTTACCGGCCGGGGGCACGCCGCTTCGATCAGCAGCTTCGCCATGCGCGGCGCCGCGAGGATCGGGCCGCAGCCGGGGCCGTAAGTCTGGCTCGCGGCGTAGACGCCCTCGACCAGCAGCGCGAGTCCCTCGGCGAGCGCCATCGGATCCGCGGCGCCCGCTTCCTGCGCTAGCCCGGTGAGCCGCGCCATGAGCTTCGATTTGTTGTCGTCGACGCACTGTCGCGCGGGGTGCGTGGCGTCCGGAAATTCCGTCGCAACATTCACGAACGGACAGCCGCGGTAGCCCGGCGCCGAAGCGCGGCGTGCGAGGTCCTCGAAGTACTGCACCAGTTGCCTCGCCGGCTCGCCCGGATGCTTCGCAAGACTTTCGTCGAAGCGCTCGAAAAAGCGCGCATCGCAGCGCCGCAGGTACGCGACGACGAGATCGTCCTTCGACGAGAACTGCCGGTACAGGCTCATCTTGTTCACGCCCGCGCGCTCGACTACGGCCTCGATGCCTACCGCCCGTACGCCTTCGCGGTAGAACAGCTCGTCGGCGGCGCGCAGCAGATGCTCGTGCGCGCGCGCGCCGGCCGTCTGCGTGCGTGGCCGGCTCGGCCGCGCGGTGGTGGAGGACGTGTCGTCGTGGCCTTCGTGCTTCATGAGGGCACCTCGAGATCAGGGTGATTGCTTGACATGTTACCGAGCGGTAACTACTATCGCAACACACTTGTGACAGATCGGTAACAATCGAGGGGTGTCGCGTTGACGCAGCCACTCGGAGCCATACCAACGCAAGCGCGCACGCATCCGTCGATGCCGCGGCGTGACAGGAGCATCAATGAACTGGGCAGCGAGTCGAATAGTCGGGCGTTTCCATTACGGATGGCTCGTCGTGGCGGTGGTGTTTTTCGTGCTGCTGGCGGCGGCCGGCACGCGCGCGACGCCGAGCGTGATGATGGTGCCGCTCGAGCATCAGTTCGGCTGGAGCCGGGCGACGATCTCGCTCGCCATCTCGGTGAACATCGCGCTCTACGGCCTGATGGGGCCGTTCGCGGCCGCGGCCATGCAGCGCTTCGGCGTGCGGCCCACGCTGCTCGCGGCGCTGGCGACGATGGCGGCGGGCGTGGCGCTTTCCGCGCTGATGACGCACCCGTGGCAGATGATCCTGATCTGGGGCGTGATGGTGGGCGGCTCGACCGGCGTGGCCGCTCTTTCGCTTTCCGCCACGGTCGTCACGCGCTGGTTCACTTCGCACCGCGGCCTCGCGATGGGCATTCTCACCGCGAGCTCGGCCACGGGCCAGCTCGTCTTTCTGCCGTTTCTCGCCGCGATCGCCCAGAAGCATGGCTGGCAACCGGTGGTGCTCGTGGTCGCGGCGGCCGCTGCCGTGGTGCTGCCGCTCGTGCTGTTCCTGCTGCCCGAGCGTCCCGCGAGCGTGAATCTGCGCCCGTTCGGCGAAGACGACGAAACGCCGGTCGCGCCGGCCGCGCCGCAGCAGAATCCGCTGAAGATCGCCTTCGGCGCGCTCACCTCGGCGAGCCGCACGCGCGACTTCTGGCTGCTCTTCTTCAGCTTCTTCATTTGCGGCGCGAGCACGAACGGCTACGTGGGCACGCACCTCATCGCGATGTGCGGCGACTACGGCATGACCGAAGTGCAGGGCGCCTCGCTGCTCGCGACGATGGGCATCTTCGACCTGTTCGGCACGACGCTCTCGGGCTGGCTCTCGGACCGCTTCAACAGTCGCGTGCTGCTGTTCTGGTACTACGGCCTGCGCGGCCTTTCGCTGATTTATCTGCCGCACGCGTTCGGCATCGACTTCTTCGGCCTGCCGATCTTCGCGGTGTTCTACGGTCTCGACTGGATCGCGACCGTGCCGCCGACGGTGCGTCTCGCCACCGACGTCTACGGCAAGGAGCGCGCGCCGATCGTGTTCGGCTGGGTCGTGGCCGGCCATCAACTCGGCGCGGCGTTCGCGGCGTTTGGCGCGGGCCTGCTGCGCTCGAGCCTTGGCACCTATACGGTGGCGTCGATGATTTCGGGCGGCCTTTGCCTCGTGGCGTCGTTCCTCGTGCTGCGCATCAATCGCGGGCCGCGCCCGGTCGGCGTGCAGACGGCCTGAGGCCGGCGCGCAAGCCTCACCTTCTCGTCATTCCCGAGCGCCGGACCGGTGGCCGGACGCTCCCCCAACGGGCGACGCACAAGCGTCGCTCGCTGCGCCTGAGCGGATTTCGCGCGCTGCAGTTATGCTAGTGACCCCCGGGCAAGCCGCCCTTCACCGCAAGGACACACCAGGCATGACGAAGCAAAAACCCGCACCGACAGCCGTGCCCATTCACGAACTCATCGCCGGCCGCTGGAGCCCGCGTGCCTATTCGAGCGAGCCGGTGAGCCGCGAGGCGCTGCACACGGTGATCGAGGCGGCGCGCTGGGCGCCCTCGGGCTACAACCTGCAGCCGTGGCGTTTTCTCGTGTTCGATCGCACTGCCGACGAAGCCGCGTTCAAGCGCGCGTTCGCGACGCTCGTGCCGTTCAATCAGCAGTGGAACGCGCCGGCGCCGGTGCTGATCGCGGTGATGGCGCACACGCTCAACGCGAAGGGCGAAGTCAACCGCACGGCGCAGTACGATGCGGGTGCGGCGGCACTGTCGCTCGTGCTCCAGGCACACGCGCTGGGTCTTGCCGCGCACCAGATGAGCGGATTCGATGTCCACGCGTTTCGCACCGAGTTCGCGCTGCCGAACGAGGTGGAACCGCTCTCGATCATCTCGATTGGCCACTACGGCGACGCCGAAAAGCTCGAGCCGGTGCTGCGCGAGCGGGAAAAGGCGCAACGCACGCGTTCGGCAGTGGGCGAGGTCGTCTACGAGAACACCTGGAAGCATCCGTTCAAGGTCTGATTCGAGGAGCGGCTCGCAGCCAGCCATCAGGTAGGGCGGGCCTCTCCCGATCGAAACGCGCGGCATGGCCCGCGCGTTTTTCTTGCGGGGCCGCATCAGGGCCTCGTGGTTGCCCCGCGCCGCGCTTTCGTGATAAAAAGCCGGTCCCCCCCGACCTTTCCTCTCTCGCGCGCGCATTCGTTGCGGCGCGCTCTTGCCATGACCAGCTTCTGCGCGATTGACTTCGGAACCTCCAATTCGGCGGTGGCGCTGCCCGCGGCGGCCGGCGACACCATGCGCCTCGCGCCGGTGGAAGGCGAGCACACCACCCTGCCGACGGCGGTCTTCTTCAACGCCGACGAACACACGCGCGAGTACGGGCGCGCTGCGCTCGCGTCCTATATCGACGGCTACGACGGCCGGTTGATGCGCTCGATGAAGAGCATCCTCGGCTCGCCGCTCGCGGAGAGCACGACCGACCTCGGCGACGGCAGCGCGATCCGCTATACCGAGATCATCTCGATCTTTCTCGAGCATCTGAAACGCAGCGCCGAACGCTGCGCGGGCGCGCCGATCACGCGCGCGGTGCTGGGCCGCCCTGTTTTCTTTGTCGACGAAGATCCCCGCGCCGACCAGCTCGCGCAGGACCAGCTCGAAGCCGCGGCGCGCGGCGTGGGCTTTGACGAGATCGAATTCCAGTACGAGCCGATCGCGGCGGCGTTCGACTACGAGTCGCGACTCGCCGAGGAAGGGCTCGTGCTCGTGGCCGACATCGGCGGCGGCACGTCCGACTTCTCGCTCGTGCGTGTGGGACCGCAGCGCATGGCGCGGCTCGAGCGCAAGGACGACGTGCTCGCGCACCACGGCGTGCATGTCGCGGGCACCGATTTCGACCGCCGCGTCGAGCTCGCGACCATCCTGCGCGAACTCGGCTACCAGTCGCTCGACCCCGAAGGCCGCGAGGTACCGAACCGTATCTATTTCGATCTGGCGACCTGGCACCTCATCAACACGATTTACACGCCCAAGCGCGCGGCCGAGCTGAAGCTGATGCGCCACCTCTACCGCGATACGTGCCACCACGACCGGTTGATACGCGTGGTCGAGCAGCGTCTGGGGCATGCGCTGACGGCTCGCGCGGAGGAGGCGAAGATCGGCGTTTCGGCGGGAGGGGAGACGATGATCGACCTCGAGGCAGTCGAGACGGATCTGCGCCTTGCGTTCGGCGACGCGCAGCTCGTCGAGGCGGGCCGCGAAGAGACGCGCCGCATCGTGCAGGCCGCGCGCGATACGGTGCAGGCGGCGGGTATCGCGCCCGGGCAGGTGAGCGCACTCTATTTCACGGGCGGCTCGACGGGCCTCGTTTTTCTCACGCAGGCGCTGGCAGAGGCGTTTCCCGCGGCCCAGGCGGTGTTCGGCGACCGCCTCGCGAGCGTGGCGACGGGCCTTGGCATTCACGCGCAGCGCGTGTTCGGCTGAGCGCTCGTTGCGCAGGGAATAACGTCATACAAACCGGTCAGGCAACGAAAAACCCCACCTTCTGGAAGAAGCGTGGGGTTTTTCGGTAGGCCTGCCAGTCAGGACCCGAAGCCCGGATCCTGAAAGTCAAAGCGCATCAGCGCACAGTACTTAGACCGGCTTGATGTTGGCGGCTTGCTTGCCCTTCGGGCCCGTGCGGACTTCGAATTGAACCTTCTGGTTCTCTTGCAGCGTCTTGAAGCCGTCAACCTTGATTTCCGAGAAGTGCGCGAACAGATCTTCGCCGCCGCCGTCCGGGGTGATAAAGCCAAAGCCCTTTGCGTCATTGAACCACTTGACGGTACCGGTTTCCATATTACTTTCCTAACCTAAAAATGAATGAAGGCCGAAGCCAGAGAGGTGCATGAAAATCAAGGAAGGGGTATGGGACCAGCCGGAGTACCGTTGATGGGCGAACTACGAAAGACCAATTCACACTCGCCGCTTGAAATCCTGCCCGAACTTTATACGGCTAATTGCGAAGAAGGTCAACTGGCTGCCGGGGAATCTTCATTTTTTTTGCTTCAGGGTCAAAACGAAAGCTTACAAACCTTGAAAAACTAATGATTTTTTTGTATGAGGGCCTGTATTTTTGGCGCCCTTCGATGGTGCAACCGGTTAAACTACGCGCCGCGCGCAAGTTGCGCCTGCAGGTGCAATCTTGTCGCGTAGAGGTGCGACTGTCACGAGAAACCCGCCCGCACAACAGACGGGATATCGTGGCGTCGAGCTACTCTCGATACAGGAGAAGACGTGAAAAGTTCTATTCAACGGAACATCGGCCCGTTCGCGCTGATGTTCACCGGCCTCGGTTCGATCATCGGCTCGGGCTGGCTGTTCGGCGCGTGGAAAGCGGCGAAAATTGCAGGTCCGGCGGCGATCACCGCGTGGATCATCGGCGCCGTGGTCATTCTGGCCATTGCGCTCACCTACGCCGAACTCGGTGCGATGTTCCCCGAGTCGGGCGGCATGGTTCGCTACGCCCGCTACTCGCATGGCGCACTGGTGGGCTTCATCAGTGCGTGGGCAAACTGGATCGCCATCGTCTCGGTGATCCCGATCGAAGCCGAAGCCTCGATCCAGTACATGAGCACCTGGCCCTATGCCTGGGCGCACGCGCTCTTCGTCGACGGATCGTTGACGCACTCAGGGCTCGGGCTCTCGGCGGTGCTCGTGATCATCTACTTCATGCTCAACTATTGGGGTGTGGCACTCTTCGCACGCGCCAACAGCGCCATCACGATCTTCAAGTTCATCATTCCCGGCCTGACGATCTTCGGCCTGATGAGCACGGGCTTTCACCACGAGAACTTCGGCAACGCGAGCAACTTCGCGCCCTACGGCTGGTCGGCCGTGTTCACGGCGGTCGCAACGAGCGGCATCGTGTTCGCGTTCAACGGCTTCCAGAGCCCGATCAACCTGGCCGGTGAAGCGCGCAATCCGTCGTTCAGCGTGCCGTTCGCCGTTATCGGCTCGATTCTCTGCGCGCTCGTGATCTACGTGCTGCTGCAGATCGCCTATATCGGTGCGGTCAATCCGACCGACGTCGCGCACGGCTGGAACACGTTCAACTTCAAGTCGCCGTTCGCCGAGCTGGCGATCGCGCTGAACCTGAACTGGCTCGCCATCCTGTTGTACGTCGACGCGTTCGTGAGCCCGAGCGGCACCGGCACGACCTACATGGCGACGACCTCGCGCATGATCTACGCGATGGAGCGCAACAACACGATGCCGAAGATGTTCGGCGACGTGCACCCGTTCTATGGCGTGCCGCGCAACGCGATGTGGTTCAACCTGCTCGTCTCGTTCATCTTCATGTTCTTCTTCCGCGGCTGGAGCTCGCTTGCGGCGGTGATCTCGGTCGCGACGGTCATTTCGTACCTGACCGGCCCGATCAGCCTGATGGCGCTCAAGCGCGCCGCCTCGGACATCGAGCGTCCGCTGCGCGTGCCGTTCATGAAAGTGATCGCGCCGTTCGCGTTCGTCTGCGCGTCGATGATCCTGTACTGGGCGAAGTGGCCGCTGACCGGCGAGATCATCCTGCTGATGATCGTGGCGCTGCCGGTGTACTTCTACTTCCAGGGCAAGCAAGGCTGGGCCGGCTGGGGCCAGGACCTGAAGGCCGCGTGGTGGCTGTGCGCGTACCTGCCGATCATGGCGCTCCTCTCGCTCGTCGGCAGCAAGCAGTTCG
>Ga0335070_10010913_pt1 | contig 10622 bp, 9 predicted proteins | sample Lox_Sample_13_FD_206722 | JGI IMG/M metagenome (GOLD analysis project Ga0335070, IMG submission 206722) | Soil microbial communities from Loxahatchee National Wildlife Refuge, Florida, United States - Lox_Sample_1.3 | ecosystem: Environmental > Terrestrial > Soil > Wetlands | place: USA: Florida...
TGCATCATCGACGACGCCGCACCCAATGGGGAAGCAAGGACTGTTCTGCTCAATGGATTCCCGTTCGAGCGCGTGCGCTGAATAAGTGGCCAAGGAGCGCCGGCATCCTGCCGGCTGTCGCGGAGGCATCTTGCTTCCGCACCCGTGAGCCATCCTGAACGCCGACGCTGGTCTAGTGAAGAAATCTCATCTTCAAAACCAGGACGCAAATCAACAGAACGCTGCCCAGCAGCGCGTTCCACTCCCGATGCTTGAGGTAGAGTCCCATCGAGAAGCGGCCGGAGCCATCACCGGACGGAGCCGGCGTCAGGCGAGGCAGCATCTGCGGCACGCGCCGCGCGTACTCGTCGAACTCAGGAAACCTCTCTCGTAGAAATTTCTCCTCGCCGCGAATCACCGGCACGTAAATCGCGAAGAACATGACCACAAGCAAAACGCCCACCCACCAGCTTCGGGCGGCAACAGCAAACCCGATCCCGATCACGAGCGAGCCGAGATACAACGGATTGCGCGTATAGGCATAAGGACCCGACGTGGTCAGCGCCTCGTTCTTTCGCACATGTCCGGAAGCTAGCGCGCGCATGAGCAGTCCGGGAAGGATCAGCACCAAGCCGAGCGTCAGGAATCGCCATGACGGCCGCGCCAGCCAGAGGTACAGCACGGCAAACGCAAATCCCAGGGGAACTCGAATGCGCCGCGCTACGCGTGACCACTCAGCCACGCGGTGCCTCCACCGTCGTTCCGGAAAGCAGGCTGCCCGCGGCGTCAACGACCGCTTCCACGCTGATCGAAAGCAGGCTGTCATCCGGACGAGCATTGCGTGCGTGCGTGGTGTGGCTCTCCGGATTGCGCAGCACCACGCTCCGCGTTCCAAAAGGTCCGTTGCGCTTCGGATCGGTCGGGCCGAAGATCGCCACCACCGGTACCTGCAAAGCCGCTGCCAGATGCAGCGGCCCCGTATCTCCTCCGATGAAAAGGCGCGCGCGGCGCGTGAGGGCGATCAGTTCGCTGAGCGAGCATTCGAAACTCCGAGCCGCACCCTCGCTCGCCGCCTCGCTGTCACGGGCGAGGCTCTCTTCTCCCGGCCCGTAGTTCACAACCGAATTAAGACCCCACCTCGCGAGAGCGCGCGCCACCTGCCCGTAACGCTCCGCCGGCCACTGCTTCGCGCCCCAGCCAGCGCCCGGATTCAGAATCGCGAACTCGCCGATTTGCGCGCTTCGCAATTGCCGGTCGATTTTCTCCTCCGTGATGCAATGCTTCGGGAACTCCACTGTCGGAATCTTCAATCTCGTTCCGCCAAGCGCCTCGACAATCGACACGTTCTGCTCGATCACATGCGCGCCGCGCGCGGTCACCTGTCGCGTATACCAGAGCGCAGCAGGACTCTCCCTTGGCTCCCGCGCACCATACACAACCGCAGCGCCGGAGCACCGCGCCAGCACGGCCGAACGGATCGCTCCCTGCAGATCGATGGCAACTTCATATCGCGCCGCGCGAATGTCATTCCACACCCGCGCCATGCCCTCGAGGTTATGCATAGCAAAAGGAGATTTACCCCATCCCTTAAGGTCCACCGTATGCACCCAGTCCACGAGGGGCCGCTGCGCCGAGCGTGCCCCGCGCCGCTGCGCGCCTGGTGCGCACAGCAACTCCGACCAGCGTTCCTCGATGAGCCAGCCAATCGTGGCGTGCGGAAATGCTTCGCGCAATGCCTGCGCCGCCGGGAGCGTGTGGATCACGTCTCCCATCGCGCTCAGGCGCACGACGAGCAGGCGCTCGACTTTCCTCTCTTCCGTTTCGTTCAAGCCTTCCTCGGAAACAAACGCGTGCGCAGGATCTCGCTGGTGGAGTGATCCTTCGGGTCGCCGACGATCTCGACTCTGCCCCCGTACTCGGCAACCGTGTCGCGTTCGGGAACGGAGTCCGCCGTGTAGTCGGTTCCTTTCGCCTGCACGTCGGGACGGATTTCGCGAATGATGGCGCGCACCTCGGTTTCGGGAAAAATCACAACGGCATCTACATCCGCCAGCGCCGCCACGATCTCCGCGCGCTCGCTCTCCGGCATGACCGGACGTCCTTCTCCCTTGAGCGCCCGCACGGAATCGTCGGAGTTAATCGCCACCACCAGCTTCCCTCCGAGCATCTTCGCGCCGTGCAGATAGCGCACGTGGCCCACGTGCAGCAGGTCAAAATTGCCGTTGGCCAGCGTGATCCGTTCGCCCGCGCGCCGCCATTCCTCCGTGCGCTGGCGAAGTTCGGTTCGGCTCAGGATTTTCTTTGTTGTATTCAATGAGGTCGTGTGGCCGGTGGCGCTTGTTCGATCGCCCGCAACAACTCTTCCCGCGACACAGTCGCCGTCCCCCGCTTCATGACCACGATCCCGCCAGCGTAGTTGGCCACTTGCGCAGCCTCTTCGGTGGTTGCCCCGGCCGCTAGCGCCGCAGTAAACGACGCAATGACCGTGTCGCCCGCGCCCGTGACGTCCGCCACCTGGTCTGAGCCGGAGATCGGTATATCGACCGGCTTGTGTTGGTGATTGAATGCCACCATACCGTCGCGCCCGCGCGTGATCACCAGCGATTGCAGCTTCATTCGCGTCATCAGTTGCTCGCCGGCAGTCAGAACCTTGTTCCAGTCGTGTCCAATGCGAATTCCGAGTGCCTCTTCGACTTCGGGCTCATTCGGAGTCGCCGCCGTGATGCCCTCGTACTGCAACATGCGATAACGCGAATCGAGCACGATCGGCACGGCTCCCAGTTTGCCCTTCCCCCGCAGCGTGCTCACAATCGCAGGCGTTGCCGCACCATATCCATAGTCGGAAACCAGCAACGCATCCGACGCATGCGCGTAATTTCGCGCCGCCAGATACAGTTCGCGGGTGAGATGACTGTTGGGCGCTTCCTGCGGCTCGCGATCCACCCGCACCACCTGCTGCCGCGAAGTATGCGCCATACCGGCAAGAATGCGCGTCTTCGTCACTGTCGTATAGCTCTTGTCTTTCAGCACGCCACTCACCGGGATTCGCTTATGACGGAAATGTTTGATGAGGAGTCGCCCCGGCTCATCGTCGCCGACGATGCCGACCGGCAGGACGTTCACTCCTAAAGCGGCGAGATTGTTCGCGGCATTGGCTCCGCCCCCGGGAGCGATCGTCCTCTCGCGATGTTTCAGGATCAAAACCGGCGCCTCACGCGAGACACGCGAGATCTCGCCGAACACGAACTCATCGGCGACCATATCCCCCAACACGGTGATCGTGATATTCGGAAAGGTCTCAACGATCTTCCGAAGTCGTTCCGCCTCTTTCGGATGTTTCATGGTAGCGCCGGCGTCCTCGCCGGCTGTCGCGCAGGCATCTTGCCTCCGCAGCGGGCCATGCGAATGCCCGCCCAAATTTTCTCACGCCTCACGCCGCCGTTCCTCAATCTTCCGCAGCATGGTATCAACCACGTTAGCGGCGTCCACCAGTTCCATTCGGACGGGAATGACTGTCAAAGGCGCCAGCGCCGATAAATAGGGACCCAGATTCACCGCGTCTTTCTCGGTCGTTACGAACCCGCCAGCCTCGCTGCGCTGCTTGAGATCGAGCAATTCCCGGATATCTTTTTCAGTGTACGCGTGATGATCGCGATAGAACGCCTGCGCGGCTGGCTCGACGTTCGCCGCCCGCAACTGAAGAAGGAAACTCTGCGGCCGCGCGATTGCGCAGAACACCACGGGGCGTGGCGGTGTGCCCTGCCCGACGATTCCGCGTTTGACTCGCCATACGAGCTTCCCGTAGTGCGAAAATGCCTCTTCTGACGCGCCACTCGTCAGCACAATCGCATCCGCGCGACGCAGCGAATCCACAGGTTCTCGCAGACGACCCCCGGGAAGCAAACTGTCGCTGGCATCCTGGGGTGTAACCAGCACGATATCGAAATCCCGGGCCAGGGCGCGATGCTGAAACCCATCATCCAGCAGGTGCAACTGAACGCCGAAGCGCTGCTCAGCGAAGCATCCGGCCGCATATCGGTCCTCGCCCACAATGACCGGGGCTTGCAGCTTGCGTGCAATCAACAGCGGCTCGTCGCCAAACTGCTGCGGCAGCCCCGCGGGATCAACCAGCAATACGCCGCGAGTCTTGCGCCCATACCCTCGCGAAAGTACGTCGAACTTCCGGCCACGGGCTTTTAGCAGTTCTCCCAGCAGCATCACGAACGGAGTCTTGCCCGAGCCGCCAGCCGAAAGATTGCCAACGCTGATCACCGGCCCCTGCAAGCGCCGGTCTGGCAGATGCCCACCGTCATAGAGCGCATTGCGCGCCCGAACGACTGCCCCGTAAATAGTCGAGAGCGGATTCAATCGTGAATGGCGGCCGCCGAGGCTCGCCGCGAGTCGACTTCCTGCGCCAATAAAGTCTGCAAAGCTTCCAGCGTGCGCGAGCTCGCACCCATCTGCGAAAGGATCGTCTCCTTGGCGCGCCGGCCTAGGGCCATCCGTTCAGCATCGTTTTCAAGCAGGTGCATCAGCACGAGCGGCAACTCGGCTAGGCCCACAATGCGGACGGCATCGCGGCTCTGGAATAATCCGACAATGTCGCGAAAATTCTCGGTGTGATTACCAGTGACGATCGCGACTCCGTGCTGCGCCGGCTCGATGATGTTGTGCCCTCCGCGCGGGACGAGACTTCCTCCAACGAATGCCACGTCGGCGAGAGCATAGAGCGCGGCAAGTTCGCCGATCGTGTCGACCAGCAGGACCGCGCCGGCCAGAGGTTCTCCGTTCCATCGGGAACGGCGATGCGACGCGATCCCCATCTGCTCGAGCAGCGCCGCGACGGTCTCGAATCGCTCCGGATGGCGTGGCGCCAGAATCATCACCGCCCGCGGATGACTCACGCGCACATTCTCAAACGCCCGCAACAGCGGAGGCTCTTCGTCTTCCACCGTACTGCCGCACACCAGGACAGGCCCAGCCCCGTCCGCCGCCAAAGAGCGACGCAAAGTTCCAACAATGAGCGGCGGGCTAGGAAGACTGAGATCGAACTTCAGGTTTCCCGCAACGCGCAGCCGCCCCGGATCGGCGCCGATGGACTCGATCCGCATCCGATCCTCCTCCGTCTGGCTCAGAAACAAATCAACATTCGCCAGCACCCGCCGTAGCGCCCAACGGAAGCGCAGGTAGCGAGGCCAGGAACGATCAGAGATTCTGGCGTTGACCACCGCCACACGCGCGCCACTCGCAGGCGCAATCCGCAGGAAGTTCGGCCAGAACTCGGTCTCGGCCAGCACCACGAGTTCAGGCCGCAATGCATGGAAATACGGCCGGATCGCAAACCCAAAATCCATCGGAAAGTAAAAAACGTTCTCTTCCCCAAAACGCTTGCGGGCCAGATCCTGACCCGTATCGGTGGTCGTCGAAATTACCACACGATATCCCGGCAGCTTGTTGCGCAACAACCCAACCAGGCCGCTCACCGCCAGCACCTCGCCGACCGAAACGGCGTGAATCCAGATGACTCGTTTGCCGGAAGTTTGGCGAAGCGTCGCCGGTACTCTACCGATTCTCTCGAAAAAACCGCGCCGGTACTTTCCATGACGCGCCACCTGGTACAGCCAGAAAGGAAGGCTGACCAGCATCCCGAGCCCGAGCGCCAGACTGTAGAGGAAGTAACTCAACCTGAGTCATTCTAAACTGCGGCATGGCAGAGGCTGGCCTTCTATAATCAGTGGATGCGGCGTCTTTCATTGCCTTCGATTCTGGTTGCGCTTCTCGCCTTGCTGATCCCGACTCTTTTGGTGGCTGGCAAGAGTTTCGTGAAGCCCGTCGCCAAGAGCGCGTTCAACTATCCGGCGCATGATCTGCATCGCGACGAAAAGGTTTCCATCGCCGCCGACCCGTACGACAAGCCCGAGAAGGCGAATATCTTCACCATCAACTTCGCCGAGCACGGATTTCTTCCCATCTTCTTCATTGTGACCAACGATGGCGACCAGCCGATCTCCATCGCCAACATGCAAGTCAAGCTGATCACCGGCAACCGTTCGAAGCTCACCCCGATCGGCCCCGACGATCTTTATCGCCGTCTCTCCAACCCGCAAGCCAAAACCAGCAGCAACATTCCCCTTCCCTTTCCCCGCAAGGTCAAAGGCGGCGTGACCAAACAACAGATGGACGAAATTGAATCTTCGCAGTTCGCGGCCAAAGCGGTCGAGCCGCACACCACGCAGTCCGGATTTCTTTTCTTCGATATCGCCGGAGTGAATTCCCCGCTGCGCAATGCAACTATCGACATCGACGGCGTGGCCGACGCCAAAGGCAACGAGCTGCTGTTCTTCGAGATCCCGATGGACAAGTATGTGGACGCGCCCGCGAATCCGTAGAGTCCAACAAATTGAAAGGGAAATTAAAGTGATTTTTGCCGGACTTCTGACTCCGGGCTCGCCTCAAACCCTTCTACATCTTCGCGTAAACACACCCGTAGTACGAAGGCACCAAGACCGAATGCCATTCACCGTCGCCCCCCACGTTGATGTCGGGCCGCGGACTTGATTCAGCCTTGTCGATCTGTTCCACCCACCGCCCGCTCCTTGGCATCGCGACCCACACCGTACGGTCGGTGCCGGAGAAATTGATGAACACCATCAGCTCTTCCGCCGGTTGCGCGCCGTCGGCGTCGACGTCCCTCCGCAACACGATCACGCCCTGACCGTAGTGGTTCGAGTCATTGAAGTAGTAGAACCGGCCGCGATTGGTAAGCGCCCGATACGTGCGGCGGAGTGTTCCCATGATCCGGTGCAGGCGCACCAGTGCTTTTCCATATCGGTCGTAGAAATATTCCCAGTGAACCGAGCGCTCGAAGAGATTACGCCCCACTCCCCACGGTGTCATGCCCCAGTTCTCCCCGATTTCCTGGCCTTCCCACAGCATCGGGATCCCTTTGCCGGCAAACAGCGCGATGACATAGGGCTGCACGCGATAAAACTTCGATCTCGATCCGTAGGGCTGGCCCAGCAGATCCTTCACGCTGCCGGGAGCAATGCGCGCCAGAAACGACGGATTGTCGTGCGACTCAATGTACTGGAAAGGCGCCACTGGAAACTGCTCACCGGTCGCGGGATTCTGATAATCGGCAGGATACCCGCTGAACACCGGGTCCAGCAGGAACGCAAAGTTCGGATCGATGTAGTTCCAGATGCTCGAATCGGCCGCCTTATCCATCAGTGAGTTCTGCCAGCAGGTGTTGGAGTAAGTCTGGCTCAGAATTCCCTTAGGATCGGGCAGGTTCTCGGCGCATTGGATGATCCGGCTGAAACCCGCAGGGTCCGAGAACCGCGCGATCGCCTTCGAGAACTCGTACGTGTTGTACACCAGCGATGCATATCCGACTCCAGTACTGCCGTCGAAGATGCCGGGAACGTAGTCATAGCGAAAGCCATCGAGGTGATATTCGTTGAGCAGATACTCATTCAAGGTGAGAAAGAATTCGCGCGTGAACGCCTTGGTGTAATCGGTCCCCGGCGCATCTGGAAAAAATTCCCCGGCGAAGATACCCATCATTGGGTTCGGTTCACCGCTCGCGTTGTAGACGATGTTGTAAGCAAACTCGGGATGCGCGTGCGCGTACACCGCGTCCATGATGACGGCAACGCCGTTCGCATGACAGGTATCGACCAGATGCTTGAGCCCGGCCATGCCGCCATACCGATCCTCGGGAGCGAAGTAACCGAGCGGTGTGTACCCCCACTCCACGCTTTCCTTCATGTTGGTGAACGGCATGATCTCGATCGCGTTTACCCCGAGTCCTTTGAGGTAATCCAGTTGGTCCTCGATCCCGGCAAAGGTTTCGTTGAACTCCGCGACGTGCAACTCGTACACCACCAGATCGTCGACATACGGTGTGCGGTAGGCGGCGTCGGTCCAGGCAAAGGGCGGAGCGGCGGGATCGAAGGTAAACGCCGAGAGTGTGCCCATTCCGGCCTCGCGTCCGAACGGGTCAGCGAACCAGAACACGACCGGATCGCCACCCTTCAGCAATTGATAACGGTAGAGATACTTCCCAGTCTTGCCATAACTGGTTCCCGCGACTGGCGCCAGCGGGGCAGTCATCTGCCACAGATCGTACTCGGACCCGCTCACCCAGTTCATAGCGAACTCTTGCGGAGGTATGGAGCGCACGAACTGGTCATCTTCGTGAATGACGCAAACTTTCAGGCCGTAGCCTTTGGCTGGAGTAATGCCCGGCAGATAAATGCCAAAGTTCACCTGCCACACGCCGGGAGCTGGCTGTTGAAGATGCGCGCCGACTACATTCAAATCGATCATGGGAACACTCCTCCCAGTTTGGATAGTGCGACCGTTGGCCCCGGGCGTTTCCGAAAAACAGTGCGTTGTGGTTGTTGATCGACTCGAGAGGTTACGAATTAATGTCTTGACGCCAATTGGCGCAGTGCGTACTGCGGCATCCTGACGTTGGCATAGTACAGCGACTAGGGCCGCGTGTCGATACAAACCAGGACTTCGAACTCCACCGAAGGTGTTTTGGGCGGTACCAGATCCTTGTCCGATTTTGCCCGTAGCAGGAATCTCACCTCGTGCACGGGCCGTCGAACGTCACGGCGCGGTCCTCGGCGGCTGTCTGGCGGGCGACTTGCCCGCCGCCCTGCCTGGGACTTCCGCCCAATTCCCATTTTGGGACGAATCTTGTCAATGGGCAGAAATTACACGAACCCAGCTAACTCGCTGCAAACACTCAGAAAATAAAGTCGGCTACGCTTTCCGGTTAATTGCCCCGAATTTGCTATTCTGGAAGTAGAGAGTAGAAATCGACGAGGCGCGACCTATGGGTCGCGCCTTTTTTGTTGGGGACGGGCCGAGGGTCGAATCGTGAATGGGTTTGAGCTAACGACCAACGACCAACGACCAAGGGCGGTTTTTGGGGAATGAACGATTGGGAAATCTTCAAAACTTTCAAGGAACGAGGCGAATGGGTCGAACTGCAATTCATGGCCGACGCCGCCTCGCACGGATATCACGTACTCAAACCCTGCGGCGACTCCCTCGAATACGACGTCGCCGTCGAACATGGCGGCGACATGCTTCGAGTGCAGGTCAAGTCCAGCAGCGTTCGCAATGGCACCGGATACTTGTGCCAGTTCCGACGCAATTATCTTGTCGAAGAGCCGTACAGCATCAACGAGTTGGATATATTCGCGACCTACGTCATCCCAGAAAAGGTCTGGTACCTCATCCCCGCGGCGGTGATCCTGAATCCGCCGCGGAAGGTTGCGGTCACGCTCTGCCCGGTGACCGCGCTTCGCAAAAACCGCTACCGCTACGAGCAATACCGCGAAGCCTGGCACCTGCTGGGAAAAACCAGATGCGAGCTGATCGCTCAAGGCAAGGCGCACGCGGACTACATCAGGAGCCTGCAGAAAGGCACTTCGACCAACAAACCCGGGCGTCATCCCGAGCGGAGTCGCCTTGGCAGACACCCGGCATTGAGCCGGGGCCGATAGCCCAGGGCGCAAGCCCCGGGGCAAGCCGAAAACAATGGAACCAGTCCCCGAGGGACGCCGGAAAAGGCCTCATCCGAATAGGGGCGGGCCCAACCTTTGGCGGTTCGCACGGCCGCACCGTGTCCACGGAGCGTGGAAGAGCGGCCCTTCGAGGGCCGCGTAAAGGCGGTTTGCAACGCAGGGCTTTAGCCCCTGAGGGCGGAGACGCAACTCTGCACCGGGCCTGACGACGGCAAGAAAACCCCCAAGGACGAACGGCCGTGGAATCCCACCCCCGACAAAGAACCGTCAAGGATGGGGCACCCTTGACAAAGAACCGTCAAGGATGGAACCCGGCGGGGTTGCCATCCTAGGTGGAGCGAAGGATCATACTATGCGTCTTCTTTGTCCCGTAGAGGTGATACATGTCAACGCCTTTGATCCAAAGTGAGGCTCTGAGATTTCTCTCATCGAACGAACCGGAGGTGATCTGCCTAACTGGGCGTTGGGGTGTCGGAAAGACTTTCGCATGGAGAAAGTATGTTCAGCACGCGAAAGACAATAAGAAGATCGCCCTTGAGCGGTATTCCTACGTGTCTCTATTCGGGATCAATTCCCTCGACGCCCTGAAATACACAATTTTCGAAAATACCGTTAGATCCTCAAGCATCGGCATTGATCCAAGCCTAGAAACCTTAAGGTCGAACGCACTAGCTGTCGCTGAACGCCTTGGGCGAAAGTCCGTCTGGTTCCTGCAACAGATTCCGCGGGTGACAACTTATGTTGGGAGCCTAGCTCCAGCATGGTTTCTCTCCGTGAGGAACACCGTAATCTGCATCGATGACATCGAGCGCCGCGGATCAAATTTGACGACCCGAGAGGTGCTCGGACTCGCATCTATGCTGAAGGAGCAGAGAGGCTGCAAGCTTGCGTTGATACTCAACGCAGATGCGCTCGACACAGACGCGGAAGAATTTCGAAAATATTACGAAAAAGTGGTGGATATATCTCTCGACTTTGCTCCAACACCTCGGGAATGTGTGGCAATAGCTTTCGCCGCAGACACCAGAGCGGTGAAACGGCTGGCAGAAGACTGCGTCAAGCTGGGCATTTCAAATATACGACTTATGAAGCGCATCG
>Ga0335070_10010914_pt1 | contig 10621 bp, 8 predicted proteins | sample Lox_Sample_13_FD_206722 | JGI IMG/M metagenome (GOLD analysis project Ga0335070, IMG submission 206722) | Soil microbial communities from Loxahatchee National Wildlife Refuge, Florida, United States - Lox_Sample_1.3 | ecosystem: Environmental > Terrestrial > Soil > Wetlands | place: USA: Florida...
ATTACTCGAATGTCTCTGCAGTTCGAAGAGGGATACCGCGCTGGTCTTTAGAGGAGACGACGGGATCTGCGGAGAGTTTCCAATCAATGTTCAGATCCGGGTCATTCCAGACAATGGTGCGCTCGTGCTCGGGAGCATAGTAATCGGTCGCCTTGTACAGCACATGGGCTCTTTCCGTAAAAACCAGAAAACCATGGGCGAAGCCGGCAGGAATCCACAACATGCGTTTGTTGTTCTCGGATAAGTGGACCGCATCCCAGGAGCCGAATGTGGGCGAACTGCGGCGCAGGTCTACGGCGACATCCAGGATTTCACCGGAGATGGCACGAACCAGTTTCCCCTGAGCCTGCCGGACCTGATAGTGCAAGCCCCGCAACACGTTTTGCCGCGAACAAGAGTGGTTGTCCTGAACAAAGCGAGAGGCTATTCCGATGGCTGCGAATTCTTTTTCGTTGTAGCTTTCCAGGAAAAATCCACGATCATCCTCGAACACCCGCGGTTCGAGGATGAGTACTCCTGGCAACGAGGTTTCGATCAGGTTGAATCTGCTCATTGGTTGCGGACGACTCCCTAGCGCCCGTTCTCAAAACACCCTGTCCGTAAGCAACTGGAGGAGATAGGCACCGTAGCCGCTATTCCTCATGGAATTCCCGACCCGCTCGACGTCCGCGGCATTGATGTAGCCCGAACGGTAAGCAATTTCCTCCGGGCACGCGACCATCAATCCCTGGCGCTTTTCGATCGCTTGTATATACAAAGCAGCATCCATCAGGGATTCATGGGTTCCCGTATCGAGCCAGGCCATTCCGCGGCCCATAACCATTACCTCAAGCTGTCCTTTCTGGAGATAGACTTTGTTTACGTCAGTAATCTCCAATTCGCCGCGCGCGCTCGGTTTCAGGGACTTCGCAATATTCACGACCTGGTTGTCATAGAAGTAAAGCCCTGTCACTGCGTACCGCGACTTGGGTCGTTGGGGTTTTTCCTCGATGCTCAAGGCTCGTCCCGACTCATCAAATTCGACCACACCATAGCGCTCCGGATCATGCACCGGATAAGCGAAAACACGGGCTCCAAGGCTCTTGCGGGCGGCCTCCCTCAAGTCTTTCGCCAGGTCATGGCCATAGAAAATGTTGTCGCCCAGCACAAGTGCACAAGCGCTACCATCGAGAAACTGCTCGGCGATGATGAAAGCCTGCGCGATACCCTCCGGCTTTGGCTGTGTGCAATAGCAGAGATGGATCCCGTACTGGCTCCCATCTGCAAGGAGAGCTTCGAACCGTGGCACATCGTCCGGAGTTGAAATGATCAGGATCTCGCGAATACCCGCCAGCATCAGGGTGCAGAGCGGGTAATAAATCATCGGCTTGTTGTATACGGGCAGCAGACTCTTACCCATAGCCTGCGTTACCGGATAGAGCCGCGTGCCTGACCCGCCCGCCAGAATGATCCCTTTGTAATTTGAGCTCTGTTTCATCCCGTTTTCGGTCCAGTCAAACCTTTCAAACAGAGTAGTGGGTTGCAATCCACTCTCGATAGCCTCCGCTTGTTACGTCGCGAACCCATTCTTCATGCTCGAGATACCAGCAGACCGTTTTGCGAATGCCACTTTCGAATGTTTCGCGCGGTCTCCACCCCAGTTCGCGCTCAATCTTCTGTGCATTCATGGCGTAGCGGCGGTCGTGGCCGGGGCGGTCTTTCACGAATGTGATCAGTTCACGGCGCGACTCTTTGCGCGGCAATAACTCATCGACCAGGTCACAAACGACTCGCACGATTTCCAGGTTCGGTTTCTCATTCCAGCCCCCGATGTTGTAAGTCTCTCCCGGACGTCCATCCCGAAGCACAGTGGCGATAGCTTCGCAATGATCTTCGACGTACAGCCAGTCACGGACGTTCATCCCGTCGCCGTAAACTGGAAGAGGCTTGCCCTCCTTCGCGTTCAGAATCATCAACGGAATCAACTTCTCCGGAAACTGGAACGGGCCATAGTTGTTGGAGCAATTCGTAGTCAGCGTTGGCAAACCGTAGGTATGGTGATAGGCACGAACCAGGTGATCGGACGCCGCTTTCGAAGCTGCATAGGGGCTATTGGGCGCATACGGTGTGCTTTCGGAGAAAGGCGGGTCTTCGGGGCCGAGAGAACCATATACTTCGTCCGTAGAAACGTGCAGGAAACGGAACCGGGCTTTCTCATCTGCATCTAGCGCTGTCCAGTACGCGCGAGTCTCTTCCAGCAAGGCAAATGTTCCGTCGATGTTAGTGGTAATAAAATCCGCCGGGCCTCGAATCGAACGATCGACGTGGCTTTCAGCAGCGAAATGGACAATGGCCGCGGGGCGAGACCGCTCCAGTAATCTCCGAACCAGAGCACGGTCCCCCATATCTCCACGAATAAACTCATAGCACTGATCAGCCGAAACGCTTTCCAGGTTCCGCAGGTTCCCGGCGTAGGTAAGCTTGTCGAGATTTATGATCGAGCACGAACCATGCTTTAAGCGCTGCAAGATGAAATTTGAGCCGATAAATCCGGCCCCGCCCGTAACAATGATGGGTACCCTGCTTTGGGTTTGGCTCATTGTGCAGCCTGTCGCAACCAAGAACGTTCGATTGTAAATAAAAAGGGCGGGATTCGCCCGCCCACTCTTGTTCTTCTTCGAATATTAATATCCGCGATCTAAGCGGCTTGAGAACCCCGCCGAGAAACACACCGGCCGGTATGCTGCAAGGGAATGCAAGGAGCAAAGCAGGCAGTCTGCCGGTAATCCGGCTAGCTCACGCGGCGCGCGACAGGAGTGTTTTCGCTCGCCGAGGTGACCCTGGCGCCTGCTTTTTTGGGCACATCTCCGACCGCGACCTCTGCGGCTCTCCACCCCATGATTTCGAAGTACGCTTTTTCTATACCCGCGGCGATTTTGTCCCACTGATACTCCTCCCGGATCCGCTTTTTTGCCGCTTCCCCTGCCGCCTCCCGGACAGCGGGGTTCGCAATCAGGAACCGTAGTCGATCAGCCAAATCTGCGGCATTGCCGGCCTGGAAAGTGAATCCGGCGCCAGCGACGACTTCTCGATTTTCCGGAACATCGCTGGTCAGAACGCACAGGCCCGCCCCCATCGCGTCGAGTAGAGCCAAAGACAGCCCCTCGAGATCCGAGGGCAATACAAAAATCATAGCGTTCGTGAGTAGTTCTTCCAAGATTTCCCCAGAAACCCAGTCAAGCATGAGAATTCGATCACAGGCGTGCGTCCGCAGTTCACGGCTGTAGTCGTCACAATAGCTTGAAGCGCCCGCCATAACGAGCTTTACATCCGTCTGAAGCTGTTCGAAAGCCTTTACGAGCAGATGGCATCCTTTTTCCGGCGAGAAGCGGCCTAAAAAGAGAACGTACCTCCCCGGGACCAGTTGCCAATCCAGGATCCTCCGCGGAATCGTGGGCTCGCGCAACACTCCTCCGTTCGGAACGTAAAAGGTATCGGCGCCGTGCAAGTCCTTGTACCGCTGGCGCAGAGCTTTGGAAACCACCATGGTGCCCGTAGGCAGCTTAACGGAGGCACTCTCTCCTAACCGGAGAACTGCCATGGCAAGCTTCCCCCATTTCTTTCGTTGCCAATCCAGACCCTGGACAGTAACGGCAGTCTTACTCCCCAGAACGCGCGGGAAGCAGGAAAACAGAGCTGGACCGAGCGCGTGGTAGTGAACGACATCGAAGCCTTGTGTTGTGGCGTGTGCTGTACTTAGTAGCGTGTGCAATAGGGTTTCCAGATGCTTTGAACGGATCGTCGGGAACCGGACTAATCTCATTCCATTGTGCTCACCCAAGTTGGGCGTGAAATAGGTTCGGCAATACACCGTGACCTCATGTCCCATGTCGACCAGTCGGCGGCCAACCTCTTCGTAGTACGCCTCGATGCCGCTGTATTTGGAAACAACTCCGCGGCCCCCAATGAATGCCACACGCAATCGACGTGACGAACTCGGAGTGATCGTGGGCTGAATCTCTGACGTCCGGAGCCGGGTCATCCCGAGTTCCCAAGGCGGTCTTTCCGTTGTGGGTACGAGTTGGCTCTGCTTCGCTTTGGCGCGTGCCTTCAGCCTCTCGTACAGAGCAAGCAGGTTCTGGTAAAGCACCTCTGGGGAGTAATGGTCCCGCACCATCGATTGCGCTGCACGGCCCATGCTCTCTGCTTGAGCAGGATGTGAAAGCAATTCCCGGATCGCCTGCGCCAGCCCGTCCACGTCGCCGGTTTGAAAGAGGAGACCTGTCCTTCCGTGGCAAATCAGCTCTCGCCGCGAACCCAGGTCTGAGGCGATGACCGTACGCGCTTGGGCAAAGGATTCCAGAATCGTTTTTCCGAACGTCTCGTAGGCATGCGATGGAAAGACCGTAAACCGGGAATGAGCGATCAGCGCTTCGCGTTCCGGTCGATCCACGTGCCCCAAGAATTGCACATTGTGCAGCCTCAAAGAGAGCGCCAAAGCTGCTAGCGCTTCACGTTCCGGTCCATCTCCCGCAATCACCAGCCTCTGCTCAGGGATCTGCACCATCGCACGCAGAAGGTCGTGAACTCCCTTTTCGGCTGATAATCTGCCGAAATACAAAATCGCCCCATTCGAGGGAGGAGCAACACTCGTCCGCTCAGACACGTCCTGAAAATGAGGGAGCACTCCAACTTTCTCTGCGTCCCATCCATGCTCTATGAATTTCTGGCGCACGAATCTACTCGGCGCCAGGAAAAAGTCCACGCATTTTCGATAAGTACCAAGGAATCGATGAAGGTAGGCTTCCAGCACCAGGGTTCCGCGTGCCCCGACGCCCGGATAGCACTGCGACCGAAGCGCGTGCAAAAACGTGCCCCCTTTACATGCTTCGCAAGCTTCTCCCCGTGAAAGAAGGTTGTAGCTCGGGCATAGAAGCTTGAAGTCGTTGATGTGATAGAGGATCGGGATCTTCAGCTTCTTAAGCTCCCAGAGAATGGATGGAGTCAGATGGTGGTAGATGTTTCGGACGTGCGCTATATCGGGTCGAAAATCCTCAACCATGGCGCGAATACTCCGTCGCGCCTGCCGCGAATAAATTGCCCGTGCCGCACTTCTAAGCCTCTTCCAGCCGTCGTTCTTAAACTCAACATGCGGCACGAAATGACGGTCGTAAGGAGTTGGAGCTCCCCGCGAGTCCGCCATCGAGAACAGGGCGACTTCGTGACCTTGTTTTCGCATTAACTCCATGACTTCGAACAGGTACACCTCGGTTCCGCTGAAGGGGTAGTTATATTTGTTGCAGTACAAAATTCGCATGGGGAAGGCTTCCTGCTTTATGAGTAATTCGTGCGATGAGTGCTTCGGTGAATGATCCCAAGTTCTTCTTGCGGTTGAAATTTCTCAGTACCTGGACCCGGGCGGCATGACGTATCCACTCCAATCGTCGCTGGGGTGGCACGGTGAGACTGCGGGGATGAGAAACAACAGATGATTGCTGAAGCAGGTAGATATGAATTAACTGGTCAACGCAGTCGGCCAAACAGCCCGGCTTATATAAAAAACCAGTTTTGGCGTGGATCACCAATTCAGGAATGCCCGTGATGTTGGGCGCGAGTACAATCTGGCGCCGCGCCATCGCTTCCATCAACACAAGCGGAATTCCCTCACTACGGCTCGTGAGCACAACCGCATCGGCCCAGTCGTAAACGCAATTGATGCGATCGCGGCCAACGTGGCCCAAAAGGTGAACTCGATCCTGGAGGCGAAGGTCGCGAATCAGCCTCTTCAGCCGACGCCGCTCCGGGCCATCGCCTGCGATTTGGCATTCCACATCGATGTTTTTCTTCACCAACTCTTGGACTGCCCGAACTAGGAAAGCATGATCCTTGACCGGGTGCAGGCGGCCCACGGCAAGGAGCTTGAACCGGCTCCCCCGGGCGGGTACGCGAGGATTTGCCAGACCGGGCTCAACTCCGAGCCTGCAAAGCAACACTTTTCTCGGGTCGAGTGCGGGATATTTATCCAGTATGTAAGCGCGATTGAACTCGGAGACGGTAAAACAGAACCTGCAGTTCTCGAGCTTCACATCGAGATACGCAGCATTCAGCAACAGGTCTGACCCGTGCAGGGTCACGCTGAAACCTAGATCAAGCAGACGAGCCGCAACCATCGCAATCCAGGAACCGAAATAACCGTGATGCACGTGAATGTGGTCTGGAGAATAGTTCTGCAGATGAGCGGCGAAGCATGCCCCGAGCCACGTATGCAGTACCGCTTTGGCTCGCATACCAAAGCCTTCCGTTCCCTCGAAGAAAATTCGCGTGAACAGGTCCGACATTTGTCTCCAGCGTTTTAAGCAGAGGCGTGCGGCCTGCAGAACGCTCCTTATTGATATGACCTGCAAGATGATTTCCGGAGGAAGACTTTCAGAATCGAGGGACGGCCTGCGAACGCTGCCCGCGACGACCCGAATTCCTCTATGGCGAAGTTCGGCAATTTCATCAGCAACATAAGGCTCAACCGCAGAAGGAAACTGATTCGCGAGATAGGCGACAGTCAGCACAGCTCGGGACCTGTTGCCCTGTTCCGTTGAGCCGCCAGCATTCCAGCGATCGTGAACATCAGCCCGTTAACGAACTGGTAGCTCATTACCACTGCCACCGCATTGGCCCAGTACACCCCCAGAAGAATCGGCCAAAGCCGGTGGAAGTTCTGGTCAAGAAAAGAGTGTTCCTCGGCCTGTGGAATCGTCCCCAGCCTTAGCCGAAAAAGTTCCCACATCAGCCAGAGATAGAACGCAAGTCCCAAGAGGCCTTGCTCCACCAGAATCTCGAGGTAGGTATTGTGCGGATAAAGCAACTTCTCTTCATATCCGCTAACGAATCGCGGCAACGCGGCGGGCATTGCGTGGAATCCCCATCCCATCAGTGGGTGAACCAAGAACATCTGCCAACTGCCGGCGTAGACTGCTTCCCGATAGTCGAGGGGCCCGCGTTCAGACAATCTGCTATTGAGGGCCGCCCCGCAGTCAGTCGAACTCGTGACCACCCCCACGCCCAGAATCGTCACTACGATCAACGCGACACATGCGCGCCGCCTCATTTTGTTGTGAGAGAGGAATATCAGGGCCGCGATGCTGCCCGCAAAGGAGAACCAGACGGCCCGGGTCATCGTGGCAATGATCGCAACCGGTACCGAAGCAAGAATGGTGAACGTTCTTAGTCGTCGGCTCACGTTTCTCCGGTAGGCGTGTAGCACAAGCAGGGCGAGCAGGTTCAGAGAAACGCCATTAGCGACTGCTTGCAATAACGGGCCGCGGGCACGGTCGGCGTGATGCCCAAGACTCTCATCCAGGATGAATCGTGGGAAAATCAGCCACTGCGCGCCACACAAGAAGGCAATTGACGTGAAGCTCAAATAGGCAAGAACAATGACGGCGAACGTCTCAAAATATCGAAATTCCTTTTCTTGAGTGAACACCAATTGGGCGACATGAAATAGAGTGAAGGGCACCAGGAATTTCGATGCCAGCAGGCTCCACGTCTCGTGATCGAATGGCTGCCCCAGAACGCTGGCCAGGGCAAGCACCGATAATGCGAGCATCGGTATGCTTACCCGAGTGACAATGGATAGCTTCTGCCGATACAGCACGACACGCGCAGCGACGCTCGCGAGCAAGAGACCAAAAGTCACTCGATCTATCGCGTAGAACTCCACGTCAGGATGACGGAGCAGCATGGCAGCCAGGGTAGTTAGAAACAAAACCGATGTGGAGGCAATCAGTACAGGCAGGGGAAGCAGCACGACTTTTGCGCACTCGAATGCCAGATTAGCCGATCTCGGTTCCCGCCGGATCCAGATCGCATTTTCTGCCCTCATCAGTCGCCCCCGCCGCGGACAACAGCCATCAGAGTTTTGAGCATGATCCAAAAATCGAGAGCCAGGCTCCATCGGCCTATATATTCGCGATCAAGATCCATCCCGCGCTCGAAGGAAGGATCGCGACGGGCGGTCACCTGCCAAAGTCCAGTGATTCCTGGAGTGACGTCAAGGCGCGCCAAATGTTCGGTCTCATAGCCTGCGAAATCATCGAGGGGATGCGGTCGGGGACCGACAAGGCTCATCTCGCCCCGCACGACGTTCCAGAGTTGCGGGAGTTCATCCAGGCTGTAGCGGCGCAGGAACCGGCCGACTCGCGTGACTCGGGGATCATCATAGATTTTGAAGAAAGGTCCGGATCTCTGGTTGACTTGCCTAAGCTGCTGCTTTAATTCGTCGGCGTCGGCCACCATGGTCCGAAACTTGTAGCAGCGGAACGGACGCGCCTTACGACCGGCTCGCTGCGCGCTATAAAAAACAGGACCAGGAGAATCGAGAACGATAAGTATCCCAATCAAGGCAAAGACTGGTGACAAGAAGACTAACGCTAGCGCCGCGCCCAGAATGTCCAGGACGCGCTTGCAGAGCAACCTGACTGCCGGATGTTTTTCGGTGTGGAGGCTGATAAGAGGGACGTCTCCAACCATCTCCACCTCCGATTCGGCAGGCCCACAACCGGAGAGATCGGGAACAAGCTTCATGTCAAGGTGCAGCCGCCTTGCTTCGCGCAAAATCTCGAGAGTGCGAAATTGCTCACGGGGTGCAACGAGGATGATTTCATCGACAAAGCCGGAGCGTGCCAACCGCGGCAGATCGCCTACCCTCCCGATCACTCCATCTCCTAAGGGGACTTCATCGTCGAGAAAGCCGCAAAGGCTTCGTTCTGACCGTCCTGCGCTTCGGATACCGGCTGCGACCTGGCGGCCTAAGGAGCCAGCGCCCACAACGAGCACGTTCCGCGAAGAGGTTGGTGTGTCACGTTCACGAGAGCGCCTTTTTGGGGAGCGCCAAAACGAGAGGAGTCCAAAATGGAGCAGCCCGGCGGCCCCACAAAGAGCACATCGGGTCCAGGCTGCACCTTCCATTCCGTACGTCAAGACAAGTAGCCCAGTCGACCAGAGGACGGCGTTACTAAGAATGCGCCGTTGTGCGCGCGGATCCGCGGCAGAGTAAAGGCCCTCGATATGTCCGATCAAGGTGAGCAGGGATGCATGCAACAGCGCAACCCCCAACAGTGATGCGGGTGACCCTTTCGAATAACCGAAGCTCCACACGAACGGAAACAAGTGGCGCAGTGGAACGAGGAGAGCGCCCAGAGCCAGCCAATTGAGGCTGACCACAGCGAAATCGGCAACCACCGACGGGAGATAATTCCGCCCCGGCTGACTCTGGAACGGCTTGGGGACCAAAAACGACAGCCTGCGGTAAGGTGCCGCTCCGGCTTGCTGCTGAAATCCAGCCTTCGCGTGTTCGGCAAACGGTCGTGCAGATTGCGGAGGCTTCTTCCGCTGCTCTGTGAACTCAGGCATCGCACCCGGGATGAGCCGAGCCCAATCCGGTCTGCGCGTGAAGGGTGACTTGTGATTCGATGATGAAAGAGACGCGCTCAAATCAATTCCAATTCATAGCCCTTGATCTCGATCGCCAGCGAGCGCTGGATCGAGTCGATCGAGATGACGAGCTTCGCTTGGTCACATTGCGTCAAGAAGCCTTCGATTCCATCGAGGCATCCACCGAGAACCCGAACCCGGCGGCCCACTTTGAGGAAGGGATATATCGAGAATGGTGTGGCCCCAGAAAGCAGCCGCTGGAGATCTTCGATCTGCTTTTCTGGAACTCTTGCGGCCGTGCCGGCAAAGTTCACGAATCCCATCACTCCCTCGGTTTGCAGGACTGCCAGCTTGCGGGCGACGCTTCGGTCGGAACGAACAAACGCATACCCGGGAAAAAGAGGAACAGTCAGCTGCTTAGTGCGATCGCTCCAGGTCCGACGCTCCTGTCGCAGAGGCAAGAAGACTTCTAGGCCTTTCCTCGACAAGCCCTCGGCAGCTTTCTTCTCAAACCGATATCGTGTCTGGATCGCAAACCACGACTCGTCCAATCTTTCTGTTTGCATGTCAGGCTTTGCAGCCAGACCGCTCGGAGCCATCCCTCTATTAGTCATGGCTCCGCAGATCGAGTCCCACTTCGATTTTCGTTAGGTTGTGCACAGAAAATCTGGGCAATTTTACAGACGCTGGTAAATCTTTTCTGGAATCGGAAATGTGCGATCACTCAGAACAGCCCCGAGCATTCGAACGTTCGCCAGTTCAAACATTTCCTTAACGGTGCGAGCGGTTGCCCGCCGGGTGTGCCGGGCTGACAAAACGAGGATGACGCCATCTGCGGCATGCGCGCTCGCGATCGCTTCGTCCGAATATCCGGCGGGAGCAACTTCCAGAATGGAATACTCAAAGTCGCGTCTGAGCATCGAAAGGCGGGTAAGCAGCTGCTCCCGTGGCGTACTCGCATCAGCGCCCTGGCCCGCCACGAGCCACAAATTCTCGGCAATGAAGGCGGCGTAAGAGCGCGGATCGTTCGGATCATCGCTTGCGCCCGAACTCGCCGCCTTGCCGCGTGCGTGTCGATGCCCTCCTTCGACGACCGCCACATTTCCGACCTTTTCGCTGGCTAGCGTCTCGCCGATGCACCGGCAAACCGATCGGACGTCAGTCTCAGGATCCACAGCGCTCAGGACAATTTGCCGTACCCCCTCCCTGGAGA
>Ga0335070_10010915_pt1 | contig 10620 bp, 7 predicted proteins | sample Lox_Sample_13_FD_206722 | JGI IMG/M metagenome (GOLD analysis project Ga0335070, IMG submission 206722) | Soil microbial communities from Loxahatchee National Wildlife Refuge, Florida, United States - Lox_Sample_1.3 | ecosystem: Environmental > Terrestrial > Soil > Wetlands | place: USA: Florida...
AGGCGCGGGGGCTGGCGCGTCAGGCGCCGCCGGCCTCTCGGGCGGCGCCTCCGGCCTCTCTTCCTCGCGCGGCGGGGGCGGGAACACCCGCGGAGGCTCGGCCAGAGGGACCGGCCTGCGTGGTGCGGGTCGCGAGACCGTCTTGGGGGCTCGCTTCTCGGGAGGCGCCGGAGCGGCGGGCGGCTCGTTCTCCAGCCGGACCCTGATGCTCGGGTCCAATCGCCTGCTCTGGGTCACGGTGAGCGCGGGGGCGACGGCCAGGCCAGCCAGCAGCAGCGCGTGCAGAAGCCCCGACACCCCCAGCCACCCCGGCCAGGGCGTCTCCGGCCCCCGATTGCTCCCGCCCCGCCTCACCGTCGCGCCTGCCGGCATGCCCTCACGGCTCCACCGAACCACTCTTCCGCCCTCGCCCCTGGTCGTTCAGCGTTCGGCCCTCGGCTCTCAATAGTAATCCTTGAACTGGACGCGGAGCCCTGCCAGGAAATTGATCCCGGGGGCAGGCATCAGGAAGATCTGCCCGCTGCTCAAGATGCCAAAGGTCTCGTACTGGGCGTTGGTCAGGTTGTTGCCCTGCACGAAGGCGGTGAGGAACTTCCAGGTGTACGAGGCGCTCCCGTTGAGCACGAAGGCATCCTGGATCCGGAACGTGGACTGGTTCGATTCGTTGTTCAGCAGGACCTGCTGGCCAATGTACTGGCCGTTCAGGTTCAGCTCGAGCCCCTTCAGGGGCCGGACCGTCACGCCGGCGTAGACCCGGTTCAGCGGGACCAGGGCGACCCGGTCGCCCGGGTGGATCGTCCCGGTGGCGAGGGTCGCCGTGCTCTGGTACCGGGCATCGGTGTAGGTGTAGTTGAGCTGCACGTCCAGCCAGTCGAGGGGGCGGGCCCTCACGCCCAGCTCGACGCCGCTACGGCGGCTCTCGGGTGAGTTGATGTTCCGGCCGAAGGGCTCCACGGTGGGATCGAAGATGATCTCGTCCTGGACATAGGTGAGGAACAGGGCGGCGGTCGTCTCCAGCCAGCTCAGCGGTCGCGCCCGCAGGCCCACCTCGTAGGTCTGGCTGGTGACCGGCGTGAGGTCGGGATTGGAGGAGCCCACGCCGAAGGCGAACAGCTCGTCCGTGGTCGGCACCCGGAATCCCTGCCCGTAGTTGAAGTACAGCGTCAGGACCGGGAGCGGGGTGTAGTTCAGCCCGGCCCGCGGGGTGATGTGGTTGAATTTCTTGTCCCCGTTGTTGGCCGGGTCGATCTGGTCCACGAACTGGTACGTCGTCACGTCGTAGCGCACCGCGCCCGTCAGGGTCAGCTCCGGGAAGAGGTCGACGCTGTCCTGGGCATAGAGTCCCAGCACGTCCTGATCGATCTGCCGCTGGCTCTCGAAGGGGAAGCCGGAGAAGCTCCCGTTCGTCGTCGAGGCCACCGTGCTGTACGTGAGCTCCGCCCCGGCGGTGAACAGGTTCCGGCGGCCCCACCTCTGGATCTCGTTGGAGAGCTGCAGGACGCCGCCCGCGATGCTCGTGTCGGTCGACGCCGTGGCCTCGCTGCTGAGGCCGATCGTCTGCAGCTCGCGGGAGATATTCCGGTAGTACCCCGTGCCTGCCACCGAGAACCCCCAGGGAAGCCGCTGGCTCCCCTGGAAGGTCACCGTGGACTGCTCGGTGGCGCTGAAGTCCGTGGGGCTCATGTTGCCGTGGCGGTTCTGCCGCAGCGCGTCCAGGGAGAGGGTCCCCGCCTGCTCCAGGTGATCGTTGACGTAGGCGTAGGACAGGCTGAGGCTCGTCGCCTCCGAGGGGGTGTAGCCCACCCGGCCGGTGAAGTTGGTGACTCGGGTGTCGGAGAAATCCCGGAACCCGCTCTCGCGATTCTGCGTCACCAGGAAGTAGTAATTGAAATCCTTCACCGGACCGCTGGTGTTGGCGATCACCTGGTACTGCTTGTAGCTGCCCAGCGAACCCTGCACCGTGGTCTGGGGGGAGGCACCGCCCTTCTTGGTCACGATGTTGATCACGCCGCCGAGGGCGTTGGCCCCGAAGACCGCGGTCGCGCCGGGCAGGACCTCGATCCGCTCCACGTCCTGGATGGGGATCAGGTCGAAGTTGACCTGGTTCGAATCCGGCTCGTTCATCCGCACGCCGTCCACGAAGACCGAGATCCCGGGACCCGGCTGGCCGTTGAACCCGCGCATGTCCACCGTGGACTGGAACGTATTGCCGACGGAGTCGTAGGTGACGATGGAGGGGAGCTGGCGGAGGGCATCCTGCACCGTCTGCGCGTTCTGGCGCTGGATCTCCTCGGCCGTGATCACGTAGACCTGGCCCGGCACCCGGCGCAGCTCCTGCACGACGTCGGGGAGTCGTGTGGCGGTGACCACCACCTCCTCGACGGACAGCTCCGGCTCGGCGGCTGGCGGCTCCTGCTCCGCCGCGCGTGCCGGCGCGCCGATCCCCGCAACCCCAAGGAGCAACAGGATTGCCACGATCCGACCCGATCGCCTGCGCATGGGCCCACCATCCTTTCCGCGAAGTGGGGCGTCTCCCGGCCGGCGAGGTTTCCTGACTTGTGGATCATCGCGCCCCCGCGCCTTCCCATCCCCCGAAACGGCACCCCGGCACTCCGGCACCCGGGCACCGAGGAGCGGTTCCTACCGCCGTTCCTGGGTGCCGGATTGCCTGGTTGCCTGAGTGCCCTCTCAGTGAGACAGTGGCCTCATGCAGGATTGCTCCCCACTCACAGTGGCGGGACCGTGCTGGATTGTCCCCCGCGTCCGGACGCTCCGGGCGAGGCACCGACCAGCTTCCCTCCGATCCGGCGGGTCCTCAGGACGTTACGGCGCTCGATTCCCGGCGGCCGAGTAGCCCCTGCACGCGCGGCCGACCCGACAGCGGGTCCGCCGCAACGGCGACCGGACACCCGTATGCCGCCTCCAGGAGCCCCGGCGTGATCACCTCCTCGGGGCGGCCCAGCGCCTGGATCCGCCCCCGGGCCAGGAGGAGGATCCGATCGCAGTGCTCGGCCGCCAGGTTGAGATCGTGCGAGATAAGGATCGTGACCCCCCGCACTCGCCGATGGTGCGCCAGGAGCACGTCCAGGACGGCGACCTGATGGCGCAGGTCGAGATGGGCGGTAGGCTCGTCCAGGAGGAGGATCGGCGCCTCCTGGGCCAGCGCCCGGGCGATCGACACCAGCTGGCGCTCGCCCCCCGACAGCTCGTCGAGCCGCCGCCCCGCCAGCGCCGCGAGGTCGGTGGCCTCGAGCGCGGCCCGGGCCACCGCCTGGTCCCGGGGGCCAGCCCAGGGGCCGCCCGCCGCGTGCGGAAAGCGGCCCATCAGCACGACCTCGGCGACCCGGAATGGGAAGGCCGCCTGGAACTCCTGCGGCACCACCGCCACCAGCCGGGCCAGGTGGAGGCGGCTCGTGGCCGCCAGGTCCTGGCCGGCGACCAGGATGCGGCCCCGCGCGGGGACCACCACCTTGCTGAGCAGGCGGAGCAGCGTGCTCTTGCCGGCGCTGTTGGGCCCCACGATCCCCAGGAACTCGCCTGCCTCGATCGGGAAGGTGATGTCCTGGACGCCGGGCCCGGTCCGATAGCGGAAGGTGACGTCCTGCAGCTCCACCAGGCTCACAGCGGCTCCCCTCCCCGCCGGGTGCGGAGCAGGTACACGAACAGGGGCGCCCCGCAGAAGGCCGTGATGACGCCGACGGGAATCTCCATCGGTGCCGCCACGCGTCGTGCCACGAGGTCCGCCAGCACCAGGAACGCCGCCCCCAGAAGCCCCGTCGCCGGCACCAGTGTGCGATTGTCCGGCCCCAGCAGCAGCCGCGCGGCGTGCGGGATGATCAGCCCCACGAACCCGATGGAGCCCGCCGCCGCGACGGAGGCACCGGTGAGGAGCGAGGCGGCCACGAACACGACGCGCTTGACCCGCTCCGCCTCGACCCCGAGCTGCAGGGCCTGCTCCTCCCCGAGCGCCAGCACGTTCATCCGCACGGCCTGGCGCACCAGGGTGAGGGCCCCCGCGGTGAGCGTCAGGCCCAGGATGGTGAGCGGGCCCGCCCCGACCGGCGCGAGGTTCCCCATCAGCCAGAAGACCACGGCCTGCAGCTCGTTCGAGGCGAGCAGGGCCGTGACCAGCATCACGCACGAGTTGAAGAACAGCCCGATGATGACCCCGGACAGGAGCAGCGTGGTGACGGGGAGCCGCCCGTCCAGCCGCGCCACCGCGTAGACCACGACCGCCGCCAGCACTGCCCCGCCGAATGCGAAGAGGGTCACCAGTGCCGGATGCCCGCTCGAGCCGGCCAGGCCAATCAGCATGGCCACCACCACGCCGAACGACGCCCCGCTCGAGACCCCCAGCACCGAGGGATCCGCCAGCGGGTTCCGCGAGATCGCCTGGAATCCCAGGCCGGCCAGGGCCAGGCATGCCCCCACCAGGCCCGCCAGCACCGCCCGGGGGAGCCGGATCTCCCGCACGATGGCGACCGCAGGATCCTCCGCTGCCCCGGTCCCGGCGAGCGCCCGGAGCATCTGCCCTGGGCCGACCGGCACGGTGCCGACCATCACCGAGAGCGTGAGGCCCACGAGCAGCACGCCGGCCAGCAGGGCCAGCACTCCCGGTCGGGAGCGGACCACCAGCGGCGCCTCCGCTGCCAGACTCATCGCGGTGCCGTCCGCGCCGCCTCGCGCGGGGCGGCGGGAGGAAAGACCTCGGGGTGAACGGCGCGCGCCAACTCGCCTACCCCCTCGACGATGCGCGGCCCGGGCCGATAGAGGGGATCGCTCGGCACCGAGACCACCCGGCCGGTGCGCACGGCCGGCACCGTGCGCCAGGCCCGCAGCATGCGCTCGGGGAGCGCTTGGGGCTCCCCCTGGCGGTGCTCGGGGAGCACGATGACGTCGGGCGCCCAGGCGATCACCTGCTCCCACCCGATGCGGGGATAGGGGGCGGTCCGGTCGCGGACCACGTTGACGCCCCCCGCCGTCTCGATGAGGTCGTGGATGTAGGTGCCCGGCGCCACCGTGATCAAGGGATTCGACCAGAGCAGGAACAGGACGCGAGGCCGGCCGCGGCCCCTGACCAGCTCGCGAACGCGGGTGAGCTTCCCCTGGATCTGGCCGCTGAGCGCCGCAGCCGCCGCCTCTGCGTGCAGCACCTGTCCCAGCGCCGTGATCGATGCCTGGACACCCGCGATCCCTTCGGGCTTGACCATGAACAGGGGCAGGCCCAGGCGGGCGAGCGGGGCGACGCCATCCAAGGAGTTGCCCTCGGCCGTCACCAGGACCAGGCCGGGGCGAGCCTGGAGGATCCGCTCGAGATTGGGCGTGAGGATTCCCCCCATCCGGGGCAGGGCGCGGGCCGCGGGCGGATAGTCGCAGTAGTCGCTCACCCCGACCAGCCAATCCCCCCGCCCCAGGGCGAAGACGATCTCGGTGAGACTGGGGGCCAGCGACACCAGGCGGAGAGGACCATCCGGCACGGCGACGGCCCGGCCCTGCATGTCCTCGAGGCTGGCGGCCCTGGCCCCGGGGGCCGTCGCCAGCACGAGGGCGAGTGCCCCGGCGAGGAGCGCGCCCCGTGCGACCGGTGTCAGGGGGGGTCCGCCCAGAAACACGATGCCCCGACTCCCACGTTCGGGTCGGGGCATCCTGAAAAACTCGATCCGACAGCCAGGCACCGCAGCCGGACGGTCAACGGGCGCCCCTCCCCACGGAAGGGTGAAAAGACCCGGGAGGCTGAGCAGGTGTCCTGGCTTGCGGCTTGGCTTACTCTCTGCGCCTTCCCATCCCGATCACGGCACCTTGGCACCCAGGCACTCGGGCCCTCAGGAGCCGGCTCTAGCCGCTCCCGGGTGCCAGATCGCCAGAGTGCCTGGCTGCCCTGTCCGCAGGACAGTGGCCACCGCAGATTTCAACGCCGCTCACAGTTGCGGGGCAGCAACGGATTCGACCTGCACGCCCTGATCGCGACGGGTGCACAGTCTCACCGTTTTCCCTGGCGGTCCCCGGGGGGACCGCTCAGCCTCGCGTATCCAGATGTCTCGAAGGACCTCCTTCTGCGGGGGTTGACCGCGCCAATCGAGAACCGTGGCGCGATCTATAATCCGAACCGGAGCAGAAGTCAAGCACTGCGGCCGAACCGCCCCCTCCGGCGGGTGCCCTGCGGGGCGCGGGACGCCAGAGCGGCCGTGCGGTTGCCCGTCGACCGGGGCGCGTCTCATCCGCGGGCACCCCAGAAGGCTGTGGGGGCATCCCGGATCGGGATGCCCCCACAGGTCGGGCCAGCATCGGACTCGAAAAGTCCTTAGGGGGTCTTCTTCTCTTCCTTCTTCTCCGGAGCAGCCTTCTTCTCGGCCTTCTTGGCAGGCGCTTTCTTCTCGGCCTTCTTGGCAGGCGCCTTCTTTTCGGCTTTCTTCTCGGGCGCCGGGGTCGCCGGAGCCGCCGGAGCCGCAGGCGCTGCCGGAGCAGCCTTCTGCTCCTCCTTCTTCGCTTCACCCGCCAGGGTCAGGCCGGAGAAGGAGATTGCCAGCACAACTGCAAGGGCCAGTATTGCCAGCTTCTTCATTATTCAGTTCACCTCCTTCCGTCGTAACGATGAATACACACGATCCACATCAGTCGAGAACTCGTGCTCTCATCGTCGAGAAAAACTAAGCCGTGAAGAGCAACACGTGTGCCAGGTCGCTGGTCTCGTTCGGATTTTTTCCTCTAAGAAATTTCAATCGGTTACAGCTCCCTCGAACCGCATCCGGCGCTGCATAACGATGTTTTGGTGAACCGCGTGCCTCATTTCGTGCAGCCGTACCCCATTTCAGTCACGGTTCCTCCCTGGCCGGCGCTCATCGGATCCCCGGGGTCTTCGTTCGCTTCTTCAGACGTGCCGCCGCTTCGAGTAATTCAGCGGCGTGCTGGAGCGGGGTGCCCGAGCGCCCCGGGCCGCCCAGCATCCTGGCCAGCTCGTGCGGCCGGTCCGAGTCTTCCAGCGCGGCGACCGTGGTTCGGGTCTCGTCCTTCGCGGCCCGCTTGGTGACGACCAGGTGCCGATCGGCATAGGAAGCGATCTGCGGGAGGTGGGTCACGCACAGCACCTGCCGCTGCCTCGAGACCGCCACGAGCTTGCGCCCCACGGTCTCGCCCATGCTGCCGCCGATCCCGGCGTCCACCTCGTCGAACACCAGGGTCGGCGTCCGGTCGGCGGCGGCCAGGATCACCCGCAGCGCCAGCATGATCCGCGACAGCTCCCCGCCGGAGGCGATGCGGTGCAGCGGCTTCAGCGGCTCCCCGGGATTGGGCGAGATCAGAAACTCGACCTCGTCGATGCCCGTCGGACCGAGCCGCCCCTCGCCGGCCGGGCGCGGCGCCACGCCGACCTCCAGCGCGGCCCGGGCCATCCCCAGCTCGGTGAGCTCCTCCAGCACCGCCTCCTGGAGCTCTCGCGCCGCCTTCCGGCGCAGCCCCGAGAGCCGCTCGGCGCGCCGCGTGAGGTCCCCCTCGATCCCCGCCAGCTCGGCATCGATCGCCGCCAGCCGGCTCTCGGACTGCTCCAGCGCGGCCAGCTCGGCGCGGACCCGATCCAGATGCGCCAGCACCTCCTCCAGCGTGGCCCCGTACTTGCGCTTGAGCTTGCCGATCTCGTGGAGCCGCGACTGCACCGCGTCCAGCCGCTGGGGGTCGAACTCCACCCCGCCCCGGTAGTCCCGCAGCGTCCGGGCCGCCTCGCGCAGGTGCACGGTCCCCGTCTCGAGGGCATCCAGGACGTCCCGCAGCCTGGGATCGAGCCGCGCCACCTCCCGGAGGCCGGCGGCCAGCGCGGCCAGTCGCTCAAGGGCCGCGCCGTCCGCCTCCTCGAGACCGGCGTAGGCCTGCTCCACCGCGGCGAAGATCCGCTCGTGGTTCGCGAGGCGTGCCTGCTCCGCGACAAGCTCCTGGTCCTCGCCCGGGCTGAGGCCGGCCGACTCGATCTCGCGGTGCTGGAACTGCAGCAGGTCCAGCCGCTCCGCGCGATCGCGCTCCGCCAGGCGGAGCTTCTCGGCCTCGCGGCGGGTCGCCTGCCAGCGCGCGAAGCGGTCCCGGTACCCGAGCAATTCCTCACCGACATCCCCGTAGGCATCCAGCAGCTCGCCGTGGCGGCGGGGATCGAGCAGCGGCTGCCCGGCATGCTGTCCATGCACGTCCACCAGCGACTCCGCCAGGGCACGCAGGGTCGCCGCCGAGGTGAGGCGCCCGTTGGCGTAGGCCCGGCTCTTGCCGTCCCGGCTGAGGTGGCGGCGCAGCACCAGGACCTCGCCCGGCTCGGCCGGGATCCCCTCCGCCTCGAGGACGCCCCGGACTCCGGGCGCCGGATCCGGGTCGAAGGCCGCCTCCACGACCGTCTCCTCCGCCCCCGAGCGCATCAGCTCCTCGCTGCTCCGGGCGCCCAGCACCAGCAGCAGGGCATCGATCAGGATGGACTTGCCCGCCCCGGTCTCGCCGGTGAGGACGTTCAGCCCCGGGCTGAAGGTCACCGCGACCTCGTCGATCACGGCCAGGTTTCGGATGCGGAGCTCGCAGAGCATCTCGGCGGATCCCGCCCCCTAGCCCGCATTATTCGCGAAAACAGCTCGCGAACAATGCGGGCTTAAGCCGAAGCCCTGTGATCGCTGATCCGGAGCGGATCGAGCATCGCCCATGAACCGTGACACGGTGTGGCGTCCATCCCCCACACGATATCCTCTCGCTGCGGCCGGAAATGGCGCCAGTTCAGGTAAGCCCGGATTATTCACGTGCCCTTCGTGAATAATCCGGGCTAGGCGCCCGGGCGCTATCGCTCGCCCCAGCGGAGCTTGGTGCGCAGCAGCGCGAAGTAGTCCAGCGCGGGCGAGCGGATCAGGGCGATGGTCTGGGGCGATCGCCGCAGCGACACGACGTCCCGGTGCTGGAGGGCGACGCCCACCTGGCCGTCCACCGTGAGGTGCACGTCCTCGCCGCTCGAGCGCTGGACGATCTCCACCACGGCGTCCTCCGGGATCACCAGCGGCCGGTGGGTCAGCGTGTGCGGACAGATGGGGATGATGACCAGGGCCGGGAGAGTCGGGTACAGGATCGGCCCCCCGGCCGAGAGGCAGTACGCGGTGGATCCCGTGGGGGTAGACACGATCAGACCGTCGGCCCGGTAGGTGGTGACGTACTCCCCGTTCACCACGGTCTCGAGGTCGAGGATCCGCGAGAGGGTGGTCTTGTTGATGACGGCATCGTTCAGCGCCTCCATCTGCGCGACGGTCCGGCCCTCCCGATGCACTTCGGCCACCAGGGTGAGGCGCCGGCTCACGGTGAAGTTCCCGGCCAGGACCCGCTCCACGGTGGGCAGCAGCTCCTCCAGTGCAATGGCGGTGAGGAAGCCGAGGCCGCCCAGGTTCACCCCCAGGATCGGGACATCCCGGCCCCCGAGGCTGCGTGCCACCGACAGCAGCGTCCCGTCCCCGCCCAGGACCACCATCAGATCGGCGCGGCCCGCCACGGCCGCGCGGGAGGCCTGCCCCTCGCAGTCGGGGCAGGCGGCCGCGGCTTCCTCGTCCAGGGCGACCTCGTGCCCCTGCTCGCGGAGCCACTGGACCAGCCGCCGGACCACCGGCCCGGCCTCGGGCTTGTTGGGCTTGACCGCCACACCGACGCAGCGCACGTGCCGCTCTCCCTCTCAGGCGCCTACCCCGCGCCCGTCGCAGGGCTGACCACCTGGGCGATCAGCCCCCTGATGTCCGCCGCCCGCGCCTCAGGCCTGAGGTGTAGCCAGAATTCGCGGTTGCCCATGGGACCCAGGAGCGGCGAGGCGGTGAGGCCCCAGACCGCGAAACCCAGCTCCGCCGACGCGGCTGCCAGCCCCGCCAGGACGCTCCGATGTAGCGCCGGGTCCCTGACCACCCCGCCCTTGCCCACCGCACCCCGGCCCACCTCGAACTGCGGTTTCACCAGCGCCAGGACCTCCGCGGGCGGGATGAGGAGGCCCCGGACCACCGGCAGGACCAGTCGCAGCGAGATGAATGACACGTCGATGGTCGCCAGATCGGGAGCGGCGGGTACGCGGGAGGGCTCCAGGTGCCGGATGTTGGTGCGCTCCATGACGTGGACCCGCGGGTCCTGCCTCAGCCGGTCGGCCAGCTGCCCGTACCCCACGTCCACCGCGATCACCAGGCGCGCGCCGGCCTGGAGCAGGCAGTCGGTGAAGCCCCCGGTCGAGGCCCCCACGTCCAGGCACACCCGCCCCCTGGGGATGACGCCGAAGGCCGCCAGGGCGTGCTGGAGCTTCACCCCCCCGCGGCTCACGTAGGGGTGCGCCGGCCCTGCCACCTCGAGGGCAGCATCGACGGGCACGAGGGCACCCGGTTTGCCCGCCCCCGCATTGCCGACGCGGACCTTGCCCGCCAGGATCAGGCGCACCGCCTCTTGCCGGCTGCTGCAGAGCCCCCGCTCCGTCAAAAGAACATCCAGGCGGCGCCGCTCCGGTCGCTCAGTGCGCGTGTGATCTTTTCGCGCCGATCCCTGCTTCATCCCCCCCGGGCACACCCCGCCCCGCGGCCCCCCGGGCCCGGCGCGGGGGGGCCCTGGGGGGCGGGGGCCGCGGGGGGGCCCCGCCCCCCCCGCCCCCGC
>Ga0335070_10010916_pt1 | contig 10620 bp, 7 predicted proteins | sample Lox_Sample_13_FD_206722 | JGI IMG/M metagenome (GOLD analysis project Ga0335070, IMG submission 206722) | Soil microbial communities from Loxahatchee National Wildlife Refuge, Florida, United States - Lox_Sample_1.3 | ecosystem: Environmental > Terrestrial > Soil > Wetlands | place: USA: Florida...
GCGAGATCGACCTCTCGATCAGCTACGTCGCCGGCATCGGCGCGCTGACGGTGGCCGAGCTCCAGCTGCCCGGCAGCGGGCACGAGATCAACGGCCTGCTGGCGATGCTCTGCGCCGTCGCGATCTGCGCCGCGATCGGCGCCGGCCAGGGCTCGATCGTCGCCTACGTCGGCGTGCCGTCCTTCGTCGTCACCCTCGCGGGCTACCTCGTGTGGCAGGGGGTGATTCTGCAACGACTCGAGCAGCCGGGCTCGATCATCATCCAGGACCGCTGGATCAACTACACGGCGAGCTACTTCTTCTCGCACACCGCCGGGTGGCTGATCGCCGCGCTCGTCACGGGGCTCTATCTGATCTCGGTGATCTGGACGGTCGTGTCGCACCGCCGGGCCGGGATCCCGACCAAGAACAAGGGAACGATGATCGCGAAGGTGCTCGGCGTCGCGGCCGCGAGCTTCGGCGTCGTCGCGATCTGCAACCACTCCTACGTGCAGGGCAACCCGCTCGGGCTCCCGCTCGCCGGCGTCATCGTCGTCGTGTTCCTGATCGTGCTGACGTTCCTCGCGAAGCGGACGACGTTCGGCCGCCACGTCTACGCGGTCGGCGGCAACGCGGAGGCGGCGAGGCGCGCGGGCATCAACGTGCACCGGATCCGGATCCTCGTGTTCATGATCTCGGGCGCGATGGCGGCGTGCGGCGGCATCATCCTCGCCGCCAACGTCAACTCGGTCGACCTCAACTTCGGCGGCGGCACCCTGCTGCTCAACTCGATCGCGGCGGCCGTGATCGGCGGGGTCAGCCTGTTCGGCGGCCGCGGCGAGGTGCGCGGCGCGTTCCTCGGCGCGCTCGTGATCGCGACCGTCTCGAACGGCCTGAACACGGCCGGCTACGCGACCGGCATCATCTACATCGTCACGGGACTGATCCTCCTCTTCGCCGTGACGCTCGACACGATCGCGCGCCGCCTGCAGGTGCGGTCGGGCCGCTAGCGTCCGGCGGCGCCGCTGAAATAGCGCTGGGCGAGCGACCACGCGCTCCGCCCGGCCGCGACGCCGAGCTTCCTCCCTGCGGCGACGTCCGCCGGGATGTCGATGCCGGCGGCGACGTCGGACGCGCTCGCCCGCCCGGCGGCGGCGGCGAAGGAGCGCCCGGTCGCGCGCGTGAGCACCGCGCTCGCGGCGTAGGCGAAGGCGGAGTCGCCCGAGACCCAACCCGGCGACGGCGGCGTCGGCCGGACCGGCGTCCAGCGCGTGCCGAGCACCCAGCCCTTCCGCGTCATGACCGCGACCTGCCCGACGTCGGCCGCGAGCGGGCCCCGCGTCCTGCTCGTGACCAGCTCGATCAGCCCCGGCACGAGCGGCAGCCCCTCGGCGTTGTAGGACGGGCCCTTCGGGTCGCTCGACTGGCCCTGGAAGGCCTCGTAGCGGATCATCGAGATCGGGCGCGCCGCCTGGTACTCGCGCTTCGCGCCCCAGGCGGCGATCGCGGCGTCGTGCAGCGCGCCGTTGAGCGCGAGGTAGAGCCTGACGTCCCGCCCGAGCGACGAGGGGACGGCGGCGTTCGCGCGCGCGTTCCAGGCAACCGGCGACGAGGACACGATCGGCGTCTTCGGGAGCGTGCTCACCGCGCGGACGACGGCGACGGCCTGCTGCTTGTACGAGCGGCTCGAGGCGTCGCCGATCGGAGGAGGACCGACGTCGCTCTTCCGCAGCGCGAACGGCCGGACGCCGCCCCACTGCGCGCCGACGAACGACTGCACCTCCGCGGGGACCGGCGCGAGCCCCTGCACCGCGGTCTGCGTGAGCGCGAGCGGCTGCCACAGCGTCGGGTCGTGCATCGACGAGCCCGGCTGGCTCACGACCATGGGCGCGTTCTGGTCGACGTAGCTCGGATCGGCGTAGTGCTGCGCCTCGAGCGACCCGTCGTGGCGCCCGTACGCGATCAGCGCGGCGGCGATCCGGTTCCCGAGCGCCGCCGGCGAGTCGCCGGTCGTGCTCGTGAAGCTCGTCGAGTAGCAGAGCGACCGCATCGTCGACGTGAGCAGGCCGAACGTCCGGACGAGGTTCGCGTCGTGGGACGCGCGCCAGAGGAGCAGGCGGTACGCGGCGTAGCTGATCGCGGTGTTGCGGGCGGCGGCGACGTCGGCCGCGGTCGCCTTCCCCGTGTACACGTAGCCGGCGGCCGCCGGATCGTACGCCGCCCACGCGTCCCACATCGCCGCCGACAGGTGGAAGAGGTCGCGCGCCTGCGTCGTCGGCGCCGCGTTCCCCTGCCGGAGCACCGCCAGCGCCGTCTCGTCCCAGATCCGCGCGACCGAGCGGCCGCCGAGGTTGCCCGGCCGGCACGACGCGCCGAGGACGGGCGTCTGCGCGGCGGCGCTCGCGGCGACGCGCGTGGCGGGCCGCGCGACGTCGACGACCCGGTCGGCGCGGACGCCGGTGAGCCGCGTGAAGCCGCCGTCGGGGAAGCGGACGACGAGCTCGCGCAGCGTCGCCGCGCCGCCGAGACCGAAGTGGACGCGCGGATCCTCCGAGGACAGGTAGCTGCCGCCCGCCTGCACGTCCCGGACGAGCCTCCGGCCCGACGGCAGCACCGCCGTGACGGTCGCGCCCGGGGCGAACGAGTCGAGCCTCACGTCGAGCCAGTGGCCGACGGGCCCGGCCGGCCGGAGCAGGACGAGCCGGTTGCCGATCGTGTTGATCGCGACCTCCATGCGCCCGTCGTTGTCGACGTCGGCCGCGGCGAGCCCGCGTCCGTTCACGCGAACGCCGCCGCTCTCGAACACGCCGACGGCGGTGCCGAACCGCTGCCGCGCCTTCCCCGCCAGCGGCGCGAGCACGCGGACCGGCTCCGCGTCCCGGGCGAGGCTCGTCACCGGAATCGCGCCCGCGGCGAGCACGAGATCGGGCCGGCCGCTGTTCGCGAGGTCGACCCAGGACGCGCCCCACCCGGCGAAGCTCGTCCCGAGCGCGGGCAGGAACGCCGGCCGGGCGCTCGCGAACGCACGCGACGCCGCCGTCCGCACGTACGCGGCAGACGGCTCGCGGCGGGAGTTCGTCACGAACAGGTTGCTGCTGCCGTCGGTCGAGGCGATCCCCATCCCCGCGTACCGGTCGGCCACGCCTTCGGGGACGGCGCGGTCCTCGAAGCGGAAGCCGAGCCCGGCCGGGTCGGCCTGCGCGCCGCCGGGCCAGGGGACGTTCTCGTAGAGCTGGTTCGGGTCCTCGTCGTTCGCGACGTAGAGGTCGGGCCGCCCGTCGCCGTTGACGTCGAGGAACTCGGCGCCGAGGCCGTGCGAGAAGCTCGACGACTCCAGCCCGGCCTGCACGCCGACCTCGCGGAAGCGCGTGACGCCGTCCGTCCCCGGGCCCTCGTTGAGGTAGAGGAGGTCGCGGACGCCGGCGTCGTTCGTCGGGAAGCCGGCGGTCGACCCCTGGATCGGGTCGTTGAGGTCGGTGTAGCCCGCGACGAACAGGTCGGGCCGGCCGTCGCCGTTCACGTCGGCCACGGCGGCGCCGCTGTACCACCCGGTCGCGCCGGCGAGGCCGGCCTCCTGCGAGCGGTCGGTGAACGTCCCGTTGCCGTCGTTCCAGAGGAGCTTCAGGCCGTCGGTGGTCGTGACGAGGAGATCCGTCCGCCCGTCGCCGTTGAAGTCCGCGGCCACGCACCCGTCGCCCTTGACGGCGAGACCGGCGCGCGCGCGGCGGGTGACGTTCACGAACCTGCCGTGCACGTTCTCGAACAGCGCGCTGCGGGGGAGCCCGCCGTGCGCGGCCCACGCCGTCGTGTCGGCGTCCGAGTAGGAGTTGACGACGAACAGGTCCTCCCAGCCGTCGTCGTTGTAGTCGAGCCAGCAGAGGCCGCCGCCCATCATCGCGCCGACGTCCGTCGGCGACGGCCGGTAGCGGAACGAGCCCTGGCGGAAGTCGAGCCCGACCTGCCGTGCGACGTCGCGCAGGCGCAGGCCGCCGACCTTGACCGTCAGGACGCCGCCCGAGCCGGCGGCGCCGCCGGTCACGCCGGTGCCGCCGACGATCACCCAGCCCGACCCGCTCTGCGCCAGCTCGAACGTCCCCGTGAACGGCGCCGGGGCGTCGCGCCGGGTCGCTGCCTGCGACGAGCCGGTGTAGACCGCGTTCTGCACGAGCCCGGCGGCGGCGGCGAGAATCGTCGGCGGGCCCTGGTCGGTCCCCGGCCGGAGCCGGACGCTCAGGCGTTCGACGCGGTAGGTCGGGACGACGATCTCGCGCCCCTGCGCCGAGCGGATCTGCTCCTGCACGGACGCGAGCATCGAGCCGGCGACGCCGGTCGACGCGTGTCCCGCGTCGCGCAGGCGCAGCGCGTCGGCGCGCGCGCGCAGGTCCGCGAGCAGGTCGGCCGCGACCACCTTCGCCGTGGCGCCGTCGAGTTGCGTGGCGACCCCCGCCGAGTGGAGGATCGCCACCTGCGGGAGCGGGCCCGCGGCGACGAGCGGCGCGGCCGACGCGGCGCTCGGCCGGGCCGGCAGGCCGGCGAGGTCGAGCAGCCCCGCGAACACGGCGATTCCGACGAGGCTCGCCACGCCGAGGCCTCGCGGCCCGACGCGGAGCGTCCTCGTCGTCGGCAGCCACTCGAGCACGGGCCGCGCGGCGCACACGAGGGTCAGCGCGCCGAGCAGGGCGACCTTCGCGCCGAACTCCGTCGTCTGCGGCGCGATCAGGAGCGTCGCGAGCAGGCCGATCGAGACCGCATACACGAGCCTGCCGCGGCGGCTCTGCGGCGTCGTCCTCGGGTCGGTGATCATGAAGAACGTGAAGACGAGGACCTCGGGCGACGTGATCAGCACCCACCAGAAGGAGGCGCTCGTGATCGGCCCGAGATGCCACGACGCCGTCATCGCGTGTCCGCGCAGCGCGAGCAGGCCGATCCCCGCGGCGAACGCGATCCAGAAGGCGACCGCGACCTGGAGCAGGTGGATCCGCAGCAGGATCGCGAACCCGCCGCCGACGATGATCGCGAGCGCGAGCACCATCCACCACGACATCGGCCCCCACCAGAACTCGAGCGGGTCGGCGCGCTCCTTGCCGAGGATCAGGAAGCAGAGGACGAGCCCGAAGTTCGACGGGTTGAAGACGTGCCTGCCGCGGAAGGTGATGACGTACTTCGACAGGAGCGAGACCGCCGCCGTGCCGGCGTAGATCCACCAGCCGTTCATGCTCCACCAGTCGCCGTGCTGCGTGCCCGGGACGCGGAGGATGAAGGCGACGCCGTTGCCGGTGAGCATGGCGCTCGCGGGCCACATGATCACGTGCTGCCGGAAGAAGGCGATCCCGACCTCGAGCACCGCGCACGTGAAGATGGCGACGAGGATCTGCGCGATCGAGAGCTTGAACTCGAAGGCGACCTGCCCGAGCACCTGGAGCGAGACGATCACCACGGCCAGGTGGAGCCGCGGGTCGCTCGGCTTCGGCAGCAGGATCGGGTAGGAACGGCCTCGGATGACGAGCGCCCGGCCGCCCCGCCCCGATTCGGCCTGAGCCGTCATCGCCACGGAATCGTAGACGGTTCGATCCGGCCGGAGGTTTGGGCGAGAATGACGCCGTGAAGCTCGAGCAGGCCCTGGCGATCGTCGAGCACGTCGTCTCGGCGGCGCCGTCGCCGGTCTCCGTGTTCGTCGCCGACGGCCACGGCGAGGTCGTCGCGGCCGCGACGATGGACGGCGCCGCGCCCGACACGCGGCTGAACGCGCAGCGGAAGGCGTACACCGCGGCCCGGAGCGACGCGACCTCGACGCGCGCGCTCGCCGAGAAGGTGCGGGACGACCCGGTCGAGCGGGCGAGCTTCGACCCGTTCTTCACCTTCTTCCTCGGCGGCGTCGCCGCCTTCGACGGCGCTGCCCGCGTCGGCGCCGTCGGCATCAGCGGGCTGCCGGGCACCGAGGACGAGGCGCTCGCCGTCGCGGCCGTCCGCGCCGCCGGGCTGTCGGTCGGCTAGCCCTCCGAGACGACGGTCTTCCGCGCGATCCGAGGGTCGGTGAAGACGTCGAGGTCGTCGCGGCTCTCGGTCGAGAACTCGGAGACGATCGCGCCCTCCTCGCCCGCCTGGAACCAGTGCAGCGTGTTCGGCGGGATCGTGTGCTGCTCGCCCGGGCCGAGCACGATCTCGTGCCGGACGGTGAAGGCGCCGTCCTCCGGCGGCCGCGCGGCGGGCTGCGGCGTCGGCTCTCCTTCCGTGTACAGGTAGACCGTCCCCGCGCGGCAGCGGAACGTCTCCTCCTTGCCCGGCGTGCCGTCGAACGGCGGGTGCCGGTGCTCCGGGCAGAGCTGCCACGGGAAGAGCACGAGCTCCTTCGCGCACACCCGCGGCGTGTTGACGTAGACGACGAGCTCGAGCCCGGTCTCCTCGAGCCGGGAGAGGCCGAAGTCGGCGATCTCGATCGCGTCCGCCTCCGCGGGCGTCAGCACGATCCCGGCCTCCGCCAGCACCGCCGCGGCGCGCTTCCTCGCCGCGTCCTGTTCCGCCGGGGTCAGCACGGCACCGACTCGTTCGTCGTCGCCGAGCGGTGCAGCGCCTCGAGCGCGCGCGCCTGGCCGGCCGCGTCCTCGCGGCCGAGCAGGAGCTCGGCCTCGCCGCGGATCGCGTCGCTGAGGTTCTCGAGCTCGAGCCGGTAAGAGTCGACCGGCTCCAGCTCGATCCGCTCGACGTCGCGGCCGCGACGCACCTCGATCACGGGCAGGCGGCAGTGCCACGGGTCGTCGAGGAAGATCGAGCCCTCGCTTCCGACCGCCTCGAGCTCGTCGCGGTCGGAGAGCGCGGTGCCGCAGTCGAAGTGGCCGAGCACGTCGCCGGGGAAGCGGAGCTCGCCGGTGAAGACCCAGTCGGTGCCGGTCGCGCCGAACCACGCCTGCCCGTTCACCCGCTCGGGCTCGCCGGCGAGCAGCCGCTGGCCGGAGACGCAGTAGCAGCCGACGTCCATCAGCGCGCCGCCCTCGACGTCGGTCCGGAGGCGGATGTTGCCCGTGTCGTAGAGCCCGTAGCTGAAGGTCGTGCGCACGAGGCGCAGCTCGCCGATCGCGCCGTCGTCCACGAGCTCCTTCAGGCGCGTCGTCTGCGGGTTGTGGCGGTACATGAAGGCCTCCGAGAGCAGCCGGCCGGCGCGCTCGGCTGCGTCGAACGCGGCGTCGATCTGCTGCGGGTGACGCGAGAACGGCTTCTCGCAGAGCACGTGCTTCCCGGCCTCGACCGCGCGGATCGACCACTCGGCGTGCATCGTGTTCGGCAGCGAGATGTAGACCGCCTCGATCTCCGGGTCATCGAGCAGCGCCTGGTAGGAGCCGTATGCACGCGGGATCTCCCACGTCCGCGCGTACTCCTCGGCCCGCGCGAGGTCGCGGCTGGCGACGCCGGCGAGATCGACCTTCGGCGACGCGTGCGCACCGGGGATGACGAGCCGGTTGATCTCGGCCGTCGAGATGATTCCCCACTTGACCGCTTTGCCCACGTGCGTACCTCCCGTTCGCCGTCCGTGACACGCGTAGTATCTCGCGCGGTCGATGGCTGAGGAGACGACAGGGATCGGGGCGATGCCGAAGGTCGAGGCGGTCGGCGAGCTGCCGGAGATCGGCGTCGGCATGCTCGGCTACGCCTTCATGGGCAAGGCGCACTCGTACGCGTTCCGCACGATCCCCTACATGACATGGCCGCCGCCGCTCGTGCCGCGGCTCGTCGCCATCGCCGGGCGGAACGAGGAGGCGGTCGCCGCCGCCGCGCGCCGGTACGGCTACGAGCGGTGGACGACGGACTGGCGCGACCTGGTCGCCGACGAGCGCATCGGGCTCTTCGACAACGGCGGCCCGAACGCGCTCCACGCCGAGCCGACGATCGCCGCGGCCGAGGCCGGCAAGCACGTGCTGTGCGAGAAGCCGCTCGGCCGCACGGCCGACGAGAGCTTCGAGATCTGGTCGCGGGTCGCGGCGACGGGCGTGAAGCACATGTGCGGCTTCAACTACCGGTTCGTGCCCGCGGTCAGGCTCGCCCGAGAGCTGATCGAGGCCGGGGAGCTCGGCGAGCTGCGGCACTTCCGCGCCCGCTACCTCCAGGACTGGGGCGACGACCCGAGCCTCGACACGTGGCGGTTCCATCCCGACGAGGCGGGCTCCGGCGCGCTCGGCGACCTCGCCGCGCACGTCGTCGACCTCGCCCGCTTCCTCGTCGGCGAGCCGGCATCGGTCTCCGCGCTCGTGCGCACGCTCGTCCCCGGGCGCCTGGTCGACGACGCCGTCGAGGCGGCGGTCGAGTTCGAGAGCGGCACGGTCGGGACGCTCGAGTCGACGCGGCTCGCGCTCGGCCGGCGCAACGCGTTCCAGTGGGAGATCAACGGCACGCGCGGGTCGCTCGCGTTCGACATGGAGCGGATGAACGAGCTGCAGGTCTTCCGCGCCGACGGCGACCGAGCGCGCGGCTTCAAGACGGTGCTCGTCACCGAGGCGGATCATCCCTTCATGGAGCACTGGTGGCCGCCCGGGCACATCATCGGCTGGGGCGACACGTTCGTGCACGAGATCCACCACCTGCTCCGCGCGATCGCCGACGACGGCTCGGTCGCGCCCTACGGCGCGACGCTCGAGGACGGCTACCGGGCCGCGGAGGTCTGCGACGCCTTCGTGCGCTCGAGCGAGAGCGGCGAGCGCGAGACGATCGCATATCGCACGCTCTGACGTGGCCGAGGACGGCCCGCCACCGACGCTCCCGCGGACGATGCGCCAGGCCGTGCGCGCCGAGTTCGCCCGCGCGTTCCATCCGCCGTACGAGGCGCCGCTCGTCGTGCTGCTCAACGGGTTGATGATGGCGGCCGCGTGGTTCTTCCTCCCGCGCGACTGGCTGTTCCGCTTCACGGGCGCGCTCGCGTTCCCGGTGCTGCTCGCCGGCTGGATGTACGCCGACGTTCCGTCGACGAACGTGCTCGCGCCCGACCGGCGCCGCGTCCTCGTCGCGCTCGGCGAGGACGATCGCAGGGACCTGCGCGTGCTCCTCTACGCGAAGAACCTCGTGCTCTGGCTGCTCGTCACGCCGATCTGCATGCTCATCGCCGTCGGGATCGGGATGGTCGAGCACAAGTGGGTGCTCACCGGCGTGACGCTGATCGTCATCGCGCTCACCCCGCTCGGGCTGCTCGGGCTCGCCGCCGTGCTCGGGACGTATTTCCCGTACCACCCGCAGCCGCTGCGCTGGCGCTGGGAGCACCGCGACGAGTGGAAGCGCTACTGGCTGCGCTGGGGGATGCTCGTGATCGCCCCGTACATGTACGTCCCCGCGCTCGCCGCCGTCGTCGCCCTGCCCGAGGTGGTCGCGTGGCAGTCGCTCTCGAACAAGACCCTGACGACGCTCACCGACGTCGACCTCGTCGTCGGCGGGCTGATCGCGTGCGCGGTCAGCGTCGCGCTCTGGGTCATCGGCCACCGCCTCGTCGTGAGGCTCGCCGCCCGGCGCGGCGACAAGCTGACCTCCTACCTCGCGGATCCCGCGCGGGGCTAGTGTGCGGGCAGGAGGCGATGGCGATGATCAAGCGGAAGCTCGGCGCCACCGGCATGGAGGTCTCCGTGCTCGGCTTCGGCGCCTGGGGAATCGGCGGGACGATGTGGATCGGCGCGGAGGACGACGAGTCGCTCGCAGCGCTGCGGCGCGCGATCGAGCTCGGCGTGAACTTCATCGACACGGCCGCCGGCTACGGCGGCGGCCACAGCGAGGAGCTCGTCGGCCGGGTCGTGCGCGAGTCGGCGGAGACGATCCACGTCGCGACGAAGATCCCGCCGAAGAACATGGTCTGGCCCGCGCCGGCGGGCGTCCGCGCCGAGGAGGCGTTCCCGGCGGACTGGGTGATCGCGCAGACGGAGGGAAGCCTCGCGCGGCTCGGGCTCGAGACGATCGACGTGCAGCAGTTCCACGTCTGGTCCGACGAGTGGGTCGGCCAGGGCGACTGGCTCGACGCGATCGAGCGGCTGAAGCGCGACGGGAAGATCCGCGCGTTCGGCGTCTCGATCAACGACCACCAGCCGTCGAACGCGGTGAAGCTCGTCGAGTCGGGCCACGTCGACACCGTGCAGGTGATCTACAACGTCTTCGACCAGAGCCCCGAGGACGAGCTGTTCCCGGCGGTCGAGGCGGCCGGCGTCGGCGTGATCGCGCGCGTGCCGTTCGACGAGGGGTCGCTGACCGGACGCATCCGTCCCGACACCGAGTTCCCGGAGGGCGACTGGCGCAACCGGTACTTCGCCGGCGACCGCAAGCGCGAGGTCTGGGAACGCGCGCAGGCGGTCGCGTCGGACGCGCAGGTGCCGGTCGACGAGCTCGCCGAGGTGGCGCTTCGCTTCTGCATCACCCATCCCGCGGTGTCGACGGCGATCCCGGGGATGCGCACGGTGCGGAACGTCGAGCGAAACGTCGCCGCGGTCGAACGGGGGCCGCTGTCGGACGAGCAGATCGCGGCGCTCCGCCCGCACCGCTGGGTGCGGAGCTTCTACGGCTAGCCCGGACGGGTCGATGGAAGAGCCCCGTCACCGGGGCTCTTCGGTAGCAGGCCTGTAAGCCGGAGACTTTTCCTATTTGCGAGACCACGGGCCGTCGGCATGCCAGGGAGGTCTC
>Ga0335070_10010917_pt1 | contig 10620 bp, 7 predicted proteins | sample Lox_Sample_13_FD_206722 | JGI IMG/M metagenome (GOLD analysis project Ga0335070, IMG submission 206722) | Soil microbial communities from Loxahatchee National Wildlife Refuge, Florida, United States - Lox_Sample_1.3 | ecosystem: Environmental > Terrestrial > Soil > Wetlands | place: USA: Florida...
GGGCTCGCGGGTGTCGCCATAGTACGGTTTTACTTCCGACCCTGAATAGTGCCGGGCTGCTGCGGTCATTCCCCCATGCGTACCGAAGTAACAGCAGCACCCGAGGAGGTCATACTCATCGGACTGCACCTTGTTGAATGTCACCGAGACGGTAGACAGGCTGGTCGCGAGCTGTTCGTGGGCGCTCCTGCCGGTGATCCCCTTTCCATAGGCATAGCCGTTCACGGCAACAAAGATTTCAGCAAGATCCTTTTCCTCTTTCCACGCACTCGCGAGGACGGCAAGGTTAACGCCACTCGAGTAGGTGCCGGGCTGGGAAGAGAAGACCCGCAGAGTGGCATCCCGGAGGGACATCCCGTCCTGTTCAACGGCGGTAACGGTATGCCTGCGGACAAAGTTCTGTTCCGGCGGCTCGTCAAGGGCTGCAACTGCCATCACGGCCTCGTCAAGGAGTTCATAACAGTTGGCGAAGTTGTCCCGCAGGATCCCTGAGGTCCTGACGGTGATATCGATGCGGGGCCGGCCGAGTTTTTCCAGCGGTATGATAGTAAACGATTTCACCTGCCCGTTAGGGAGCCAGACCGGCTCCACTCCCAGCATGGCAAACATCTCGGCAAACATCTCCCCGTCCGATGACATGATGTCGCCCGCCATCCAGTAGAACGCCACGTTCTCCGGCAGTTTCCCTTCCTCCTTACCATATTTTGCAACCAGCGATTCGGCAAGGCGCTGGCCTACCCGCCATGCGGCCCGGGTGGGGACCTGGTACGGGTCAAGGGAATAGAAGTTCCTGCCGGTGGGCAGCACTTCTTCGTGCCCCCGCGAGATCAGGCCCGAGGGGCCGGACGGGATATACCCGCCGTTGAACCCGTTGAAGAGGGAATCCATCTCCTTCGAAGCCTCGATCCTGCAGTTGATAGCGGAAATCCGTTCGCGGATGGCATCCAGTCCGCGGGCTTGATCCGCAGATACGGTGCGGGAGAAGAGCGTCTTATAGGAAAGTTCAGGATCTTCCAGCACAGCCCAGATGAACTGGCGGAGGATCCCGTCAAGCCGTTCCAGCAGTGCGCCATAGGATGCCTTGTGGACTTCAGAGTACTTATGCTGGTTTGCAAGCAGGTCGGTGAGATCAAGCCCCATCACCTGTGCAACAATGCGGCGGGGCGAACGATCGCTGCTGTCATAGCGGATGATTGAACTGATGAAATCCACCCGCTTGTCTCCCTGCGGGAGCTCCCCGAAGATATGCATGCCGGCCTGGATCTGCGTATTGCGGATCCTCGAGAGCATCTCATGTGCCCGGCCTACAACTTCGGCAAGCGGCATATTATGGGTCAAATGCAGGTCCTTGTCGAGGTTGTTTTCTGCAAGCGTGTCAAGAATCAGGTGCTGGAGGGCGTGGGCCCGGGCCGGGTCGATCTTTGAGGTCTCGTACTGGGTGAGCAGGTTCTCCAGTTCCTCAAGTCCTTCGTAAAGGCCGCTGCCCGTCATCACGGTCTGCATATGATCGACAAGGGTGGCATAACTCCGCCGTTTCGCAAGCGTGCCTTCAGGAGGATTGTCAGCATTGTAGATGTACAGGAAGGGAACGGACCCGGCAGCGACATCCGGGAAGCACTCCTGCGAGAGCCCGAGACCCTTCCCGGGCAAGAACTCAAGGTTCCCGTGCGTACCGACATGGACAATCACGTCAGCACCGAAGATCTTCTGGATGTAATAGTACGTGGCAAGGTACTGGTGGGGGGGCGGGCAGTCCGGGTCGTGGAGGATCTTGCAGACCTGCCCGTCGCACCGTGCACCGTAACACCCGCGTTTGGGCTGGACGTGGACCGTTACATTGCCAAACGAGAGACCGGTGATGAGGATCATACTGTCAAGAACCATCCCCAAGCCGGGAGGCTCGCCCCAGGTATCGGTAACCCGCTTCCGGACAGAAGCAGGAAGTGATGAGAAATACGGAATATACGTTTTCATGTTCATGAGCCAGAGAGCCCCGCCTTTTGTAACAATATCCTGTACAGTTGTCCAGCGGAACTCCGAGATTGCTTTTTTTCCCATGATGGTCTCGATAAGTTCTTTGCCATCAGCCGGTGGACTCACGTCATAGCCGGCCTCTTTCATCCGGTGGAGAATCCGGGCCACGCTCTCCATGGAATCGAGATGGGATGCAGATCCCACGTTGGCCTCTGCATTTGCGCAGGGATTGTTATTGAAGATGAACGAGACCCGGCGCTCGTGGACCGGCTTTTTTGCAAGAGCGATCCACTGTTTCACCCGTGATGCAACCTTCTCGCACCGGTCCGGGACCGGTTCGCGGGGCTTCTCCCCGTCGGCACTGCTGTAGCTCGCCCCGATGAAGACCGGCTCAATGACCCCTTCAAACTCAGGCATGGCAACTGCCCAGCCGGTATCCAGTGTCAGGCCCGTGGATTCATTCCACTGGTCAATCGATTTGTACATCGAAATGATCGGGTGGAAGACCGGGATATTGAGCCGGGTCAGGAGTTCGACCCCGCCCTCGGCAGCGGTTTTCCCCCGGTAATCTTCCCCCCGCGAGGTGCCAAGCAGGAACGGTACCAGTTTGATCATGGCATCGATCCGCGGTACGCCATCCCTGACGAAGTACTGGTCAATGACATACATCATCCCTTTTGCACCGATGCTCTCGTCACGAATCGCATACGTGAACGCAGGAATTACGTTGAGCCCCTGCGCTTCTAGGCTCCGGATCAGGGTGTCCTCGATGGCCGTATTGGATGAAGCCCACGTGACGCGGGAGAAGATTATACCAACGGACGGTGCACCCTGCCGCATATGGGGAGTATACCACGCGAGGTATTCATCGATCTCCGTGAATGCCACTGGTGCATCGGGATGGTAAATCCCCTCCCACGGGACATCGGCAGGGGGTGCAGCATCACACGTCCCGCCAAACAGTTCTTTCTCAATGAACCGGAGGAGGTTTTTGTAGTTCTCGTCACCGCTGTTGACCACATAGGTCTGGCAGGTAGTGACAATCCGTGGTGCGACGGAAGAATAGGCAAAGAAGGTCGGATCATACCCGAGGGAGATGACCGGAACGGTCTTTCCGATATTCTTGATCTCCCGGTCGATCTGCTCCCAGAACATATCCGACGTGTGGTAGAGGATGACAGCATCGGCTGCCCGCATCGATTCAAGCGCCTCTTCAACCTTTTCCGGGGTTTCGTCCAGCACCCTGTTGGGATAGATGGTCAGATCAACACCGGTTGCTTCCGCTGCCCTTTTCAGTATCGGGGAATACGAGCCCCACATGATCGCAGTCAGTTTCATGCCATTTCACCCAGGGGTCTGCCGATTTGATGTTGCCAGGAGATCGGCGACGATAAAAGGTCGTCCGGTTTATTCCCGGTTACATCAGTTGGGCTATACCATTGCCGGAAATTATTCAGATAGGTTACCGATTTGCTTTCTGTAACTCTTTGCATTTGGTGTTAAATAGCTTACGAATATTCATACTATTTGCAACAAAAATCTGAAAATAAAATAATTTATAAGAGTAAAGCGAATAATCTGCTGAAGAAGAACTACGAATTTTAAAATTCATAGCAGGAGCACTTGGATGCACCACTTCGATGACATTTACCCGTTTTCCGCGATTGTCGGCCAGGATCAGATGAAAAAAGCCTTACTCCTCAATGCGATCAATCCCCACATCGGCGGCGTACTTATCAAAGGCGAGAAAGGCACGGCAAAATCAACCGCTGCCCGTGCACTCGCCCACCTCCTCCCGAAACGGCAGGTTGTCGAGGGGTGTATATTCGGCTGCGATCCGAAAGACCGGAAAGGCCTCTGTCTCGACTGCCAGAAAAAATACCCGGACCTGACCACGGCCGATGCAAAAATGCGTGTCATCGAACTGCCGATCAGTGCTACTGAAGACAAAGTAGTGGGCAGTCTCGATATCGAACATGCACTTAAGAAAGGCGAGAAGAAGTTTGAGCCCGGCATCCTTGCCCAGGCACACCGGAATATTCTGTACGTTGATGAGGTCAACCTGCTGAATGACCACATCGTGGATGTCCTCCTTGACGCTGCTGCCATGGGGATGAACTTCATCGAGCGCGAAGGGGTCTCGTACGTCCACCCTTCAGCATTCATTCTCATCGGCACGATGAACCCCGAGGAGGGAGAACTGCGCCCCCAGCTCCTTGACCGGTTTGGGCTCTGCGTGAACATCGAGGGCATCCACGATGCCGACACCCGGGTCGAGGTGATCCGGAGGAGACAACAGTACGAAGGCACTCCCGAAAATTTCATCCGTGCATGGCAATCCGATGAACAGGATCTGCGTGACCGCATCATCCTTGCCCAAAATCTCCTCCCTGATGTTACGGTCTCGGATGAGATGCTGAAGATGATTGCCCAGATCTGCATTGACATGGCGGTTGATGGCCATCGCGCCGATATCACCATGATGAAGACGGCAACAACCATCGCAGCCTACAACAGCCGAAAGGAAGTAACCGAGGACGATGTCCGTGAAGCGGCAACTCTTGTACTGTCTCACCGGATGCGACGCAGGCCGTTCTCCGAACAGCAAATGGACAAACATAAGATGGAGCAGTCCATCCAGCAGTCCCGAAAGGAGTGCAAGCAGCCGGAGCACAAGCACGAACATCCCAAGAACCAGAAGCCGAAAGAAAACACGACGCCAGACGGCTCGACGACCACGCAGTTTGTTGAAGGCTCACCTTTCCGGGTAAACCAGCAGTCGTTATCAACACCGCGCCGTACCGACGCGTTCAGGCGCGAGGGGAAAGGGAGAAGGAGCACAACGGAATCCCGGGACGGCAGGTACGTGAAGGACCGGATCCCGGAAACACCGGGGCCGGACATTGCCCTTGATGCGACGATCCGGGCTGCATCACCCCGCCAGCGGAACCGTATGGGGGCACTTGCTGTAAAGATCGAGACCACGGATATCCGTGAGAAAGTACGGGAACGCAAGATGGGCAACACGGTCCTGTTTGTTGTCGACGCAAGCGGGAGCATGGGCGCACAGCAGCGGATGACCGCGGTCAAAGGGGCGATCCTCTCGCTCCTTATCGATGCCTACCAGAAACGCGACCGGGTCGGCCTCGTGGTGTTCCGCGGGGCCGGTGCAGAGGTCCTTTTACCGCCGACCTCCAGTGTCGAGCTCGCCCGGAACCACATGCAGTCTCTTCCGGTCGGCGGCAAGACGCCACTAGCCCACGGTCTCTCTAAGGGATTCGAGGTGCTGAAACGGGAACTGATGATCAACCACCACACCATCCCGAGGATGATCCTGATCTCTGACGGTAAAGGAAATGTGAGCCTGGGATCCGGTTCGCCGATGGACGATGCCAGGGTAGTTGCTGCCCACATCCGCGATGCAGGCATCTCCTCGTTCGTGATCGATTCCGAGAACGGGTATATCTCCTTCGGGCTTGCGCAGTCTCTCTCAGAAGACCTGGGAGCAAAGTATCTCAAACTCGATGATCTCAAGGCCGAACAGATTGCCGATGTTGTCAAAGGAATCGGGATGTAATGACCCGGCGCCCTTCCCGACATCATCAAGAATCCGGTATTTCCTGATAATTTCCTGAGGTATTCATGGCAGGGAACGATCTGACAGCACCCCGGAACGTGACAGTGCATTCGCTGTACCGGGAGGGCAGTACAAAACGCATCACGCTTATCATCGGACTCTCCCTCCTTGTCATCGTCTCTGCGCTTTTTTCAGCGGGGACAGGAACCGTCTCCATCTCCCCGCAGGACACGATCCTCGCGGTCGGGCATTCCTGTGCAGTCTCGATCCAGAATTTCCTGCACGCGCACCTGCCGGGAATTGCCGGGTGGTATGATGCCGTCCCCTTCACGATCCCGGCACCCGGAAACTCCCAGGCCGAATTGATCGTTGTCGGGTTCCGGCTTCCCCGGATCTTCCTCGCGATACTGACCGGAGTCAGTCTTGCTGTTGCCGGGGCGGTGATGCAGGGACTGCTGCGCAACCCGCTGGTCAGCCCGTTTACTCTCGGCCTGTCATCTGCGGCCTCATTCGGTGCCGCACTTGCCATTGTCCTTGGTCCCGGCATCATTGCGGGCCTGTTCCTGGTCAATTACGATATGTTCATCATCATCATGGCGTTCCTCTTCGGCTGGCTCTCCATGCTTCTGGTCTACTGGATCTCAAGCTCGCGGGGTACCACCCAGTCGACCCTCATCCTTGCCGGTGTTGTCATCGGGTACATCTTCACCGCCGGGGTGATGTCGCTCAAGTACATCACCAACAACGAGAAACTCCGGGAGCTGATGGTCTGGCTGATGGGCGGGATGTGGGGCGCGAGCTGGAGCGCGGTGCTGCTGCTCGTCCCGCTCGTCGTCATCTGTTTTGTCCTGCTCGAACGGATGGCCTGGGACCTGAACGCCCTTTCTGCAGGGGACGATGTTGCAAAAAATCTCGGTATCAATGTCGAACGCCTGCGCCTTTCCGGGCTCATGATCTCCACGTTTGCCGCATCGTGCTGTCTTGCATTTACCGGGGTCATCGGGTTCATCGGCCTGATGGGTCCCCATATCTGCCGGATGATCATCGGAAGCGATCACCGGTACCTCATCCCGTGCGCAGGCCTGATGGGTGCCGCCATCCTGCTGGTATCGGATACTGCCGCCCGGACCATCATGAGCCCGGTGGAGATCCCCGTCGGCATCATCATGTATGCGATCGGCGGCGTGTTCTTCCTCTTCCTGATCATGCGGGGCAGAGGGCGGGGATTATACTGAGGGGTGACCGTGTTGGAACTCGTCATTGAGAACATCAGCAAGGACTACGAGAAAAAACGGGTTGTGGATTCCGTCTCGTTCTCGGTTGGGAACGGGGAAATTATCGCGCTTGTCGGGCCGAACGGATCCGGGAAATCCACGATCATCAAGGCGATCGCCTCGGTCCACCGGCAAACGTCAGGTTCGATCTTCATTGACCGGAAAAATATCAGCACGATCGATCCGGTGAATCTGGCAAAGATGATCGGTTATGTGCCGCAGCACTTCACGTTCACCCTCTATTCCACGGTGTTTGAAACGGTCCTCTTAGGCAGGCGCCAGCATATCAAGTGGGCGGTCTCTGATGAGGAACTCTCACGGGTGCAGCAGTCCCTCGATGCCCTTGAGATGGGGCAGACGGCCGGGATGTATATGGACCAGCTCTCCGGGGGAGAGCGCCAGAAGGTCTTCATTGCGCGGGCACTTGCCCAGGACCCGAAGGTCTTCGTCTTCGATGAACCGACAAGCGCCCTTGATATCCGGTACCAGATCGAGGTCATGGAGACGATGCGGAATATTACCCGGGAGCGCGGGGCGGGAATGATCATCGCGGTACACGATCTCAACCTTGCCTACCGGTACGCGGATATGGTCCTCGTCCTGAACCACGGGAAAACGGTCGGATACGGCAAACCTCACGATATCCTGACCCCGGCATGCATCAATAAAATCTACGGGGTCGAGTCGTTCATCGTGGAAAACGAGTTCGGGAAATTCATCGTGCCGTTCCGGGCAAAAAGCGCGTTGTAGTCCGAAATAATGCAGCGGGAGAGTGAAAGTACCCTGCCCGATACGCGCCGTTTTTCAGAAAAAAAACGAACCCATGGAAATTGTCTTGCTCGTCTCCTTGTCAACGACAAGCCAGGTGATTTTGGTGTTGTTCGTCAGGATCATGCTTCCGAATTGCATTCCCGTGCCGCTGCCAAAATCTGTCCCTTCAATGTAGAACGTATCACCGGCTTTGATAGTTGCATCGGAACTGCCCCCGGTGTTGCCTACCTCGGTAAAATTCCTGACCTTGCTGCCCCCGGCATCAAGAGAAGACAGGGAGGTCTTGTTATCGTTGACACGCAGGACCACATTGATTGAGCTGAGCATGAACGGGTCCCCGCCATTGTGTTCAAAATAGATCCTGTGCAGGTTAAGATCCGGGGTTGCCCGGATCGAACTCTGGGGACTCTTCTCAGCACCACCGGAAAACCCCCCGGCATACGTGCTTACAACCGCCGCGATCATGACAGTCACCGCAAGCATCAGCATGACGCCGACCACGGGTGAAACTGCATCCGCGTGATTTTTTCCCGGGCTCACACGACCACCACATCTTTATCAAAGATGACCTGACCGGTCGGGACGTGGACAATTTTTACGCTAATAACGGCACCTGCCTGATACCCGCTGGCTGGGGCCGTCGTATCAAAATTGAGGATATAATTCAGGCCGGGGTTTTTATGAGGCTCTGACGGAGGCGGGGATGATGAGCTGCAGAACTGAGCCGGGGTCACGAGAACGTCCCCGGCCATCAGGACTGCCGATGCATTGCCGAACCAGCTCTTATAGCCGGTATTTGAACTCTGGAGCGGTGAACCGAACCGGTCCTGGTCACTGATGAACAGTACTCCGCAATATGTGCCGGAATCAAATTTATTCCACGCATCGTCTCCCGTAACGGCTTTTTCCCCGAGCAGGAAGCCTTTGATGATCTGGCCCGACTCATTCCTGAAATATGTGGTGATGCTCAGGTCCTTTGTCTGCAGGGGGTTTCCGCTGATATGCTCGATCGTCATCGTTGGGGCAAAAAAATTACCATATGACTGGTTTTCATAGAAATGGACTTCGAGGATTGCAGAGGGGGCTTGCTTCTTGGTGCCGGAAAGGCCTCCTGCCGCTGCGCTGACGATGGCGGCGATGATGATCGTCACCGAAAGCATCAGCATAACACCAACCACGGGGGAGACCCCGTGTTCATCCCGGTACATCCAGACCATCCCTCTGCCGGTTCCGGTAAAGGAAATTATACTTTTTTCACATAATGTAGCACTCGATGCTATATGAAATTGCCTAATCTGCTCCTGGGATGCCGTCACAAAATACCCACGGATATTCCGATAAAAATGAGAATTTTGAAAAATTCTGGTTTTACAAAAAGAAAATTTTTTATTACTTTATAATGAATTAACCTGTAGAAAAAAAACAGAGCGGGATATTTTGCCGGGCATCCAGCACGCATGGAACATCGCATACTGCGCCAGATACGGCCTTCTTATGATGGCATTTACCGGATGTGATCCTGCGTGAATCCACGGACGAAGAATAACACAGGGGTCTCGGAAGTGGTCGGGGAGATGCTCATGATCGCCCTCGTCATTGTATTACTGTCGGTGTTCTCCGCAGCGCTGTACAATTTTCTCCCGTTGGATCGCGATCCGAGCATTTCCGTCATGATGAGCAACGACCGGCAGAACATCACCCTCTGGCACAAAGGCGGGGACTGGGTGAAGTTCGAAGACCTGACCGTCGTCATCGAAAACGAGACCACACACGTATCATTCTCCCGGAATAACGGGAATCTCATCCTCGTCCCGAACAAAACCGTGTTCGATCTCGGGAGCAATCTGACCGTGCGGCTGCCTGCCGGGCTCGAAGGGAATGAAACCGTCAAGCTGGTCACGCCCCGTACCATGATCTATACCGGGAAGGTCAGCCTGTGAAGGAGGATGCCGTCGCCCCGGTGGTGGCCGTCATGCTCATCCTCGCGATAGCGGTAACGTTTTTTGCCGCATGGAATGCCTATTACGTCCCGTCCATGAAAGCGCAGTCCGAGATCACCCACATCAAGGAGGTCGAGACCGGGTTCCTGCGGTTTTCGTCGGATATCGAGACTGCAGTATCCTTAAAAAAGAGCATGAAATTGTCCGAACCGATCCCGCTCGGCGGGGGAGATTTCACGTTTGATCCGGTGAAGTCCGGCGGTGAATTAAAGATCTGGAATGCATCCCCCGCAGGATACATACGGCTGAACTGGACGGGCGAGACAGACCCCGCAATGCAGGACTGTTTTTTTGGCCTGGTCAGATTCTCGTACAAACCGGTGAATAATTTCTGGCAGGACCAGGGTTACGGGTGGGCATATGGGAACGTGTATGTCATAAACACGGAACGCAACCTTTCAACACCCCTGAAATTCTACAATATGACGGACGTCACGTATGGGTTGGCCGGGTCCCTTGTTGATCTGGAATCAGTCCCCTCATATTCCAGCCCGGGCAACTGCTCCGTGATTACCATACACGCGATAAACATCACTCCGGATAGCCGGCATTTTCGGATAAGCGGAAACGGAAATGGCATGCTGGTGCTGGAAAGCGACGTGACTACGGTTCGCGTCATCAATGCAACCAGCATGAATGTCAGCATCACCACTCCATTGCCCGGCCAGTTTCACACATCACTTTGGGATTCCGTGAACACAAGCGTTGAAGATTCTCTTGCCCGCTGCGGCAATGTGCAGCGGACACAACCGCCGGATCCCGCTCAGCGGGAGATCCAGCTGGCATTCAGACCCTATCCCTATCCCAACATGACCCTGATCCGCGAAACCACGGAGATAACGATTGGAGCGTACTGAACGCGGGTTACTGACTCCCGAAACGCGTGGCAGCAGGGGACTTTTTTTATTGCATCGATACGGCGAATCTTAACCACAGGAAAGTATGTATGGATTCGTTCAATCTGCGGTCTCCCCTGCGTCGGGGTGCCTCCATGGGCGTACCTGCCAGTAATACAATAATAGAG
>Ga0335070_10010919_pt1 | contig 10619 bp, 12 predicted proteins | sample Lox_Sample_13_FD_206722 | JGI IMG/M metagenome (GOLD analysis project Ga0335070, IMG submission 206722) | Soil microbial communities from Loxahatchee National Wildlife Refuge, Florida, United States - Lox_Sample_1.3 | ecosystem: Environmental > Terrestrial > Soil > Wetlands | place: USA...
TCGGTGGCCCGGGTGCGCTGTTCGAGGCGGCGCGCGCCAATCCGACGACCGCCGCGCTGTTCTCACGTGAGCCGCCCTTCGACACGCTGGTGGCGACCACGCTGCTGTCGTTCGTCGCGATCATCCTGCTGCCGCGGCAATTTCATGTGGCGGTGGTGGAGAACAATAACGAAGGCGAGATCAAGCGCGCGCGCTGGCTGTTCCCGCTCTACCTCGTACTGATCAATTTGTTCGTGGTGCCGATCGCGCTTGCCGGCCTTTTGACCTTTCCGCCCGGCAAACTAGACAGCGACATGTTCGTGCTGGCGCTGCCGCTGCACGCCGGCTCCAGCGTCTTCACCATCGCGGCCTTCGTCGGCGGACTGTCGGCGGCGACCGCCATGGTGATCGTCGAATCGGTCGCGCTTTCGATCATGGTGTCGAACGATATCGTGATGCCGTTCGTACTGCAGCGGCGCGAGACGTTCGCCGGCCACGAGAACATCGGCTCGTTGCTGCTCAAGGTGCGGCGGGTCGCGATCTTCGCGCTGCTGCTGCTCGCCTATATGTACTACCGCTCGGCCGCCGAGGCGCAGCTCTTCGCCATCGGCATTCTGTCGTTCGCGGCAATCACACAGCTCGCGCCGGCCTTTTTCGGCGGCCTGTTGTGGCGGCGTGCGACCGCCGGCGGCGCCATCGCCGGCATGAGCGCCGGCATTCTGGTCTGGGCCTACACGCTGCTGCTGCCGAGCTTCGCCGACATCGGCATTGTCGGGCAGCGCATCCTCACCGACGGCCCGTGGGGCATCGCCATGCTGCGGCCGCAGCATCTGTTCGGGCTCGAGCTATCGCCACTGGTGCACGGCGTGGTGTGGAGCTTGATGCTCAACATCATCTGCTACATCGGCGTCTCGCTGCGCCGGGCGCCCTCGCCGATCGAGCGCTTGCAAGCCAATCTGTTCGTGCCGAGCGAGCTCGCGCCGATCGCGCCGAGCTTCCGCCTCTGGCGCTCCTCGGTGACGGTTGAGGAGCTTTCCCAGACGGTTGCGCGCTATTTGGGCGAGGAGCGCGCACGCACCGCTTTCGAAAGCTTCGCCGCCAACCAGCGCATCAGCATCGAGCCGAAGGACGAGGCCGATTTCCGGCTGGTGCGCTATGGCGAGCACATCCTTGCTTCCGCGATCGGGGCTGCCTCATCGCGGCTCGTGCTTTCGTTGCTCTTGCGCAAGCGCACGGTGTCGACCAAGGCCGCGCTCAAGCTGCTCGACGATGCCAATACCGCCATCCAGTACAACCGCGAAATCCTGCAGACCGCGCTCGATCACGTGCGTCAGGGCATCGCGGTGTTCGACAAGGATCTGCAACTGATCTGCTGGAACCGGCAGTTCGGCGAAATCCTCGACCTGCCGCCGAGCCTGATCCGCACCGGAATCGGACTCGCCGAAATCCTGCAATTCAATGGCCGGCGCAGCGGCATCAATCCGGACCGCATCGACGAGTTCGTGCACAAGCAGCTCGCGCGCTACATCGAAGGCCATGAGCCGTTCCTCGAGCGCTTCGCCGAGGGCATGGTGATTGAAGTGCGCGCCAACCGCATGCCGGACGGCGGCGTCGTCACCACCTTCACCGACATCACCGCCAGCGTGGAAGCTGCCGAAGCGCTCGAGCGCGCCAACGAGACACTGGAGCGGCGCGTGCATGAGCGCACCGAGGAGCTCACCCGGCTGAACGCGGCGCTCGCGCGCGCCAAGGGCGAGGCTGACGCCGCCAATGTCTCCAAGACCAAGTTCCTGGCGGCGGCGAGCCACGACATCCTGCAGCCGCTCAACGCCGCCCGGCTTTACGTGACCAGCCTGACCGAGCGCCGGCGCGGCCACGATGACTCGCGGCTGATCGACAACGTCGATGCCTCGCTCGAAGCGGTGGAAGAGATCATCGGCGCGCTGATCGACATTTCACGGCTCGACACCGGCGCGATGCGGCCGGAATTCGCGAGCTTCCGCATCGACGAATTGCTGCATCAGATTGAGCTGGAATTCGCGCCACTTGCGCTCGCCAAGGGCCTCGACCTCACCTTCATGCGCTGCTCGGCGGTGGTCCGCGCCGACCGCAGGCTGCTGCGCCGGCTGGTGCAGAACCTCGTCTCCAACGCCATCAAATACACGCCGGAAGGCCGCGTACTGGTCGGCTGCCGTCGGCAGGGGCGCACGCTGCGCATCGACGTCTACGACACCGGCGTCGGCATCCCGCAAGGCAAGCAGCGCGATATCTTCATGGAATTCCACCGGCTCGACGAAGGCGCCAAAATCGCGCGCGGATTGGGGTTGGGCCTCTCGATCGTGGAGCGCATTGCGCGCGTGCTCGGCGGTGATGTCGAAGTCGTGTCCACCGTGGGGCGCGGCTCGCATTTCGCCGTGGCCGTTCCGCTCTCGAATGCCGTACCCGTCGAATTGCCCTCGCGCGACGAGCCGCGCGTCGATCTCGGCCAGCTCGTCGGCACCGCCGCGCTGTGCATCGACAACGAGCCCTCGGTGCTCGACGGCATGGAGACCTTGCTGCGAGGCTGGGGCTGCGAGGTGATCAAGGCGCCCGATCTGGAAACCGCGTTGGCCGCGATCGAGGACGGCGGCGTCATGCCGAACGGGCTGCTGATCGATTATCACCTCGACCACGGCAACGGCATCGACGCGATCATTGCGCTGCGCGAACGCTGCGGCGAAGCGCCGGCGATCCTGATCACGGCCGACCGCTCGCCCGCCGTGCGCGAGCAGGCGCGCGCCGAAGGCATCCAGCTGTTGCACAAGCCGATCAAGCCGGCGGCGCTGCGCGCGCTCTTGGCGCAATGGCGCGTGCTGCGGGTGGCGGCGGCGGAGTAGTCAGCCTTCGGCGGGCGCCGACCACTGGCCGGCTTCGATCTTGGCGGCGGCGATCACCGCCTGGGTGCGGCTTTCCACGCCGAGCTTCTGCAGGATCGCAGAGACGTGCGCCTTCACGGTCGCCTCCGACACGCTGAGCTGGAAGGCGATCTGCTTGTTGAGCAGGCCCTCCGACAACATCATCAGCACGCGCACCTGCTGCGGCGTCAGCGTCGCCATGCGCGCCATCAACTCGCTGGTCTCGGCGTCGGAGCCGGCGGTGAGATCGACGTCCGGCGGCGTCCACAGCCCGCCGTCGAGCACGCGCTTGATCGCGTTGCGCATGGCGTCGACGCCGAGCGTTTTGGGGATGAAGCCGGAGGCGCCGAAGTCCATGCAGCGGCGGATGACGGCAGGATCGTCATTGGCCGAGACCACGATCACCGGCACGCTCGGATATTGCGCGCGCATGTACATGAGGCCGGAGAAGCCACGCACCCCAGGCATGGTCAGGTCGAGCAGCACGAGATCGATGTCGCTGCCGCGCTCGAGCAATTCGGCGGCCGCCTCGAAGGTGCCGGCCTCCGCGATATCAGCGCGTTCCAGCAAGCCCTCCACCGCCTCGCGTAACGCGCCGCGAAACAGCGGGTGATCGTCGGCAATGACCAGGCGATAATTCGGGCCTTCGCTCAACTGAAATCACCTACAACATTGAATTCTCGGGCAGTTTACAGAGGGTTCTGGCCGAAAGTCTATAAAAGTGCGCCGCGGGCAAATTTGATCTAGATTCGGGCAGGGATTCGGCACCTTTCTTGACGGAGAAGGGTTACATGGCTGAACCAAGCGTCGGCGTGCGACGGTCCCGTACACGTAACCTGATGGCGAGATATCTGGTGGCATGGCTGATCTTCGGATTTGCCGTGTACATGTTCTTCGACCCGCTCAACCGCATCACCATTCCGCTTCTCGGCGTTCCGCTCGGCTTCTATGTCGCCGCGCAAGGCGCGCTGATCGTGTTCGTCGTGATGCTGTTCACGTTCGCGCAGCAGCGCGACCGGATCGAGCGCGAAAAAGACTAGCGCCGGCTGCCGACGAACTGGAAGATCACTTCGCGGCTGTGCGGCCTTCGTCGGTGCTCGACCAGATAAATGCCTTGCCAGGCGCCGAGCCCAAGCGCGCCCCCAGTCACCGGCACATGCAGCGAGACACCGTTGAGCATCGCTTTCACGTGCGCCGGCATGTCATCGGGGCCTTCGAGGTCGTGGATCCAGGGCGCGTCCTCCGGCGCCAGCCGGTCGAGCGCGGCGGTTAAATCCGTCTGCACGTCGGGGTCGGCGTTCTCCTGGATGGTGAGCGAGGCGGAGGTGTGACGCAGATAGACGAGCAGCGTGCCATCGCCTGCGCCGCTCCGCGCGACAAAATCCGCAGCCTGGCTCGTGATGTCGGTGAAGCCCGTGCCCGGCGTGTCGACGCGCAACGTCGCGGTGGCGATGAGCTGCGGACTGACCTCGGTGATAGCTGACAGCCGGCCGGGCATCAGGTGCGCGACACCCCGCTGTCGCCCTTCTTGCGCATCATGTCCTTTTGCAGGTTCTCGATGATTTCGACCAGCCGGCGCCAGGTGTCCTCGATGAAGCCGCGCGCCCGCGCGAGGTCTTCCTTGGTCGGCAGCTGAATTTTCATGCCGCCATTGCCCTCGGGCTGCGGCGTGAGTTCACCAGGTGGACGCGGCGGCGGGGGTGGCGGTGGCGGCTCGCGCAGGCTCGCGATTTCCTTCTTCAAGGCGGCAACCTCGTCGCGCAGGTCGTCGATCTCTTTCCGCGGCGCGGCGGTACTGTCCGGCACGGCCGCGCAGGACCAGTTGCCGGCTTGCGACCGGCAGAGCGCGACCTCGCCCGACTTGTGGTCGAAACGCAGGAAGCCCTCGTCGACCGGGGCGAAGCTGTAGCGTCCGCGCGGGAGCGGCGGCATCGCGAGGTTCTCGCGGCCCGCGCTCGGCATTTGATCTTGCGCCTTTAGCAGCGGCGCGGGCGGCGTTGCCTTGCTGGGCGGCTGCGCCAGCGCGGGTGAAACACCGGCGAGTGCGAGAACGATCGTCACGATCCGCATCGAACCTCTCCTCTCGTCTACCCCACGAGCGGGCAAGCCTAACACCCGCGCGGGCTGGGCTTGAAGCCGCGAGACGGAGTTCCGCAGTGCGCGGGAAATACCTCAGACCGATGCGGCAAATTTTGCATTTAGGCCCGTAAATCAGCCACTTATGCCGCAGGCTGCGTTTCTTGACTCGATGATACCCCCTCAGTATGGTCCGCGCGGCTTTTAGGGCGGCGGGACACAAGCGAGGCCTAAAATCCGAGCGGGTCGGTAAGCATGGCTGACGGCACGCAGGATCAAGGCGAGCGCAACGAACCGCCGGACGATGAAGCCGCTCTCTCCGCGAGGCTCAAGCGTCTCGGCGACCGGCTCAATTCAGCGAGCCGGCCTTCCGAAACCGGCTCAGGTCCTCAAGCCGCCAACGCTTCGGCGTATGCCCGGGGCTTTCGACTTTCGACCGAATTGGTCGCAGGCGTGGTCGTGGGGGCGGTCATCGGCTGGCTGCTCGACCGCTGGCTGGGGATTTCGCCGTGGGGGCTCATCGTTTTCTTACTGCTCGGCTTCGCCGCCGGGGTACTCAACGTGATGCGCGCGGCCGGTGTCGTGCGTGAGAGACATCTGAACGATTAAGCGTATGCTTCTGGCCGTCGATCCGATCGAGCAGTTTCAGATCCACAATCTGTTTCCGGTCGCCAAGATCGGCAACACCGAGATCGTTTTCACCAATTCCGCCGCCTTCATGCTGGCGGCGGTGCTGGGCCTGACCTTCTTCATGGTCGGCGCCACCGCGGGCGGCAAGCTCGTCCCCACGCGCCTGCAATCGGCGGCCGAGATCGCCTACGAATTCGTGGCGACAACCGTGCGCTCGACCGCCGGCTCCGAAGGCATGAGGTTCTTCCCCTTCGTGTTCTCGATCTTCATGTTCGTGCTGACGCTGAACATGATCGGGCTGATCCCCTATTCGTTCACAGTCACCAGCCACATCATCATTACCGCTGCGCTCGCGCTCACCGTGTTCTTCACCGTGCTGATCTACGGGCTGATCCGGCATGGCTTCCACTTCTTCAACCTGTTCGTGCCGAAGGGCGTGCCGATCTACATCCTGCCGCTGATCGTGGCGATCGAGATCCTGTCGTTCCTGTCGCGGCCGATCTCGCATAGCGTGCGTCTGTTCGCCAACATGCTGGCGGGGCACATCACGCTGCAGGTCTTCGCGAGCTTCATCATCCTGCTCGGCACCGGCCTGGGCGTCGTCGGCTGGATCGGCGGCGCGCTGCCGTTCCTGATGATCGTGATTCTCTTCGCGCTGGAGGCGCTGGTCGCCTTCCTGCAGGCCTACGTCTTCGCAATCCTCACTTGCATCTACCTCAACGATGCCATTCACCCGGGCCACTAAGCGCCCGAGCAAAAAGGAGTTGGTTATGGATCCAGTGGCAGCGAAATACATCGGGGCGGGCATTGCCTGCATCGGTATGGGTGGCGCCGGCGTCGGCGTCGGCATCATCTTCGGCAACTATCTGGCGGCGGCATTGCGCAATCCGTCGGCGGCACAGGGCCAGTTCGGCAACCTGATCTTCGGCTTCGCCATTACCGAAGCGCTCGGCATCTTCTCGCTGCTGATCGCGCTCTTGCTGCTGTTCGCGCTGTAAGACACGACGCGGGCTGACGATGGCCGAGCCGGCACATAACACGGGCACCGAGGTCCCGAAGGGCGAACACGGCGCGTTTCCGCCGTTCCAATCGGAGTCCTTCGCCTCGCAGCTCTTTTGGCTGGTGATCGCCTTCGTCCTGCTCTACGTGCTGATGGCGAAGCTGGCGCTGCCGCGCGTCGGCGGCATCATCGAGAGCCGCAAGAAGCATATCGACGACGACGTCGCCGAAGCCGGAAAGCTCAAGCAGCAATCCGACGAGGCGGTGGCCGCCTATGAGAAGGCGCTGGCCGATGCGCGCGGCCGCGCGCAGGCGATCGCCAACGAGACGCGCGAGCGCCAGGCCGCCGAAGCCGGGGCGGCCCGCAAGAAGATCGAGTACGAGCTCAACGCCAAGCTGGCCGAGGCCGAGAAGACCATCGCCGCCACCAAGCAGGCGGCCATGAGCAATGTCCGCGCTATCGCCGAGGATGCGGCGAGCGCAATCGTCGAGCGGCTAATTGGAACTGCGCCGAACCAAAGGGCGGTCGCCGACGCGGTCGCCGGCGTGCTCAAGCGGTAAACCTGATGTTCTTTGAAGCCGAAACCTGGGTGGCAATCGCGTTCCTGGCCTTTCTCGGCCTGCTCGGCTATGTCGGCGTGCACCGCAAGCTCGCCAAATCGCTCGACGACCGGGCCAACCGCATCAAGGCCGAGCTCGACGAAGCGCGCAAGCTGCGCGACGACGCGGCGAAGCTGCTCGCCGACTATCAGCGTAGGCGTCATGAGGCCGAGAGCGAGGCGCAGGGCATCATCGCCGGCGCCAAGGCCGAGGCCGAGCGCATGGCGGCCGATGCCAAGGCCAAGGTCGAGGAGTTCGTCGCCCGCCGCACGCAGCTCGCCGAAACCAAGATCGCCCAGGCCGAGGCGCAGGCCGCGGCCGAAGTGCGCGGCGCCGCGGCGGAGGCCGCCGTTGCCGCCGCCGAGAAGATCCTCGCTCAGGAAGCCAAGGGCAAGCTCGCTGCCGAGCTGATCGCCAAGGGCATCGAGGACGTGCGCAAAAAGTTGAATTAGCTGGCGCACTTAACGCGCGGTAGGCTGCCGTTTTCCCCGCTGTTAGACACTTCGCCGTGTGCACAAGCAAATAGTTGTGCCGGCGGCCATTGCGTGCCTCCCGAGCGGGCCTATCCTTTGGTTCGCTGATTCGGCCGTTTTTCGGGGACTTCGCCGAATCAGGCAATCCGCGTCGTTGCGTTTGCGTGCTGGCCGGAAGAACCGGCTTAGGCATCAGGCGACCTATGGTCATCTTCGATTGCAACGGCGTGCTGGTGGACAGCGAGCCGTTGGCGACCGCAATCGTATCGCAGGAGTTCATGCGCGCCGGCTTCCCGCTGACGCCGGACATTGTCGCGCGCTATTTCACCGGCCGTCGCCCCGCCGACATGTTCGCGGAAGTCGAACTCGCCGCCGGTCGCAAGCTGCCGCCGGGTTTTGCCGCCACCGTTGCCAGCGCGACCTTGCGCCGCTTCCGCGCCGAACTGCGCGCGACCGCGCACATGGCGCAGGCGCTGTCCTGGCTGCGCGGGCCGAAATGCGTCGCTTCGTCGTCATCGTTCGACCGCATCCGCGTCAGCCTCGAGAGCACCGACCTGATCCGCTATTTCGAGCCGTATCTCTTCTCGGCGACCGAAGTGCGCAACGGAAAGCCGGCGCCCGACCTGTTCCTGCACGCCGCCGCCAAGATGCACGTCCAGCCGCGCGAATGCATCGTGGTGGAGGATTCAGCCGTGGGCGTTGCGGCCGGTGTCGCCGCCGGCATGACGGCGGTCGGCTTCGTCGGCGGCAGTCACGCCGGCACCAGGCTCGCCGAGCAGCTGCGCGCGGCCGGCGCCCGCGTCGTCATCTCCGACATGCGCGCGCTCAAAGGCACCATCATCGAACTGCGCGGATGGTAGGCGCGGCGATCGTCAGCTCGATCGCGATGTCGTCGTAGGCCGCTTCTTCGGCTTATGCGCGGGCGGCTTCTTTTTTTCCGGTGGCGCAGTTTGCGCATCGAAGCCGACATAAACGACATACGAGCTGATGTCGGTGATCGGCGCCGGCAGCGGGAACGACAGGTCGGGCTCGATGTGCGTGAAGTTGACGCGATCGACCGAGCCGGCGAGCGTGACCGTTTCACGGCCGAGATTGGACACCACCACCTTGGGATTGACGCCCTCGTGCACGACCGCGATGCGGATCGGCACCTCGACGCTGCCGGGCCCGCCGGCTGGCCCCGTGATGATGCGGCCTTCGATGCCGACCTTCATCGTCAAGTTGCCGCCGTTGAGGTGACATTCGCGCGCGGTGCGGATGATGCTGCCCTGATAGCGCACATCGAGCGCGCTGGGCTCGCCCTCGCCCGGCTTGCTGCCGATCATGAGCGTGGCGGCGCCGGATCGGATCTTCACTTCGGGACAATCGTAATCGGTGTCGATTGCCGCCGCGGCGTTGGCGCTATCGCCGCCGGATGTGACTTTCGGATTCGACTTGAACAGATCGAGAGCGGACCCGCTGAACAAGCTGCTAGAGCCCGTGCTGCCGCAGCCGCCGAGCGCGAGCGCGAGCGCCAAGCTCAATCCTGCGATAACGGCAGCGCCGGTCCGCGCCATGGTCCCTCCCCCGACAATCCGGCACAATGATCGCTGAAACCGGTTTCGGCCCGGTTTATAGCAAGGCAAGCGTGGCAAGCCCAAGGCAGGCATTTTCGCGGCGCGGGATCATGCGCTTTAATCGCGGTCGTCCTTGAGCCGCGCGTAAAGCAGATGATCCTGCCAGGCGCCGTTGATGCACAAATAAGCCCGCGCGTAGCCTTCCCGCTGGAATCCGGTCTTTTCCAAGAGCGCAATCGAGGCGGCATTGGTGGGAATGCAGGCCGCTTCCAGCCGGTGCAGCCGAAGTGTCCCAAAACAGAACGGAATGAGCGCGCGCATGGCCGCGGTCATGTAGCCTTGGCGGGCGAAAGGCTCGCCGATCCAATAGCCGATGGAGCCGGCCTGCGCGACGCCGCGGCGGATATTGGCAAGTGTCAGCCCGCCGACCATCGCGTTGTCGTCGCTGCGGAAGATCAGGAAGGCGTAAGCGAGATCGGCGCGCGCATCATCGTTGTAGCGCTTGAGGCGGCGGCGGAAAGCGCCGCGCGTGAGATCATCGGCCGGCCAGGTCGGCTCCCAGGGGGTGAGGAAGGCGCGGCTCTGTTCGCGTAACCGGGCCCATTCGTCGAAGTCGCCGCTCTGCGGCACACGCAACGTGACGCCGCGGCCGACAATATTCGGCAGCGCGTCGTCGACGGTGCGGAACAGCGCCATGGTTAGGCCGCCCGCAGCATGAGGGTTTCCGCGATCGCGGCCGTGCTTTCGAGGCCCGAGCCTGGGCCGAGCGCGGCGATCGCCGGCGGCGAGCGCCGGATCAGCATGCGGCCCGCCGCGCGCGCGCTCTCGACCGTGACGGCGTCGACCTCGGCGACGATCTCCTCGAGCGGGATCGGGCGGCCATAGGCCAGCATCTGCCGCGCCAGCTGGCCGAGGCGCGCCTCCGAGCTTTCGAGCGCCATCAATAGTCCCGCTTTGAGCTGCGCCTTGGCGCGGGCGACTTCCGTCTCGTTGAGCGTTTCGGTCGCCTTGGTAATCTCACCGATCGCCACGCGCATCAGTTCGGGCGCGTCGGCTTCGTCGGTGCCGGCATAGAGCGCGAACAGGCCCGTATCGCTATAGGGCATGTGGAAGGCGTTGATAGTGTAGCAGAGCCCGCGTTTCTCGCGCACCTCCTGGAACAGGCGCGAGGACATGCCGCCGCCGAGCACGCTGGTGAAGACCTGCAGGCTGTAGAGCTGCGCGTCTTGCACCGGCACGCCTTGCAGCGCGAGCGCGATGTGCACCTGTTCGAGGTCGCGCGTCTCGACCCGGCTGCCGCCGCGGAAATGCGCCGGCTCGGGCGGGGGCGACGCCGGGCGGGCGAAGCTCGCGAAGCGCTTCTCGGCGTCGGCGACAATCGCGGCATGGTCGACCGCGCCGGCGGCGGCGAC
>Ga0335070_10010920_pt1 | contig 10618 bp, 6 predicted proteins | sample Lox_Sample_13_FD_206722 | JGI IMG/M metagenome (GOLD analysis project Ga0335070, IMG submission 206722) | Soil microbial communities from Loxahatchee National Wildlife Refuge, Florida, United States - Lox_Sample_1.3 | ecosystem: Environmental > Terrestrial > Soil > Wetlands | place: USA: Florida...
GGCGTCAGGCCGAGTTGCTTTCCGACGACCTCCAGCACGTGGTAGACGACGCGCCCGAGCCGATAGTTGTCGATCGCGACCAACAACAGCGTGATCAGCCCGAGCAACACCGCCACCTCGGTGATCTCCGCCAGCCCGCCGACCCAGCCGAGCAGCGCGACCGCCGCGAAGCCGGGCAGGCTCACGCGCGCCAGCACCGATTCGCGCACGCGGCAGCGGGTGCGGAAGAAGCGCTTGCTGCCCCCGTGGTTCTCGACCGCCACCTTGACGTCGGCCTTCGACCAGATGCCGCGATAGATGGTGAGATCGCAGTCGCTCCACCCCTGGTCGATGGCGATGAGGTACTTGCGCGGCACCAGGAACTCCATCAGCGCGTGCAGCAGGTTCTCCTTCTCGAGGGCGTTCTCCGACCAGTAGGAGATGTAGAAGGTGCGCGCCAGCCAGCGCACCGTCGGTGGCTGCGAGACTTCCTCGAATTGGATGCGCGCGACGTTGGTCGACCCCTGCAGGCGGTAGACGTACCGCTGCAGGCTGCGCACGAGCGGCCCGAGATAGATGAGCGCGGTGATCAGCAAGCGACCGCGGAACCCGTCGTAGCGCGGATCGACCTTGGCCCGCCAGGCGCGCGCCCCGGCCCACACGATCGCGGTCAACAGCGGCAGGCTGGCCAGGAACTCGTGACGTCCGGCGATCAAGGCGCCGATGAGCACGACGACGGCGAAGATGTTGTACTCGAGCGTGAACGGCAGGTACGACAGCATCGAAGACGACGGCTCGTAGAGCGTCTGGAACAAGCCGCGCCCGAAGACGCCGTGGTAGATCACCGGCCGGCGCGAGAACAGCGACATGCCGAGGTCGCCGTAGATGCGCCCGATCCACTGCGATTGGCCCAGCATGTTGAAACGGAACGGATGCTTGAAGTAGAGCTGCGCCTCCGCCTTGCCGTAGCCCATCTGCTGCTTGAGGTAGGCCTTCACGGTGTTGCGCCGGAAGTGCCACACCATGGCGGCGGCGCTGAAGCCGATCGGATACCCCTGGTTCTGCAGTCGCCAGCACAGGTCGACGTCGTCACCGGCGGCGCTATGCAGGGGGTCGAAGCCGCCGATCTCCAACAGCGCCTTCTTCGTGAAGGCCATGTTGCAGCCCGGGATGTGTTCGGCGACCTCGTCCTCGAGCAGCACGTGCGTCGGGCCGCCCGGGGCCGCCGCCACACACGCGGCGACCATCGACTCCTCGGGCGGTGGCAGGTTCGGTCCGCCGACGGCGACGAAGCCGCTGTGCACGAACTTGTAGGCCAGGTACGTCAGCCAGTCCGGATCGACGACGCAATCGGAATCGGTGTACGCGACGATGTCGCCGGTGGCGTGCTCGAGGCCGACGTTGCGCGCCACGCTGAGCCCTTTGTTCTCCTGCGAGATCAGCTGCATCTCGGGATAGCGGCGCGAGATCTCGGTGGTGCGATCCTGCGACCCGTCGTCGACGATGATGACCTCGTAGTTCGGGTAGCGCAGCTCGCGCAACGACGCCAAGCAGGCGTCCATCGTGCGCTCGGCGTTGTAGGCGCAGATCACCACCGAGATCCGCGGCGCACGCTCGATCGGCGGCGGCAGCTGACCCTGGTAGAGCCGTTGCACGGCGTGGAACGCGGGTTTCTTGTGGCGCTCGCGGTCGACCAGGCCGAAGGCCCAGTCTTCCACCTGAAAGCCGCCGGTGAACCAGTCGTCGGTCCACGCGAAGATCGAGACGCCGGCGACGCCCGATTCGAACGCGGCGCGCACCTGCCACGCCAGCGTCTGGGCCTGCTCGGCCGTCCCTTCGCGCATCGAGTCGATGCCGAACTCGGTGAGCACCAGCGGCTTGTCCTTGGCGAGATTCTGCAGACGCGACAGGTAGCGGCGGAAGTCGTGCTCGCGGTGCAGGTAGACGTTGAACGAGATGAAGTCGAGGAAGTCGAGGTCGAGGTACTCGGTGGGCGGAAAGTTCGCGTAGCTCACCAACACGTCGGGCGCCAGCCCCTTCACCATCTCGTAGAGCTCACGCAGGAACTCGCGGACCCGTTCCGCGCCGTGCCAGCGGACGATGTCCGGCGGGATCTCGTTGCCGATGAGAAAGGCGACGATGGCGGGATGGTGCTTGCGGACCTCGACCGCGGCGCTGAGCTGTGTGCGGATGTCCGTGACGACGTCCGGCTCGTCGAGGAAGCAGACGTGCTCGGTCCACGGCAGCCCGACCAACACCCCGAGATCGGACTCGTCGGCAAGATCGAGCAGCCACTCCGGTGGGGGCGTGAAGGTGCGCAAGCAGTTGGCACCGAGATCGCGCATCAGCGCGAAGTCGCGCCGCACCATATCGGGCTCCGGAAACTGGTCGCCATGCGGCCCCGGGGCGAACGGGCCGTAGGAGACGGCGCGCACGAAGAACTTCTCCGCGCCGCGGAACAGGAACTTGCCGCTGGCGCGGGGCCGGTCGCTACGCTCCTCGGCGGCGACGCGGCGCTCCATCAATGCGGCTGTGGCTGCTCCCCGTGGCATACACGCTCACCTGCTTGATGCATCTCGGCCCAGACGCGCACCCGGCGCGCGCCCAGCGGCGACTCGCTTGCTTGTCGTACGGCTAGCCCTCGGCAACGACCGCCTGTCGAACGGCGTAGGTCATCGAACAGGGGCGATATGTAGCACCCGCCAGCGGCATTGCAAAGACGACCCGGGCGCGCGCGCCGGTGCGTTTCGCGCGCTCCGCGGTTGACAGTCCGTGGTATAATCGCGGCGCTCCGGCACCCGCTGTGCCCAAGGAGGCAGCGTATGGATGAAGATATCATCCAGGAAGAGGAAGCAATCGCCGAGGAACGGGCGGCGGAGGCGGCGCGGCTGGGAGCGGCGATTCTCCATCAACCGATTCGCGAGTTGGCGACCCTGAAGCCGGCGATCTGTGTCGCCCCGGAGGCGACCATTCGGGCGGCGATCGACCGCATGCACGCGGGGGGCGTCGGGTGCGTGCTCGTCGAGGCCCATGACCGCTTGCTGGGCATCTTCACCGAGCGCGACGTGCTCACCAAGGTCGTCGGCACATCGGTGGACATCGACCGCACCGCGGTCGAGACGCTGATGACCCGTGACCCCGAGACCCTCGGGCCGGATGACCGTGTGTCGTACGCGCTGAACAAGATGAGCGTCGGCGGGTTCCGCCACATCCCGCTCGTCGACGACCGCGGCCGTCCGCTCGGCGTGGTGTCGATGCGCAACGTCGTCGACTACATGGTCGACCTGTTCCGCACCGAGGTGCTCAACCTGCCGCCGTCACCCGGTCACCTCATGCACGCCCGCGAGGGCGGCTGAGCGCGCGGGCGTGCCGCGTGCACCACGCGGCACGCCTCACGACTCCCGCTCGCGTTTCGGCGCTCCGCCGCGCAACAGTCGGCGCACCGTCGCCTCGAGCTGGTCGATGTCCACGGGCTTGACGATGTAGTCGTCGGCGCCGCGCGCCATGGCGTTGGCGATCGATGCCGGGCTACTTTCGCCGGAGACCACCAGCACCGGCACGCTCGGCGGCGTCCGCGGCGCCGGCAGGAAGCCCGGGTCCGGCTGGCGAATGCGCCGCAGCACCCCGAAGCCGTTCAAGCCCGGCATGTAGAGATCAACGATCAGCAGGTCGACGGCGTGTTGGGCGAGCAGTTCGGGGACCTCCGCGCCGTCCGCGGCGACGAGCACGCGGCAGCCCAGCCCTTCGACGGCACGCGCCAGCACGAAGCGCGTGCTGTCATCGTCATCCGCGACCAGCACGGTCTTGTCGGGAGCGATCGGCACCTGTGCTCTACCTCGGCCCGACTCCGCGCAACCACGATGCCAGCGGTGTACGGCCGCGGAATCCAGCGCCACCGCGCGACGTGACGTGCCGTCGTGCCGCGGCCCTACGCAGATGCTGCCTTGACGGGCATCGCTGCCGTTGCCGGCGCGGCGGCGATGCTGACGGGCAGGGTCACCTGGAACGTCGAGCCCTCTCCGACCCGGCTCTCCACCGTGATCGATCCGCCGAGCATCTCGAGGAGCCGTCGGACAATATAGAGACCGAGGCCGACGCCGCCGTGGCGACGGGTCGGCGAGCTGTCGGCCTGGCGAAACGGCTCGAAGATGATTGCGAGGGCGTCGGCGGCGATCCCAATGCCGGTGTCGGAGATCGCGAAGGAGACGACGCCGTCGCCGCCGTGCACGTCGACCGCGACGCGCCCGTGATCGGTGAACTTCAGGGCGTTGGCGATCAGGTTCTTGAGAACCATCTTGAGCTTGAGCGGATCGGTCCGCACGCGCGGGACGTCGGCGGCCACCCGCCAGGTGAACTGGACGCTGGGCTTGTAGCGGAGCTCATGCGTTTCGACGTCCACCTCCTCGAGCAACTCGCGGAGCGAAGTCTCGCTGACGTGCACCGACAACCGATCGCTTTCCAGACGGCTGAGGTCCAGCGTGTTATTGATGAGCTCCAGGAGCTCGCGGGCGTTGCGTTCGAGACGCTGCAGGACGTCGATCTGCTCTGGGCCCACCGGCCCGAACTGTTGGTCGGCGAGGAGATCGGCGTAGCCCAGGATCACGTTGAGCGGCGTGCGCAGCTCGTGGGACATGGTGGCGACGAACTCCGACTTGAGACGGCTGGCGCGTTCCAACTCTTCGATGAGCAGCGCGTGGTCGAGGCTGAGCGACGCCAGCTGCGCCAGCCCGCGGGCGATGCGCTCGTGCTGCGCGGCGAGCCGCAGCGGCGAGTCGGCGTAGCCGGCGAGTTGGTAGCCGATGAGCGTCTCGCCGCGGCGCAAGGCCATGTGCACGAGGCGCGTGAAGCCGCTCGCCTCGGCCACGCTACCGAACGGCAGGCCGGCAAACTCGCTCGCCGCCAGCGTCACGACGTCGTGGGTGTGCAGGCGGTCGAGCAGGGCGGCCACCGCCGCGCGCGGAATGTGGAGAAGGCGCATCACTTCCCACTCCTCCGGAGTGCCACCGTAGGAGACGAGCGGCAGGTAGGCGTCGGCATCGGGATCGAGGAGCAGGGTGCAGCTGAAGTCGCACCCCAAGGCATCCGTGGTGACGCGGCAGAGGGTTTCCAGCAGCACCGGCTTGTCGAACGAGACCAGCAGTTGCTGACTGGCCCGCGCCAGCGCACCGGAGACGGCGGCCTCTTCCTGCTGGGCGCGGTACAGCTCCACGGCTTCGAGGGCGACGGCCAACTGCCGCGCGATGCCATCGCACAGCGCCGCATGCCCGGCGTCGAACGGCGGTCCGCTGAGGAAGCGCACGGCGACCAGGCCGCCGAGATGACGCCCGCGGACCTGCAGCGGCGCCGCCACCAGCGCGCGCAGGGGAAAGCTGCTCGGCAGTTGGGCGTGTTGGAGCGGGTCGTTGAGCACAGCCGTCTCGCCACGCGTCAGGGCGCCGCCGAAGGGTTCGCCGCTGCGGAAGCTCAAGGCTTCGACCGCGGCGACGAATTCCGCCGGCACGCCGTAGTGCGCGATCGGCCGGAAGTGCTCGCGGTCGGCGTCCCAATAGAAGGTCACGACGGCGTCGCAGGGGAGCACGGCGGCGGTGCGCTGTTGCACGCGATCGAGGACCTCGTCGAGATCGAGGGCGCCGCTGATGGCTTTGGTGACGTCGAGCAGCGCCGTCGTGCGCTCCTCGGTCCGTTTGCGGGCGGTGATGTCACGCGCCGTCGCGACCACCGCGCCGACACTGCCGTCGGCGCGGTGAATCGGGCTCAGGATGTACTCGTAGGCGCGTCGGCCGTCGACGGTGGGCATGCTGGTCTCGCCGGTGACCGGGCGGCCGGTGGCGAAAACTTCGGCGCGTTGCGCGCTGACAACCGTCGTGAAGGCGGCCGGCAAGTGCAGATCGGCCGGCGACTTGCCGAGGATCGCGGCGCGCTCCAATCCCAGCGCCCGCGCCCCGGCCCGGCTCGCATAGGTGTAGCGCCCGTCGGCGTCGAACATGTAGACGTGATCGGGCGAGGCCGACAGGATCTCGTCGAGCGTGCGTGCCTGCTGCTCCACCTCGGCGGTGAGCCGATGCAACTCCGCCTCGGCGCGCTTGCGCTCGGAGACGTCGCGGGTCGTCACCACGATCCCCCCGACCTCCGGATCCTCCAGCCGGCGGTTACCCACCGATTCGCAGGTGAGCCACCGGCCATCTTTGTGGCGTAGGCGCAACTGCAACTGCTGCGGTACGTCGGGGCGCGCGAGCGAACGTGCGAACGCTGCGGCGACCAGCGGCACGTCGTCGGGGTGCAAGAAGTCGACGGTGGGCTTGCCGATCACCTCCTCCGGGGTGTAGCCGAAGACGCGCGTCACCGACGGGCTGATGTAGCGGATGCTTCCGTCGGCGTTCAGGATCTGCAGCACGTCGAGGACATTCTCGACGAGCGAGCGGAAATGCGCCTCGCTGTGCCGCAGTGCCGCCTCCGCCAGCTGCCGGCGCGCCTGCTGCTCCGCCACGGCCGCGCGCGAGCGCTCGATCTCGTACTTGATCCAGCCCGAGGCGACGAAGCCGAGGCACATGGAGAGGCCGGTCGGGTAACCAAAAGGAAAGAAGGTTCCGCTGACGGTGCGGACGTTCCAGAGCATGGCCGCGGCGGCAACCGCTGCCGTCCAGAGATGCATGCCGAAGCTCCACGGCAGCAGGGCGGCCGTGCCCAGCGGCAGGAGGATCAAGCCCATCGGCGCGGTGACGCGGTCGTGGGTGAGGATGGCGGCCCCGGCGAGCCCCACGCTCAACACGATCAGCGCGGCTAGGCCGATCGGATTCACCCACGCGTCGCTCCGGCGCCGCCGCAGGATCTGCAGCAGGACGAGCAACACCAGCACCTGCACGACGGTCACCAGGTGCAGCTCGGGATGCGATGGTTGCGAGAGCACGCTGGCCGTCACGAACGCAATGCTGCCCAGCAGCGCCATGCGGATGCCGACGTCGAGTCGCTCGACCAGCAGGATCGTCGAGTCGGCCTCGTCGACGCGCTCACCCGGCGATGTTGCGGTGCGGTCGGTAGCGCTGCGCGGTGCGGCCGTCAGCGAGCCGGGGAGCGACCGCGGTCCATCGCTCGCCACCCGAGTGAGTCGCCGGCTGAGATCGCTGTCGGGCATAAGGCCCCGACGATACGTTCCCCGCCGCGGATTTGGCAAGGAAAGATTGTAGGGTACGGTGCGCGGGGTCGAAGAGGTGAGGGCGGCCGCCCCCCCGGGCGGGCACGGTTGCCGGGGTGCACGTGGCGCCGCCGCCAGAGCGAGCAGATTTTTACCGCCGCGACGCGGCGGGACCGTCGCGCGGACGCCCCGAACCACATTGCCGTGGGCGACTGCCGCCTGGCGTGTCGTATGCTGGGATTCGTGTGGGAAGAGGAGCGAACGAACAATGACCTGTCCGAGATGTGGCGCGGAGATGGTGCACTTCGGGTACTTTTGGTGGGGGTGCACCAGTTGCGGACATCGCGGTCGCGGCGATTTGCCGCCGTCACCGTCACCTCAGCGCGACGACGGCTAGGGCGTTCAGCCCACGGGGGCGCTTGCCGCGCGCGGGCGCTTCCCGATACTATCCGAGCGTCGCGCGCCGGGGTGGTGGAACTGGCAGACACACAGGACTTAAAATCCTGTGGGGGTTTCCCCCGTACGGGTTCGATCCCCGTCCCCGGCACTCGTTGTTCGATAGGTTGGCAGGGGCTATTGCGCTCGGCAGCTGGCTTCCACGTGGTTGTTCACGGTCGTCGTCCGCCGGTCTCACGTGATTTCGCCTGTGTCCTGCCGTGTCGAGTCCAGCCGATAGTTCGCCGAACATGCGGCGCGATGAATCAGCCATGCGCTTTGCAGCGACGCGGACAACAAACCAAAGTGAAGCGCAAACCCTTGTACGCTCCACGAATGATTGAGGCACACGTGGCATGGATGGAGAATTGCGACAAGGAAGATGGCCGCGTAGACGCGCTTTCCCACCGTGTTCAAGTGGTGCGAAAGAAATCCGTGCATGGCCTCACAGTGGCTGGAACCTGTGACCGCCAGCGGTTGTAGCCGCCGTCTCTCGCCCGGGTACCGCAGGCGTCATCGCGATGAGGACGCATCCATCAGGCGGCGCGCGATGCCGCCCGATATGGCTTGTCCGGTGCTCAACTCGTAGTAACTGAACGCGGGGGTCGGATTCACCTCGAAGCAGTAGACTTCGTCCTCCGGCGTGACCTTGAGGTCTATCCCCGACAGCTCCATCCCGAGCGTCCTAGTCAGGCCTACGCATCGCTCGGCCAATTCGGCCGACAGCTCGACCTCGCGCAGTTGCGCCGGCTGGCCGGTTTGCTGAAGTGCGTAGCGATAATCCGTAGCTGCACTGCTCACCGCGGTCGCATACACCTGGTCGCCGGCCACGTGCACGCGCAGGTCGGTACCGTCGACGTAGGCCTGAAACTGGGTCGGACACCAGCGGATGCGCTCCAGTCGAGCGAGATCGGCTTCTTCCAGGGGCTGCACGATCGAACGGATAGCACTGATCGACTTGTAGACAACCCGCCCGTGCCTGGCCTGGAATGCCCGCACGGCCTCGGGGTGGCTGGTAATGAGCGTCTCCGGAACGAGGAAGCCATGCCTGCGGATGATCTGCGCCTGGTACGGCTTGGAGATATTTGTTGCGGAGGGGGCTGAACGGTTTACGACGCACGCCGGGGCGACGTCCGCCCATCGCAGCATCGTTTCGTGCAACCCGGCGCAATGCTGGCGCATCGGTGCGTCTTCAGGTTGCCCGTCTAGCTCGGGCAGACAACGGTGATCCATCAATCGGAGATAGACGGCGCGGAACTGCTCGAGCGGGTGATCTCTGCCATCGATTCTGAAATTGCCGCGCACCGCGCCACCGGAGATTTCCAGTTCGATCTGGCAATCGGCGAAGTGCCGCTGATTGAACACCACGAAGCGCGCTCTTGCGGCCTGCAGCCTTTCAGCGATGAGGCGCAATGGGGTTTCGGAGGGAATGCCGCATAGCAGGATCATGTGGGCTCGCCGCGCAGCGCCTGCATCAGGCCGTCGATCAGGCCGGCGCCGCCGGCTATCAGGTTTGGCCACGGCGTGGCGTAGGCAAATTCCCACCCCTCTTCGGAATCAAACAGATCGATTCCAAGCAAATCGGTTCCGCTCATGTGGGCGAGCCGCCGGCATCGCCGCGCCACCTCGTGCGGCAGCGGCGATCCGGATGACCCATAGGTCTGTCCGCGGAGCACGATAACCGTGCTCAGCTGCACGCCTGCCGGCGCCATCGATGCGTACCCGGATGCGGGACGATCGCGGTGCGACTGCCGGTAACCGGGAACCGCAAACCCTGCCTGTGCAGCGAGCACCGCCCACGCCGAGACATGCCTGAAGGCCCCGCATAGACCCATCGGCGTCGGAGAGTTGATCGGGTTTCGGAGGCCGGCGATCCAGCTCAGATAGAAGGCTGCCATTTCCGCGCCCGCGTACTCGCGGTCGGCTGTTTCCGCGCGATCTACGATGTCCCGCGGCGCCTCCATGAGCCGGTTCAGGACGCCGCGCACTTCACTGCCGCGCACGACTCGTCGGTCGGCGAGCTCGACTTCGAGCTGAACGCCGTCCTGCCCAAGCCGATGATCCCATCGGCAAGCGGCGGCGAGATCGCTCGACGTGATGATTTCGAGCGGAGCCAGTCCCGCCGCAAGCAGCTGGCGATAAGCCCACCGGGCGCACTCGTCGTAGTCGTGACAAAGGACGAGGTACATCGCGGCCATCGGTCCGAGCGGGCCGGCCGATCCTCGCGTTATCGGCGGGGCCTGCGGCGCGACGGCCCCGTCGTGACGGGTTCAGCCCGGGATTCGGGCTCATCCTTGAGAGCCCCGCGGCTCAGGTCAGGCCGGGTCTCTCCCTTGATGAAGTGCTCGAGCTTGCCGACCGCCTCCTCCAAGACCGCGATACGCGCCAGGATCTGGGCTTCCGCAGTGGACACCCCGACGGGGGGTATTTCCGGACCCGGCGGCGTGAAGACATCGTAATCCTTCACGCCTTCCTTGACGAAGTCCTTGCGCTCCTTCTCGAGTTTTTCGTGCTTTTGCGCCTTATGGTCCACGCGGTACTTGTCGGCAGCATACTTGTCTGCGCCCTCGTCCTTTTCCGGCTTGGGGTTCTCGACCTTCTGCTTGAAATAATCGACGCGCTCTTTGAGTTGGCCGAGCTCCTGATGGACCTTATCCTGGAAGTCATCCTTGTCGGCCGCGACACTCTTGGCTCCTACCCCCTTCGCTGCAGCAGCGCGCTGTTTCTCCCTGAACGGCTTCTCGGCCATAGGCGCATCCCCTCAGTGATCAGGAGTGGTGGTTCGATCCTCCCGACCGGTAGACGTTGTGCAGTTGCCTCGCGTTTGCGACGCAACTACCGTACCTCTGCTGTCTTGGCAAGTGGAAAACGTGCTGCTTTGTGACGGCTCATCCCCATCGATCAAGCGGCGCGGTTCGCTGGCCGGTCGCGGCCACCTCGCGGCGCGGGTCCGTCTATGCTTACCCATGGAGTGATGATCACAACGCCCGGACACGTGCTACGGCGTTGTGCCGATGATCCGAGTGCCGCATTCGAGCGTCCCATCTTGACAGGATCGCCGCCCTCATTTAC
>Ga0335070_10010922_pt1 | contig 10618 bp, 6 predicted proteins | sample Lox_Sample_13_FD_206722 | JGI IMG/M metagenome (GOLD analysis project Ga0335070, IMG submission 206722) | Soil microbial communities from Loxahatchee National Wildlife Refuge, Florida, United States - Lox_Sample_1.3 | ecosystem: Environmental > Terrestrial > Soil > Wetlands | place: USA: Florida...
GGCGCGCAGCCGTGCTCGACCATCAAGCTCTCGGTGGCGCTAGCAGCGGTGAGCGAAGGCGTGATCGACAAAGACACGAATGTCACGCTCGGGCGCCGCAGCCGCATTAACCTGACGCAGGCCCTGGCTCGGTCGAACAATGCTTACTTCGAAGCGGTAGGGCGCAAGCTCGGTTTCGACAAGGTGAGCTACTATGCCCACCAGTTTGGACTGGGCGAACTTGCGGGATACGATATCCCGGAAGAGAAGCTCGGCACCTATCCGGATGCGGAAATTTCTGCGAAGCTGGGCGGTGTCGGCAAGATGTGCTCGTTCGGCGAAGGGATTTCGATGACCCCGCTGCAATTGGGCGCGATGGTGGCAGCGATCGCGAATGGCGGCACTCTTTATTACTTGCAGCATCCAACGAGTCCCGAGGCGGTCGCGAATTTTCAGCCGCGCGTGAAGCGGCACCTGGACATCGAGTCAGTCATTCCTGAGATATCGGACGGAATGGCGGGCGCAGTGGAATATGGCACGGCGCGCAGCGTCCGGTTGAACTTCAACGAGGAATCGATTCTGGGCAAGACTGGGACATGCTCTCACGCCGGCACGCGGTACGGATGGTTTGCCTCTTATGCGAACTCCGATATCGGGCGGATCGTGACGGTGGTCTTCCTGCAGGGCGGACGCCCGACGTTCGGTCCGAAGGCGGCCGAAATAGCCGGACGCATGTACCGCAATCTTTACGACAGCAACTTCTTCGTAGCGCGTTCGGCTGGTACCACCCCGGACTCGACTATCGAAAAAGTCAGCGCCCCGGCACCCACAGAGCAAGAATAGCGGCGAACAGATCGCTTAAGCAAAGGCCTCCGCGACGGAGGCCTTTGTTATTTGCCATCTGAAATTCTCCCACCAAGCCGGATGCTCGCATCCGCTAGATCGATCCGCTAGATCGATCCGCTAGAACCAGCATCCCGAGCCGCACTTTGAGAACAGATCGAAGAATTGGCGCGTGGCGTCGCGGAAAAAGAGCGTGGCATTGAAGGGGACGTGAATCGTCTGAAAGGGACGCGGGGAAGAGAGCGAGAAGAAGTTCTTGAGATTGTTGTCCACGTAGGCGTCAGCATAGACACCGGGCGGGATCGGCCCCAGGGGCTTGCCCGGCCCACCGAAGTTGACTTCAACGAACTTCAGGAAGCTTCCGAAATCGAGAATGGAATTGTCGACGTACCCAGCGGGCGTGTAAGCGGAAACCACGATCAGCGGAACGCGGAAGCCATAGACATAGGACTTGCCCCATCCGTTGTACTGACCCATGCGGAAGGGTGGAACGTGATCATACCAGCCACCCCAATCGTCCCAGGTGATAAGGATGGCCGTGTTCTTCCAGTATTCTTCGCCGTTGGCGCAAGTCTTGTTGTTTCCGATGGCATTCACGACAGCTGCGACCCAGGCCGGTCCGGTGCCGTCGTTGCTCTTGGGATGGTCGGATTGCGCGACAGTCGCCGGCATCACCCAGTTCATCGAAGCAAGGTTGCAGTTCTGAATGTCGGTGAGTACTTGTTTCGAACCGACGACAACATTGTTGACCCATTCGGGACCGGTACACACGCGTTGGCCGTTGATGATTTTCGGCTGGCAGATGTGATTGATCGCGTTGGGTGCGGTCCAGATGGAGCCTGCGGTGGTCGCGTAATATTTCCAGCTCACCTTCGCAGTATCCAATACGTCGGTGAGCGTGGGATGTTCGTAGCACGGGTACTGTGGCGGATTCGAGGTCTCGTCGCCCTCCGGATCGACCAGAGGGACGGGTTGGTCGGCAGGCGCAATGCATCCGGTGGGATCGGAAATCTTAGGATTTACCGATGCGAACAGCGGACTGTCGGTTGAGGGCGCCGAAGTTCCCGCGAGAATGAATTGATGCGCCGGGAAGCTGGGGCCCTGGTTGGTCTGGAACATGCGATTGGCCCAGCCGTACTGCTTCGCAAGGTCGAAGTAGGGCTGAATGATGCCGTCGGAATTGTCAACGTACTTGTATTGCGGATTGGGTGGGACGGTGCACTTTGCCGCGGGGCTGATTCCCACCTTGTCCGATCCGTCGAGTTTGCCATTGGCGTAGGCGGTAATGAAGGCATCGTGCCGGTGGTTGAGGTCGTAACAGTTGGCAAGGGGAACCGGCGTCAGGGGAATCTTCTCGCCCTTGGAATTGATTCCGAAGGTGCCGATATCGACACCCGGCTCAAAGTTGGGATTGCTTCCGAACAGATTGTCAGTGGAGCGATTTTCCTGCACGATCAGCACGATATGTTTGAAGGGAACGTTCTGAGCGAGCGCGAATCCTGCTGTCAGAAGAACGAGCGCGAAAAAAGTCTTGCCGATCGAAGTGATGGGAGTTCTCCTCGGACGAATTGGCAATTGTCACTCGCCGCCGCCAGCGGCGACGGCGAGTTTCTGCTCGGTACTAATGCGACGAGAGAAGTTTACTAGCTTCCCTTCTCCCGCTCATAGGGCTTCTGCAGATAACGGCGCGCCTCATCGAGGGCACCGGAAGTATTGTCGTTGGTCTGAACCGCCTGGCGATACTCGTTGACAGCACGCTCGCGCTGTCCCGTCACGTCGAAGATTTTGCCGAGTTGCAGATGGCTCCAGACTTCGGTCCAGCGCGGCTCTCCGTCGCCGTTCAGCGATTCGCGATAGGCGTTCGCGGAGGCCTGGTAGTTGCGCTGGAGGAAGAAGACCTCGGCGATGCGGTAGTGGGCAAGCGAGCTGTTCTTGTTGACGTCGAGCGCCTTGTTGAACTCGCTCAGCGCTCCCGCCAGATCGCCCTGCTGCGTAAGACCCTGGCCGCGCAAGATTGAGGCGCGCAGCTTGATCTCCTTGGAGTTCTCAAGCACACGATTGTCCGGATCGACCACGATGCGGCGCGGGCGTCCGAAGGTCTCGATGGTGAAGGGAGAGTTGGTACCGACCACTTCGATGCGTTTCTGTTCAGTCTTACCGTCGGTGTCGATCTTTAAATCGACGGGCATGCGGAAGAGGTCGAGATCCTGATCGATCTGTCCCACCACGCGGAAGCCCTTGTTATTGCCGAGACGGTAGATGGTGTACTTGGTCTTGAATTCGGGAGCGCTGGTGGAATCCATCCACTGGGAAAAGAACCAAGTGAGCTTGTCACCGTAATCCGCTTCAGCGAGGGTGCGGAAGTCGTCGATGCTCGCGGGTTTTCCGGCGTACTTGGTGGCGAAGTCGCGCATGATCTTGAGGTACTTCGGTTCGCCGACGACCCAGCGAAGCATGTGCAGGATCATCGCGCCTTTGTCGGTCACGAGCGACTGGAACTCGGGCGAGAAGTAGTCGAGCTTGGCCGCGCTCGAGAGCGGGACGGTGTCATAAGCGAGCGCACCGACCGACATGTCTTTGACCATTTCCTCAAGGCCCAGTTGTCCGGCGGCGCTTTCCACGTAGCGGGCTTCCGAGTAGCGAGCGAATCCGTCGTTGATCCACCAATCGTCCTTGGAAGCGGGGCTCACCGAGACACCCCACCACTGGCGTGCGATGGTGTTAGCGAGGAGCTTGTAGTTCGTCTTCTCGTTGATGGCACGGCTGGCAAGCGCGGCAATCTCGGGCGCCCAGGCGGAGGGAACAGTATCGTCGGGGATTTCGACGACCCTCAGAGTGGTGGAAGGGGCGTTGCCGTATTGCGTCACGAAATATGTAAATTCCTTGACCGCCGTGGAGGCGTATTCTGCGCCAAGGTTTTGGTGATTCGGCTTGAAATAGACATGCAGGTCAAGTCCGGCGTCGTCGCTCTTGAACTCCTGAAACGAGCCCGCGACAATCATTCCGGGGAAGCTCGGCTTGTCCCACGTGTAGGTGTAAGTCTTCGATTCAGCCGGGGCATTCTTCTTGGGCGACGCGGAGGTGAGCGTCTGCTTGCCGCTGCCGATCACGATCATGTGCGCGGGCACGGTGACGCTGATCGAAGAAGTAAAGCGATTGATGCCGTATCCGGCGACCGGGAACCACAAGCCCGAATAGAGGAGGTAACTGGTGTCGGGGCCGACATAGGCGAGTTTCAACCCTTGCACCGGGCTATCGTCGGCGGTTTCGAGCGTGCCCTCGTATTCGAATGTGATGGTGGTGCTTGCATCCTTGGCCAAGCCCTTGTTGAGGGCGATGCGAACGGCGGAATCCTGCGTGATGCGTTCGGGATTCAGCGGCTTATTGTTGGCGTCGGTCAGCTTGGTGATGCGCAGTGCGTTGTTGAGCTGAAATGTTGCGACGCTGATGTCTTCGAGGGCGGTGAACTTGACCTTGGCGCGGGCGGTCAGCTTGTGGCTCTGCGGAAGCAAGTCGGCGTCAATCTGGTAGTCGTCGACGCGGATGCGCGGCTTCTCGGCGGCGGTCGCCGGCAAAGCGATAAGGCAAAGCGTCAGAAGCAGATAGGAACTCAGGGCCCGGCGCATCGATGGCCATTGGCGAAGCTTCAAGCAATTCTCCTCGGGGGCAAGCACTCAGTATGATGACAATTTTCCCGCAAAAGATGTGCAGGGACAAGGGTTAGGTGCGAGCCGCAGTTTAGCGGCAGAGGGCGCAGAACGCCTAGCCAAACCAGGGAAACCGCAGCCGGGAGAGCCGAGTCGGTGGCAACCATTCAGCCCAGCATCCCCAGGATGATTTCAGCGGCTTTATCGGCGGGGCGCTGGCCACTTGAGTCACCCCCCGCTTTCAGCTTCTGCTTGATAGTCGCCAGGCCTACCAACATGCGCGTGCGCGGCTCTCCGTCGGGGATAATCCGGGCAAGTTCGGCGACGACCTTGTCGGCGGTGAAGTCTTGCTGCACAAGTTCGGGGACCACCTCTTTTTCCGCGATCAGGTTCACCATCGCGTAGTGCGAGACTTTCACGCGCGGCTTGCCGAGTGCATAGGTGATGGGCGAGACGCGATAGACCATCACAAAAGGCGTGCCCATGAGAGCGGCCTCGACCGTGGCCGTGCCGCTGGCGATGATTCCGGCGCGCGAGTGGCGAAGAGCAGGCAGAGCTTCCGGGACGAGATGAATGCAATCAATGGCGCTGTCGGGCGCGGCCAGCCTCATGGTCAGCAGAGACTGGAGAAATGCCCGCTCGAGCGTGGGCGCGACCGGAAGCAGGAATTCGTACTCTTGTCCCAGGCGGCAGACAGCTTCCAGCATGGTCGGCAGATTCATCCGGACTTCCTTGCGGCGGCTGCCGGGCATGAGGGTGACCCAGGGCTTGGCAGGGGCAAGGGAGTGTTGAGCGGAGTACTCATCGCGGGAAATGGTGGGTAATGGGAGGTCCGCGAGCGGATGGCCCACGAAGGTCGCATCAACACCGCGCTCGCGGTAGAACTTTTCTTCGAACGGGAAAATGACCAGCGCCTTGTTGATGTATTTGCGGAGAAGCTTCACGCGTCCCTGGCGCCAGGCCCAGAATTGCGGGCAAACATAGTAGACGACCGGGACGCCGCGGAGGCGCATCTGGCGCGCCACCCGCCAGTTGAAGGCGGGCGAGTCGATGACGATGACGAGATCGGGAGGGCGCTCGTCGGTGGCGTAGATCAGCTTCTTGTAGAGACCGAGAATCGTCGGAAGGCGGCTGATGATCTCGGTAATGCCGACGACAGCGAGGTCCTTGGCGTCCACGATGATCTCGCAGCCGGCGGCGCGCATACGTTCTCCGCCGGCGCCGAAGAAGGTCGTCGAGGGATTTCGGCGACGCAGCGCTTCTACGAGCTGCGAGCCATACATTTCACCGGATGCTTCGCCTGCGGAGATGAGGAATCGCAAAGAAGCATTGTAGTGGATGGCTGCTGGCGCTTGTTTGTTGTTTTGCGGTGCGGGTGGCTACCGGCGCGCGGTGTTGGGCACCAGCACTCCGCCCTCGATCTTGGGGATGCCGAAGTGTCCACCGAGATGAGAGAGGTCGAGCGGGCTGATGGAGCCGGTTACCTGAATCAAGTCGACTTCGTTCGAGCGGGCCAGCAGGATCGCGATATTGCTGATCGCATTATGTTCGAAGCGGATCCAGAGATCGGTCACCCCGGAGCCGCCATTCTTGTCGTGATTGTTGACAAGCTGCTTCCATCCCCCGGCGTGATATTCCTCTTTCACTGATTCCACCGCTGCCGGGTCGTACACCCAGGGTCCAGGGAAGTGGTAGCTGTGCACCGAAAGGCCGCTGACGCCCGCAATGACGCGGCGGAGATCCTCATTGTCGGAGTCGAGCTTGGAGGCAAACACCAACATCGAGTGATCAAGCGTGAACTCGGTTTTCGATGAGGCGCTTCGGCGAAGGACCTGGAGTCCCTGCGGCACCCAATCGCTGGGCTGCTGGGCTTGAATGCAGACGGGAACCGAAAGGGCGACAAGCAGAATGGCGATTGACGACAGCTTCATAGGATCCTCGATGCTCGGTTAGATGCAGGCTCGAGCCAATTTCTAGTTCGTAGGGGTGGCCTTGGCAATGCAGCGAAGGTAAAAAAGAGATCGACAGGTAAGTGCAGAATTTTGAGAGGCCTGGAAGCGCAGATCAACGGGTCGCGGAGAGGTAAATGGGTCAAACTGCAGCGCTTCCGGCCGAGTGATGCGCGGCCCTCCGCAGGTGTAGAATCGACGCGGCTGATTGGCATTGACATGAATGCCCAGCGCCGGCTGATGGTGGAATACTACGGACGGCCCCGTAGCTCAATTGGATAGAGCATCAGACTTCGGATCTGAGGGTTGGGGGTTCGAGTCCCTCCGGGGTCGCCAGAGTCTGTACAAATCTCAGTCGTCGGCGCTAACGGTGGATTCACCTGCGGGCGCGGGGGCCCCGCTGACTTCCTGGTCCTTGTATTGCAATTGATACAGCTTGTAGTAGATGCCGCGTTGGGCAAGGAGTTGCTGGTGGGTGCCCATCTCGCGGACCTGTCCTTTGTGCATGACGATGATCTTGTCGGCGCGCTGAATGGTGGAGAGGCGGTGCGCGATGATCAGCGACGTGCGGCCTTCGACCATGCGGCTGAGCGCGTCGCGAACGCGGAATTCGGTCTCCGTGTCGACGCTGGAGGTGGCTTCGTCGAGAATCAGTATTTTCGGGTCGTGTGCGAGCGCGCGGGCGAAAGAGATCAACTGCTTCTGGCCGGTGGAGAGAGTGGAGCCTCGCTCGCGAACCTCTTCTTTGAATCCGCCGGGAAGGTTGCGAATAAAGTCCGCCAGGTTGACATCTTCGGCGGCCTGCTCGACGTCCTCGTCTTGAATGCGGGTAGTGCCGAGACGGATATTGCCCTCCACCGTCCCGGTAAAGAGAAAGGGATCCTGCAGGACGACGCCGAAACGGCTGCGCAGGTCGGCAAGGTCCATGTCTTTGATATTCACGCCGTCGATGCGAATGGCGCCCTTCTGGACGTCGTAGAAGCGCATGAGAAGAGAAATGAGCGTGGTCTTGCCGGCGCCGGTGTGCCCAACGACGGCGATGGTCTCGCCGGGTTCGAGGGCGAAGGTGACATCGCGCAGGACCCAGTCGGGAGCGTTGTCCGTCCCCGCGTGAGCAATGGCGGCGGCTGCCGCCACGGGTACAGTGCGATAGGCGAACCAGACGTGATCGAATTCAATCCGTCCGGGACCTTGCGGCTTTTTCGTCAGTGCCGGCGACGTGATCTCAACTGAAGTGTCGAGCAGTTTGAAAACGCGTTCACCCGCAGCCATGGCCGATTGCAGGATGTTGTATTTCTCGCTCAAGTCCTGAATCGGGCGGAAGAAACGCTGGGCATACTGCATGAACGCGACCAGAATGCCGAGCGACATTACGCTCTCGACGACATGAACTGCAGGCCAATGTTTCCAGGAGAACGCGACGGTCAGGCTGGGGACCTCGAGTTTATGCAGCACTCCATTGCCGCCAAACCAGATGATGCAAGCGATTGCAACCGCCGAGAGAGTTTCGACCACGGGATAGTAGAAGGCATAGGCGAGGATGGCGTCTTTGAACGCCTCCATGTGGCTCTTATTGATGTCGGAGAACTGGCGAAACGCGCGCTTTTCGCGGTTAAAGAGTTGCAGGACGAGCATGCCGGAGACAGCTTCCTGCAGATAGGAATTGATGCGCGCGATCGCGATCCGAATCCGTCGATAGGAGTCGCGAACCTTGTCGCGAAAGACTTTGGTTGCGAACATGATGAAGGGGAGCACGGCGAAGGTGATGAGCGCGACCTTCCAGTTCATGTTCAACATGATTGCCAGGATGAACACGAGCACAAACACGTCTTCGAAAATCGACACCACGCCGGCAGTGAACATCTCGTTGAGCGCGTCAACGTCGGTAGTAACCCGGGTGACGAGGCGTCCGACGGGATTCTTGTCGAAGAACCCAACGTGCATGTGCTGCAGGTGGCGAAAAATCTGGCTGCGCAGATCGAACATTACCTTTTGGCCAGTCCACTGCATCGCGTAGACCTGAACAAACTCAAGCACGAAGGTGAAGAGAAGTAGCCCGACATAGATGACGCCGATCTGTCCGATTCCGACCAGAGGGCTGGTGCTGAGGCGGTCGCCGATCCAAGAGTGCGAATTTGGGGACTTGGCGAGATATTTGTCGACCGCGATCTTCGTGACGATGGGGCCAAGCACGTCGGCCACGGACTTGAGAACAATGGAAATGAGAGCGATGCCGACGTGCCACTTGTAGGGGCGAAGGTAGGTAAGCAGACGCCGCATCAAGCGGCTGTCATAGGCTTTCCCCAGTATTTCCTCTTCTTGGTTGGCGGCCATTACAAAAGCGAAGCGAGTCTAAAGATTACCTTAAATAGATGGCCGGCGCAGGGGAGAAGATGGAAAAGGTTTAGGGGTGCGGATTGCGGACTACGAGCCGCATCGTCGCGCCGAGACCTCTGCCGAAATGGTCCATCTCAAGACGTGGCTATTCCGGTTGCGCCGCCGGAAGGCACGTGGTAGGGGAGGCATCCTTCACGAGCGCAGCCTTGTTATCCTCAAGATTTTGCTTTACCCATTTCAGCACGGGATGTGTCAGGTCGACATTCGCGGTGAGACTTGCCCATGCGGTATCGCGCGCGATTGTCTCCTGGGTTCGAGGGCCAAAGAGCGTCGCGAAGCTGACAACCTGCACGATCTTTTCACGCGGCACGGTGAAGGTGATGAGATCTCCCTCACGGCCGAGACTGGCGGGGGTACCATTATTGGCCAGGTTGACGAGCTTAGGATTGTCGAGGAGTTGGCGTAGTTCATCGAGGTGATCTTTGCCGAGCGCCTCGCGATAGACTTCCGACTTCAAGGTTGTGCCGTGGTCCCGAATGCTCTTTTCGAGGCGATATTTGCCATTCTGGTAAACGATGGCGCACATCCGCGTGATCTTGTAAGAGTTCAAATCCATCGCTTCGGTGTTTGTCATGCCCCCGACGGTCTGCCCGGCTGTGCCGGACGCATGACTCACTGACGAAATCGCGGTTCCGCTTCCTGTCGCTTCGTATCGGTCGACTACAACGCGGATCATGTAAGGATTCTTCGTACTTACCGAGCTCGCCGACTGCGTAGCCTGGGCAGGCATGCAGCGATTGCTCACCGCTTCTGTCGCGGGACTTTGTTGCTGCTTGTTGCGATCCAGCCACTTCAAGATCGGGTCAAGTTCCGATTTGTATGCTTTCCGGCTCTTGCCGCTGGGGAACTTCAACGTTTGCCAGCTTGTGGATCGGGAGATGGTGAGCATCACCTGGTCGAAGTCGTCACCGGAGGTATCAATCTGGCTTTGCTTCAAGTCAACGAGTTGTTGAGCCGTCAAAAGCGGCTGGAGTTCCGACAAACTCGCTGGTTCGAGAGTGCCTTCGAAAACTCGAGAACGTCCGGCGGTCATCCGTTCGAGGTGGTAGCGGCCGTCCTTCTGGATCAACATGCAGACATTTTCCTCGCGCGTCTGGCGCTCCAACCGGGCGAGATACTGATTATTCTCCTGCGCCTGGCTCAGGCCCGCACAGATCATCAGATTGGCAAGAAGAGAGACCGAAAGAGCAATCAGTGCGCGCACAATGACCCCCTGACCGCCCATTGAAGCAGAAAATTAACTCCTTGTATAGGCACCTGAACAGGTCGCATCGAGGTGTTACTGGCGAGTAGAAGGAGATACTCGCCAGTTATGGCAGCGTGGGCGCGCTACGCGCTTCAGGCCGTTCGCCGCAGCACGAGGGCGGAGTTCTTTGAGCCAAAACCGACGCAGTTGCAGACGGCGTGTTCAATGGACCAGCGGCGGCCCAGGTCCGTGACGTAGTCCAAATCGCATTCTGGGTCTGGAGACTCCAGGTTGATGGTCGGCGGAAGGAGTTCGTGGCGCATCGCAACCAGGGTGGCTGCCACTCCAGCGGCGCCTGAAGCGCCTTGCGGATGACCGATCTGCGATTTCAGGGCGGACATCGGAATCTTGCGCGCGCGATCGCCCAGCGCGAGTTTGACGGCGCGCGTCTCCACGCGATCGTTCAGGTCGGTCGAAGTGCCGTGCAAGCTGACGTAGTCAATCTGTCCGGCGCTCGCATTCGCGTCGTTGAGCGCGAGCGTGATGGCGCGGGCCGGCTCTTCGCCGTCCTCGCGCAATCCGACACGGTGGAAGGCTTCGCAACTGGCTCCATATCC
>Ga0335070_10010923_pt1 | contig 10617 bp, 13 predicted proteins | sample Lox_Sample_13_FD_206722 | JGI IMG/M metagenome (GOLD analysis project Ga0335070, IMG submission 206722) | Soil microbial communities from Loxahatchee National Wildlife Refuge, Florida, United States - Lox_Sample_1.3 | ecosystem: Environmental > Terrestrial > Soil > Wetlands | place: USA...
AAATTTCCGAGCACGTTGCTCGGATTATCGGGACACCCGCGACAATGCTTCAGCCGAAGAGTGCGCGAGCGCCTTCCAGCTCGAGAATGCTCCGATAGGGACGCTCATAGACAAGCGCATCGCCCAGCCAGACTTCGATCTCGGCGGCGGGACGTGCCTTCATCGCATGCGCCATGACTTTCGCGTGCATCGGCGAAGCGCAGTGAACCGAGAATTTCTCGACCAGCGTTCCGTCTTGTTCGCGATAGTAGATTTCGAAGCTCGGCATCGGTTTCTCCTTGGAACTCGGAAATCGACAATGCCCCCGCTCGTCGTCCTTCTTCACAAACTCGGCGGCGATTGTCCAATGAACTTTCAAAAATTCATCGTTGCAACGCAGCATCGACGCGCAGATCGGCGAACTTTATGACAGGAAATCGACACGCGACTTGTATATCTCAAGCGCGCATCAGTTAATAATTCATTTGTTAGAAGGGATTTATTTTTTCTATTGTGGAAGGATCGACAATGAAATTGGTTGTCCTCTCGAGCGTGATTGCTGTGTGCGCATCAACGCTTGCGTTCGCGCAGAATCCGGCGTCGCCGCCACAGCAAAATGGCAGCATGCGCAGCCAATTCATGGATGCATGCGGCAACGACGTGAAGACCTACTGCGCGTCGGCGCAAAGCCGCGACGACAGACGTGCCTGCGTGGTGGCGAACAGGGACAAGTTCTCCGGCTCCTGCAAAGCTTTCATGGCGGCGCATCCCATGCACCAGCACCAGCCGCAGGGCGGGCAGCAGTAGTAGTCTTGAAAGAATGCGACGCTAGTTGGAGCGCGTCGACCCAGGACGCAAGGCGGCGCGGACGGCGGAGACATAAGCGTCGTGCGCGGCGTAAAAGCGGTCGGCGTCGGCTTCCGGCCAAGCGCTGTTCGTCACGACGACGAGGTCCTGCTTCGGCACGATCAGGATCGACTGACCGAAGATTCCGATGGCTTCGTAGCTGCCGTCGGGATGTATCCACCAGAAATAGCCGTAGCCCAGTTTCCCGAAGTCCGACGGCGTCTGTTTCGCGGACGCTGCTTCGACCCAGTCGCTTGGCAAGATCTCCTCGCCATTCGCCCGGCCGCCATGCATGAAGAAGAGCCCGAAGCGCGCATAGTCGCGCAAAGTCATGGATAGACAGCAGCCGCCGAATTCTTCGCCCGCGCGGTCGAGCATCCAGACGGCGTCCTGCTCGGCTCCGATCTTCGACCAGATTCGTTCGGAAAGATAATCGGCGAGATGTCTGCGCGTCGCGCGGGCGACCAGGATCCCGGCAAGATCGGTTTCGCCGGTGTTGTAGTTGAAGACCGTTCCCGGCCGGTGCGCACGTGGCAACCGCGCCAAATACGCTTCCACGGGATCTTCGCCATTCTTGGGCAGCGGTTCGATGCCGAACCGGTTCACATCGGACTTGGGATTGGAATAATCCTCGTTCCATTTGAGGCCGGAGCGCATGGTGATGAGGTCGCGCACGCGCACGCCGTCATACGCGGTGCCCTTCAGCTCCGGAAGATAGGTCGTGACCTCGGCATCGAGACCGGAGATGAACCCGTCCTTGATGGCGGCGCCGACCAGTGTCGAAGTCACCGACTTGGCGACGGAAAAGGACGTCCAGCGGTCGTGCGCGCCACGCCCAAGACCATAACGCTCAAGCAGGACTTTGCCGCCTTGCACGATCAGGAGCCCGGAGACGTTGTTCGCCGCCATAAAGCCGGCCGTGTTCAGGCGTTTGCCGTTGAACTCGTAGCTGACGTCGAAGGGTAAGCCGGCATTCGGAAGAGATGAGACCGTCCCGCCGCGCTTGACGATGCGCACCGGAAAGATCTTCTCGATGCTGCGATAGCCCACGCGTTGCTGCGCCGGCGTCCAGAAGAGAAATCCGCTCGCCGGAGGCAGCGGAGAGTCCTGTGCGTTTGCCGCTGTAAGTCCGGCGACCAATGCTGCTGCAACCGCGGCACGCAGCAATCTCATTCCCCGCGGCACGATGTGATCCGAGAACGCGAAGATCATTCGATGGCCCCCGCCCAATGACCGAGAATTATTTTCCGTTCAAGAGATCGACCATCGTCGTGCCGAGCGCGGCCGGGTTCGGCGATACGCGGATGCCCGCAGCCTTCATCGCTTCGATCTTGGACTCCGCGCCGCCCTTGCCGCCGGAGATGATGGCGCCGGCATGGCCCATGCGCCGCCCCGGAGGCGCGGTGACGCCGGCGATGAAGCCCACCATCGGCTTCTTGGTCTTCGAACGCCGCACGAAATCGGCCGCATCTTCTTCGGCCGAGCCGCCGATCTCGCCGATCATGATTATGGCTTCCGTTTCGGGGTCGCCCAGGAACATCTCAAGGACTTCGATGTGCTCGGTGCCTTTCACCGGATCGCCGCCGATGCCGACGCAGGTCGACTGGCCGAGGCCCACCGCCGTCGTCTGCGCCACCGCTTCATAGGTGAGCGTGCCTGAGCGCGAGACGATGCCGACCTTGCCGCGGCGATGGATGTGGCCCGGCATGATGCCGATCTTGCATTCACCCGGCGTGATGACGCCCGGGCAGTTGGGGCCGATGAGACGCGACTTCGAGCCCGACAGCGCGCGCTTCACTTTGACCATGTCGAGCACGGGAATGCCTTCGGTGATGCAGACGATGAGCGGGATTTCCGCGTCGATGGCTTCCAGGATCGCGTCCGCCGCGAAGGCCGGCGGCACATAGATCACGCTGGCGGTGGCGCCGGTTTTTTCGACTGCCTCGCGCACCGTATCGAACACCGGCAGGCCCAGATGTGTCGTGCCGCCTTTGCCGGGCGAGGTGCCGCCGACCATCTTGGTGCCGTAAGCGATCGCCTGCTCGGAATGGAACGTCCCCTGATTGCCGGTGAAGCCCTGGCAGATGACGCGCGTGTTCTTATCGACGAGAATGGACATCAGTGGGAACCTTGGGTGGATGTTGCGTTCAGATGCTGCGTGCGGAGCTGTAGCAGGAGCCGCGCGGCCAAACTCGTCGCGTCTGCGGGTTTGTCGATTGCAGGCGCGTAAATTGTCCAGCCCGTTGCCGATTCACTGGTCGCGTCCAGCATCGCGCAGTTCGCGTCCGTCTCATCCGATTTCCGGTTAGATCTCTGGGTGCAGCGGTGCTTCAGGCTTGCGAACATTTTTTCTTGGAGCGCCTTCTGCTGCTGCATTTGTTCTTCGGCAATTGGTTTGGCACACAGGTCGCCGACGAGGAAATCAACGGCGTCGGGTAAGCGGTCTATCGCCCGTTCGACGGCCGGCGCGTAGTCGCGAATACACTGCTCGACCGGTTTCGGCAGATCATTCACTGCATCGGTTTGCGCCGAGGCGGGGAATGCTTTCAGAACGGTAATTGCTACGCCTACTGCGCATATTAAGACCGGACGCATTTCTTCCCCCACCAAGGCCCTGTTCTTACGCCAGCCTCGAATCCAGCTTCTTGCAGGCTTCGATCAGGCCTTTGACGGTGTCGGCCGATTTCAGCAGCGCGCCGCGCTCGTCCGAGGTCAACTCGAGCTCGACGATGCGCTCCACGCCTTTCTCGCCGATGACGACCGGCACGCCGACATAAAGGTCCTTGATGCCGTAGGGGCCGTTCACATAGGAGGCGCAGGGAAGCACGCGCTTCTTGTCGCGCAGATAGCTTTCGGCCATCGCGATTGCGGACATCGCCGGCGCATAGAACGCCGAACCGGTTTTCAGCAGCCCGACGATCTCGGCGCCGCCGTCGCGCGTCCTCTGCACGATCTGGTCGAGGCGTTCCTGCTTGATCCAGCCCATCTTGACGAGCTCGGGAAGCGGCACGCCCGACACCGTCGAAAAGCGCGGCATGGGCACCATGGAGTCGCCGTGGCCGCCGAGCACGAAGGCGGAGACGTCTTCGACGCTGACTTTCAATTCTTCGGCGAGGAAATGGCGGAAGCGCGCGCTGTCGAGCACGCCGGCCATGCCGATCACTTTCTCATGCGGAAGCCCCGAGAACTGGCGCAGCGCCCACACCATGGCGTCCAGCGGATTGGTGATGCAGACGACGAACGCGTTCGGTGCGTGCTGCTTGATGCCGTCCCCGACGGCCGACATGACCTTCAGATTGATGCCGAGAAGATCGTCGCGGCTCATGCCGGGCTTGCGCGGCACGCCGGCCGTCACGATGACGACGTCGGCGCCCTTGATGTCGGCATAGGAATTCGTGCCCTGGAACGTGGCGTCATAGCCTTCGACCGGGCCGCCTTGCGCGATATCGAGCATCTTGCCCTGGGGCAGGCCCTCGACGATGTCGAACAGGACGACGTCCCCCAGTTCCTTGAGCGCGACCAGATGGGCGAGGGTTCCGCCGATCTGTCCGCCGCCGATGAGCGCGATTTTCTTGCGGGGCATGGGGAAATCCTGTGTTGGGTGGGCCTTTCTCCTAGCGCCTGGACCGGCCCCCGGCAAGGCGGCGGAAAACCGCCTGTGGAGCCCGCGGCCGCATTACGACTGGCCGGAGTCCCGCGCCGCGAGGGTCGAGATCGCCGACCAGTCGAGCTGTTCGCCGCCTTCCGCCATGAGCCTGAGGAAGCGGTCGCGCAGGAGGCTTCCGAGCGGAAGCGGCACGCGCAGGTCTTCGGCCGCGGCCAGTGCCAAGCGGACGTCCTTTGCCCCCAGAGGTGCCGCAAAGCCCGCGGGAGAGAATTTCTGTTCGGCGATGATGGTCCCGTAGATCTTGTAGACAGGCGCGTTGAACAGCGTCGATGTCAGAAAATCGATGTAGGCGTGACGGTCGACGCCGCCCTTGGCGACGAGCGCGACGGCTTCGCCCAAGGCTTCGATCACAGTGGCGATGAGGAAATTGCCGGACAGCTTCACGAGATTGGCCAGCGACGGTTTCTCGCCGATCACAAATGTTTTCTGGCCGATGGTGTCGAGCAGCGGCTGCGCGGTTGCGATCGCGTCCTTTAGTCCGGCGACGGCGACGAACAACCTGGCGGCGGCCGCAGCGTCGGGGCGTCCGAAAACCGGTGCGGCGACAAAGCGTTGGCCGGCCTTTGCATGCGCCTCCGTCAGACGGTCCGAGAGCGCGACGCTGATAGTGCTCGAGGAAATATGCAGCGCACCCTTGGGCAGCGCGGCGAGGATGCCGCCCGCGCCGAACACCGCCGCTTCGACCGCATGGTCGTCGGCGAGCATCGTGATGACGACATCGCCTTTGGCGGCGTCCCCCGCTGTTTGGGCGACTTTCGCGCCCAGCGCGACCAGCGGCGCCGCCTTGGCGGCGGTACGGTTATAGACCGTAACCTCACGCCCGCTTTTGACGAGGTTCGCGGCGATGCCCGAACCCATCTGACCAAGTCCGACAAATCCGATTTTCATGGGAACGATCTCCGCAAACGATGCCGCACTGCACCTATGGATGCAAGCGGACGCCGCGAATGCGACAGGTAGGGCCTACCGGTAAAACGCCTGTGAGCCGCCGGCCAATTCCCCGCTCGGAGAATGTGCTATCATGCCCACAAGGTACGGGAACGGATTCGCTCATGGCGTCCGCAACGTTTCTTTGTCCGGAATGCAATCGCGAGTATCGCAAGAGCGCGGATTTCATCGTCAGCCGCAAGGTCGCGCAGGTGGTGCAGTGTCCCGGCTGCGGCTGCATCATCAATTGCGCCGAGATGTTTCGCGGCGATTTCGATTCCGGCATGACGGCGGGCGGCTGGCAGATGATGCTCGTCGTCGGACTCATCTTCACCGCCGGCATCATGTTGATCGACGACTGGGAATGGTGGCAGGCCGGATTGATCGGCTTTTTGAGCGCCGGCGTCCTCGCCCGTATCTGGTCGCATTACGAATTGCGCCGGGACGCGCGTAAGGCGGCGTCGGAATTTTAGCGCCGTGGAACAGTTTTGGGGGGTGGATCGTGGCGGCTTTGAAATCCATGCGCTGTTGTCTGGGGATCGCCGCGGCGATTGTGTTTTGGCCGGCGATCGCGGGCGCACAGACGCCACCCTGGGCGAGCGACGAGGCAGCCGCTGACGCCGATATGACGAATGGCCAGTATCAGGAGGCGGTCGCGCTCTATCAACGCGCAATCACGACCGCTGAAGGCGCGCGGCAGGATCAGACGGCGAAGGCGGCGATCGGCAAGATGCTCGTGAGCGAGGGCAATTGTTTTCTAAAGCTGCATCGCACGGATGAGGCTACGGCCGCTTACGAGAAGGCCGCGCCGTTGTCGCCCACTCCGGCCACCGCCTATTTCAATCTCTGCGCCACCTACTACAACACCGGCAAGACGGCCGGCGCTTTGGCCGCCTGCGACAAGGCGATCGCGCTCGATCCCAACAAGGCGGACGCCTATTTCATCAAAGGCTCGCTGCTGTTCGGCGACGCCCAGATTGTCGGTGGGAAATACAAGGTCCCGCCCGGCACCGTGGAAGCGCTCAACAAATATCTGGCGCTGGCGCCGGCCGGCGCGCATGCCGACGACGTGAAGCAGATGCTGGACGCGCTGAAGTAGCCGCGGCGATCGCAGCCGGCCGGACGACGGGATCGCGATTGGCGTCTTTCTTGCGTCGAGGCCATGAGAGGTGCTGCGCGGCGCCCGCCGCCCCCGAACGCGACCAGAGCCGCAGGGGCTCACCAACGCACCTGCTCGATGGCGATTGGACCAAAGCCCAATAGCCGCAGCGCGCGGCGCTCTTCACCTTGGGACAGCCATAGCTACGCCAGCATCGGAGTGCTTCATGCGTTCGCTTCTGCGCGATGGGCTTTTCTCGCTCTCGCTCGCCGCCGCCATCGGCACGACCGTGCTCGCGTTCTCGCTGATCGATGTCGCGGCGGCACCGCCGCACCAGATCGAAGGCGGCCTCGTGCATCACAAGGATTCGAGCTTCAAACTCGCCTATGTGAAGCCGGGCGCCAATTTCGCGAAATTCAAGACCATCCAGCTGAGGACGCTCGAGATCCCGCCCGATGCGCGCGACGGCGGCTCGGGCCAGACGAAGCGCTTCCGCGAGAGCTACATCCTCGGTGACAAGGAAGTGGCGGCGCTGCAGAGCGCGTATAGCGACACGATGAAGGATATCCTCGGCAAGGCCGGCTACACATTTGTCGACTCACCTGGCGCCGACACGCTGATCGTGGCGCCGCAGGTGTTGAAGATCCGGCTCAACGCGCCGATCGAGAATTCGCGCGTGGGCTATTCCGGCCGCAGCAGAACCTACAGCCGGGGCGGCGGCTCGATCACCGTCGGCGGTGTGCTGGCCGACGGCTCGAACGGCGAAGTGCTTGCGCAGGTCGTCGACCACAGCTATCCGACGGACATGTGGCGCATCAACAACCGCGTCACCAATCTCGCCGACGCGAAGATGGCGTTCGCGAAATGGGCACGGGCATTGAAGGATACGTTGCGGGGTGAGTGATGCGCCTTACGCCGCGTCGATGAATCCGCCCATCTGGCGGTTCCAGAGACGCGCATAGGCGCCGCCGCGCGCGAGGAGCTCGCGGTGCGGGCCTTCCTCGATGATCTTGCCGGCTTCCAGATAGACGATGCGGTCCATGCCGGCGATGGTCGACAGGCGGTGCGCGATGGCGATCACCGTGCGACCCTGCATCAGGTTCCACAGGCCTTCCTGGATCAGGTGCTCGGACTCGGAATCGAGCGACGACGTCGCTTCGTCGAGCACGAGGATCTTGGCGTCCTTCACCAGCGCACGCGCGATCGCCACGCGCTGGCGCTCGCCGCCCGAAAGCTTGATGCCCTGCTCGCCGACGATGGTGCCGTAGCCGGTCGGGCGCTCCTGGATGAAATCATGCGCGTAGGCGTCCACGGCCGCGCGGATGACGTCCGCGTCCTGCGCATCGGGGCGGGCGTAGCGGATATTGTCGCGCACGGCGCGGTGGAAGACGCCGGGTACCTGAGGCACTTCGGCGATCGCTTCGTTGAGCGAGTCCCACGTCACGTGCTCGATATCGATGCCGTCGATCAGGATGCGTCCGCCCTGCGGCTCGAATTGCCGGCGCAAAAGCTTCACCAGCGTCGATTTGCCGGCGCCGGATGGGCCGACGAGCCCGACCTTTTCGCCGGGCCGGATGTGCAGCGAGAGATCCTCGAACACCGCCTTGCCGTCGGGATGGGCGAAACGGATGTGCTCGTAGCGGATGTCCCCGACATTGACGACAAGAGGCTTGGCGTCGGGTGCGTCGACGATCTCGTGCTGCGAGGTGACAAGCTCGAGCGCTTCGGTCAGCGTTCCCAATTGCTCGAAATAATCGAGCATGCGGAAGGACAGCTCCTGCACGCTGGTGGCGATCTGGCTGCCCAGCGAGAAGACCATCACGAATGCGCCGACGGACAGCGAACCGTTGAGGACATCCATCGCCGACACAAAGGCAAGGCCCACGCGCAAGGCGAGCGTGGCAAGCTGCATGAAGGTGCGCATCATGACGAGAAAAGTCCGCAGTCTGCGCGACGCGTTCATCTCGTCTTCGAGGAAAAAGGAGAGGAAGCGCCGTTCGTAGGCCGCCTTGGCGAAGGCGCGCACGAGGTCGGCATTGGTGATGGCGTCGACGAGACGGCCCGTGGAAGTCGACACTTCGTCCGAGAAGGCTTTCGAAAGCTTCACGCAGCGCCGCGCCAGCGAGACGACGATCGAGAGATAAAGGACCGTCCAAAGGCCGAGGATCACCGCGTAGGTCGCGTGCGCATTGAACATGAGCACACCACCAACAAGCACCAACACCGACACGCGGACCGAGTCGAGGCAGATGATGTTGAGAATCGAAACGGTCGCCTGGCCGGCCTGCTTGATCTTTTGGCCGAGCTTGCCGGCGAAATTTTCCTGGAAGTAGCGGGGGCTGTGGCCCAGCATGTAGACGAAGAGGTACTTCTGGGCGAGCGCGCGCATCCGGGGCGCGGTCTGTATGTCGACCGCTTCATAGCCGCGATAAACGCTCGCCGAGACGAGCCAGATGGCGCCGAGCGCCACGATCCAGGGCAGAACGCTCCCCGCAAAGCTCAGATGCTTCGCGTAGGCCGCCATGACTGCATTGATGAGCTTGGCGAGCGCGTAAGGCGCGAAGGCATCGATCGCCGCCGCCGACGCGGCCAGCGTGACGAGCGTGGCTACGCGCCTGGGGAAATGCGTCTTGACGAGATACCAGATGAAAGCGAACGGCGTCGTCGGCAAGCGCGCGAGTGGTTTGGCTTCGGCCAGGCTTTCCGGCCGCGTCAGCACTTCATCCGGGACGATATGACGAGTCACGACACCCCCGTGGGGCGGCGCAGATTAAAGATTGAGCGTTAAGAAAAAAGACCTGCGCGGGAATTTATTTTGAACGTTGCCCGCGTGCGTACGGAGAAGGCTTACGCTTCTGCCGCGTCGCCGCGGTCCTGGCGTTCGACGATGCGAGCCGACTTGCCTCTGCGTCCGCGCAGATAATAGAGCTTCGCGCGGCGGACTTTGCCCTTGCGCACGACCTGCACCGAATCGACGAGCGGCGAATACACCGGGAACACACGCTCCACGCCTTCGCCATAGGAGATCTTCCGGACCGTGAAGCTCTCGTTGAGCCCCGTGCCGAAGCGGGCGATGCAGACGCCTTCGAAGGCCTGAAGGCGCTCACGCGTCTTCGTCTGCTTCGTCTTCTCGTCGAAGGAGACGTCGACGACCTTCACGTTCACCTTCACGGTGTCGCCTGGACGGAATTCCGGATGGGGTTTGGAGCCGCGGAGCGCGGTCATCTGCTCGGCTTCGAGCTGCTGCAAAAGGTTCATGGCCGTCTCCGGAGCGTCAAAAAGGCAAATGAAGGGGCGCCGTATAGCCTAGCCTTTGGGCTTTTCATAGTGGGTCCAGAGGTCTGGGCGGCGGCGTTTCGTCAGGGCCTCGGATTCCCGCCTGCGCCATCTTGCGATTTCGACATGGTTACCGCCCGTCAAAACCTCCGGGATATCCCGGCCCTCGAAGCTCTGCGGCCGCGTGTATTGGGGGTATTCGAGAAGGCCGGTCTCGAAGCTCTCTTCGGCCGGGGAACTCTCGGCACCCAAGACGCCCGGGATCAGCCGGACGGCGGCCTCGATGAGGGCCATGGCCGCTATCTCGCCCCCGGCCAACACAAAGTCGCCCAGCGAAACCTCTTCCAGACCCCTCGCCTCGATGGCCCGCTCGTCCAGCCCCTCGAAACGGCCGCAGAAGAGGATGACGCCGGGGCCGGCCACCAGCTCGCGGATGCGCGCCTGGGTCAGGGGCCTGCCGCGGGGGGAGAGATAGATGGAGGGGCGCTCAGGCCCCGCGGCGCGGGCCGCATCGATGGCGGCCGCGGCGACATCCGCCCTGATGACCATGCCCGGGCCGCCGCCGGCCGGCGTGTCGTCCACGGAGCGATGCTTGCCGAGCCCGTGGTCGCGGATGTTGCGGACCTCGAGCGACCAGAGTTCGTTGGCCAGCGCCTTGCCGACGAGCGAAATGCCGAGCGCTCCCGGAAACATCTCCGGGAACAGCGTCAGCACGCTTGCCTTCCACGTCACGGCCCGGCCTTCCAGTCTTCGTCGTCATCCGCGTCTTCCGGAACGGCCACGACGACGAAGCCGTGGCTGAGGTCGATGGTGGGCACGACGG
>Ga0335070_10010924_pt1 | contig 10617 bp, 10 predicted proteins | sample Lox_Sample_13_FD_206722 | JGI IMG/M metagenome (GOLD analysis project Ga0335070, IMG submission 206722) | Soil microbial communities from Loxahatchee National Wildlife Refuge, Florida, United States - Lox_Sample_1.3 | ecosystem: Environmental > Terrestrial > Soil > Wetlands | place: USA...
TCCTCTCGAAGGACATCGCCGCCGCCGCGCGCTTCCTCGGCTGGCCGGCGCTGCGCGCCGTCTCGATCAAGGGCCGCGCCAACTACGTCTGCGCGCGGCGCCTCGAGAGCGTGCTCGCCGAGGGCCTCGAGCCGCGGATCTTCGCCGAGGACCGCATGGCCTACGCGGTGCTCCTCGGCTGCGCCCGTACGCGGCCCCACGGCGAGATCGCCGGGGTCGCGGCGGCGCTGCGCCGCCGCTTTCCGCCGCTCCACGGCCTCCTCCACCGCTCGGTGGCGACCCGTGCGGAGCAGTGCTCCCGCGAGCAGTGCGGAAGCCAGGGGGACGCCTGCCCCTTCGGCCGCCGTCGCGCCGCGCTCGCGAAGGCGCAGCTCGTGGTCGCGAACCACGACCTCCTGCTGCGCTGGCCGCCGGACTACCCGAGCCTCGAGCACGTGATCGCCGACGAGGCGCACGAGCTGGCCGGCGTCGCCGACGAGGTCTACGCGCAGGAGGTTCGGCCCGAGGACGCGCTCGATCGGCTCGACGACGTGTTCGGGCGCCCGGACGACGGCCGGACCGAAGCTCCGCTGCTCCCTTCCCGCGCGCGTCGTGCCGCGCGGCGCGACGCGGCGGCCTGGCGCCGCGGCGTCCAGCAGGATCTCGTGGCCCTGGGACGGACCCTCGCGCCACACGCGAACGAGTACGGCGAGCTCCAGGTGCCCGAGCGTCCCGGCCCCGAGTACGACGACGCGGCGCGCATCGCCGGCGCCGCGGCCGACCGGCTCGACGCCGTCGCGGCCGCCGTCGAGACCTCGGGCGACGGGCCCGAGGACGAGGAGCGCGAAGGCGCCGCGGCCCTGCTGCGCACCCTCGCGGAACTGCGCGGCATGGCGACGACCTTGCGCCTCGCGTTCGCGGGCGGCGGCGGCGACGCGGTCGCCGCGTTCGAGGGTCTCGTCGCCCCGTTCGACCGCTGGCGCCTCGCGGTGCGCCCGGTGTCGCCGGCCGCCCTCTTCCACGAGCGCTTCCTCTCGGGCCTCGCGAGCTTCTCGGGCGTGTCCGCGAGCCTGTTCGTCGGCGCGGACGCCTTCGCCGCGGTGGGCGATCTCGAGCTCGAGCAGCGCGCGGGCTCGCGACTCGCGCGCGCGCGCGGCGCGAGCCCCTTCGACTACGCGTCGCACATGCGCGTCGTTGCGCTGCGGACGCCCGAGGCGGCCCTCGTGTCCGAGACGGTGGCCGTGCTCGCGCTCCTCGCGCGCCGGCTCGGCGGGCGCGTGCTCGGGCTCTTCACGAGCCTGCGCCGCATGCGCGACGTGGCCGAGCTCCTCGCCGAGGAGCTGCGGAGCGACGGCATCGAGGTGCTGATGCCGCGCCGCGCGTTCGACGATCCGGCGGCTCTCGTCGCGCGATTCCGCGGCGGCAACGCGGTGCTGCTCGGCTCGCGCACGTTCTGGCAGGGGCTCGACATCCCCGGCGTCGACCTCCAGGCCGTCGTGATCGAGAAGCTGCCCTTCGAGGTGCCGACCGAGCTGCGACGGCGTCGCGAGGAGCGGCTGCGCGAGACGGGCGTCGATCCCTTCGCGCGCGCGACGCTGGGCAGGATGCTCCTGAACCTGAAGCAGATGGTGGGTCGGCTGATCCGCACCGAGGACGATCGGGGCGTGGTGGTGATCGTCGAGGGCCGCCCCGACAAGCGCTACTTCCGGCGTCTCGCGGAAGCGTTGCCCGAGGGCCAGACGGTGCGCGTCGTGACGCGCGAAGAGCTCGACGGCGTGCTCGCCGAGGTCGGGCTCGGAGCGCCGCCGGATGCGTGAGCGCCGGAGCGCGGGAGGGGATGGCATCGTGGCGGATCACGAGATCGAGCGCGCATCGACCACCCCGGGCCTGCCCGTCGCGCCCACCCTCGGTCCGGCGCTCGAGGCCGCGGGCATCCGTCGGCAGTCGGCGCTCTTCGACCGGCGCGCGCTCGCGATCTGCTTCCTCGCGATCGGCGTGGGGGCGATCGCGAGCGTGCTCGCGAAGGCGCTCCAGGCGCTGATCGGCCTCGTGACGAACCTCGCCTACTACGGTCGCGTCTCCACGGAGCTCGTCTCTCCGGCCGGGCACGCCCTCGGCCCGCTCGCGATCGCCGTGCCGGTCGTCGGCGGCGTGATCGTGGGCCTCATGGCCCGCTTCGGCTCCGAGAAGATCCGGGGTCACGGGATTCCCGAGGCGATGGAGCAGGTGCTCGTCGGCGGCAGCCGGATTCCGCCGCGCCTCACGTTCCTGAAGCCCGCGTCCGCCGCGATCGCGATCGGGACGGGCGGCCCCTTCGGCGCCGAGGGGCCGATCATCGCGACGGGCGGCGCCTTCGGATCGCTCGTCGGCCAGCTGCTCGAGACGACCGCCGCGGAGCGCAAGCACCTGCTCGCGGCGGGGGCGGCGGCGGGCATGACCGCGACCTTCGGCACGCCGGTGTCGGCGGTCTTGCTGGCCGTCGAGCTCCTGCTCTTCGAGCTCCGGCCGGCGTCGCTCGTGCCGGTCGCCTTCGCCTGCGCGACCGCGATGGGCATCCGCCTCGCCTTCGACGGCGCGGCGCCGTTCTTCCCGGTTCCCCCCCTCGCGCCCGCCGCCGGCGGCGCCCTCGCGCTCTACGCCGCGATCGGCGCGGCGACGGGCCTCGCGGCCGTCGCGATCACGCGTGGCGTCTACTGGATCGAGGACGCGTTCGCCCGGCTGCCGATCCACTGGATGTGGTGGCCTGCGCTCGGCGGCGTCGTGGTGGGCGTCGTCGGCTGGGTGGCGCCGCGGACGCTCGGCGTCGGCTACGCCAACATCACGGACGTGATCTCCGGCCGGCTCGTCGGCTCGGCCGTCCTGATCCTGTGTGGCCTCAAGCTCGTGTCGTGGCTCTTCGCGCTCGGGAGCGGGACCTCCGGCGGAACGCTCGCCCCGCTCTTCACGATCGGCGGCGGCTTCGGCGCGCTGCTCGGCGCCGGCGCGGCCCTGCTGCTGCCGGACGTCGGCGTCGACCCGCGTGTCGCCGCGATCGTCGGCATGGCGGCGCTCTTCGCCGGAGCATCGCGCGCGCTCCTCGCGTCGATCGTGTTCGCCTTCGAGTCCACCCAGGCCGAGGCCGCCCTGCTGCCCCTCCTCGCCGGCTGCAGCACCGCGTTCCTGGTCTCCTGCCTGCTGATGCGCACCACGATCATGACCGAGAAGATCGTGCGTCGCGGCGTGGGCGTGCCCGACGAGTACGTCCCGGACTTCCTCGACCACGTGCCCGTGCGGAGCGCGATGAGTCACGAAGTGGTGTCGCTCGCGGCGGAGCGCGGCATCGACGATGCGCGCGCGTGGCTCGACTCGGGCGCGCGGGGCAGCGGCCATCAGGGCTTCCCGGTGCTCGACGCCGACGGGCGGCTGGCCGGCGTCGTGACGCGGCGCGACCTCCTCCGGCCGGCGGAGCCGGGGGCGTGCGTCGCAGACCTCCTGGCGCGGGCGCCCGTCGTGATCCACCCCGACGACTCGCTGCGCGCGGCGGCGGACGCGATGACGCTCGCGTCGGTCGGGCGCCTGCCCGTGGTCTCGCGCGAGGAGCCCGGCCGGCTGCTCGGCATCCTCTCGCGCAGCGATCTGCTCGCGGCCCACGGGCGTCGTCTGCGCGATCTGCGCGAGCGCCGGCGGGAGGTTGCGCTCGCGCGCGCGGAGAGGACGCATGGGAGCGACCCTGCGCGTCGCCAGTCCCCCAACGTGAAAGATCCGTGAAAACGCGCTCGCGCCCCGCGCGCCGCGTCTTGTCGTCTGCGATCAAACTGTCTACGGTCGGGAACGGTCGAAAGGTGACTTCGAGTCATTTCATGCCCAATTGCGCGGGGCCTCGGCGCGTCGCCCGCCGACGAGGGGCCCCATGAGGGGAGTGCGTGACGGAACGGTTTCCGACCGACTGGTGGGCCGTGATCCTCGGCGGCTCGAGCGGCTTCGGGCTCGCGACGGCCCACAAGCTCGCCGCCCACGGCATGAACCTCTGTCTCGTGCATCGGGACCGTCGTGGAGCGATGGCGCGCATCGAGCCCGAGTTCGAGAAGCTGCGCGCGACGGGCGTGGCGGTGCGCACCTGGAACGCCGACGCGCTCGACGCCGATGCGCGCTCGCAGATCCTGGGCGAGCTCGCGAAGACCCTCGGCGAGGGCGGGCGCGTGCGCCTGCTCCTGCACTCGATCGCCTTCGGCAACCTGAAGCTCCTCGCGAGCGAGACGCCTTCGCCCGCGCGCGCGACCGCGGCGCTCGCGGCCGAGCTCGGCGTCGACGAGGAGCGGCTTCGCGGCGCCGCCGACCGGCTGTTCGAGGCCGGCCACGATGCCCTCGCCGGGCTCGCGTCGCCGCCCGCCTACTCCCAATCGAGCTTCCTCGACGAGGAGGACTTCGCCCGCACCATCCACGCCATGGGCACGAGCCTGCTCGGCTGGGTGCAGGACCTGCTCGCGCGCGGCCTGTTCGCGAGCGACGCGCGCGTGCTCGGCCTCACGAGCGAGGGCAACGAGGTGGCCTGGAAGGGCTACGCCGCCGTCGCCGCCGCGAAGGTCGCGCTCGAGTCCCTCGCCCGCTCCATGGCGCTCGAGCTCGCGCCGCGGGGGCTGCGCACGAACATCGTGCAGGCCGGGATCACCGACACGCCCGCGCTCCGGGCCATCCCGGGCAGCGACCGCATGAAGGCCGGCGCGCGGCTCCGAAACCCGTTCAAGCGCTTGACGACACCCGAAGACGTCGCGAGCGCGATCTTCCTGCTCTGCCTCGACGAGGCCGCGTGGATCAACGGCGACGTGATCCGGGTCGACGGCGGCGAGCACGTCTCCGGAGAAGGGCGATGACCGCGCGCTCGACGCCGGTGAACCTGCTCGCGCTCGGTCACTTCCACCCGGAGACCGAGATCACGAACCGTTTCCTCGAGGAGCTCGACATCGGGACCAACGACGAGTGGATCATGGAGCGCGTGGGCATCCGCTCGCGCCGCACCGTGCTTCCCCTCGACTACGTGCGCGAGACGCGCAACCGCGACCCCCGCGGCGCCGTCGAAGCGGCCACCTTGAGCCAGGCCGAGCTCGGGCGGCGCGCGGCGGAGATGGCGCTCGCGCGGGCGGGCGTCCGGCCCGAGGAGGTGGGGCTCGTGATCGCGGGCGCCTCCGCGGCCGACTGGGCGTCGCCCGCCGAGTCCTGCGCCATCGCCGCCGCGCTCGGCATCGAGGCGCCCGCCTTCGACGTGAACTCGGCCTGCACGAGCCTCTTCGCGCAGCTCTGGATGCTCTCGCGCATGCGGCCGGAGGCGCTGCCCGACGTGATCCTGCTCGTCGCTCCGGAGTGTCTGACGAAGACCGTGGACTACTCGGACCGCTCCGCCGCCGTGATCTGGGGCGACGGCGCCGCCGCGGCGGTGGTGTCGTTCCGGCGGCCCGGCCGCGCGCGCATCGTCGACAACACGCTCGAGTCGAGCCCCGCGGGCTTCGAGAAGGTGGTGGTGCCGCGCCTCGGCCACTTCGCCCAGCAGGGCCGCGCCGTGCAGATGTTCGCGATCAAGAAGACGACGGCCCTGCTGCAGGCGATCCAGGAGCGCCACGCGGACCCGGCCCGCCGCCTCCACTTCGTGGGCCATCAGGCGAACCTGCGCATGCTCGAGAACGTATGCCGCGCCTGCGCGATCGCCGACGACCGCCACCACGCGAACGTCGAGCACTACGGCAACACCGCGGCGGCGAGCGCGGCGTCCGTCGTCTCGATGGAGTGGGAGAAGTGGCAGCCGGTCGACGACGTCGCGCTCGTCGGCGTCGGCTCGGGCCTCACCTGGTCGAGCGCGCTGCTGCGCTTCGGGAGCGGCGCGTGAAGTACGCCGAGTTCCTCGCGCGCGACCACTTCGAGCTCGACGAGCTCCTGGCGTTCGGCCATGGCACGCTCGTCGACGACGCGCCCGAGGGCTTCCGCGCGCACCTGCCGGTGCCGCCGATGCTCATGATCGATCGCATCTCCGAGATCCGGCGCGAGGGGAACCGCGGCCGCGTCGTCGCCGAGCAGGACGTGCGGCTCGACGCCTGGTTCTTCCAGTGCCACTTCCTGGGCGATCCGGTGCAGCCCGGCTGTCTCGGCCTCGACGCCGTCTGGCAGCTCGTGGGCTTCTTCTGCGTCTGGGCCGGCGGCCTCGGGAGCGGCCGCGCCCTCGGCGTGGGCGAGGTGGAGTTCTCGGGCCAGATCCGCCCGCGCGACGCCCGCGTGCGCTACGAGCTCGACGTCGTGCGCTTCTCGCGGCTGCCGGCCTCCGGCGCGGCGATCGCGATCGCCGACGCGACGGTCTTCGTGGACGGGGATCCGATCTACGCCATCAAGCGCGCGAAGAGCGGCACCTTCCTCGACATCGACTACGCAGACTATCCGCACGCGTCGGCGCGCGCGCGCGGCGGGAGGATGGATCGATGACGGCCGAGCGCGGCGTCGCGGTCGTGACCGGCGGCGGGACGGGCATCGGGGCCGCGTGCTGCCGCGCCCTCGCCCAGGAAGGCTTCCGCGTGGGCGTCCACTACCGCTCGAGCGAGGAGGCCGCCCGCAAGCTCGCGGCGCAGCTCCCCGGCGCCTTCCTGCTGCAGGGCGACATCGCCCAGCCGGACGATTGCGATCGCTTGATCGGCGAGATCAAGGAGCAGGCCGGACGCCTCGACGTGCTCGTGAACAACGCCGGGCTGAACCGCAACGGCCCCATGCTCACCATGAAGCTCGACGACTACGACGCCGTCGCGGCGGTCGCCCGCGGCACCTGGTACCTGACCAAGCTCGCCCTGCGCCGCTTCATGTTCCGCGCGGAGAGCGGCCGCATCATCACGATCTCGTCGGTCGTGGGCCACACGGGGAACCCGGGCCAGGTGCCCTACACCATGGCGAAGGCCGCGCTCGACGCGATGACGAAGTCGCTCGCCCAGGAGCTCGGCACGCGCGGCGTGCTCGTGAACGCCGTCGCGCCGGGCTTCATCGACACGGAGATGACGGGCGAGCTCCCGGCCGAGGTCCGGGAGTCGATCCTCGCGCGCGTGCCGCTCGGCCGCATGGGGCTGGCCGAGGAGGTCGCCGACGTGGTGGCCTTCCTCGCGACGCGCGGGAGCTACGTGCAGGGCAGCGTGATCCACGTGAACGGAGGGATGTTCGGTGGCTGATTCGGGCCCGGGACGCGTGCTCGCGCCGGCGGAGGTCCTCGCGCGCGTGCCCCAGCAGGATCCCTTCCGCTTCGTGGACGAGATCCTCGAGATCGACGACGCGCACGTCGTCGCCGCGGTGCGCTTCCGCGAGGACGCCGACTTCTACCGCGGCCACTTCCCGGGCAACCCGATCACGCCGGGCGTGATCCTGGTGGAGGCGATGGCGCAGGCGGGCGTGGTGGCCCACGGCGTCTGGCTCGTGGCGAAGGAGTCGGGCCTCGAGGTGCTCGAGAAGCTCGTGACCGTGTTCACCGACGCCCAGGTCGAGTTCTCGGGCATCGTGCGGCCGGGCGAGCGCGTGATCACCACGGGGACGAAGCAGGTCTTCCGTCGCCGGCTCCTGCGCTCGCAGGTGGAGATGCGCCGCGAGGACGGCACCGTCGTATGCTCGGGAACGCTCTCCGGCATGGGGGTCGTGCGATGAGCCGACGCGTGGTGGTGACGGGCCTCGGCGCGATCGCGCCGAACGGAAACGGGATCGGCGAGTTCGAGCTCGCGCTCCGCAAGGGTCGCTCGGGCATCCGCGCGATCCCGAAGCTCGAGGAGCTGGGCTTCGGCTGCCGCGTCGCCGGCGTGCCCCAGGGCGTGGACGAGCTCGCGAGCGCGACCTTCCGCGAGGACGAGCTCCTCGCGATGAACGCGAACCACCGCTTCGCCGCCCTCGCCGCGGTCGAGGCCTGGACCGACGCCGGGCTCGCGCGCCCCGCGCCCGACGGCTCGGAGCCCGACTGGGCGAGCGGCGCGGTGATCGGCACCGGCATCGGCGGCATGGACACGATCGGCGAGAAGGTCGTGCCGCTGACCGACGCCGGGAAGGTCCGGCGCCTCGGCTCGACCGCCGTGGAGCAGGTGATGGCGAGCGGCCCGTCCGCTCGCGTCGGCGGGATCCTCGCGCTCGGGAACCAGGTGACCACGAACTCGAGCGCCTGCTCGACGGGCGCCGAGGCCGTGCAGATCGGGTTCGAACGCATCCGCGCGGGCCTGGCGGAGCGCATGGTCTGCGGCGGGAGCGAGGGCGCGAGCCACTACATCTGGGCGGGCTTCGATGCCATGCGCGTGCTCTCGCGCATCCATCCCGAGGCGCCCGAGCGGGCGTCGCGACCGCTCTCGGCGTCGGCCGCGGGCTTCGTGCCGGGCTCGGGAGCGGGCGCCCTCGTGCTCGAGAGCCTGGAGAGCGCCGAGGCCCGCGGCGCGCGCGTCTACGCCGAGCTGCTCGCGGCGCACGTGAACTGCGGCGGCCAGCGCGGCGGCGGCAGCATGACGGCGCCGAACCCCGCGGGAGTCGTGCGCTGCATCCGCGGCGCCCTCGCGATGGCCGGCCTCGCGGGCCGCGACGTCGATCTCGTGAACGGACACCTGACCGCGACGGGCGCGGACCCGCGCGAGGTGCGCGCCTGGTCCGAGGCCCTGGAGCGCGGGCCCGACGCATTCCCGTGGATCACGGCCACGAAGTCGATGATCGGCCACGCCCTCGGCGCCGCGGGCGCGATCGAGGCGGTCGCCACGGTGCTGATGCTCGCGCGCCGCTTCGTGCACCCGTGCCTCAACGCGGAGGACCTCCACCCCGAGATCGCGCCCTTCGCCCGTGCCATTCCGCTCGAGGCGCGCGAGGCGCCCGAGCTCAAGATCGCCGCCAAGGCCGCGTTCGGCTTCGGTGACGTGAACTCGTGTCTTCTGTTCCGGCGCTGGGACGCGTGAGCCCGGCGCCTCTCGAGGAGGAAACGATGGAGCAGGCAGAGCTGTTCTCGAAGGTGTTGAAGATCATCTCGCCGTTCGCGAAGAACCAGGACGCGCTGGCGAAGGTCGGCATGGACACCCACATCCTGGACGACCTCAAGGTGAACTCGGCGCGTCTGGTCGACGTCGTGCTCGCCTTCGAGGACGAGTTCGGCATCGAGATCGCCGACGAGGACGTCGACGACGTGAACACCGTCGGCGATGCCGTCCGGCTGATCGGCGCGAAGCTCGGCTGACGCCGCTCCGTGGCCGAGCTCGCGCTCCGCACGCGCCTCGCGCTGCAGCTGCAGCGCGTCGTGGTCGCGACGCTGGCGCCCCTCTGGGCGCCCGCGCTCGCCGTCGGGATGCGCCTCGTCCTGCGCTGGCGGATCGAGGGCGCTCGCGAGGCGCGCGCGGAGTACGCGCGCATCCGGGCGACCTCGCGCGCGCCGCTCCTCGTGTGCGCGAACCACCTGACGATGGTCGACTCCGCGATCATCGCGTGGGCGCTGGGATCGCCGGGCTGGTACCTGCTGCACCCTTCGTCGCTGCCGTGGAACGTCCCCGACCGTGCGAACTTCGCGTCACGCTGGTGGCAGCGGATCCTGGTCTACCTGATGAAGTGCATTCCGATCCCGCGCGGGGGCGATCGGGCGGAGGTGGCCGGCGTGCTGCACCGCCTCGCGTGGCTGCTCGCCCGCGGCGACGTCGGCCTCGTGTTCCCCGAAGGCGGTCGCAGCCGCACGGGACGCGTCGAGCGCGCGACGTCGACCTACGGCGTCGGCCGCATCCTGGGCCTCGTGCCCGGCTGCCGCGTGCTCTGCGTGCATCTGCGCGGCGAGGGCCAGGAGGCGTTCTCGCGCGCTCCGCGCCGCGGCGAGCGCTTCCACGTGGCGCTCGAGCTGTTCGAGCCGAAGAGCGACGCCACCGGGCTGCGTCGCTCCCTCGATCTGACGCGCCAGGTGATCGGCCGCCTCGCGGACCTGGAGCAGGGGTTCTTCGATGCTCGGCGATGACGTGATCGACCTGCACGACCCGGAGACTGCGTGGGGCGCGCAGCATCCCCGCTTCGACTCCCGCGTGTTCGGCGTCGAGGAGCGCGCGGCCGTCGCCGCGGCGCCCGACGTCGAGTCCGCGCGGCGGATCCGCTGGAGCCTGTTCGCGGCGAAGGAGGCGGCGCTGAAGCTCGTGCGCCGGCTCGATCCCTCGACGCCCTTCGTGCCGCGACGCTTCGCCGTGACGCTCGGCCCGGCCGGCCGCGCGCGCGTGCGCCACGGCGAGCGCGCGATCGACGTGGCGATCGATGAGCGCTCGGGCGCGCTCCACGCCACGGCGACGCTCGCCGGCGACGGCGCCGCCGCGGTGCTCGCCGACGTGGCGCTCCACGACGGAGGGGCGCGCGGCGAGGGCGAGGCGGCGCGCGCCCTGGCGTGCGAGCGGATCGCGCGCCGCCTCGCCGTCGATCCCGCGAGGCTCGGCATCGCGCGGCTCGGCCGCGCCCCGACGCTCCTCCTCGACGGCCGTCCCCTCGAGGCCGCGCTCTCGCTCTCCCACCACGGGCGCTTCGTCGCCTTCGGCTGCCGCCTGTCGCGCCCGGGAGGCCTCGCGCGATGAGCACCGGCCGGCCCGTGCGGCGGCTCGCGATCGTGAACCGCGGCGAGGCGGCGATGCGCTGCCTGCGCGCCGTGAAGGCGCTGCGCGCCCTGGA
>Ga0335070_10010925_pt1 | contig 10617 bp, 8 predicted proteins | sample Lox_Sample_13_FD_206722 | JGI IMG/M metagenome (GOLD analysis project Ga0335070, IMG submission 206722) | Soil microbial communities from Loxahatchee National Wildlife Refuge, Florida, United States - Lox_Sample_1.3 | ecosystem: Environmental > Terrestrial > Soil > Wetlands | place: USA: Florida...
GTGACTTACACAGTCAAGGGAGAGCAATATGTCGCGGTGCTCGCAGGCTGGGGCGGAGTCTTGCCGCTTGCGGCGGGCGAGGTGTCGTTCAGGTCAGGCCGCGTTCGCAACGTCAGTCGCATGCTGGCATTCAAGCTGGACGGGAAGGCGACATTGCCGCCGTTGCCCGCGGAGGAAAAGCCACCGTTGAATCCGCCACCATCTACGGCGAGTGCCGCAGAGATTCAACGGGGCGAAGTGGTCTTCCAGCGCTTTTGTTCGACTTGCCATGGTGACGTTGCGGTGAGCGGTGGATTGTTGCCCGATCTGCGCTACTCCGCCTATCTCAAGAATGATCGTTGGTTTGCAATTGTGCGTGACGGTTTGCTCAAGCCGGGGGGAATGGTGGCCTTCGGAAATGAAGTTTCGCAGGAAGATGCCGCGGCGGTTCGGAGCTACATCATCTTTCGCGCAAATCAGACTTTGAAAGAGGCGGGCCAGGCGCAAACCAACTCGCAGAAGAAATGATTTGACGGCAGAAGGGACAATCTTCGCGCACTCCGATTCACCAGTTTTCTGGTCGTGACGGGGATGGAAGTCTAATTACAGTGGTGCCCACTTTGGGCTCTTGTGGGGGAGAAATGAATTCTTCGGTTCAAGGAAATCCGACGACTCGGAAGGGCACGATGTATCGCAGCGATACGGTGGGAAGTCTGTTGCGGCCCGCTTATTTGAAGGAGGCACGCGATGTGTACGCATCCGGAAAGATGACGGATGTTGCCTTCAAAGAGATCGAGGATCGTGCTGTAAACGAATGCATCGACCTGCAGCTGCGCGCGGGCATGGACATGATGACGGACGGCGAGGTGCGGCGCTATGCGTTTTTTGGCCACCTGATTGACGCGGTCGAAGGCTTCGATAAATACGGCGGCTGGGCAATTCCATTCAAAGATGGAAAGGGTGGGGAAATGGTTTTGCCCCGCCCGGTGGTTGTAGGGAAACTTCGACGCAAGCGTCCGCTCTGCGCTGAAGAGTTCACGTACCTGCGCGCGAGAACCAGGCATCCCGCGAAAACGACGATCATCAGCGCGCAACAGGCCGCGGCATACTTCGACAACAAGAAATCTGCCGGGGCCTATGCCACCATTGATGCTTACCTTGCCGACATTGTCGACATCCTGCGCGATGAAGTTGCCGAGTTGGTCCGGCTGGGGTGCACCTACATTCAAATCGATTCGCCGCAATATACGGCGCTACTCGATCCAAACTTGCGGGAAGGCTATCGTCAGCGCGGCAACGATCCCGATCGCTTACTCGATCTCTCGATCTCAATGGATAACGCGGTCATCGGCGATCATCCAGGCATTGTTTTTGGACTGCATCTCTGCCGCGGAAACAATCAGAGCCGGTTCTATGCTTCGGGCGACTACGGGCCGATCACGCGCGTTTTTCGCAATACGAAATTTCAACGCTTTCTTCTGGAGTACGACGACGAGCGCTCGGGCGGCTTCGAGCCACTACGGCAGGTGCCCGAGGATCGCACGGTTGTTCTTGGGCTGGTGAGTTCTAAGAAGGCACAACTCGAAAGCAAGGATGAATTAAAAATACGGATTGAGGCGGCTTCGGCTTTTATTCCTCTGGAACGTCTCGCGCTGAGTCCTCAGTGCGGCTTCGCCTCAACCATCGAAGGAAATCTGGTGACCGAGGCGGACCAGGAGGCCAAGTTGCGACTGGTCGCCGAAACGGCACGCGAAGTGTGGGGAAGCTAATTCTTCCCCGCTGAAACATTTTCGACGAGCAGCGCAATTCCTTGCCCGCCGCCGATGCAAGCTGAAGCCACTCCGTAACGCGTATTTGACTGCTTCAGTTCGCGTGCTACCGTCACCGCCAGTCTAATTCCGGTGGCCGCCAGGGGATGGCCAATGGCAATTGCTCCCCCATTGACGTTGAGTTTCGATCGATCGAGGCCAAGCTCACGCTGGCACGCCAGAACCTGCGCGCCGAACGCCTCATTGATTTCGACTCGGTCGATGTCGGAGAGCTTCAACCCGGTGACTTCAAGAACGTTCTGAATTGCCGGTGCGGGAGAGATGCCCATGATCTCTGGTGGAACTCCGATCACCGCGCCTGCCACAACTCGCGCGAGCGGCTCCTTTTTTCGATCTTTCAGGTAGGTCCCCGATCCAACCAGCGCCGCCGCCGCCCCATCGACGATTCCAGAACTATTTCCCCCAGTTTGCACTCCGCCAAAGGCAGGCTTGAGCTTAGCCAGAACTTCGAGCGGTGACGGACGAACATGAGTGTCCTCGCTCAGCTTCTCCGTACCCCGCGGCAATTTGATGCCGCGCGAGGCATAGCCCTTGAGTTCGAACTCTTCGCTCACCACCGCCGTAATCTCACCACTAAAAAAGCATCTCTTTTGCGCAGCGATAGCGCGCGAAAAACTCTCGGCCGCAAATTCATCGACCTCCTCGCGCGTGATTCCATACTGCTTTGCCAGCTTCTCGGCAGTCCCGCCCATGGTCAAATTGCAGGAGGGATCGAGTAGTGCTTCCCAAAGGAAGTCTTTGAACTCAACTTGCCCCATGCGGAAGCCACTTCGGTGGGTGTATGCGGCAATAGGGTTACGCGACATCGATTCTGCGCCGACTGCTAATCCGACTTGTGCTTGGCCTAACTTGATCGCATCGGCTGCCTGCAAAATAGCCTCGATACCAGTTCCGCAAACCCGCTGCACAAGCTGCGCCGGCACTTCGAGCGGGACTTGGGAGTAGAGCGCGACATGCCGGGGAAGTACGTAGGCGTCAAAGGAACTTTGCGCTACATTGCCAGCGACGACGATGTCGACATCGCCGGGTGCCACGGCGCTCTTGCGAAAAACTTCGCGCGCCGCCTTGATGCCAAGGTCGGTGGCGGAGACAAGGCCGAGCGCAGTGTTGTACTCGATAAATGGCGTGCGCACGCCATCGACCAGCCAAACATCATCATAAGACGAGAGCAGCGCCTTGGCGTGTGAACTCATACGGGGATTCGATCTTCTCCCAGTTGTTCTGCAGAGGTAGCGAGCCGGGAAATCCGGGCAACCATTGGCGCAGATACGGGGGTCTCAAGGCTGCCATTCACGCCAGCAGCCTTCCTGCTCTTAGATGCGGTGCCGTAGCGCACGCGATGCCGCTTGCCCCATGCCGACATCAGCTTGAGTATCGGTTTCAGGCTCTCGCCGTGACGAGTAAGCGAGTATTCCACGTGAGGCGGCACCTCCGCGAAAACCTTGCGATGCACGATGCCATCGCTTTCGAGCTCACGCAGATGCTGCGTAAGCATCTTCTTGGTCAAGCCGGGAATGAGCCTCTGCAACTCGCAAAATCTCCGCGTTTTCCCCTCGAGATAAAACAAGAGCGGCGCTTTCCATTTGCCGCCAATGATCGACGCCGTCAGCTTCACCGGACAGTTCTGATGATCCATTGAAGTTCCTGCCACCATGGTTACTGAAACGTGCCTACTAGCCAAAAAGATACTTTTACCTAAAATAGGCGCCTGGTTTCGAGAGGATACCTGATCCGCGACGGGTTGCAAAGACGAAAAAAGACATTTTCCGATTGGATCGTGCGAATCGGCCGTTTATAGAACCAAGCGAAACCAGAGAGGCGAAATGACATGAACAAGAAACGCCCGGTCGTTGTCTATGGGGCCAGCGGATTCTCAGGAAGGCTGATAGCCGAGTTCTTGCGCGAGTACGGTGTGCCCTTCATCGCAACTGGCCGCAGCCTAAGCCGCGTCCAGGATGTCATGAAGCAAGTCCCCGGCATTGAAACGGCCAACTTCGAGTGTGTCGAGACTCAAAGCTCGGTCGAGGAACTAACGCGGCTCTTTACGGGCGCAAAAGTCGTTTGCAACACGGCGGGGCCATTCATCTATCACGGTCCGCGCGTAATCGACGCGGCGCTGAAAGCGGGTTGCCACTATCTCGACATTAGCGGCGAACAAGCCTGGATCCGAAAAGTCTCCGAGGATTGGGGACCGAAATTTGCCGAGCGCGGATTGCTCGTCGCGCCCGCAACCGCCTTTATGTCGTCGGTGAGCGACGCGGCAATCCGGCTGTGTCTGGAGCAGAACCCCGGCATCGACACTCTCGAAGTGCTGACGATGTTCAAAGGCAATCCGACATTTGGCTCAACGCAAACAATTTTTGCCGTGATTCAGACGGACGCATTTTACCTGGAACAGAATCAGTACAAGCCTTGGCCGCGGGCCACGCGTTATGACGTGGTAGTCCCCGGCGCGATCCAGACGCAACTCGCCCTCGCGTGGGGCGGCTTCCCGCATCCCGTGTGGTATAAAAATCATCCGCAGGTCGCCAACGTGCGCTCGTTTGGCGGACTACTCGACCGCCAGATCATGGAAGGCGTGGCGGCTACCGAAAAAATCTTTGAGGAGCAGATTCGCCCTCTACCTGCCTCAGAGCAGGAGAAGAAGCTGGCGGAGATGGCGAGCGCCGTCACCGGCGTGACTCCGCCACGCGAGAATCCGCGCGAGCACCGCACGATTGACGTAATTGCCGGGCGGGGTAACACTGGGGCAGTCAACTGCGTGGTGTTCGGCACCTGCTGTTACCGGCAGACCGGCCTGCTGCAGGCCTTCGCCGCGCACAACCTGGTTCATGAAGCGCCGCGCAAAGTGGGGTTTGCGTCGGCAGCGGAGGCGTTTGGGGCGCGCTCCGTGCTTGCGGTCCTGGAAGATCATGGCCTCTCCAGGGCAAGAGTCTCGTCGTAAGTGACGAGTCGTTTGCCGGAGCTGCCAGCCAATTTCAATATCATGCGGGCAATCGATTATTTCGACAAGAGCGCGAGTCTCTATGCAAACCGGATCGCGATTCAGGATGGCGATGGCCGTTATACCTACGCCGAGGCGCGAAGCTTAAGCGAGCGAATTGCGCGCGGCATGTGGGCGAGCGGCATCAAACGCGAAGAGCGCGCTGCGATCTACTCACAAAATCATCCCGCCGTTTTGTTCTGCATGTTGGGGATTTTGAGAGCCGGAGCAGCGTGGGTCCCAATCAATTTCCGCAACGCTTCGGACGCGAACATAGAATTCCTCAATTACTCGGAAACCACCTGGCTCTTCTACCACACACATTTTCAGGAACAGGTCGACGAGATTCGCCGGCGCGTTCCCTGTATCCGGCACTTCATATGCCTTGATGCGCCCGCATCGGACGACTCCTCGCTGCTGGCCTTCATGGATCGCGAGCGCGGCCCGAACCAGCCTGACTGGGCTGACGAGTATGGCAATCTTGAGCAGATCATGGGACTTGTTCCCACGGGAGGAACAACAGGTCCAGCGCGCGGAGTCCGCGTAACGAACCTCGCCTGGGGAACCATGACTGAGCTAGCGATGCGATATTGGAAGTCAGACGTTGCGAATCCAGTCTGCCTCTGCACAGCCCCGCTGTCGCACGCCGCCGCACCCGTTTCCTTTTCCATTCTGGCGATGGGTGGCACCAACGTGATTCTGCCGGCCTTCGATGCGGGACAGGTATTGTGGGCGATCGAGCATTACCGCGTCACGCACATGTTTCTTCCTCCCACCGCGTTCTACTCGATGCTTGCCCATTCCAATGTTCGCAAGTTCGATCACTCGAGCTTGCGCGTCTTTCTGCTCGCCGGCTCTCCCGTGTCGCCTGACAAGTTGAAGCAGGGAGTCGAAGTTTTTGGGCCTTGCATGTGCCAGTCCTACGGCCAAACGGAAGCGCCGATGATTCTCTCCTTCCTCGACCAGCGCACGGTGGCGGCAGCCGCCGCAGGGGATCACCCGGAACGCCTACGCAGTTGTGGGCAGCCAACCGCAGCCGTCCGTGTCGCCATCATGGACGATGATGGACACATTCTGCCACCCGGTGAGCCGGGAGAGATCGTCGCGCGCGGAACGCTGGTCAGCGGCGGCTATTTCAATCTTCCCGAAGCGACCGCGCAAGTCCGCCGCTTCGGGTGGCATCACACGGGCGACGTGGGATATCTCGATGAAGACGGATATCTCTACATCGTCGATCGCAAAAAAGACATGATCATCACAGGCGGCTTCAACGTCTATTGCACGGAGGTTGAGGCGGGCGTCATGGCGCTGCCGCAGGTGCAGGAATGCGCCGTGATTGGCGTGCCGGATGAAAAATGGGGCGAAGCGGTCAAAGCGATTGTGGTCTGCCGGCCGGGCGAGGCGCTGACCGAGGGCGATGTCATTCTGCACTGTAAAGCCAAGCTCGGCAGCGTGAAGTCGCCGAAATCGGTGGAGTTCTGGCAGGAGATTCCGAAAACTCCAGCGGGCAAAATGGATCGCAAGGCGATGCGGAAACCGTATTGGGCAGGGGCGCAGCGTGAGGTGCATTGAAAATCGGCTCTAGGTTCTAGTTTTAGAAAAGTAGGAGACGCTGACGCAACCGTGGAAGAGCGGCCCTTCAGGGCCGCGTTACTAAGTTCCCTTCGAAGGGGGCTTTAGCCCCGGTGGCCAAGGAGGCAGTGACATCGTTACCACGCTGAAGGTTCCGAAGACAGGCGGAATTCCGACAACCAAGGCCAGCGTCTTGCGCTGGCTCAAGCATGAAGGCGATTCCGTTCAGGTTGGCGAGGCAGTCGTTGAACTCGAAACAGACAAAGTGAGCTACGAACTGGAATCTCCGGTTGCGGGAACTGTGCTGAAGATTCTTGCCGAAGAGAGCGCGCAGGTTCCGGTTGGCGGCAAGCTGTGCCATATTGGCCAGCGAGGTGACTCTCTACCGTCCGATTCCGCTGCGACATAAAGGAGTAATGAATGGCGAACGAAGGAAGTGTCACGGACCATCCAGCGAGCGGCGCACTTGGCAACGACCGCCTCATCTGGATGTATACGCAGATGACGCGCATCCGCGAGTTCGAGGAGCACGTGAAGCGTACGTTCCTCGAGCATCCGGGAGCAATGCGCGGCCACACACATCTCGCCGACGGCGCGGAAGCATCGATTGTGGGTGCGCTGGCGGCGCGCAATCCGACGGATTTTGTCATGCCCACATACCGCTGCCATGGCCAGCCGATTGTGCTGGGAACGTCAACGCGAAAAATGTTCGCGGAGTTGTATGGCCGGCAGGACGGGCTGTGCAAGGGATTTGGCGGCTCGATGCACCTCGCCGACCCCGAACACTATTTTCCCGGCACATCGGGGATTGTGGGCCAGAGCATTGCTCATGCTGCGGGCGCTGCACTCACCGCGCAGGTGAAGAAGACTGGTCAGATTGTGTTCTGCTTTTTTGGCGACGGGTCGAGCAAGCAAGGAGCATTTTTTGAAACCCTGAATATGGCAGCGGTGTGGAAGCTTCCGGTAGTTTTCATTCTCGAGAACAACGAGTATCAGGCGTATACGCACGTAAAGCTCGAAGACGCGAACGCGCAGGCCGGAGATCCGCTGTCGAAAAAAGCCGCCGCGTTCAGCATCCCCGGCGTAACCGTCGATGGAAAAGATCCACTGGCAGTTTATGAAGTAGTGCGCGAAGCGGCAGAGCGCGCGAGAGCGGGCAAAGGGCCGACCTTAATCGAATCGAAATTCTATCGCCTCAGCGCCCACGGCAACGCAATTACCGTTCCGCCTGTGCCCACGCAATTTCCGGAGCACGAGGCGATCGGCGTCTACGGCAATAAAGAAGAGTACAAAGCGGCGAAGGGAAAAGATCCGCTGTCGCTATTCCGCACGCGCCTGCTTCTGCGTGCGGTGGCGACGGGAGACCAACTTAAGAGCATCGAGAACGATGCGCGCGCTGAGATGGATGACGCCGTCCAGTTCGCGCTTGCTAGCCCGCTGCCCAAGCCGGAAGAGGCAACCAAGTACGTCTACGCTTAAGGAGAATCGTATGCCCCGGGAAATGATGTACGGAGAAGCGATGGCCACGGCGATTGGCGAAGAAATGGAACGCGACGGCAATGTGATTTTCTACGGCCAGAACATGGCCATGACCGAGCGCGACCCGATGCTGAAGAAGTTCGGCGCCGCCCGCGTGCGCCTTGCGCCCATCTCCGAAACGGCCGAGATCGGCATCGCGGTGGGCGCTGCGGTCACCGGATTGCGGCCCATCGTCGAACTCTGGATGAGCGAGTTCATGCTGGTGGCGATGGATCAGGTATTGAACGAAGCTCCGCGCCTGCGCTACATGTCGGGCGGACAGGTGAAAGTTCCGCTGGTTCTGAAAGCCGGCTTCGGATTCTCCGCTGGCTGGGGAGGCCAACATTCCAACTGCATTTATCACACCATGATGGGCATTCCAGGATTGAAGGTTGCAGTGCCGTCCACGCCTGCTGATGCCAAGGGTCTGATGGCGGCGGCAATTCGCGATGACAATCCCGTCATGTACCTCCACCACTACATGCTCACCCTCGACACCGGCGACGTGCCGGATGGCGACTTTGTCGTTCCCTTCGGCGTTGCCGATATCAAACGCGAGGGCACTGATGTAACCATAGTGGCGACAGGGTGGATGGTAAAGAAATCTCTGGCTGCCGCCGCCCAACTTGCGCAGGAAGGCATCAGCGCGGACGTTATCGATCCACGGACGCTCGCCCCGCTGGATATCGAAACGATCGTGAAGTCGGTCGCGAAAACCGGAAGGTTGGTGCTAGTCGATCAGGCACCGCGGCAGTCCTCAGCCGCCATCGTAATCGCAGGCGAGGTAGCTGAAAAAGGATTCGAGTATCTGAAGGTGCCAGTAGTTTTGGTCACGGCGCTGGACGCTTCGGTCCCGTACAGCGAGCCGCTGGAAAATTTCCTCTTGCCGAATGAAGAGAAGATCGTACAGGCGGTTCGCTCAATCGTAGGAGAGAGCGCGGTCGCGTAAACGCATACGGCCACATGCAATCGCAACGTCTTCACAAAAACCCTTGACTTAGCGCCGAAATATCGCAACATAGAAAGAGCAGCACAATACGTGCTCAAGTCCGGCGCGTTCTTTGATAATTGACAGAATTGTCTTTCGGATAACTCAAGAAGAATGGGTGCCGGTGTCGGGCCTAATTCCACAGTACCAAAATGGGAGACCTAACCGCTTGTGAATCTGTGGCTTGCAAAAACAGTGTAAGAATTATACGGTCGTAGGGGGGAGGGGGGGTTACCCCCCACTAGTTAGATCGGGGGGCCCAGCTGCCACAAAAGGACAAGTTAAATCTGTGCGCACACCGCCTTCGTTTCCGTGTAGAGTTCCAATACTTCCGCCCCACCTTCCCGTCCCCAGCCGGATTGCTTGTAGCCGCCGAAGGGAAGCGCGGAGTCAAAAATGTTATAGCAATTTACCCAAACCGTGCCCGCGCGCAACTTCGCCGCGACGCGGTGAGCCGTGCTCACATCGCGAGTCCACACAGCTGAAGCGAGTCCGTAATGCGTGTTGTTCGCCGACTTCACAATCTCATTCACATCGGAAAATGGAATGGCAGTCACGACCGGCCCGAAAATTTCTTCGCGCACGACCTTCATCTCAGGACGCACATCGACCAGAATGGTCGGCTCGACGAAGTAACCGGGACCCTCGATCTTCTTGCCGCCGATAGCAGCTTTCGCGCCGTCTTTCATTCCCGAGTCGAGATAGCCGCAAACGCGCTCGCGTTGTTCGTGCGAGACAAGAGGGCCCAGCGTAGTGGAAGGATCGATGCCCGGGCCGATATGAAATTTCTTGGTAGCGTCGGCGACTCCGCCGATGACCTTGTCGAAGATGGTCTTGTGCACATAGAGTCGTGATCCCGCCGCGCAGATCTGACCCTGATTGAAAAAAATCGCATTCGCGCTGCCGCGAATCGCGCAGTCGAGATCGGCGTCGGCGAAAACGATGTTCGGACTCTTTCCGCCAAGTTCGAGAGAGACTTTCTTCAGATTTCCGGTAGCGGCGTTGACGATCAGACGGCCAACTTCGGTCGAACCCGTGAAAGCGACCTTGTCGACATCGGGATGCGCGGCGAGCGCAGCGCCAGCGGTTTCGCCATATCCAGGCACGATGTTGACGACGCCGTCAGGGAAACCGGCCTTTTGGATAAGCTCGCCGAGTCGCAATGCGGTGAGCGGAGTTTGCTCGGCAGGCTTCAACACCGCCGTACAGCCAGCAGCAAGCGCCGGTCCAAGCTTCAGCGACGCCATGATCAGCGGGAAGTTCCACGGAATGATTTGCCCGACGACGCCGACCGGTTCGCGTAACGTGTACGCAAAGTATTTGGCGCCGGGCATGGAGATGGGAATGGTCTTGCCTTCGATCTTTGTTGCAAAGCCGGCCATGTATCGGAAATTGGCGGCGCAAGTTGGAACATCGACAATTTTTGAAAACAGCAGCGGCTTGCCATTGTCCAGCGTCTCGAGTTCAGCGAGTTCTTCGCGATGCTCGTCAATCAGGTCGGCGAGTTTCCAGATCAGCTTGGATCGATCGGCTGGCGACATGGCAGGCCATGGACCTTCTTCAAAAGCCTGGCGCGCGGCTTTTACAGCAAGATCGATATCGGCTTGGTCGCCTTCGGCGACCCGGGCGAGTACTTCTCCGGTGGCTGGGTTGAACGTGTCAAAAGTCTTGCCTGACGCGGCTTCTACCCACGCGCCGCCAATGAACATTTTTCTTGGATGCTTCAGAAAATTTGCGACTTGGCTGTT
>Ga0335070_10010926_pt1 | contig 10617 bp, 9 predicted proteins | sample Lox_Sample_13_FD_206722 | JGI IMG/M metagenome (GOLD analysis project Ga0335070, IMG submission 206722) | Soil microbial communities from Loxahatchee National Wildlife Refuge, Florida, United States - Lox_Sample_1.3 | ecosystem: Environmental > Terrestrial > Soil > Wetlands | place: USA: Florida...
CGATGAACAAACAGCTCTACATCTACGCGTTCTCGATCCTGATCGCAACGGTGATCCAGACGCTGCTGCCGGTGCCGTGGCTGCGCGGCCGCGATGGCCACCTGCAGATGGTGATCGACTGGCGCGACCCGGCGGTGAAGCGCGTCTTCGTGCTGATGGTGCCGGTGACGCTCGGGCTCGGGCTGATCAACTTCAACGCCGTCATCGACACGTTCTTCGCGTCGCGTTTCATCGACCCGAAGCTCGCGCCGAGCGCGATCCAGAAGGCGTTCCTCATCTACATGCTGCCGCAGGGGATCTTCTCGGTCGCGATCGCGACGGTGCTGTTCCCGTCGCTGTCGCGCTATGCCGCGCGCGGCGACACGAGGCGCTTTCGTGAGACGGTGAGCACGGGGTTGCGCCAGATCGTGTTCCTGCTCGCGCCGGCCGCGGTGATCAGCGCGGTGCTCGCGGAGCCGATCGTGCGGATCCTCTTCCAGCACGGCCACTTCACGCCGGCGCAGACGCCGGTCGTCGCCGGGGCGCTCGCCGCCTTCAGCGCGGGGCTCGTCTTCAACGGTGCGATGCTGATGCTCAACCGCGCGTTCTTCAGCCTGCAGGAGAACTGGATCCCGACGATGGTCGCGCTCGGAAACCTGTTCCTGAACGCGCTGCTCGACTGGTGGTTCTACCGGTACGGGGTCTGGGGAATCCCGCTCTCGACGGCGTTCGTCAACCTCGCGGGCAGCTGGGCGCTGTTCGTCCTCCTGCGCCGCCGCCTCGGCGGCGTGGACGGAGGGGCGATCGCCGCGACGACGCTGAAGGTGGTCGTCGCCTCGGCGGTCGTCGCCGCGGTCGCCTGGACGGTGTGGCGCCCGCTGGACTCCGCGCTCGGCCGCTCCTTCGGCGCCCAGCTCGTCTCGCTCGGTCTCGCGCTCACCGCGGCCGTGCTGACGTATCTCGGCTGCTGCAAGCTCCTCCAGGTGCGCGAGCTGAGCGCGATGTCGTCGCTGCGCGGCCGGCTCCGCCGCGCGTAGGTCCCCGTCACCGACGCGTGGGGTTTGGTATAAGCCGCCAACTCGAATCGCTGCGGCGCGACAGGAGGGGGGAGCAGTGGCTGTTCGCATCCGCACCGACGAGAAGAATCTCGCGTTCGCCGACCAGCCGAAGCCGCAGACCGCGGCCGACGCGAAACGCCGGCGCAAGGCGGTGCCGGCGAAGGAGTCGCCGCCGGACGACCTCGAGCTGAGCATGTTCCTGCCGGTCGCCGGCGGGGTGGTGGAGGTCGACACGAAGGCGGGAGCCGCCGGGACGCTGCGGGTCCGTCCGGAAGGCGCGAAGCTCGGGCAATACGTGTTCCCGCCTGCGAGCCGGCTGAAGGCAGTCAAGGCGCTCGGCGACGTCTCGAGGCGTGGCGCGCGCAAGCCGCTTGCGCTCGAGGGCCTGCACCCGGGTCATCTCGCATTCAGGCCGGCGCCGCGCTCGGTTCCGGCCGCGCTCCGCACGCCGCCGTTCTTCCGCTCGCTCCCCGCCGAAGACGAGACCGGGAATCAGGCGACGACGATCTTCCCGCCCGACGATCGCGTCGTGTTCCACGACACGTCCTTCCCGTGGTGCTGCTTCGGCCGCGTCGACAGCCCGAACGGATTCGGAAGCGGCGTGATGGTGGGACCGCGCCACCTGCTGACGGTGAGCCACATGGTGCAGTGGCTGCCGAACAACCAGGCGGGCTGGATTCGCTTCCGGCCGGCGTTCTTCGACGGCAGCGCTCCGTTCGGCGACGCGTGGGCGAGCTGGACGTACTACAAGTACAAGGTCTCGGGCCCGACGATCGACTGGATCGAGGGGATGTATGACTACGTGTGCGTCGTCCTCAACTGGGCGATCGGGAACGTCACCGGGTGGATCGGGTCACGCGGCTACACCGACGCGTGGGACGGCGGGACGTACTGGTCCCACATCGGGTATCCGGGTGACCTCACCGGCGGGAACCGGCCGACCTTCCAGAGCGGGATCGCGCTCGACGGCGCCTGGTGGGAGCTCGACTCGAGCGAGGCGATGTCGCACCACGCCGACGTCTGGCCCGGTCAGTCGGGCGGCCCGTTCTTCGGCTGGTGGGGCAACGAGCCGTGGCCGCGCGCCGTCGCGGTCCAGAGTTCGCAGAACTCGTCCGAGAACAACGGCAGCGGCGGCCAGGACCTGGTCGACCTGATCATCCAGGCGCGAAACGACCACCCGTAGGTAGGCCGTACTCGAACAGCGGCGTGGCGATATTCCACGTCGTGAGGAGCCGCTCAGGCCCGGAGTGGGACCGGTCGCGGCCGCTCGAGCAGCAGTCCTCGCCGTCGAGGCCGAGTCGGAGGACGGCGTCCACGAGACGGCGGCAGTACCATCGCCGCGGAGGCCCATGGACCAGAGCAGGATCCGCAACTTCTCGATCATCGCCCACATCGACCACGGCAAGTCGACGCTCGCCGACCGCATCCTCGAGCTCACCGACGCCGTCTCCGCGCGCGAGATGCGGGCGCAGGTGCTCGACTCGATGGAGCTCGAGCGCGAGCGCGGGATCACGATCAAGGCGCAGGCAGTCAGGGTCAGCTGGAAGGGCTACGAGCTCAACCTCATCGACACGCCCGGGCACGTCGACTTCACGTACGAGGTCTCGCGGTCGCTCCAGGCGTGCGAGGGCGCGCTCCTCGTCGTCGACGCGGCTCAGGGGATCGAGGCGCAGACGCTCGCCAACGCGTATCTCGCGATCGAGAACGGGCTCGAGATCGTCCCGGTCGTGAACAAGATCGACCTGCCGCAGGCCGATCCCGACGGTGCCTCCGTCGAGGTCGCCGACCTGCTCGGCGACGACCCGGGGCGCGTGCTCCGTATCTCGGCGAAGACGGGCCAGAACGTCGCCGACGTGCTGGACGCGATCGTCGACCGCGTGCCCGCCCCGGCCGGGACGGCGGACGCCGCGCCGCGCGCGCTCGTCTTCGACTCGTCCTACGACCAGTACCGCGGCGTCGTCGCGTTCGTGCGCATGGTCGACGGCTCGTTCTCGCGGCGCGAGCCGCTCGAGGCGATGGCCGCCGCGACGCGCTTCGAGGCGGAGGAGCTCGGCTTCTTCTCGCCGACGATGACGCCGGTCGAGTCGCTCTCCGCCGGCGAGGTCGGCTACGTCGTCACCGGGCTGAAGGACGTCTCGCGACTCCGCGTCGGCGACACCATCACGTCGGTCGCACGCCGCGCCGCCGAGCCGCTGCCCGGATACAAGGACGTGAAGCCGATGGTCTTCGCGGGGCTGTTCCCGACCGACTCCGACGACTACCCGGAGCTGCGCGACGCGCTCGAGAAGCTGAAGCTGAACGACGCGGCGCTGTTCTACGAGCCGGAGACCTCGCAGGCGCTCGGTTTCGGCTTCCGCTGCGGCTTCCTCGGCCTGCTGCACATGGAGATCGTCCGCGAGCGGCTCGAGCGCGAGTTCGACCTCGATCTGCTCGTGACCGCGCCGAACGTCGCCTACCGCGTGCTCGAGCGCAACGGCGAGTGGCGCGAGGTGCACAACCCGGCCGAGTTCCCGCGCGAGGTCGAGGAGGTGGAGGAGCCGTACGTCACGGCGTCGATCATCGTCCCGAAGGAGTACGTCGGCGCGGTGATGGAGCTGTGCAACGAGCGCCGCGGGACGTTCGACCGTCTCGAGTACCTGTCGCCGGAGCGCGTGCACCTCACGTACGAGCTGCCGCTCGGCGAGATCGTCCTCGACTACTACGACCAGCTGAAGTCGAGGACGCGCGGCTACGCGTCGTTCGACTACGACCTCGCCGGGTTCAAGCCGGGCACCCTCGTGCGTGTCGACGTCCTCGTCGCGGGCGAGCCGGTGGATGCGCTCTCGCTGATCATCCATCGCGACTTCGCATACGAGCGCGGGCGGCTGCTCGTCGAGAAGCTGCGCGAGGAGATCCCGCGCCAGATGTTCGACGTGCCGATCCAGGCCGCGATCGGCGCGCGCGTGATCGCGCGGGAGACCGTGAAGGCGCGGCGCAAGGACGTGCTCGCGAAGTGCTACGGGGGCGACATCACGCGCAAGCGGAAGCTGCTCGAGAAGCAGAAGGCGGGCAAGAAGCGGATGAAGCAGGTCGGTGCGGTGGAGGTGCCGCAGGAAGCGTTTCTCGCGGTGCTCAACATCGGCCAGGGAGGAAAGAGCTGATGGCGCTCGAGATGCGGAGCGAGTGCGAGCGCTGCGGCGCGGCGCTCGAGCCGGGCGGCGAGGCGCTCATCTGCTCGTACGAGTGCACCTTCTGCCCGTCGTGCGGCGAGGCGACGGCGTACGTGTGCCCGAACTGCGGCGGCGAGCTCGTCCCGCGCCCTCGGAGGGCCGCGGCGTGAGCAACGTCCGTCATCTCTACGTGCATCTGCCCTTCTGCACGCACCGCTGCGGTTACTGCGACTTCGTCACCGTCGTCGGACAGCGCGGACAGCACGCCGCGTACGTCGACGCGCTGCTCCGCGAGCTCGAGCTCGAGAGCGATGCGCTCTCGAGCGGGCTCGAGACGGTGTTCCTCGGCGGCGGCACGCCGACGTTCACGGCGCTGCCGGAGCTCGTGCGGCTGCTCGAGGCACTGCCGCCGGCGGAGGAGGTGACGGTCGAGGCCAACCCGGAGACGATGACGGCGGAGCTCGCGCGCGCACTCCGCGAGGCCGGCGTGACGCGCGTCTCGCTCGGCGCGCAGAGCTTCCGGCCGGAGCTGCTGCGGGTGCTGGAGCGCGTTGCCGGACCTGACGACGTCCGACGTGCCGTGCATCATCTTCGTGATGCCCATTTCGACAACATCTCGCTCGACCTCCTCTACGGGATCCCCGGCCAGGGCGCCGCCGATCTCGTCGCGGACCTCGACGACGCGCTCGCGCTCGCGCCGGAGCACCTCTCCTGCTACGAGCTCGAGGCGAAGCCGGGGACGCGCTTCACCCATGCCTGGGGAGAGGAGCTGGCCCGCCAGGCCGACGCGATGGACGACTACTTCGAGCGCGTCGTCGCCCGGCTGACGGCTGCCGGCTACCGCTGGTACGAGACGGCCAACTTCTGCCGTGCGCCGGATGACGCGGGCGGGCGTGACCTGCGGGCGCGGCACAACCTGGCCTACTGGCTCGGACGGGACTACCTCGGCGTCGGCGTGGGCGCGGTCACGACAATCGAGAACAGGCGCTGGCGCAACACGCCGCGGCTCGGGCGCTACCTGGAGGCGCTCGAGTCGGGACAGGCCCCGGAGCGCGACGTGGAGCCGCTCGACGGAGACGTCCGTGCACGCGAGCGCGTCATGCTGGGACTTCGGCTCGACGAGCCGCTGTCGCTCACCGGCCTCGACGCTGCGCTCGACGCGCACGGGCTCGCCCGCGTCGAGGAGCTCGGTCTCGCCGCGCGCGTCGGCCGAGACTCGCTGACGCTGACGCGACGCGGCCGGTTTCTCGGCGGCGCCGTCACGGCCGAGCTGCTCGCCTGAGCGAGACGGTCCGCGGGCAAGGGTAAAATCCCCTGCAAATGCACGCTCAAACCGGCTCTCGCACCGTCGCGGTCGAGCTCACTGCCCGCCAGCAGGAGATCCTCCGCCGCGTCGTCGAGGAGTACGTCGCCACGGGTCAGCCGGTCGGCTCGAAGACGCTCGTCGAACGCTCCGCGCTGAACGCCTCGCCGTCGACCGTACGTGCCGAGCTCGCCGAGCTCGAGGCGTTCGGCCTGCTCACGCACCCGCACACGTCGGCGGGTCGCGTGCCGACGGAGCTCGGCTACCGCTATTACGCGCACGAGCTGCTCGAGCGGCTCGACCCCCAGCCGGCCTCGTTCCCGCTCGATCTCCACAGCACGAGCACGGAGGTCGAGTCGGCGCTGCAGGCGACGACGGAGATGCTCTCGCAGGTGACGCGCCTGCTGGCGCTCGTGTCGGCGCCGCCGCTCGAGGCGACCACCGTCCGCCACGTCGAGGTGCTGCTGCTCCAGCCGGAGCTGGTCATGGTCGTGCTCATCACCTCGGCCGGGGGCGTCACGAAACGGCTCTTCCACTTCGACGAGCCGGTCGACCCCGGGCTCGCCCAGTGGGCCGCCGAGTACCTCAACGACACGGTCGCCGGCCTCCAGCTCGGCACCTCGCTCCTCCGCCGCCGCTTCGAGGATCAGGGCCTGTCCGTCCGCGAGCGCGCGTTCCTCGCCGCGATCCGGCCGACGTTCGTCGAGCTCCTCTCGTCGGAGCAGCGCCTCTACGTGGGCGGCGCGGCGGATCTCCTCGGCGAGCTCCGGCCCGAGGAGCTCGACGCGTACCGCCGGTTGTTCGAGCTCGTCGAGAAGCGTGCCGCGCTGCTGGACGTCCTCGCGTCGTCGCGCGATCCGCGGCGGCCGTTCGTTCGGGTCGGCCACGAGCTCGAGCTGCCCGCGCTGCACGAGATCGCGCTCGTCGGCGCGTGCTACGGGCTCGTGCACCGGGCGCTCGGCGCCGTCAGCATCGTCGGCCCGGTGCGGATGGACTACGAGAAGGCGCTCGGGGCGGTCCGCTCGGCCGCCTCCGAGCTGTCGCGCTTCGTCGAGTCCATCTACGACGAGCGATAGCGCCGACCCCGGTCGCTACCCTCTCCGCGATGGCGACCTCCGAGCGCGACTACTACGAGCTCCTCGGCGTGCCGCGCGACGCGAGCGAGGCGGACGTGAAGAGCGCGTTCCGCCGGCTCGCGCGCGAGCTGCACCCCGATGTGTCGGACGCACCCGACGCGCACGAACGGTTCCGCGAGGTCGTCGAGGCCTACGAGGTGCTCTCGAAATCCGAGACGCGCGAGCTGTACGACCGCTACGGTCACGCCGGCCTCCGGGGCGGGGGCTTCCGGCCGGGGCAGTTCGACTTCGGCAGCCTCTCCGACCTGTTCGCGGCGTTCTTCGGCGACGACCTGCTCGGCGGGCGAGGGCCGGCGCGTGCGCGCGGCGCCGACCTCGCCGCCCTCGTCGAGATCGAGCTGGCCGAGGCGGCATCGGGCGTCACCCGCGAAGTGCCGTTCGAGGTCGCGGTCGTCTGTGCGCGCTGCGGCGGAGACGGCGCCGAGCCCGGCACCGACGTGACGACGTGCCCGACCTGCGGCGGCGCCGGCCGGCTCCAGCGCGTCTCGCGCACGGTCTTCGGCGAGTTCCTCCAGACGCAGGCGTGCCCGGCGTGCAGCGGCTCCGGCCGCGTCGTCACGCACCCGTGCACCGCGTGCGGCGGAGGCGGACGCGCCGTCGAGGAGCGCCGGCTCGAGGTCGTGATCCCGCCCGGGATCCACGACGGCCAGCGCATCCGCATCTCGGGCGAGGGTCACGCGGGCGCGCTCGGCGGCCGCGCCGGCGACGTCTACGTCCAGGTGCACGTGAAGCCGGACGAGCGATTCGTCCGCGAGGGGAACGACGTGTTCTCGACCGTCGACCTCACGATCACGCAGGCCGCGCTCGGGACGACGCTCACCATCCCGACGCTCGACGGCGAGGAGAAGCTCGAGCTCCAGCCGGGCACGCAGCCGGGAGAGATCGTCTTCCTCCGCGGCCGCGGCATGCCGGTACTGCAGGGCTTCGGCCGCGGCGACCACCGTGTCCTCGTCAACGTCCTCGTCCCGCGCCACCTGACGGACGAGCAGCGGCGCCTGCTCGCCGAGTTCGACACGCACGTCGACGAGCGGACGTACAAGCGCGACGAGGGATTCTTCGAGAAGCTGAAGAGCGCGTTCCGCTGAAGCGCTACGTCGTCGTCGGCGGCGAGGCCGAGCTCGTGCTCCTCCTCCATCTCTTCCCGGAAGGCGTGGAGGAGCTCGACGGCGCCTACGCGGTCTACGCGGACGAGCCGCCGATCGGCTTCGACGTGCTCGAGGCACGCGACGTGCGCGAGGGCTGGGAGGACTCGTGGCGGGAGTTCCACCACGGCGTCGCGGTCGGCCGCTTCTGGGTCGGGCCTCCGTGGGAGGAGCCGCCGTCGGAGCTCGAGCCGATCGTCGTCGATCCCGGCCGCGCCTTCGGAACGGGTGCGCACGCGACGACGCGCCTGAGCCTCGAGCTGCTGCAGACGCTCGAGCCGGCGTCGCTCCTCGACATCGGCTGCGGGTCCGGCGTGCTCTCGATCGGCGCGGCGAAGCTCGGGTGCGCCCCCGTCGTCGGCGTCGATCTCGACGAGGCGGCGGTCGAGGCGACGAGCGCGAACGCGCGCGCGAACGGCGTCGACGTGACGACGTTCGTCGCCGACGCGCTCGCCGACGAGCTTCCCCGAACGGAGATCGCCGTCGCCAACGTCGCGCTCGACGTCGTCGAGCGGCTGGCGCCGCGACTCGACGCGGGGATCTTCGTCACGTCCGGATACCTCGACCGCGACGAGCCCGATCTCGCCGGCTGGGTACAGATCGACCGCCGGACCGCCGACGGCTGGGCGGCCGACGTCTTTCGGCGATAAGGGTGTTGCCCGTCCGCAGAGCCTGTGGATGAAGGGTCGCGCTTTCGCTAGGAAAGCGCGACCTCGCCGTCACCATCGCGCCGGTATCGTCGATCCCGAGGGCGGAGGGACCTGCGACCCCGCCCTTGGGCGGGGGTGTGGGCGAACGACCCGGCCGGACGCGGCCGCGATGTACGTCAAGGCGCCGCGGTCGCTTCGGTCGGCGGTCGGCGACAGTCCGAGCGAATACGATTCCTCGCCATGGCGAGCTTCTCGATCCGTTTCCTCGGCTGCAAGGTCTCGCACGTCGACGCCCACGAGGTGCGCGAGCGCCTGCTCGCGGACGGGCACACGGAGCGGGACGTCGACGCCGACGTCGCCGTCGTCAACACGTGCTGCGTCACCCACGAGGCCGTCTCGAAGTCCCGCAAGGAGGCGTCCCGCGCGGCGCGAACGCACCGCCGCGTCTACGTCACCGGCTGCGGCGCCAACCTCGCCGCCGACGCCTTCGCCGGCCTCCCGGAGAACGTCGTCGTCGTCGCGCGCCGCAGCGAGGAGACCCCCGCGTTCGTCGCCGGCGACGTCGGCGCGATCGGCTGCGTCCGGGCGGACGCGCGCCTCGACCGCATCCGCGCCTTCGTCAAGGTGCAGGACGGCTGCAGCTTCTCGTGCGCGTTCTGCGTGATCCCGTTCGTCCGCGGCGCCTCGCGCAGCCGCGCCGCGACCGCCGTTCTCGAGGAGATCCGCCGGCGCGTCGCCCAGGGCCATCGCGAGGTCGTCCTCACCGGGATCAACCTCGGCTGCTACCGCGACCGCGCCGCCGGCTACGACCTGCCGCGCCTCGTCCGCGAGGCGGGCGCGACACCGGGGCTCGAGCGCCTCCGCCTCTCGTCGATCGAGATCAACCACGTGAACGACGCGCTCGTCGCCGCGCTTCGCGAGACGCCGACGGTAAGCCGTCATCTGCACGTGCCGCTCCAGTCCGGGGACGACGGCGTGCTCCGCGCGATGGGCCGGCGCTACTCCGTGGCCGCGTATCTGCGCCGGCTCGCGCCGTTGCAGGACGAGCTCAACCTGACGAGCGACGTCATCGTCGGCTTCCCGGCCGAGGACGAGGCCGCGTTCGCGAACACGCTGCGCACCGTCCGCGACGCCGGCCTGACGAAGATCCACGTCTTCCCGTACTCGCCCCGCCCCGGCACGGCGACCGCGGGCGACGATCCAGTCTCGCCGCAGGTGAAGAGGGAACGCGGCGCCCGCCTCCGCGCCGCCTCGCACGACGCGTGCCTCGCCCGCTGGCGGACGAAGGTCGGCCGCGATGACGTCGTCCTCGTCGACCGGCCGGGCCGCGGCTACGGCGACGACTACTCGCCCTGGCTCGTCGGCGAGAATGCGGCCGTGGGCGAGCTCGTCTCCGTTCGCGGCGCCGCCGTCTCCGCGGAGGGGATCCTCGCTGCCTGACGACTGCCTCTTCTGCCGGCTCTACCGGGAGGGCGACCACGTCGCCGTGACCGACGGGTTCGTCGCGATCCGCGACATCAACCCGCAGGCGTCGGCGCATCTGCTGATCATCCCCGAGCGGCACGTCCCGTCCTTCCGCGAGATCGGCGAGTTCCCGGCCGACGAGGCGAAGCGGATGCTGGAGTTCGTCGCCGACGTTGCTGCACGAGAGGGCCTGACGGATTACCGTGTCGTGGTCAACGCCGGCCCGGGGGCCGGCCAGACGATCTTCCACCTGCACTGGCACGTGCTCGGCGGAGGCTTGACCGGGAGGATGGCGTGAGCCTGATCGCGACGATCGAGAGCGAGCTGAAGGACGCGATGAAGGAGCGCGACGCGGAGCGCCGCGACGCGCTGCGCCTGATCCTCAACGCGCTGAAGAGCTCCGAGAAGGAGCTGCAACGGCCGCTCTCGGACGACGAGGAGCTCCAGGTGCTGCAGCGCGAGCGCAAGCGGCGCGTCGAGGCGGCCGAGGCGTTCCGCAGCGGCGGCCGCGAGGCGCAGGCCGAGGCTGAGGAGTACGAGCTCGACGTCCTCGAGGAGTTCATGCCCGAGCAGCTCTCCGAGGACGAGATCGAGGAGATCGTCGACGACGCGATCGCGGAGGTCGGCGCGACGAGCATGGCCGACCTCGGCCGCGTGATGGCCGACGTGATGCCGCAGATCGCCGGCCGCGCCGACGGCTCGGTCGTCAGCCAGATCGTCCGCGAGAAGCTCGCCT
>Ga0335070_10010927_pt1 | contig 10617 bp, 9 predicted proteins | sample Lox_Sample_13_FD_206722 | JGI IMG/M metagenome (GOLD analysis project Ga0335070, IMG submission 206722) | Soil microbial communities from Loxahatchee National Wildlife Refuge, Florida, United States - Lox_Sample_1.3 | ecosystem: Environmental > Terrestrial > Soil > Wetlands | place: USA: Florida...
TCGCGGTGGCGGGCCACGGTCAGGCCCAGCTGCGCGACATACCAGCGGCTCATGGCGCGCGGATCGGGGACATTGAGTGCGAAATGCTCGAATTTCATGGAGGAAGAGGGAAGGGCGGGATTCAGCCGGGCCTCGATCGAGGCCCGAGTGTGCGGGCCGGCCCGCCGGCTCGCCAGCCTGCAGTTTGGATGAAGACGCCTCGGCGACGCAGGGGGTCCGGCGTAAGAGCAGCGGGCCGGGCGGGTCTCCGATCGTGAGCAGCCCGGCGGCGCGATTCGCCGTCACGTTCCCCGCCCACCGCGTCTTTCGGATTCCACGGGAGTCGGGCTGATCCCGCGCGACGGATTCGACTTGGTCCCGGGTTTGAAAAGCCCGTCGAGGACCGTCTGCACCATGAATTCGGGCGTCTTCAGAAACGCCGTCGGCCGGAAATAGCTGGCGCTGGCCAGCAGGCGATCGGTGCGGGCGTCACGCAGCGTGATGGTCAGGGAGATCAGCGAATTCTTGAAATCCCATTCCCAGTTGTCCTCGTAGACGAGGTAGGCCTTTGCGCTTGCCGGCATGAGCGTGAGCGGGCCGCTCTCAGCCTGCAGGCCACGGGCCTGGAGGTTCCTGACAATCGTGTCGTGGAGGGCGTGGTTGTCGTTCAGGCTTTCAACGACAAAGACATACCTAAACTGGCTGACGTCCGTCTTGGGTTCAACGTGCGTGGTCAGCGTCGAACAGCCGGTCAACCACAGCGCCGGCAGCAGCAGTACGGGACGTCTCATCCGGGGCCATGACATGGAGAATGACGGAAGGTTTGTTCAAACCCCATCGTTCGGCGAGCATGATCCAACGGCCGCCGCCGGCCCCGGCCCAATGGGGCGGGAGCGCCAGGTGTCGAGGCCCTTGCAGCACAGGTCGGCCGACAGGAGCCCGTCACCCCGGCGGGATGCGCCCCTTGTTCAGGTCGAGCCACTGCGCGAAGCTTTGCAGGGCGGGGTTGAGCAACCGCGACGTGGCGATACTCCGCGCTCCGCAGAAATACGCCTCAAAATCGCGTTTGAACTGGAACATGTTGCCGAGGTCCTCGGCGCCGGGGAGACCGAAGCCGCGATAGACCTCGGGCGGCACGTCTTGGTAGCGCACCTCCTGGCCCAGCGCCTTGGAGAAGGCGGCGGCCAGCTGGGCTCCCGTCAGATGCTCGCCGGCGATGCCCACGGTCTTGCCTACATATTCGCGACCGCGCTTGAAAATGCCGTACGCGCAGCGGCCGATGTCCTCGGCCGCGATCCCGGGAAGCTTCTTGTCGCCCATGGGAAACGTGAGGGCGAGCCGGCCGTCGGGCCCCTGCTTGGGCCCCATCCCGAAGTGGATGAAGTTGTCCCAATAGAACGAGGTGAGGAGAATGGTCACCGGCAGGTTGAGCGCGGTGAAGGCCTGGTTGGCCTCGCCCTTGGCATCGAAGTGAGGCACCTTGAATTTGCCCATCAGGGTCGGCATGCGGCCGTCGCTCAGCGGCACCCACTGGCGGGTGTCCTCGAGGCTCGACCAGATGACGTGCCGCAGACCGGCGTGCCGGGCCGCCTCCGCCATCGCCTTCGCCTCGGCCAGTTCCTTCTCCGGGGAAAAGTGAGCCCAGAAGAACGTGACACAGTAGGCGCCGTACGCACCGCCGAATGCCCGCTTCAGGCTCTCGACATCATCGATGTCGGCGGCGACGACTTCGGCTCCGAGCTGGGCCAGCGCCTTGGCCTTGCCGGAATTCACGTCTCTTGTGATGGCGCGCGCGGCGAAGCCGCCGCTCGCGTCCTGCAGGATGGCGCGGACGAGGCCGCCGCCCTGGGCGCCCGTGGCGCCGGTGACCGCAATGATCTTCTTCTCAGCCATGATGGGTTCTCCTGTTCAAATCTTTCGGACCAAGATGGGACGGGAAGCGCCAAAGCTGGGTCGAAACGCCTGCGCCGCAAGCCGCCCGCGTGGATTTTGCCCTCGCTTGGCGCCGGCCACCCGGAGTCAGCCTACGGACCGGGGTCGCGTGTGCCGGGCCACGTAGAGAGGGTGGCGAGGCTGGCCGCTCGCGTTGCGTCCGAGGCAAAAGGTTTTCCCGGGATCGAGGCGTGCGAGCACCTGCCGGTCGCGGCCGAGGTGGGCGCCATGCTCGCCCCAGCCGACCATGATCCGGTCCACGCGCGCGTCCCAGTGGGAGATCCACCGATCATTGTCGGGGCCGATCGGATCGGCCGCCGCCTTCATCGCCGCCGGGTCGGTGGCCCGCCAGGCGAACAGGTTGAGCATCACGAAAAACGCATAGCCCCAAGCCGCCGAAAAATCGCGGATGCGGCGCAGCGTGGGATCGAGTTGGTGCTCATCCGCCGTGCTCGGATTGAGGCAGATCCACGCGACGCCGCGGCCGGGATTCAGCAGTTCGTCCCAGCGGTGGACGAGCGTGTAGCGGTACCGGCGGTTGGGGGAAAAGACGCACTCGTTCTGCATGGCAGCCTCCCTCAGTCGAGCGAAACCGGCCCGGCGAGGCAATGCCGGTCAGGCGGCGCGGGCCGCCCGGGCGTCCGCCCGGAAGGCGCGCAGCGCCAGCGCGAGCGCGAGCAGGAACAGTCCGGCCGCCTCGAAGAAGGCCACCCCCGGCAGCGGCAGGGGCGTGTGGGGCGCCACGCACAGCGCGAAGCTCCAAGCCGCGAGCGGCGGCCCGAAAACGCCCGCCAGACTGCCAAGGCCGGCCAGTACGCCTTGCACGGCGCCCTGCTCGTCCGCGGGCACGTGTCGGGTGATGAGCGCCTGCGCCGCCGGGCCGGCGATGCCGCCAAAGGCGCCCGCGAGGATCAGCACGTAAATCATCCACCCGCGAGTCGCGAGGCCATAGCCGGCCATGACCGCGGCCGAGAGGAGCAGCCCTCCGGCCAGGCCGCGTTGCTCGCCCAAGCCGCCGAGGATGGGCCGGACGAGGCGGGCCTGCACCACGGCCATGGCTATGCCGACAGCCGCGAGCGACAGGCCGACCTGCCGCGTCGACCAGCCGTACCGGTAGCCGGTGTAGAGCACCCACGTGCTCTGCAGCATGATCGAGCCGAGGAAGTAGAGGAAATACATGCCGGCCAGGCCGAAGAGCCCGGGAAGACGGCGGAGCAGCAGCAGGGCGCCGGCTGGATTCGCCCGCTTCCACTCGAAGGCGCGGCGTTTGTCCGGCGGGAGGGACTCCGGCAGCACGAACGCGCCGTAGAGCCAGTTGAGCACCAGGCAGCCCGCCGACACGAAGAACGGCAGGCGGAGGTGGTAGTGGCCCAGCACCCCGCCGACCGCCGGTCCGATCACGAAGCCGAGCCCGAACGCCGCGCCCACGAGGCCGAAGCCTTGCGCGCGCCGCTCCGGCGGGGTGACGTCGGCGATGTAGGCGTTGGCGGTGGCGATCACGCCGGCCGTCAGGCCCGCGACCACCCGTCCGACAAACAGCCAGCCGAGCGTCGGCGCCAGGCCCATCACCAGGTTGTCGACGGTGGATCCGGCCAGAGCGATCAGGATGACCTTGCGGCGGCCGAACCGGTCGGAGAGCGCACCGAGAATCGGCGAGCCGATGAACTGCATCAGGGCAAACACCATGATCAGCCAGCCGTAGGCATGGGACCCCGCCGAGACGCTGCCGCCCTCGAACTGAGTCACCAGCCCCGGGAGCACGGGAATGATGATGCCGAACCCCAGCACGAGGAGGACGAGCGTCACGAAGATGAAGCCCAGCGCCGGGGCGCGCGGAGAGGCCGTGCTCATCGGCTCAATTTCCACGGGCGCGGCGCTCCCGGCGAGTCGCCGCGGACGCGCGGTGGCGGCGCGTGGCGGGCGAACCGGGGCCCGAAGCGGGGGCGGGAGGCGGCATGGCGGCTACGATGCGCAGCCGGTTACCGCGCTCAACTCGCCGTCGCCGATTTCGTGGGTACGCCGCCAGCCGGGGCCGCGGCCGGGCGCGGCTTCTCCGCTAGGGCCCCCGCTGCGCCAGGGCGGCGAGCTGCGCCTTCACATCGGCCAATTCTTGGCGCAGCTGGGCGACTTCCTGCTCAAGGCGAACCAGCGGCTTGTCCATCGCCGGATCGACCACCGACGCCGCCTCCGCCAGCGGGGCCGTCTCCGCCGCAGCGGTTTCCGGCGGGCCGGACAGCAGGTGGGCGTAGCGCGGCTCCTTGCATCCGGGCTGCCGTGGCAGCCTGGCCACCAGCGGACGCGGTGTGCGTGAGGCGAGGGCCTGCAGCGTGGCGTCGGCCTCGGCGAGGCTGGCGAACGCGTGCAGGCGGCCGGTGCGCCCGCGAAGCTCACCCACGGTCTGCGGCCCGCGCAGCAGGAGCACGCAGAGCGCGGCCGTCTCCGGCGGGGAGAGCGCGAGGGCTTCGGTGAGTTTGTGCCCGAACCGCGCCACGCGGTTCGCGGCGCCCTCGAACACAAACACCAGCCTTTTGTCGCGCAGCGACTCCAGCGCGCGCTTCACCGCGGGCTCCCCATACGCCACCACCGGGTCGCGATTGGAGGATTGATTGCAGGCGCTGACGAGCGCGTTCAGCGAGAGGGGATAATAGTCCGGGGTCGTGAGGTGCTTTTCCACCAGCGACCCGAGCACGCGGGTTTCCACGGCATCGAGCAGGAAATCTTCGGCGGCGGGGTTCATGAACACGGGGCAGCTTGAGCCGGTGGCGCCGCCGGCGCAATCCCGGCGCCCGACCGTGGAGACAGTGGTCGCCGGCCGGCGCTGAGCGCCGCAGCGGGCCCGGCGTCAGGATACCGGGGCGGCATCGATCGGCTCGTGCTTGCGGTAGACCAGCCCCTGGAAAATGGCGACGAGCTGGCCGGCCTCGTCCGTGACGTTCACGGTGTAGCTGGCGAGCTTGGGGTGGCGGGCCGCCTCGCGTGCCTCGGCGGTGAGCGTGCCCGCCGTGACCGCCTTCAGGTAGGTGATGCTGACGTTGATGCCGACCGCGACGGTGCCGTGGGTGTTGGAGGCGGCGGCAAACGCGTAGTCCGCCAGCGTAAAGATCGCGCCGCCCTGGGCGACGCCGACGGCGTTGGCATGCCAGGGCTCGATCCGCATCCGCGTCACGGCGTGACCGGGGGCGAGGGAGACTAGCTCGATGCCGCAGCGCTGCGCGAACCGGTCGCCCTGCAGGAATTCCTTCAGGGATTTCATGGCGTAACCGGCCGACGCTACCGACGCGCTGTCCGGCGGGCAAGAACCACCGCTTGCCGCCGGCAGGCGCAAACCGTGCGCGGGAAGTCCGCCGGGGACTGCCCGCGCCCGTTGGAGAGTGACGGCAGGGCGCGATCGCGCGCCGTCGGATTGACCTAGTGCTTCTTCTTCAGGACCGATTTCACCGCGGCCTCGGCGTTGATGAAGCCGTCGCCATCGACCGGCGAATAGCCGGCGCCAATCAGGTTGTAGAACTTGCCCGAGAATCTGGCGCCATTCTGGAGCGTGCCGAAGAACGTCGCGCCTCCGGGCGCGATTGTCCCCTGCGGAATCAGGACGCCGGCGCCAAGGAGGTCGGCCGAATTTCCGCTGACGGCGGCCGAGGGGCCGAAGGCGTCGGCTTCGTCGCGATCCACTCCAAAGCCGATCATGCCGCCGGATTTGAACGCCCCGGCAGCAAAGGTGAGATCGAGCTGCTTCCACTGGTCGGCGACGCCGGGGGGATCCGCCGGCAGGCTGAACGACGCGGCCACATCGGCCGGCGCCAAGCCCGAAGTGCTGCCGATGATGAACGGCTGGCCCGGGCCGACTCGTGTATCGAAGACGATACCCGGGGGCGTCTCGGTGGTGTTGCCGCCGGTGCCATTGAACGAGATGTTCGCGAGCGGGCTGAGCCCGTAATTCCGGACGGTGAAGACGTTGGGGTCAAACTGGCTGATCGAGTTGGGATCGGCCGTGGCGGAGACGAGGATCAGGTTTGCGCGCGCCGTGGCGACCCCCCAGGAGAAGAACGGATCGAGGTCGTGGTTGAAGGCGCTGTTCTGCAGGACGCTGCGCATCCGATCGGGGTGGACCGAGCCCGGTCCCCCCGCGGCGTCGAGAACCAGCGCCGCGATGGCGGCCGCGTGCGGCGCGGCCGCGCTCGTGCCGAAGAAGTTCGGCAGCGTGTCGGGATCCTGCGACGCGTCCCCGCCGCCGAAGAACGTCGTGTTGGCGCCATCCATCGCGGCGAGATCGGGCTTCTGGCGGATTTGTGGGAAGGGGTAGCGCCGGTCGTTCCTGTCAAAGTAGATCGTGGCGGGCCCGGGCGAGGTGAACGACTCGGGGATGAAGGGCGGGTAGAACGCGTAGGCGGCGACGCCCATCGCCCCCTCCGCGCAGTTGTGGCCGTAGGTGACCGGGCCGAGGTAGCTGAAATGCTCCTGCGGCGTGCCCGAGGTGAACCACACGTAGCGGATGCGATCGGCCGGCTTGGGGTGTTTGTCGGGGACATTGGCCCGGGCAACCACCATTTGCACGGTGATCGGGCCGCCCAGCCCGCCAAGTTCGAGCGGCCGGTTCGTGAACAGATTCTGCTCCGCCAGCGCGCCGATGTAGGTGCCGTCCGTGAGGAAGAAGAGCAGGTTGAAGTCCGAAAGGACCCGCTCGACGATCTGCACCTCCTGCACGGTGTACACGTAGTCACCCAGGGCGCCGTTGTAGCCCGACACCACCACGTAGTAGGTGCCGTCGGACGGAAGCTGGAAAATGAGGGTTTCCGGGTTCGTAGTGGAATCCTGGAAGCCGAGGAAGCCGAAATCCGGGCCGTAGAGCGTGATCGTGAGATCGGGGTTGGCATTGCCGTGACTGGGATCGCCGTCGACGGTGATGGCGACGATCTTGCCGGCGGTGCCGGTGAAGGTGAACACATCGTAGCCGGGATCGGCCGGCACCGTGCTCGCGCCCGACGCCAGCGTCTGGACCGGAATCGGCGGCACGGGATCGAACGGCTCGTTCCACTGGAACACGATCGTGCCCGACGAGCCGATCGCGATGGTCTGCGCGATGTCCAGGCTGCCGTCCTCGGCGAAATTATGGAACCCGCCGGCATAGAGCGCCGGATCGACGTCCGAGAAATCGAGGTTCGTGCCGGCCCACGACGACGGATCAGCCGGGACGATCCGCAACTTGGAATCATAGGCTTGGGAGGCCGGGCGGTTGCCCGCCGAGGAGAAATAGGACACGCCGGCATCGGCGACGTCGTCGACCGCTTGGGCGATGATCCCGTCCTGGAAGAAGGGTTCGGCGAGATAGACGACGTCGTCGGCGATGACGTCCGCCTTGAAGCCGGGGATGGCGCCCGGCGCGCCGGGCAGGCCGGCGAGCGCGCGGATGTTGTTGCCGAAGCCCACCTCGCCCGTGTCGGCGGTGGCGAAGCCGAGGCGGGCTTTGGGCGCGAGGTCATGGACGATCTGCAGCATGGCCCGGCCCTCGTCCGTGCCGTCGGGGAAATCCTGCAGCACGACGACCGGCTGGGTGTTGCCGAGCGGGTTGCCCGGGCCGGGCAGGTCGCCGCTCGCGATGTCATCGGCCGCCTTGATGGGCGAGTCGCTGGTATCGTAACTGTCCGAGAGCACGCCGACCGTGATGCCGGAGCCGTCCACGCCGGCGGAAAGCTTGTCGACGCGGTGCTGGACCACGCCCTGGCTTGTGGCCGCACCGACGTCGTGCACGACCGGACTGGACGGCACCACGGCGAGCACGCTGCTCATCGTGGCGATGCCGGCCAGCTGGGCGGGCGGCACCAGCGCCTCCACCACACCCGCCCGGTAATGGGCGTCGGTCGCCCGCACGTCGACGCCGGGCAGCGCGCGCAGCCGCTGGGCGACGGTGTCGACCGGCTCCTTGCCATTCAGCGTCACCAGCACGAGGACGCGCCCGGCAGCATCCTGGACCGTGACCGGCGACACCGTGCCGACCGCTCCGGTATCGCCGACCGTGGCGAGTTGGCCGGGGGCGAGCGAACGCGTTGCACTGGCGCTCGCGGCGCCGGGGGAGGTGGCGAGCCGGCCAAGGCCGCCGCCCAGATTGCGGGGCACGGGCCGGGCTGAAACGGGCGCGATCGCGGTCGCAAGCCCGGCAGCGACGAAGAACAAAACGCCAAGACGGCGGCAAACGCTCCAAACGGAGCCGATGTGTTTGTGGGTTTTCATATCGATTCCCTGATGAGGCAAACGGCGCACGGGTTGCCCGGCCCGGCACGCCGACCGGGCCCCGGTGCGGAGCGCAGCCAGACCGGCCGAAGGGCAGAACGTGCGCCTACGTTGAGTTGATTGAGGGGTATCCCGTATCCGGAAGGGGTAGGTATTGCGGACGGCGGAACGCGGAACAGGCCGCGAAACCCGGGTGCATCGCGGGAGCGGTGCCGGGGTGGTCGCGGCCGATTGAGGATGGGGATCAAACTGAGGAAAAAAAAGCGGAAGGCAAGGGCATTGACGAAATCGATGATTTTTGCGCCACCGGTGGTCATCGCCTTCGCTCAAAATGGCTCCGGAGCGAGGCGGCGAGAGGGACGAGGAGACGGGCGGCGCTCCGTCTTGCGCGCCCTCGGTGCGTCCGGTTACCTGTCGGCGGTATTTCAGTAAGGCAATTCGGGCAAGAAAATCGGCCGACAGTTTGACCCAGAGGCGCGGCCCAATACCGTACCACCGCCTTGGTCCCAATTCGGTTACCCCCTCGCCCGACCTCTGCGGTGGGTCGTCACCGCCTCCCCAATGTCCCCCAACAGCCTGCGCCGCGCGGCCGTGCCGCGCGCCGAGCGGCAGATTCGTTTCTCGATCGCAGAGTCGCGCGACCCCTGCGGCGGCGACGGTTCGGCGGCTGGGATCCGCGCGCGCGATCCGGCGAGCGTCCCGGTTTTCCTCTAGGCACACTTAACCCTCAATCGGAGATCATCATGAAACAGTCTCTTCACGGGCACAAACTGCTCGCGCTGGCGTTGGGAACGCTGGCGCTTCGCCTGGTTTCGACCGCCCTGCACGCCCAACCGAACACCTTTCAGCAGACGAATCTCGTCTCGGATATTCCGGGCCTGGCGGCTAGCACCGACCCCAACTTGGTGAACCCGTGGGGCATCTCCTTTAGCGCGACGAGTCCGTTCTGGATTTCCGACAACGGCGCCGGCCTCTCGACGCTCTACAATGGCAGCGGCACTCCGCAGGCCCTCGTGGTGACCATCCCGAAGCCCGGCGGCGGCACGTCCGCCCCAACCGGAACGGTGTTTAACGGGGGCGCGGCTTTCAACGGCGACCGATTCTTGTTTGCCAGCGAAGACGGCACCATCAGCGGCTGGCGCGGTGCGCTGGGCACCAGTGCCGAGACCCTGAAACTTGGGCTGGACGAGGTCTACAAGGGACTCGCCATCGGCAGCACGGGCGGCTTCACCTATCTCTACGCTTCGGACTTCCACGGCGGCAAAATCGATGTTCTTCCCGCCTCCGGCGCACCGGCGCTGGCCGGCAGCTTCACCGATCCCGCGCTCCCCTCGGGCTACGCGCCGTTCAATATCCAGAACATCGGCGGCCAGCTCTACGTCACCTACGCCCTGCAGGACGCCAGCGGCACGGATGACGTGGCGGGCGCGGGCCACGGCTTCGTCGATGTGTTCGATCTCAACGGCAACTTCGTGCGGCGCCTCATTTCGCAGAGCGTGCTGGATTCACCGTGGGGTCTGGCGCTGGCGCCGGCGGGCTTCGGGCCCTTTGGCGGCGATCTCTTGGTGGGCAATTTTGGGGACGGAACGATCAACGTGTTTGATCCCTCGACCGGCAACTTCATCGATTCCTTGAGGGACACCCTCAACAATCCGCTCACCATTGTGGGCTTGTGGGGTATCGCCTTTGGGAACGCGGGCAGTGGCTTCCTGGCGGATTCGTTGTATTTTACCGCCGGCATTCCCGGCGATGGGGCGATCGAGGATCACGGCCTGTTTGGATCGCTCACCGCAGTGCCGGACAACGGCATGACGTTGGTCATGCTGGCGGGCGCGCTCCTGGGTCTGCTCGGGCTGCGGCGCCGCCTCCAGAAAACCGAGGGAATCCGGGCCTGAATCGGTCGGATGGCCGCGGCGCAATGCTCGCGCCTCCTCGCTGCGGCCGTTCGTCCATCGCGAATTGATTGGAATCCGGCCGGGCGTCCCGCGCTTGGCCGGCTCGGCTGGAAGCTGCAAGCAGGACGCGGCTACGCCTCTGCCCCAATTCCGCGCTCTCGCGAGCAGCCTGCGCCGGCCACCCTCTACCGGGACGGTGCGAAAAATCCGCCTTTCCGGGGGCGTTTTTGTTGTATAATCCCGCCGGTATCGCATTCAATCGGCAAGTCGCCGGCGTACGCCGCCCGAGGAAAGATCCATGAACAACCCGCCACCCGTCCCGCCACCTGTTCCGCCGCCCGGAAACCTTACCGCCGCCGAAAGTCTGAAGCTCAAGCAGGCGCGTGAGGCCGAGCTGAAGCGCAATCGGGAAATCGGCCACATGCTGAAGAGCGGATCCTTTCACCAGCACACGGTCCGCCGGTCCATGCCTCATATCCGGGGGCGGTAGCCCGGACATTTCACACGGCCGATGGTCGTGGACACACCCCGCCCTGACGGGCACCCCTCTCCGAGAGGGGATTTAGCAGGCGTCGCTCCAAGTCCC
>Ga0335070_10010928_pt1 | contig 10616 bp, 11 predicted proteins | sample Lox_Sample_13_FD_206722 | JGI IMG/M metagenome (GOLD analysis project Ga0335070, IMG submission 206722) | Soil microbial communities from Loxahatchee National Wildlife Refuge, Florida, United States - Lox_Sample_1.3 | ecosystem: Environmental > Terrestrial > Soil > Wetlands | place: USA...
TGTAGCAATGAAGAAGGCCGGAGCAGACCGGGTCGGAATTGCCATCGATGCCGCCACGCCTCAGCTCTTTGATCAATTGAGGGGGACCGGGGTGGGAGGCCCTCACCAGTGGAATCATTATTGGCAGGTGACTCGCATGGCTGTTTCTGTCTTCGGAAGATTTTATGTTGGAATTCATCTCATTGTCGGCCTGGGGGAGAAAGAGAAGGAGATGGTGGAGACGATTCAGGAGGGGCAGAACGTAGGTGCCTATACCCATCTCTTCTCATTCTTTCCTGAGAGAGGAAGTCCGATGGAAAAGCATCCGTCTCCTTCCCTTGGCCAGTACCGGAGAATCCAGCTTGCCCGCTGGATTATCAATGAATCTCTGGGGTCAGCCAGCCAGATGAAGTTTGATGAAAGCGGAAGACTGATCGATTTCGGAATGGACGTCGAGTCCTTGATCCGTGCGGGAGAGCCCTTTATGACTTCCGGATGTCCTGGCCGGGACGGGAAAGTGGCCTGCAACCGGCCCTATGGAAATGAGAGACCATCGGGCCCGATTCGGAATTTCCCCTTTATGCCGGAAAATGAAGATATTGAAGAAATTAGGAAACAATTAGGAATTTTATAATTTAGTCTCAAGGCAATAAGGGTAACTAAAATAATAGCGCTTATAAGTCCGAAGCACGAAATCCGAAATTCGAAACAAACTCAAATGTTCAAGATTGTAAACTCCTCAGTTTGGATATTTGGTCATCCGATTTAGGATTTGTTTCGGATTTCGATATTAGGATTTCGGATTTATGACAACATTGTAAAGGATCAAATGATTCAGGAACTAATCCAGACTCCGTTGACGGTTCTGCAGGAAGAGGCTTTTCGGCTTCGAAAGGCCCATTTCGGGAATGAACTCACCTTTTCTATCCCTGGTACTGTTTCTTATCATGACAATACGTTGCCTCCACAAAAAGAGCGCTTTGCGGCAATTAGTGTGACCGGACGTCATTGTGACCTGCAATGCGCACACTGCAAAGGAAGACTTCTTGAATCGATGATCCCTGCGGCAGATCCCGAAGCTTTCCTAAAGATGACAGACCACCTCCGCCTCAACGGAGCCCATGGGATACTGGTGAGCGGGGGCGCAGACTCTAACGGTGAAGTCCCTCTTGAGAAGTTTATCTCTTCCATCAAAACGCTCAAGGAGAAAGACCCGCAATTCAGGGTGATTGTCCATACGGGCCTGATTCGAGAAGAGACTGCCAAGAAACTAAGAGAGGCGGCGGTCGATCAGATTCTGATCGACGTCATCGGCGATGAGGATACGATTCATGAAGTCTATCATCTCAACAAAAGAGTGGAAGATTACGAAGAGACGCTCCGGATGTTAAAAGAGATGGGGCATCGTCTCGCTCCCCACATCATTATCGGACATCACTTTGGAGAGATCAGGGGAGAATGGCGGGCTTTAGAGTTGGTCACTCGCGTCGGCGTTGAAACCATTGTGCTCGTCATCCTTAAGAACCTCCAGCCCGACAAAAAAAACCGTTTTAAAGTCCCCAGCCCGGAAGAAATATCAAAGATCTCAGCCGTCGCCCGCGTGCTCAACCGGGGTATTCCCATTCGCATCGGTTGTATCCGGCCGGCCCATCCCTCGAAGGCGGCGATCGAGAAAGGAGCGATCGACTCTGGAATCAACACCATCGCCTACCCCTTGCAGGGGACGATTGACTACGCGAAAGAGATCGGTCTGAGTGCGAAATTCGTCGAGATGTGCTGCAGCTTGATCTAACCAATGGTCAACCCATGAACAAGAATCGTAGCGCCCCCATTTGTTGGGGGCGAATTAAAACCAGAATTCCGTCGGCACTAAATGCCGACGCTACATCTGACATCCCCCGAAGAAGAAAAATTCAGGCAAAACTTCTCCGATGGTATAAGAAAAATCGGAGAGACCTCCCTTGGAGAAGAACCAGGGATCCCTATGCCATCTGGGTTTCGGAAATCATGCTCCAGCAGACCCAAGTATCAACGGTCATCCCCTATTACCTGAAATTTCTGAAATCTTTTCCTACCGTCCGACATCTGTCAAAAGCAAACCCTTCAAAGGTCCTGAGTGTCTGGGAAGGGCTGGGCTATTATTCAAGGGCCAGAAACCTTCACCGTGCCTCCCGGATCGTTTCGAACCATTTTAATGGGAAAATTCCGGACAACCTAACGGACCTTCGCGCCCTCCCCGGAATCGGTCGTTACACTGCAGGAGCCATCCTCTCTATCGCCTTCAATAAAGAAGCTCCCATCCTGGATGGAAATGTGAAGAGGGTGCTGTCCAGGCTCTGCGCCATCACAGGTCGCCCGGACAAGACTGAGACTCGTCTCTGGCGTCTCTCTGAATCTCTCATTCCAAAAGGCGATGCCGGTTCCTTCAATCAAGGACTGATGGATTTGGGTGCAACGATCTGCGCTCCGAAGGAACCCCAGTGTCCTAAGTGCCCTCTCTGTCGCCTTTGCGAGGGAAACGCCTCACGAAACCCAGAAAGATATCCCACGAGGACTCTCAGGAAGAAGATCCCACACATCGAAGCGATCTCCGCCGTGATTCAGCGGAATGGAAAAATTCTTCTGCGGCAAAGGCCGCCGCGCGGACTTTTGGGAGGTCTCTGGGAATTTCCAAACTGGAAAGATGAGGTGAAGAGAAGTTCGAGGTTCCGGTTAAGAAATTGCATCAAGAAAGAGATGGGAATGACCGCCGAAGTCAAAGAGTTTATCGGAACCTTCAGACAGACTTTCTCCCACTTCAAGCTCACGCTCCACGTTTTTCGCGGCCAGCATCTCAGCGGAAAAGGAATCGGAAGATGGATTCCTGTCAAAGACCTTGCTCTCTTTCCTATGTCGAGAATACATCGTCGTATCGCTCTTGGATTGCGAAATGCGGATTGAAGGAATTGCACGAATCCACCGTAAGGTGGCTGATGCAATCTCATCTAACTTAAATCCCTAATTACGTATAGCACCTACCAATGCTCTGGCCAAAGCTGTTAGAGAATTGATGATTTCCGATCGAAAGTGAGTGGGATGATGAAGGATTGATTTATCCTTAAAGATACTCGGTCAGGCAGACATTGTGAAACCAATATGTAACCCCCTGAGAACACGTTCGGTGCTGGAAAGATCCCCAATCACTCTCTGCATCGGAAGAGGAAATGTCTTTACCAGAGTTGGGATAGCGACAATCTGACCTGCTTTTGCAAGCTGGGGATTTTTAAAAATGTCGATTACGGTAATTCGGCATTTGTCGTTTAGGTGTTCCTGGCAGATCCTCGTGAGATTTGTAAAAGCCGCTATCGATTTTGCTGTCTTCCCTGCAACATAGAGTCGAAAAACGAATATCCCGGTCAGCCTTTCTGTCTTCTTTGTCTTTTTCCGTGGTGTTCTCTCCCTCACCCTCATTTGCGGTCGCCTCTAAGATTACCCCTATCTCTCCAAGGGCCATGATACCCGGATGGTGGTTCCTGATCCACCAATAGATTCTATGGCAAACGACCCTCCGAGAAGTTCGGCTCGTTCCCTCATGCTGGTGAGTCCTAACCCTCGCTTGCGATTCTCGGGAGATAGCTTTTCCTCAACATTGAACCCCTGGCCATCATCCTTAATAATCAATTCAATCTGACCGGTTTTCCTCAGGGAGAGAGTTGCAACCTTGGCTTTGCTGTGCTTGGCAATATTATTAAAGGCCTCCTGACAGATTCTGTAGATGACTGTTTTCAGAATATCAGGAACATCTTTTTCCTCTATGCTAATCTGGGTTTTGATATGAATGCTGGAATAGGTCTTTTGAAACTCCCGGAAGAACCAGCTAAGGGTGGCTAGGATGCCCAGATCGTCGAGGCTGGACGGTCGCAAAGCCATCTGGATTCTTCGGGATTCTTCCATGGCTTTTTGAATCATAGGGATGATGTTCTCCGGATCACCGATGGCACCCTTCTGAAAAACTTGTTCCATCCTAAATTTGATAGCCCCTAAGGATGACCCAAGGCTATCATGAATTTCGCTGGCAATCAGTTTTCTCTCTTTCTCTTGTGTTATGAGGAGCTGGGCGGATAGATACCTCAATCGCTCTTCTGACTCCCTCAACTGCTGCTCTGCTCTCTTGTGCTCGGTTAAATCCATTACCACCATACAGACGCATGGCACATGATTGCTCTCCAGCGGACAAAGGGAAAGAAGAACTGGAATAAGCTGCCCGTCTCCTCCTTTGAGGAGAATTTCGACTTTGCTGCTTCCTTTTCTACCACTTTGGAACGCAGATTCAAAGCTGACCGTGTCTGTCGGTGCAATGAATCGGACTATCTCGGAGCCTACCATCCTTTCAATGGGTTCTTTGAGTAATTCTCCGAAGCGGTTATTGCAATAAAGGATGGTTCCGTCCGGGCCCAGTGTCACGGCCCCCTCATTCATGGTTTCGACATAAACGCGGTAGGGTTGTTCCGCACCCTTCAAGGTAAAGACCTGGTCTCCTTGAGGGCCTGAGACCACCAGGGCGTCAACCTCGCCTTCACGAATAGCACGAAGTGTCTCCTCGGCTTCTTCGAGGTGCATCCGCAAATCCGCGATTTCAACTAAATGCTTATCTTTTGTATTCGCGCCCTTTTTCATAACATCCCATCCATTCTATTTTTTTGCTCTCAAATCCAGTCCCAGAAGAATTTGTTCGGTATTCGACAGATCGCCGATAAATTTGCGTACCGGAAGAGGAAGTTTCTTGATGAGGGTAGGAACAGCAATGATCTGCTCTCCCTCGGCAAGCAAAGGCCTCTGGTAGATATCGATGACTTCGAGGTCACATCGGCCTTGGAGGTCCCCATCGCAGATCTTTTTTAGGTTCTCAACAGCGCGGGTGGATTTGGGTGTCATCCCAGTCACGTATAAGCGCAAGACATACTTTTCTTTCAATGACTTTTTAAGCCCTCTTTCAAACAATTTAGTGGAATCTTTGACTTTTTTTGGTTTCATCATTTATCTCCTAAAATGGCCTCGTTTTTTCTACATTTTTGGGCGAACGTCAAGTCCGACCAGAACACGCAGGGTGTTTGAGAGATCACCGATAATTTTTTTTATCGGTGGAGGAAGCTTCCTAACCAATGTCGGAATGGCCAGGATTTGATCTCCACCGGCAAGCTGCGGGTTTTTTAGAAGATCAACCACCTCAATATGATATTTGCCCTCGAGATGCTCCTCGCAGATCTTCTTGAGATTGGCAAAGGCTGCTAACGATTTCGGCGTCTGCCCCGCCACATAAAGTCTTAATTCCCAAGTGTCTCTCTTCGGTTTCGCACCCTTCCCCGGTCCGCCTCCCGCTTTTGTTTTCATCTCGTTCTCCTCCCAGAGTTCGCATCTTCCTTGCGCAAGCGGGCCATCTTTTCCCGTAGTTGCGAAGTGCTTCTTTGCCGCATTTTTTCCTCCTCGGTCAGTTTCTTCAACTCCTGCTCTTCCGCCTGAAACTGGGCTCGCAATGAAGCAATCTGGGCCTCCAATGCCTTGCGCTTGGTCTCCACATTCTCCTTTCTCCGCTCAATCTCCTGCTGATGTGCCAATTCAATACCCCTCTCCTGGGTTTCTTGAGACATTCGCGCTGAGCCTGTCAACACGCCTGAGGGGCCGACATAGACATCGATCAGATCGACTCCCTTATCGGTCAATAAGAACTCCCGGATCTGGTTGGAGTGCGCCATCCCGCGAGACTTGAGAATGTAGAGACCGCGATTGCGCTCGCCTCCAATTTCAATGTCGCGAAGCAGGAGCCAGGTATCGGCTAAAGAAGACATACCCACTTCCGTCTGCTCAAGAGTGTTGCCCGGGGCGGTCAGGGTGGTAAAGAGTGTCGTGATGTGATTGAATTTCATCTCGTCCAATAAACGGACGAGCATGGCCTTGACATCAGTTTCACTGGCAACGCTGCTGAGATTGGTCACCGGGTCTACAATAACAACTTTTGGTTTGAACAGATCAATAAGCTTATGCATCGATGCCAGATGGGCTTCCAACCCATAGACAGTCGGCCGCTCTGCATGAAATTTTAGAAGTCCCTTTTTCACCCATTGTCCAAGGTCGATGCCAATCGAGCGCATATTGCGGATGATCTGAGAGGGGGACTCTTCAAAGGCAAAAAAGATGCACCGCTCCCCGCGGCGGCATGCTGCATCGACAAAGTGCGCTGCGATGCTGGTCTTGCCTGTCCCGGCGGTGCCGGAGACAAGAATACTGCTACCGCGGAAATATCCCTTTCCCCCGAGCATGGTATCCAGGCGAGGGATGCCTGTCGAAATTCGCTGGCTGGTGACGATATGCTGCAATCCGAGGGATGTAATGGGCATGACGGCGATGCCCCGTTCGTCAATCAAGAATGGAAATTCATTCGTGCCGTGTGTCGAGCCCCGGTACTTGACGACGCGCAGACGGCGGGTGGAGATCTGATTCGATACTCTGTGGTCAAGGAGGATCACGCAGTCAGAAACATATTCTTCAAGACCATGGCGGGTCAGGGCATTGTCCCCTCGCTCGCCTGTGATGATGGCGGTCATGCCTTTCTTTTTCAGCCAACGGAAGAGGCGGCGAAGCTCTGCCCGCAGGATGGAAGGATTGGGCAATCCCGCGAAGAGCGATTCAATCGTGTCGAGGACAACTCTTTTCGCACCGATCGAATCAATCGCGTTGCCAAGGCGAATGAAGAGACCTTCAAGGTCGTATTCGCCGGTTTCCTCGATCTCGCTCCGCTCAATATGAACATAATCGATGAAAAGTCGTTTGGAGGCGGTCAGGCGATTCAGGTTAAAGCCCAGGGAAGCCACATTCTTTGTCAATTCCTCAGCCGATTCCTCAAACGACATGAAGACCCCGGGCTCATTAAATTGCATCGCCCCCCGTACAAGAAACTCCAAGCCGACAAGGGTCTTCCCGGACCCGGCGCCGCCGCATACCAAGGTGGGACGCCCCTTGGGCAATCCTCCACCGGTAATCTCGTCAAGGCCGGCTATTCCCGTAGGAACTTTCTCCAAACCACCCCTGAGCAATCTTGCCTTTTCTTTGGCCATGGTTATCTCCCTTTTGTCCAAAAAATCTAAAGAAATTTTAAATTAAGGAGGAATCCTCCCTCAACTAAAATCTAAAGATTTGGAAACTGAGAATTATCTATACGGTTGAGAGGACAATATTCCAAACAGTTCAAAAAGTCAATTCCCTTTTATGTATTCTTTCGCGATTGGTCGGTCCCTCCGTGGATCCAACAATTTTATTGATTTCCAGTCGAAATGTTGCATAGAAGGGTAAAAATGTAAAAACAACATTACAGAGGAAGAAAGCAATAACATCTTGGAGGTTAACTGCCAGGCGAGAAGCAAGAATTGAACCGGCAAAGAAGAAATAGTCAAGAAATGAGCGGGCCTGTGTGCCTTTATTCCAGTTCCTAGCCCTGTCCTAATGTCCTTCTGTCCGTGGCACCAGCTCTCGGATGGGTAATTTGATCCAGGGGATTGAGGGAGACCTCATGAAGTTATCCTCGTGACCCATGACCGTCCTTCGTTTTGCCCGCCCACGGGGAATCATTACAATTCAACTCTTTCTTCATCCAGGTCGACTATTGAAGAAATGATCTCGAAATCACTGTCGGCATGTAAGAGGCGGGCTTTCTCGTAGGTCGCGGCGGCGATGAGCAAATCGGTAGTCGAAACGGACTTCCCTTTTCGATCCAATAGAAATCCCCATTTTGAAGCTCTTTCGATCACTCCGTCATCTATAGGGATTTGAGGAAGAGATATGAGAGAATCATGCAACGCTTGAAAGTCTTTCTCATTTTTGGCGCCCCTCAATATCTCCACAACAACCACCCCACAGGAAAGCGCTTCCTCTTTCTGGAGGATTTCTCTGAGCCTATCTTTAACCTTCATGGACCCTTTTGGACGAAGGTATTCAACCCAGACGGAGCTATCGATAAGGAACATCCTTTCTCCTTCTTTCGATCAAGCGGCTCAGGGTGTAGGACAGTTCCATTTTCCCTTCGTAATCAAGCAACTTCTTTGCTTTTCTTCTTCGAATGAATTCCTCAAGAGCTTTCTCCACGGCTTCCCTCTTTGTTTTTACGCCTGACAAGGCCTTGACCTCCTCAAGTAAATCTTCTTTTATTGCCAGGGTTGTTCTCATGATATGCCTCCAGAAACATCTTTCAATAGCATATTAGAATATGCCTTCGGAAATGTCAAGTTTAAGCACATTTAGGATGTCGAAGAGCTGCGAAGGCGTTCAAGAGAGAGGCAAGGAAATTTGGTTCCGATAAAGAACCTTTTCTTTTTTTCCTAGGGTAAGAATATCTCGAAGGATCGGAAACGATGCATGGGGAGACAGGGGCTCACTCGATTCGTTTGCATTTCATCATAAGCATAATCGACCTCTTCTCCTCACCCTTGAAATTGGGATGCCTCTCCATCAGTTCTTTAGGAGGCAAGGGTTCGCGAAGATCCTCAACCACAAATCCACCTTTTCGCAGCGCACGAAAATAATCCTCCAGGGTCCGGCAAAAGTAATAAGTTTCTTTCTTATCACATACCGTCATGACCCCATGATAAACAAGCCCGAGATGATAATTGTCAGTCTTCCACCCAATTCGCTTTCCCTTCTTCCCCTCAGGCGATTCTTCTAAAATCCATCCCGAACCCGGGGTTAGAAAACAAGGGTGGAGAATCGATAAAACGAAGATGCCCTGTGGTTTTAAGACACGGCCGACCTCTTGGATCGTCTCCTCGTATCGCTTGATAAACATGAGGGCCATATTACAGACAACGATGTCAAAGGAATTCGACGATAACTGGTCCAGGCGGCTCGCATCGCCAACCAGAAACCTGATACAATGTGAAAAGGATTCATTTTTCTTTTGAGCAATGTCAATCAGCTTTTTTGAGGCATCAATCCCGGTGATTTGAACGTCGCCCTTGGCTTGTTCAGCCAACTTCCGAGAAAAGTGCCCTTCCCCGCATGCGACATCGAGGACGGCCTTGCCTTTAACATCGCCAAGGAGATTGAGGAGGGTAGGATTAATGACATGCTTATGGAAAAATTCCTCATTCCTCTTGAAACGCCCGGCGAATTCCTCAGCGCCGTCATCCCAGCACTGCATGGCCTCTTCCTGACTGACGGCATCCGCCGCCAATACTGTATCCATCGGTATCATTGTGTCTTGCCCAGCCACAGTCCTTTTCATCCTCCTGGGTTAATTCTCGTAGTACACCTTTGTCGTATCAATCTTCTTCTTGTAAGCCCCTTCTTTGTAAAGAAGATCGAAATATTGTTGTGTGGCCTCCTTGTCAAGTGTCTCAGTCTTCATCCAGCTTTGGAGGGGTATCTTCATAGCAATCGTTTCAGAAAGACCTGTATACTTCGACAAGAGAGGTCGGACGGCATTCCTGTCTTTATCCGTAAGGTCGACGGCGTTGTAGTAAACCGCTTTAACTTTCTTGGTGAGCATGGGGTTCTGTTTTATAAATTGAGCCGAAAAGCCAAAAGCCGCCCCGGCAAATCCTCTCTCCAGCCCAAGCAGACCCAAAGGTTCCTCCACCAAGTGCCTTCCCACCCCCTGAGAGATGGCGATCATCCCCATGGGTTCGGGCGCAAAGAAGGCATCAATCTGTCCGGCGGCTAAGGCGGAAATGAGAATGGTAGGGGGCACCTCTTGGAAGATAACATCCTCCGGGTCCATCTGTGTCCGGATGATTGCCTTTCCCAATTCTATAGAAGAGGCACCGGGGTATGTCCCCACGCGTTTCCCTTTGAGATCCTTTAAATCCTTGAGGGGGGAGTCCTGCTTGACGATTGCCACAAAAGTCGGGTTCTTCCGAGATGGGGTCCCATACGCCAAAAAGATTTTGAACTGATCCGGTGTGCTCTGTTCGGCGAACCAGAACCCTGTAGTCGCACTACTGCAGTCGGCATCGATCCTGCCCGCGATAAGGGCGCTGATGATTAATGTGCCTGACTCAAAGGGAGTCAGCTCCACCTTCAGGCCAGCCTGTTCGAAGAGACCCTTCTCCTCCGCCACAAAGGTGGGCAAGCTAATCGTTAAAGGAAGATAACCAATCTTCACCTTCTCCTCACTGTAAGCAGCACCCGCTATCATCATAAGTGAAATGATCACGATTAACCCCGCGATTCTCTTCATCCAAACTCCTTTCACTCGTAGGTTCTAATTCAAGTATTTGATTTTAATCGACTAACCTATTTATCCTGAGTTGTCAACGGCAGAATAAGGCGAGAGTCGATCTCGCCCACCCCCAGTTTTTCTTAAATGTACACAATAGCTATTGGCACAGAGAGGCGGGTTTCCGAACCTTTAGGACGCGGCTATGATTGGAGGTTGGATGAGACGGCCTCGGTGTCAAGAAACAGAACTGGATAAGGGTCAGGGACTTTTTCCCGAGATCGCTTAAAAGGTAGCCGCCCTAAAGCTTCTCCAACCCGCCCCTCTGTGTCCTGATCGATGCGAGAGTCTTTGTTCCGGAGATTGGTCCATTTTTCGCCCGCGATCAGGGTAGGTCCCCGGAGAGGCTTCATCGGCCCAACCGCTTCAGCGTGTGGCTGCCTGAGTTTGAAGG
>Ga0335070_10010930_pt1 | contig 10616 bp, 7 predicted proteins | sample Lox_Sample_13_FD_206722 | JGI IMG/M metagenome (GOLD analysis project Ga0335070, IMG submission 206722) | Soil microbial communities from Loxahatchee National Wildlife Refuge, Florida, United States - Lox_Sample_1.3 | ecosystem: Environmental > Terrestrial > Soil > Wetlands | place: USA: Florida...
AATGTCCGTGAAGGCCAGATCGACAAAGCCTTTCACGTCCGTGTCGTACGCCGCGCTGTCGCCGGTGGCCGCCGCCGCGCGCGCGCCGTCGATGAGCTTGTCCATCTCCGGCGACTTGTAGCTCATCGTGTTGAAGATCGAATTGTTGCCGTGATAGCACCAGTAGAAGAAGTATTCCGGGTAATCGAGCCAGCCCGAGAACACGTTGGTGTAGAGTGGCAGCTCCTTCTTGGTGAGCTCCGTGCGCCAGTTGGCGCCGGGAATCTTGTTGATCGTGCACTTGATGCCGATCTGGGCCAGGCTCTCCTGCACCAGCACGCAAAGCGGCTCGTTGACCTGCGCGAAGTTGAGATCGAATGACAGCGTGGTCTCGAGGCCGGCTGCGAAACCAGCCTCCGCCATCAGCGCCTTGGCCTTCTCGATGTCGGTGAAATATTTGTGCGGCTGCGGCCAGGCAACTTCGGTCGGCTTGTCGGCGGGCGCGCCGAACATCGGGTTGGCGAGACCGAACAGCACCGCATCCATGATCTTCTGGTAGGGCAGCGCGTAGGCGACCGCCTGCCGCACCTTCACATTGTCGAACGGCGGCTTGGTGACATTCATGCCGATATACTGGATGCCGTTGGAGAACGGCAGCGAGATGACGTTGAGCTTGCTCTCCGCCTTCATCTCCTGGAAATCCTTGTTCGGCAGCTCATAGGAGATGTCGGCATCACCACGCTCGAGCAGGGCGCGCCGATTGCCGGCCTGTGGCACCATGCGCCAGATCACGCGCTTAATCTTCGGCAGGGGGCCCCCGACCCAGGCGTCATTGCGCTCCATCACCACTTCGGTGCCGGCGGTCCATTTGGTCACCTTGTAGGCGCCGGAGCCCGCCGTCTGCTGCTTGGTGAATTCGAGACCCCAGGGGTCCTTCTCGGAGGCGTTCTTCTTCACGAGCTCGGAATTGACCACGCAGGGCACTATCACCGCAAGGTCGGGAATGGTGAGCCGATCTTTCTTCAGAAAATCCACACGCACGGTGGCGTCATCGACAACGACAAACTGCTCGGGCTTGGTGAGCGAGCCCGCGCTCATCTGGAAGGTTGGGAAACCGCCGACGCTGACGGCGCGGTCGAGCGACCATTTCACGTCCTTGGCCGTGACCGGCGTGCCGTCGTGAAATTTGGCATTCTTCTTCAGTTTGAAGGTGACGGACATGTCGCCAATGTTCATGTCCTCGGCGAGCTCGCCCTTGAACTTGTCGCGGTCGTAATAGGGCACGCCGCCCGGGCCGCTCTTCATCTCGTGGCTGATCAGCCGGTCGTAGCAATTCCACGACACTTCGTAGCCGGGCACGTTGGTGCCGACGCCATGGATGTCCAGATTGTTGGGACCGCCTTCCGAGACGATCAGAAGCGTCTCGGAGCGCGCATCGGCTTTTGCAGCAGAGAAGATCGCCGGCGCCGACACCATGGTGCCCGCGGCCAACCCGGACACGGATTTGAGGAAGTCGCGGCGTTTCATGGGTGATGCTCCAAACGCTGGCGGAAACCCGGTTGGAGCCGGATTCGCAAGGTTCGTGCCAAGCCCGGGAATCGCCTAGGCGCCCCCTAAACCTCTGATTTCGTGCAGAGATCGCGCGCGGCCAGGTTCTGGCGGCGAAATATGTTGCATACAAAGACGGGCGATTGCTCAAGAAGGGAGCAGCCGATGATGGCCGCTTCTTTTGTCGGCGACAGCGTTTGTCACCGATCCGGGCTTGCGCGCTCGAACTGCCGCAGCATGCGATTGCCCCGCTCGACCGCGGAATCGAGCGCGGCCCGGGCCGATTTCTTGCCCGCAAAGGCCTGCTCCAGCTCGTCCTCGATGGCCTCGCGGATCAGCACGAACGAACCCAGCCGCAGACCTCGCGAATACTCCGTCGGCGGCTTCAGCGTAATCTGCTCGATCGAGATCGCCGCACCCGGCGTGCGGTCGTAGAAGCCCTGGCTGCGCGTCAGCTCGAAGGCCGCGCGGGTGATCGGCAGATAGCCGGTGCTCTGGTGCCAGGCCGCCTGCACCTCGGGCTGCGAGAGATAGGCAAAGAATTTGGCGACGCCCTTGTATTCCTCGCGCGGGCGGTCGCGCAGCACCCATAGCGTCGCGCCGCCGATGATGGAGTTTTGCGGCGCGCCCTCGACGTCGGGCCAATAGGGCAGCATGCCGTAGCCGACCTCGAATTTCGAATTGGCGACAATGTCGGCGCGCGTCGCCGAAGACCCCAGGAAGATGCCGCATTCGCCGTTCTGGAAGCGCGGCTCCGCCGATTGGGCGCGCCCCGAATAGTCGAACACCTTCGTCTTCTGCCATTCCGCAAGCTGGGCGATATGGCGCACCAGGAGCGGATTGTTGAAGGTCAGCACCGCATCGAGCCCGCCAAAGCCGTTGGCGCGGGTAGCAAGCGGCAGATTATGGAAAGCCAGGAAGTTTTCGACATTGATCCAAGACGGCCAGGAGGTGGTGAAGCCGCAAACGGCGCCCTGGTCGCGTAGCCGCTTGGCATCCTGCCCGACCTCCGGCCAGGTTTTCGGCGGCAGGTTCGGATCGAGCCCCGCATCGCGGAACATGCTCTTGTTATAATAGAGGATCGGGGTCGAGACATTGAACGGAAACGACAGCATGTTGCCATTGGCGTCGGCGTAATAGCCGGTGACCGCAGGCAGATAGGCCGACGGCGAGAACGTCTCGTGCTGCTCGCGCATCAAGTCGTAGACCGGATAGATCGCACCCCGCGCCGCAGTCATGGTTGCGGTGGCGATCTCATTGACCTGAACGATGGCGGGCTGGCTCTTGGAGCGGAACGCGAACACGGCCGCGGTGACCGTCTCGGTGTAGTTACCCTTGTAGCTTGGGACAATCCGGTAGTCGGATTGCGAGGCGTTGAAGTCGGCGACGAGCTTCTCGAGCTGCCGGCCGAGTTCGCCGGACATCGCGTGCCACCACTGGATCTCGGTTACGGCAAAGGCCGGCGACGAAAGCCCCCCTGCGGCAAGAGCCATTGCGATGGTCAATGATCTGAGGGTCCGCCCCACGGAAACCTCCCAATCCGCCTGTCCAAAAACGTGTTCCGGTATACAAACTCGCGCTTCGGTATATTACGGCGCTTCACGGGGGCAATCGCAAAAAACATCGATCCGTCAGGCCATTGACGGCCCGGAAGCAGTCGGCAGAATAGCCCGATCCCGGCGCCAGATGCAAAGCGCTTTGAACCTTTTCCGACCTGCATCGACATCAACACGAGGGGATGGAAGTTGGCTGAGTACGGCGCCGATATGTGGCGGGCTTGTGTACTCGTTGTGGCGCTGTTGATGACGGCCGCCCCCGCGAATGCTAGCGCATGCCAATTTCGTGCTGCCGATACCCAGAACGAGGACTATGCTACCGTCCAGGCCCTGAAGTACTCGGGCGGCCTGGTCGACCAGTGCAGCGGCGGCCGGCTCAAGATCCCGGTATTCCATTCCCGTCAGCTGCGCCAGGAGGAGACCATCGAGCATACGCGCGGCGGCGTGATCGATATCAATCGGTGCTCCTTCATGACCAGCGGCCACAACAAACGTGCAGGCTTCTACACCCTCGCGGAGCAGCCCGTAGGTCGCGAGGTGCCGCTGATATCGATGGAGGCGCGGAACGGCCTGTCGGACGGGGAGCAGATAATTTTCCGCGAAGCTGCCGCAGCATCGAGCCGATTCATGCGCCAAAAATGGCGCGATCTGGCGCAACGCTCGCGCGGGCAGGCGGAAGATGCGGGCATCACGGTGATCAAGGATTTCGAGCGCAAGCCGTTCGAGGCGGCGATGGCCTCGATCCATGAAGCGGCATGGTCCGATCCGGCGGCCGCCGCGCTGATCGATTGCATCCGGAACACGGAGTGGACGGCGTGACGGCGCCCGACCACGCCGACGCGGGAGGCGAGCCGGCACTTGAGCCGACACGTGGCAAGGTTCAGGCTGCGCCGATCCGCGCGCGCGTCGTCGCGCTCGTCCGTGCGGTGCCGATCCGCTGGCGCATCCTGTCGATAGCCGCCCTCAATTCGGCGGTCGTGCTGGTGCTGGCGGTGATGATCTGGAACGGGGCCAAGGTGCTGGGCTCGGCCTGGAACGACGTCCGGCAGGCGCGCGAATCCGAGAAGATCCTGGCCCGCCTGGAGAGCGAGACCGGGAGGCTGCAGAACCTGATCCACCGCTACATCAACCAGCCGAGCCCCGAGCTGTTTGCGGAAATCCTCCTGGTGCGCGAGGCCGTGCTCGGCACGCTGACCACGCGCGCCTCCACCGACCCGATGCTGTCGGGCTCGGTCGAGGAGCTCGAGCGCGTCACCGAGCGCTTCCTCGACGGGTTCGGCCAGCTGCGCACGGTCCAGACCAGGATCTCCAAGACTTACGAGGATCAGGTGCTCGCCCCGGCCCGCGACATGGCGGGGCTCTATTCCATCATCGAAGGCGCCACCGGCCATCGCGACGCGCTGATCTGGCCTTCGCTCGGCAAGTCGCGCGAGGCCTTCACCGGCATGCTGGTCGCCGCCAATTCCTATTATCTGTCGCTCGCCACGGCTTCCGCCGAAGAGGCCCGCCGCAACACCGATACGATCGAGAAGACCATTCCGGTGATGAGCGACCTCGCCGACAACGACCTGCAGCGGATGGCGCTGCAGCGGCTGAAGACCCGCACGGCGGCGCTGCGCGACGGCTTCTCCAAATTATCCAACGAGCTCGCCCATCGCACCGAATTGCTGCGCAACACCATCGATGCGACCCAGGCCGAGGCGACCGGCGCAGTCGACGGATTGTCCGCGAAGCTCCGCGAGCGCGAGCAGGTGGCGCAGGCCACCTTCGACCAGGCACTCTCCGACATCTCGCGGCGCGTGCTGACCATCGCGGTGATGTTCCTCGGCGTGATCCTGAGCGCCGGCGTCCTGATCGCGCTGTCGATCCGACTGCCGCTGCAGCAGATCATGACCGCGATGGGCGCCATCACCATGGGGGATTTCGAGCGCGAGGTGGCCGGCATCAACGCCAGGGACGAGGTCGGCGCCATGGCACGCGCGGTGGAAGTGTTCCGCGAGAACGCGATTGCCAAGCGCAAGGCCGAGGACGAACTCCGAGCCTCGAAAGAAAAAGCCGAGAGCGCGCTCCTCGAGCTCAACACCGCCCAGCAGAACCTGATCGACGCCGAGCGGCTGGCCGCGCTCGGTGGGCTCGTGGCCGGCGTGGCGCATGAGGTGAACAACCCGATCGGCATCAGCCTCACGGTCGCGTCAAGCTTCGCGCGGCGCACCGAGATGTTCGAGGCCGAGCTGAAATCCGACGGCGGCCTGCGCCGCTCGCAGCTTGAGGAGTTCGTGCGCTCCTCGCGCGACGCCTCCCAGCAGCTGGTCGCCAACCTGCACCGCGCGGGTGAGCTGATTTCCTCGTTCAAGCAGGTCGCGGTGGACCGCTCCCATGCGGAGCGGCGGCAATTCATGCTGGGAGAAGCGACCGACCAGATCATCACAAGCCTGAAGCCGGTCCTGAAACGGGCGCCGATCGCGCTCGATGTCGATGTGCCGGAAGGGCTCGTGGTCGACGGCTATCCCGGCTTCTACGGCCAGATCCTGACCAATCTCTTCCTCAATGCCGTCAATCACGCCTTTGCCGATGGCCGGGCCGGCACCATCACAATCTCCGCCCGGTCGCGCGGACCTGACGACATCGAGATCATTTTCGCCGATAACGGGGCCGGAATGACCCCCGACGTGCAGCGCCAGGCCTTCGACCCCTTCTTCACCACCCGCCGCAACGAGGGCGGGACCGGGCTCGGGCTGCATATCGTCTACAATCTCGTCACCCAGCAGCTCGGTGGGCGGATGATGCTGGAGTCAAGGGAGGGACAAGGAACCACTTTTCGCATTATCATGCCCCGCGTCGCCAAGGGGAGCGCCAGTGGCGACGACGCAGCTGAAGAGAACGACGGAACGTCGCAATGGCAGAACAGGACGATGTCCTCCACCTGATTGACGATGCCGGGCCCCCCCCGGAGGATACGTCCGCACGCAAATGGAAGATCGCCGTCATCGACGACGACCACGCGGTGCACGAGGGCACCCGGTTTGCGCTGTCCGACTACTCGCTGAACGGACAGGGGCTGGAGATCCTGTCGGCCTACTCTGCGGCCGAAGGCCGCACCCTGATGCGGGCCAACCCCGATATCGCGGCCGTCCTGCTCGACGTCATCATGGAGACGGATATCGCCGGCCTCGATCTCGTCGAATACATCCGCAACGAGATCAAGAACGAGACGGTGCGGATCATCCTGCGCACGGGCCAGCCCGGGCAGGCGCCGGAGCGGCGCGTCATCGTCCAGTACGACATCAACGACTACAAGGCCAAGACCGAGCTCACCGCCGACAAGCTGTTCACCTCGCTCACCGCCGCGCTGCGCAGCTATCAGCAGCTCGAGCGCATGGTGCAGACCAGGCGCGGGCTTGAGATCATCATCGACGCCGCCTCGACCCTTTACGACTTCAAGTCGATGCAGCGGCTCGCCGAGGGCGTCCTGACCCAGCTTGCCTCGCTGCTCAATGTCGATTGCGCGGGGATCCTGGTGCTGCGCGACGACGGCACCAAGAGCAGCGACGATTTTTCGGTGCTGGCCGGCTCCGGCTGCTACAGCCGTTTCATCGGCTCGGCCGGGTCGAGGTCGCTCGATCCCGATCTGCGCTCCATGGTGGAGGCCGCGTTCCGCCGCCGCAAGCATGAATTCGCCGACCAGCGCACCGTGCTCTACGTGCGCACCGGCAGCGGCCGCGAGGTGGTGGTGCTGCTGCAGGCCGAGCGTCCGCTCTCGGAGACCGACCGCTCCCTGGTCGAGATCTTCGGCAGCCGGCTCTCGATCGCCTTCGATAACGTGATCCTGTATCAGCAGCTGCACCAGGCCAACACCCAGCTCGAGGACCGCGTCGCCCAGCGCACCCGCGCGCTGATGCAGGCCAACCGAAGGCTCTCGGCGCAATGGCTGCGGCTGCAGCGCGCCAACGGCTTCAAGAACGAGATCCTGGGCACGGTCGCGCATGACCTGAAGAACCCGCTCGGGGTCATTCTCGGCCGCACCGAGATGCTGACCGAGCTGATCTCGACCTCCGCCTCCCGCGAGAGCATCACCGCCCAGATCGAGCATATCCGCGACGCCACCCGCCGCCTGACCACGATGGTCGATCATCTGATCTCGGATGCGATGGCGGACGCCTTCGACATCACCATTCGGCGCGAGCCGGTCGACATCGCAGCCCTGGTCAGCGAGGTGGCGGAGGCCAACCAGCCCTCCGCGCTCAACAAGCAGCAGACCATCACGGTCTCGGCGCCGCCCAATCTCCTCACCATGTGCGACACCGACCGCATCCGCGAGGCGATCGACAACCTGGTCTCCAACGCCATCAAATATAGCCCGATCGGCGGCAAGATCTCGATTGTCGTGACCCGTGAGGACGAGCACACCGTGATCCGCGTCACCGACGAGGGCGCCGGGTTGTCGCCGGAGGACCTGGGGCGGCTGTTCGGGCGGTTCCAGCGGCTCTCCGCCAAGCCCACCGCCGGCGAGAGCTCGACCGGCCTCGGCCTGTCAATTGTGAAGCGGATCATTGACATGCACGGCGGAGAGGTGAAAGCCAATAGCGACGGACCCGGCAAAGGATCGACTTTCACCATCACCCTACCCGCGACCGAGATGTCATGAGCCAGAGCCAACACATCATCATTGTCGATGACGAGGCGCCGGCGCGCGAGATGGTCGGCGACTATCTCAAGATGCACGGCTTTTCCGTAACCTTGTGCGATGGGGGAAAAAGCCTGCGCAGCGCCATCGAGGCCGGCGTGCCCGATCTCGTGGTGCTCGACCTCAACATGCCCGAGGAAGACGGGCTGTCCATCATCCGCGACCTCAAGAGCCGCGGCAACGTGCCGGTCATCATGCTGACGGCGACCGCGAGCCCGATCGACCGGGTGGTCGGGCTCGAACTCGGCGCGGACGACTATGTGGCCAAACCCTGCGAGCTCAGGGAATTGATGGCGCGCATCCGCTCGGTGCTGCGACGGAGCGCCCCCGCCCGGCCGGTCGAAGCGGCGGCAAAGAACGCCAAGGAGCAATTGGTCCGGTTCGGCACCAAATGGCTGGACCTGGAAGCGCAGGCGCTCCGCGACGACGAAGGCAACGAGCATCCGCTCACGGCCTCGGAATTCGGCCTCCTGAAGGTGTTCGCCGCCAACCCGAAGCGGGTGCTGTCGCGCGAGCGGCTGCTCGAACTCGCGAATGCGCGCGACAGCGAGGCCTTCGACCGCGCCGTCGACCTGCGCATCATGCGCATTCGCCGCAAGATCGAGCCGGACCCGGCCAAGCCCGCCGTGATCCGAACCATCCGCGGCGGCGGCTATCTGTTCTCGCCGGCCGAGAAGGCGTAGGGCCTCAGCGGAGTGCCGGGCGAAGGCAAGCTTTCGCCGCCTCGAGATGTGAAGCTTTCAGTTTGATTCTCAGGCCGCCGCTCACCCCGTTGTCATCGTCCGGCTTGACCGGAAGATCCACTATTCCAGAGGCCGCGGAATTTCTGCCCGAGGAGCCTCTGGAATACTGGATGCCCCGCCTTCGCGGGACAGGACACCCAGGGAACATGCAACCGCATTTCCTACGGCGCAATTCGCTTGTGCCTGATGCATTTTGCGGTTGTCGAGGCTAGCATGCAGCCGATGAGCGACGAGAAGCTGAAACGCCGGCTGACCACCGTGCTGTGCGCCGATGTGCACGGCTATTCCCGCCTCATGGGCGCAGACGAAGCGGCAACGCTGGCGACGCTGCGTCGCTGCCGCACCGCCATTGCAGGCTTGGTGGAGCGCCATGACGGGCGGATCGTCAACACCTGGGGCGATGCCGTGATCGCCGAGTTCGCCAGCGTGGTCGAGGCCGTGCAGTGTGCGGTGGAGATTCAGCAGGAAATTTCCAGCCAGAATTCGGCCCCGGCTGATGCGCCCCAGATGCGGTTTCGCATCGGCATCAATCTCGGCGACGTGATGGTGGACGGTTCCGACATTTTCGGGGACGGCGTCAACATCGCGGCCCGGCTGCAAGAGCTCGCCGAGCCGGGCGGCGTCGTGATCTCCGCCTCCGTCTACGATCAGGTGCACAACAAGCTATCGCTGGGCTTCGACTGTCTCGGTCTGCAAGAGATGAAGAACGTCGCGCCCGTCACCAGCTATCGCGTCACCATGGCTGGCCGAGAGGCGGGGCGACGCAGCTTCCCCGTCGGCCAGAGCCCTGCTGAAGGAGGAGCTTTTGCGACCCCGCAAGCTGGCGCTCAACCGCTTCGCGGCGGATCCGAGCCATCCCCGTGGATGAGCCCCGTCTCGGATCTGCTGGCAGGGCTGCCTCGCTCCTTTGCAGTCGTGCTTACAGTTTCGGGCTTTCTGATTCTGATCAATGTTTTCACCGGTCTGCACAGGATCTGGTTTCATTGGCCCGTCGCCGCCCTGCTCTTCGTTGCCATTCTGCGGACGCTTCGCCACGAACCTCCTTCCGACAGAGATGAGCGAAGACGAAGGCCACGGGATTGAGCCGATTGCCGTTTGCAAAGGATGTGGTGCCGAGCACGTTCTCGCGCAAACAGCGCCTGCTTACCAAGCGCGGACATGTGGGCCGCCGCTCGTCGCCGAGGATAATCATGGCAGCGCTGACATTCGGTTGTGTCTCCAATTCAGACACGCAAACGTTGATTTCTGGCCACTCCTACCCACAGCAAATGACGGTATTTCATCCCCTCTCCCCGGGAGCGCCCCAATTTTCTACGTATTGAAAACATTTACATTTTTGTCCTGAATGTTTCATCGCAGCGCTTTCGACGAAACAATTCTCCGCCTCACGAAACCATTTTGGGTTTCTGGTGCAGACGTCCCGAAACCTGGGCTCATTAACACTTTTCCCCAAGGAAGCGCCGCGGAACGCGGCACATGGGGAGAGTGTCATGCAGAACGTCGTCGCCATCAACGCCGCAGCGCGCCAGAGCATCATGTCTGCTCAGGCCGTCTCGGACGAGATGCTGCTCGAGAGCATCGCCGACGGCAACCGCACCGCGATGCATATCCTTTACGCGCGGCATAATGTGCGGGTCTACCGTTTCATCCTGCGCATCGTGCGCGACGCCACCATGGCGGAAGACCTGGTGAGCCAGGTGTTCCTCGACGTGTGGCGCACCGCGACCCAGTTCGAGGGCCGCTCGCAGGTCTCGACCTGGCTGTTGTCGATCGCGCGCTTCAAGGCGCTGACCTCGCTGCGCCAGCGCCGCTTCGAGGACCTCGACCAGGAGGACGTGCGGGAGATTCCCGACGACGCCGACACGCCCGAGGCTTCGCTCGACCGCGCCACGACCAGCGAAATCCTGCGCGCCTGCGTCGCAAAATTGTCGCCGGCGCACCGAGAAATCATCAACCTCGTCTACTACCATGAGAAGTCGGTCGAGGAAGTCGGCGAGATCATCGGCATCCCGCAGAGCACCGTGAAGACGCGGATGTTCTATGCCCGCAAGCAGCTCGCCGAACTGCTGAAAGGCGCCGGCGTCGACAGCCTCGCTGCTTAACGAA
>Ga0335070_10010933_pt1 | contig 10615 bp, 10 predicted proteins | sample Lox_Sample_13_FD_206722 | JGI IMG/M metagenome (GOLD analysis project Ga0335070, IMG submission 206722) | Soil microbial communities from Loxahatchee National Wildlife Refuge, Florida, United States - Lox_Sample_1.3 | ecosystem: Environmental > Terrestrial > Soil > Wetlands | place: USA...
CGGATCCTCCCCTCCGGCGTGACGTCGGCCACTCCGTAGCCTTCGACGTCGCTGACTGGGGTGAGCACCACCGTCATTGCCGCCTTCTTGCTCGCGTGGAAGGCCAGCAGGTCCTTGAGGTCGAGGTGGAACAGGTTGTCACCCTGAACCACGATGACCGGACCGTCGACGTCAAAGTAGTCCATGTTTATGCGGACCGAGTCGGCGCTTCCGACGTCCTCCACGTTGGGCTGGTACTTGATGTGGACCCTGGGGCTGATGCCGTAGTCGGCTGAGAACCCCACGCCGTCCTTGAAGTAGTCCATGAGGGAGACGTAGTTGACGTAGCCCTTGACCCCCATGATGTAGTTCCTGACCCCCTGCCTGGCAAGCTCCGCCACCGCGAACTCGACCATGGGCTTGCAGAGTAGGCGGACGACGGCTTTGGAGACCTCCGCGGTCAGGGGCTTGAGCCTCTTGGCCTCGCCACCCACCGGGATGACGGCGCGAAGCTCGGACGGCTCCATGGGGGCGACCATCGCCCGTGTAGACGACAAGGTTGGGTTTATCCTTGTCGTAACGAAAGGGACGGATGCCTGTCCAGGGCTCAGGAGCTAGATTGAAAAGCGCCCCTCCGGACCTCCATGGGCGGAAGGTGGAGAGGACGGACCCCGGTTCCTGGCGCAAGCTGGCGTACGTGATCTCCGTCCCTGGACTGGCGTCGTCGGCGTATCTGGCGTACCACGCGGCAGTGTCCGGCTCCGAGCTGTACTGCCCGACGTGGGGCTTGCTCGACTGCGGCGCGGTCACTTCGGGCCCATACTCGATGCTGTTCGGCGTGAACGTGGCCTACCTTGGCCTTGCCTGGTTCGTGGCGTTCGTCGCCCTGCTGGCGCTGAAGAAGGATGGGCTGCTCCTGCCCCTCTGGGGGCTGGGGATAGGCTTCGTCGCCTACCTCGTCGCGGCCGAGGTCCTCCTGATCCATTCGGTCTGCGTGTACTGCACCGTGGCCCACGCCTCGGCGGCTATCCTGGGGCTTCCCGCGTTCAGGCTGTCCAGGGCAGACACGTGAACCAGCCCGCAGACCGAAGCCGGCGCTCCCTTCGTAAGGTTGCAGATGACCGACGTTATGCCGTCGGCCACAGCCATTATGGTGTTGCCGACGCTGCCGTTGTCGAGTATCGACTGGACCACCTCCTCCTGGGTCATCCCTCCCAGGATGGAGGGGGAGAACTGGGAGCCGGGCATCACGTACGAGTTCCCAACGTCGAGGAAGGGGACTGTTCCGTTCGAGGGGAGGCCCTTCCAGATGGCAGTGTAGTTGGCGGGCACCGAATCAAGGGGCTTGCCGTTCCGGTCCTCGAACTCGTAGGCCTGGAGGGAGACGTACTGGCTGCTGTAGGAATAGTTGGCGAAGGAGAAGGAGGGGGTGTTGGGGAATTCGATGCTGGAGCCCGAGTAGGTGTAGTCGAGGGAGCTGAAGGTGCCGAACCGCATCAGCGCCAGGACGAGGGGCCATCTCTCCGCCGCGCAGTAGGGGCAGAAGTCGCCGCTGACGAACAGGACCACGAATCGGTTCCCATCAACGAGAGGGGACCCGGAGTAGGACCTCCAACCGCCGATGTGGGGAGTTCCGTATCTGGAGTTGGCGACCTGGCTCAGCTGAGAAAGCGTAGCGGAGGAGACGGGGGTCGTCTCAGAATTGGTCACCCCTCCCCCGAGGGAGAGGAAGTACACGCCGACCACCATCACGACGACGACGATGGCGACGACCGTGTACAGCGCCGTCCTGTTGCTCTTCTTCCGCTTCATCGATGGCTTGGGCATGGGGCCCTTCGACGAGGGTTGGAAGCGCTCGGGGGCGTTATTAGGGTTGCCTCCTCGCCAAACGCTTCGAAGTCGAACCGTTCCCGGACCTAAACGCCTTTATCGTGGTGGCTGCCCAATGTCAGCGAGAGTCCAGCCATATGATCTATTGCGGCAAGTGCGGCGCGCAGAACCCCGACGACGCCAGGTTCTGTGCGAAGTGCGGCAGCCCCATCGCACCTTCCGGCTTTTCCTCTGAGGAGTTCGGCCAGAGGGTCTCCCGGGACGCGCAGGATTTCGCCAAGAAGATGCAGGAAGGGGCGGACCGGGTCTCCAGGGAATTCGAGTACAGGCATGGAAGGGTGCCGGACGAGGTCCTCCGCAACGAGCCCGTTCTCGCTACCCTGTCTCTCGGGGCCGTGCTCATCATAGTTGCGATCTCGTTTCTGAGGTATCCTGGAAGCGTCGCACTCCTGAGCGACTACTTCCAGGGGGTCGCCAATGCGGGCGCCTGGACGCGGCCTCCCACGGATCTGCTTCGTGCTGCCGCGTTCTTCTTCGCGGCGGTGGGCCTCTGGTCATTCGTGATGGCCGTCCTGCGCCTGTTGGTGCAGGGGAGCGCCCGGAAGGCCCTGAACGACGTCATCGGTGGGCTCTTCTCGCTCTTCGTCGCCTACCTCCTCTCCGCCTACGCGGCGTTCCGCCTGGGGGGCCTGGGGGTCATAGCCTTCGCCGTGGTCGGCATAGGCCTCGCCGTCATAGCCCGGGGGCTGGTAAGGGAAGCCCTGCCCTGGCCGAAGCCGACCGCCTAGCGGTCAGAGGCTCTTCCGGCTGAGGAAGAGCAGCACGCCGCAGGCCACGAAGAGGACCCAGGACGGGCTTGTGAGCCAATTGAGGCTGATGCTGAGAAAGAACAGAAGCAGGGTGCCAGCGAGGCCGATCGCGATCGTGATGGCCGACGCCACCTTCAGCCACAGGCCGCCGAGGCCCCGGTGGAACTGCAAGCCTATGTACAGCCCGGCGATCCCTGCCAGGGCGTACAGCGACAGCAGGAGGGGTATGGACGAGAAGGCGCGGTAGTTGAAAGCCAGGGTCAAAAGGACGTAGACCGAGGCCGTGAGATGGCTGGCGGCCAGGGCCTCCACGTAGTTCGTCCTAAGTGAGACCTTGAGATCGGCCCCGCAGTTGCCGCAGAACTTGATGCCTGGGCCGTTCATGAAGCCACACTTGGGGCAACGGATCGGCCCAGCCTTCCCGGCTTCGTCCTGGGACATTGCCGTGTCTCTCGGCTCCACGCCATAATAAATCTGGCGCCCGCGGTCGGGGGCTCAATCCCGGGCTTCCGCCTCCAGAGCGTCCACGTCAACCCAGCTGGCGTCGGTCTTGACGTCGACGGGCTTGCCTCGCCTGAAGAGCCCTCTGAGGGAGGAGAACGCCACCACAGGCAGGACGACGATGGAGCCGAGGAGAGCCATGGCGACGGAGTTCAGGCTCCGCCGCGTCTTGGAAGCATGGGCGGCCACCAGGAGCGAGATGGGGGGAGCCGGAAGGACGAACAGGGCTGATATGACGCTGAAGGTGAGGACCGGCGTGGACGCTCGGCCGACGAAGGGAGACGGGACCAGGATGGCCCCGACGACCGCCAGGATCACGAAGACGGACATCAAGTACGAGAGGCCGGAGAGGAAGAAATCGAGCTTGACCCTCCTTCTGAGGTTTCTGCTCCTGAGGATGGCGCCGCCGAGGCTGACGGTATCCGCGGTGGTGGACCCGGCCCAGAGGGAGTACCTGTGCAGGAGCCCCCGCACCCTATCGGTGGTCCGGCCGCTGACCGCGATGTCGGGAGCGTAGACCACCTTCCAGCCCTTGGACCAGAGCTGCGCCGTAAGCTCCCAGTCCTCCGTAGCGTCCTCGCGGAAGGTGTTTGCCCTTATGAGCCCCGTCCTCATCATGAAGTTGCTCCCCGTGAGGGGGATGAGTAGCCCAAGCTCCTTCCTGGCCTGGAGGTCCACCAGGTTGTAGCCGTCCAGGACGAGGGAGAGCCCCCTCGAAACCCAGCTGTCGGAGGCGTTGGCGTCGGGTCTCTGGGCGCCCTGCACGACATCGGCTCCCGTCTCCTCCATGCGGCTCACCATCCTTCCGATGAGGTCGGGCTCGGGCAGCGAGTCCGCGTCGAGGAAAAGGCAGAAGTCGGAGCGCGGGCTGACGGACCTGAGGGCATCGTTGAGAGCGCCTGCCTTCCAACCGCGCCTAGTGGGCCTGTACACTACGGTGACCCTGGGATCCTCCCGCCACTTTTCGAGACGCTCGGGGGATGAGTCGTGCGAATCGTCGGCCACTATGACCTCGTAGTCCGGCCATGAGAAGGAGGTCAGCCTGGCCATGAGCTCGTCCACCAGGGCCGCCCTGTTGAAGAGGGGCACGATGACCGAGACCATCCGTTCGGCGCCGTCAGGGGCCGCCTTCTCAACCGTCGCCCGCTTCCTCAGAGACACGAGGGAGAAGAGGTAGAGCCTCGCAGCGTAGACCAGGAGAGGCGGCACCGAAACCGCCAGTAGGACCTGGCCCAGGAGCGATGACACGCCGTAGGGCAGGAGCTGCACCGATGCATGAGATTCCCCCCTCTATTTCTGCGGTTCTGACTTTCCCTCGGGGGCCCGTCGGATTGCGTACAGGAGCGTGAAAGAGAGGAGGAAGAAGAGGCCGAAGATCAGGGCGACCCCTCCCACCACCAGAAGGGGGATGTTCAGCCTGGACCCTGAGTTGTAGGATATCAGGCCCAACACCACCAGGGCCAGCCCCGCGACCATGAGCTCGATCCCCGGGGCGCCGACGAAGAAGAATGGCCTCTCGACTATCACGCGATGAAGGAACCTGTCCCACCTGTCCTGAACTGAGGCCTTGGGCGCGGCGCGCTGCACTGCGGGCGGCGCCAGGGCGGCCGACTTGAAGGTCACGAGCTTCACCCGGAGCCCCGATGCGATGGCCACCGCCACCTGGTCGCCGCCGCCAAGGGACGTGAAGAAGTCGTCCTTGGATCTAGCCGCCATGGCTTTCGAATTAAGAGCGAGGAGCTCCGCGCCCGTGACGGGGACCCCTCCCTCTTCGTGAATCCCGATGCAGATGTCCGCCTCTTCCTTCTTGATCGGGTCGATGAGCTCGAGGATCTGGTCAGGGTCGTTGTGCTTGTCCACCTCCATGGTTACCACGATCTGCGGATTGGACTTCGACGCCTCCTCCATGAGGTCGGCCATGGTCCTGCCCTTGCCGAGGCCCTCCTTGTGACGGATGACGAAGGCGCCCGCTTCCCTGGCCGCGGACTCTGTATCGTCTATGGAGGCGTCGTCGCAGACCACGACCTTGTTGACGATCTTGAGCGCCTTTGAGACGAGCCTGCCGATCTGTTTCTCCGAGTTGACGGCCGGTATGCACAGGACCACGACCCTGGAGGTAGGTGTGGTCGGCTCTTCGCCGACCGGCTCGGAGATCTGCTTCTCGAGCTGCTGCAAGCCCTCGGGGGTAGAGGCGGGGCCGGAGGAAGCGAGCTTCTGCTCGGGTGCTGGGTCGCTCAACTGACGCGCTGCATGTGATTCCCCGAGGGACAGTATTATACCTTAGCCCGGCTGCGAGACGGAGCCCGTGGAATGTGCGCCCTCTTGCCCCGCGTCGGCGCGAGGGGGATGCTGACGGTGAAGGTAGAGCCACGCCCGAGCCTGCTGGCGGCCGAGATGTGGCCGCCGTGGGCCTCGACTAGCCTCTTGCAGATGGGGAGCCCCATGCCCAGTCCCCGAGCCTTGGTAGTGTAGAGGGGAAGGAAGATCCTCCGCATCTGCGCTGGGCTCATGCCCACCCCCGTGTCGGAGACGCTGACGCTGGCCCAGCCCCTGGAGGCGGAGCTGGCGATCCTCAGCTTCCCTCCGGAGGGCATCGCATCCACGGCGTTGGTGATGAGGTTCTGAAAGACCCGCACCAATCGGGATCTGTCGCCTGCCACCTTGGCGGCCTTGCAGAGCTCCGTCGACACCTTGACGGAGGACGGGATGGCCACGGTTTCGACCGCGGCCCTGACAGGCTCGTTCAGATCCAGCCTGATCTTCTTGATGGAGGACTGCCTGGAGTACATCAGGAGGTCCTCGATTATCTTGTTGGCGTGCCTGACGGCGTTGTCCATCTGGAGAAGGGTCGCCCCGACCCTCCTGTCCTTGTCCTCCTGGAGCACGTTGAACAGAAAGTACAGGCCGGTGTTGACGGTGGTGAGAGGGTTCCTGAGGTCGTGGCCCACCTGGGCCGCCAGGGAGCCGATGGTGGCCATCCTCTCCGCCTGGAGGAGCTTGGTCTGGGACTCGGCCAGCTGGCGGGTCCTGCGCTTGACCATCTTCTCAAGGCCGGCGCTGTACTGCATGATCTGGGCCTCCAGCCTCTTGCGTTCGGAGATGTCCTGGACGACGGAAAGGTCGAAGGCCCTGCGACCCGCCGCGTCGTGAAGGGCGGAGACGTTCAGCTGGGTCCAGACGATGTGCCCGTCCTTGTGGATGTATCTCTTCTCCATGCTGAAGGTCTCCTCCTTTCCCTCGGCCAGCCTGGACCTGAGCTCCAGGTTGCGGGGGAGGTCTTCCGGATGCGTTATGGACTCGAAGCCCATGGACTGGAGCTCTTCGACCGAGTATCCCACCATCTCGCTCAGCGCCCTGTTGACGCGGAAGTACGTCCCGTCCTTTCGCGTTATGGTCATCCCCATGGGCGCGTCGTCGAAGGCGTGCCTGAACCTCTCCTCGCTCGCCCTCAGGACCTCTTCGAGTAGCTTCCTCTCGGTTATGTCCGTGAGGAGGAGGACCGCGCCGGATACCACTCCGGCGGGGTCGAGCATCGGGGCGGCGTCGAGGCTGGCTTGGATGATGCTCCCGTCCTTCTTCATGCAGGTCACCTCCCTGACGGGAGCCATGCCGGTCGCGAGGAGGGAACTGAACATCTCCCGGAAGCCGTCGACACGGTCGGGGAGCACAAGAGGGTTGAAGTGGCCGATGACCTCCTCCCTGGTCCAGCCGAAGAGCTTCTCCGCGGCGGGGTTCCACAGGCGTACGGCCGCGGCGTTGTCGAGGATGACCACGGCCAGAGGGGTGGCGTCCACGAGGGCACCGAGGGTCTTGTTAACGTCCGCGAGCTCGAGCTCCTGCGCCTTTCGCTCGGTGACGTCCTCCTGGATTGCGACCATATGGGTGATGGCCCCGTGGGGGTCCTTCACGGGCGAGATCGTGGCCCAGGCCCAATAATAGCCTCCCGCCTTCGTCCTGTTGTGGAACTCCCCCCTCCAGTCGTTCCCGGCCTTGAGGGTGCTCCACATTCTCTGGTAGAAGGAGTCCGGGAGCTCGCCCGACTTCAGGATCCTGGGGGTCTTCCCCACCACCTCGGAGCTCGCGTATCCTGTGACCTCCCTGAACTTCGAATTGACGTACTCTATCTTGCCGTCCGGGTCGGTGACGATGACTATGACGGGGCTCTGGTCCACGGCCTTCCCCAAGATGCGAAGCGTGGATTCGAGCTCCTGGCCGCCCGTGATGTCCTTCACCCAAGCGAGCACGCGGGTTTCGCTGCCTACGTTCCAAAGGGAGAGGCTCGCTTCGATCGGGAATTCGCTGCCGTCCTTCCTGCGGCCGACGTCCCAGGCCGACCTCAGGATCTTCCCCCCCACCTCCGAAGCCCTCAGCTTGTGAAGGTTCGACAGGATGAGATCCCTGGAGCGCGCGGGGGCGAGGTCCGTGAGCGAGAGGGAAATGAGTTCGTTCTCGGAGTAGCCGAACTTCTTCAGGGCGGGCGTGTTCGCGTAGTCCACCCTGTCCTCCGAGTTCACGGACAGGATCATGTCCGAGGAAGACTCGGATAGCGAGCGAAGGAACTCCGCTGTCCACGGGTCCACCCGTGGGTCATGGTACTCCTTCGGACCCGTCTTCCCCGACTCGTTCAACAGCGAAGACTATTTGCCCGCCGGCTGGCCCTCGGCCTTCTTCGCCTCCGCCTGGAGCTCCTTCTCGATCTCCTCTATGGGCTGAGGTGGCGGCGTGGTGGCAAGGGTGTAACCTATCCATGCGAGGATGGCGAGCACGCCTGCCACCGCTAGAAAGGCGGTGACCTTGACTACTATGTCCCCGAAGAACCAAATAAGATACCCGTAGAGTACTATCCCCAGAAGGCTCAGTATCAGGATGACGGCCCCGAGGGTCTGATCTTTGCTCACGAACCTACACTCCGTTTTGTCATAAGGCGCTACACCTTTCAGTTATTTAAGCGCTTACGTCGCCGGCTCCGTGGCGTTGTCGGTTGATGGGTGACCGTGGTGCTTGTGTCCCATTTGCGGATGAAACGTGATTGCGAGCCGCGTCGCCCGTCAAAGCCTGCGCTGCCCCGGCGGCCCGTAGTCGACGAAGACCAGCTGGAACCCTTCGGGGAGGATGACCAGCCCGTGCGAATCGATGAGCATCTGCCTGAGCTTCTCCTTGGAGCCGAAGTGGCGCTTGTCATAGGTGCACATGACGTGGGCCGAGAAGGGCAGCTTCGCCCCCAGGGCCCTTTCGAGCTGGGCCACCCCCACTTCCTCCCCATAGCGGAGCAGCCCGCCGTTGTCGATCACGACCCTGACCCCCTTGTACCCTCTTTCCTTGGCGTCTCTGACCAGCTGCCTTAGCTTGTCGACGGCCTTCTGCGGGCTGAAGACGTAGTTGTCGAAGAACGACTCCCGGACGCTCAGCAGGGACGTTCGCTTGGAGTCCACGTTCACCGGGAGCCCCCTGCTGGAAAGGTCCCCGGTTATGTTGGACCTGTCGGGGGACCCGGCTATCAGTGAAAACATGAAGTCCTTCTCTACGGCGCCCTTGTAGAACCACTGGATGACCTGCTCCTTCATCTCCAGGTTGTCGTAGAGGACCATAACATGCTCCCCCAGCTTCATCTTCTCCATGACGACCATCTGCACCTTGAGGGAGCCGTCGATCTCCTCCAGCTTTCCGGGTGCCTCGTCGAGGGATTCGACGCTGCTCAGGGCCTGGGGGAACGTCACCTTGAGGTGGGCGAGGACCAAGGGGTAGAGTATCACGGCGGCGTTCACTCCGAGAAGGTGTCCGACCGATTCCACGAAGCGGTCGTGGTTGTACACCAAGTCCTCGGGGGAGAGGCCGTAGAGGGAGGCCAGCTGCTTCCTCAGGGCCGGCCAGGCGAGCTCTCCCATGGCCTCGGCAAGAGAGGCGTCAACGCTGGCGGCCACCTGTTCGCGTATGTTCTCTGACTTGGGGAAGAACAGCACCTTATTGGACATCGATCGTGGCGAATCATTCGCCGTCAGAGGATATATATGTTAGCCTAGCCCCTGAACGTTTTGGTCAAGGGCGACCCCCGCCTTTGAACGGTACGCCCACATCGTCATCGGGAGCCCAGTGGTTTCCGCAACCAAGGGCGGGTTCGTTCACCGAACGCCCAATCCTGCGTTCTACTGGAGACGAGGGAGCTCCCGGAGCCCCGAATAGTACTTCACTATCGCGTCCAGCCCGTCGCTCAGCTTGACCTTGGCTTCGAAGCCGAGCTCCTCCTTGGCCTTCCTCGTGTCGGCCCTGGTTCTCATCACGTAGTTGCTCATGTCCGCCTTGACGTACTTCGGCTTCACCTTGGCGCCCAGCCGGCGGCCGACCAGCTCCACCATGGCGTTGAAGCTCGTCTCCGTGCCGGTGCCAAGGTTGAAGACCCCGAATCCTTCCCTGCGCTTTGAGGCGAGCATCATCCCTTCGACGATGTCCTTAACGTAGGTGAGGTCGCGCGACTGTTCGCCAGACCCGTAGAGGAGGGGTTCCTGGCCCAGCATGGAGCTCCAGAGGAACTGCGTCAGAGTGTTGGCAAACTTCCCCTTGCCTTCCTCCCTCTCTCCGTAGACGCTGAAGAACCTGAGCGCGGTGCTCCCCACCTTGTGCAGGTTCCAGTAGAGCTCTCCGAGCCTCTCGACGGCATAGCGGGCCTCCGTGTAGTAGTCCGTCACGCGAGGGGCTATGTCTTCGGTCCAGGGGAAGGGCGTCCAATTGTAAATCGAAGAGGTGGAGGCGACGACGAGCCTGCATCCGGTCCTCCTCGCGAATTCGTAGACGGAAACGGCGTCATCCACGACCTCCGAGACCAGGTGTGGGTTCTCCTTGTACATTGGGGAGCTGCTGTACATGCCGAGGTGGAATACGACGTCAGGGTCCTTCGCGACTCTCCCGATCACCCCGGAACGGCCCCTGTGAAACGTGACGTTCCCTTTGGGGATGTTGCCCGCCTGCCCGGTGTGGAGGTTGTCTATCACCAGCACCTCCGCGTCTTCCGCCACAAGCCTCTCGACGAGGTGGCTGCCGATGAAGCCCGCCCCTCCGGTCACGACTGCCTTCATCACAGGGCACCTCCAACGGCCGTCGAGAGGCAACTCGGGAACGGGCGGCTACCAAGAAAGGAGTCCGGCAAGGGGTTCATTCGATTTCATGAAGGCGCTGAAGGCGACGGTATTAATCCTTTCGTATCAAGAGCCGTCGGGGTCGGTGGCTGCGTCCGCGTCCCCGCCTTCCGGCGCCAGGGGCAGGGTCACGCTGATGGTGGTGCCCTCGCCCAGCTTGCTCTTCACGTCGATCCTGCCGCCGTGGGCTTCCACGAGGCGCTTGCAGATGGCCAAGCCCAGACCCAGCCCCTTGGACTTCGTGGTGAAGAAGGGCGTGAAGAGGAGGGCAAGGTTCTCCTCCCTGATACCGGCCCCGGTGTCGGATATGCTTACGACGACCTCGTCGGGTCCCCTCTCCGAAATGACCTTCAGCGAGCCCCCGTC
>Ga0335070_10010935_pt1 | contig 10615 bp, 9 predicted proteins | sample Lox_Sample_13_FD_206722 | JGI IMG/M metagenome (GOLD analysis project Ga0335070, IMG submission 206722) | Soil microbial communities from Loxahatchee National Wildlife Refuge, Florida, United States - Lox_Sample_1.3 | ecosystem: Environmental > Terrestrial > Soil > Wetlands | place: USA: Florida...
GGGCCGGTCACCTGCCGCGTGCCGGGCCTTCCCGAGCTGGACGGGGCCGCGAACCTGGCCGCCCGTGCAGCCGAGGCCTTCCGGGCCCGCTTCGGCGTCCGGCGCGGCCTCTTCATCCGGATCGAGAAGCGCACCCCCGTGGTCGCCGGCCTGGGCGGCGGCTCCTCCGACGCCGCCGCGGTCCTGCGCTGCCTGGCCCACGCCTTTCCGACCCCCGACCGGCGGGCCCTCCTCGAGATCGCCCTCTCCGTCGGATCCGACGTGCCCTTCTTCCTCGGGCCCGGGCCGGCCTGGGTGGCCGGCCGGGGCGAGCGGCTCCGGCCCGCCGACGTCCCTTCCCTCTCCCTCGTCCTCCTCTTCCCGCGCCGGAGGTCGCTCTCCATCCGCGCCGGCGAGGCCTACCGCTGGCTCGACGAGGCGCGGGGCCACGCCGCCACGCCGCCGCTCGGGCGGCCGGCCCCATTCAGGCTGTCCCGGATGGGGAATGACCTCCAGGCGCCATGCCTGGCGAGGCGGCAGGCGATCGGCGGGCTCCTCGACCTCCTCGGCGGGGCGGGGGCGGAGCGGGCCCTGATGTCCGGCAGCGGTCCGACCGTTTTCGGAGTCTTTTCGGGCCCGAGCGCGGCGAGACGGGCGGCGTTAACGATAGGCAAGGAGGCCAGGCGCCTAAAGCTCAGCATGTTCGTCGTGCGGACCGTGCGACGCCAACCGAGGGTTACGCCATGGAGATCACCGAGGTCCGCGTCTTCCCGGTCAACGAGGAGAAGCTGAAGGCCTACGTCACCATCACCTTCGACCATTGCTTCGTCGTCCGCGACCTCAAGGTGATCCACGGCAACTCGGGCCTGTTCGTGGCCATGCCCGCCAAGCGCCGCAAGGACGGAACGTTCAAGGACATCGCCCACCCGCTCAACACCGAGACGCGGGAGCGGATGGAGAAGGCCATCCTGGCCGAGTACGACCGCGAGGTGGGCAAGAGCACCGCCCCTCGCCCCACCGGGACCGATCCGCACGAGGAGTGAGCGGGGAGCGGCGCCCCGCCACGCCATCCCCCCGGTCGGCAGTGCCTCTTGAGGACGCGGTCGACGGAAGTCGGAGGGTTCCGGTATAAGGAGCGCCCTCCGCGAGCGGAGGGCCGGCCCGCCCTTTGGCCGCGCCGACCACCAGCGGGAGCGCGCCATGGCAGCCAACGGCACCCGGCCGGACATCAAGATCTTCTCCGGGAACTCCAACCGGAAGCTGTCGGAGGCCATCTGCCTTGAGCTCGGCCTGCCCCTGGCGAAGGCGGTGGTGGGGCGCTTCTCGGACGGCGAGATCCAGGTGGAGATCGGCGAGAACGTCCGGGGCATGGACACCTACGTGGTCCAGTCCACCTCGCCCGACGCCAACACCAACCTGATGGAGCTGCTCATCATGTGCGACGCGCTGAAGCGCGCGTCGGCCGGCTCCATCAACGCGGTCCTTCCCTACTACGGCTATGCCCGCCAGGACCGGAAGAGCCAGTCGCGCGTGCCCATCACCGCCAGGCTGGTCGCCGACCTCATCGAGGCCGCCGGCGCCACCCGCGTCATCTCCATGGAGATGCACGCCGGGCAGATCCAGGGGTTCTTCAACGTCCCCTTCGACCACCTCTACGCCGCACCGGTCCTGATCGAGCACCTCCGCCGCCGCTTCGACGGCGACGGACAGAACCTGGTCCTCGTCTCCCCCGACGCAGGTGGCGCGGAGCGGGCCCGCGCCTACTCCAAGAGGCTCGGCGCAGGCCTGGGCATCGTCGACAAGCGGCGGCTCAAGCCCAACGTGGCCGAGATCATGAACGTCATCGGCGAGGTGCAGGGCAAGGCCGCGGTGCTGGTCGACGACATGATCGACACCGCCGGCACCCTCACCGCCGCCGCCAACGCCCTCATGGACAAGGGGGCCGTCCGCGTCCTCGCCTACGCCACCCACGGGGTGTTCTCCGGGCCGGCGGTGGACCGGATCTCCCGGAGCCCGCTCGAGGAGGTGGTGATCACCGACTCGATCGCACTCTCCCCCGCGGCCGCCGCCTGCTCCAAGATCAAGGTGCTCTCCATCGCCGGCCTGTTGGCCGAGGCGGTCCGCCGGATCCACTCGGCCGACTCGCTGTCCTCGCTCTTCGTCTGACCCTCCGGTGGTATCCTCCCGGGAGAGGCGACCATGGCCGGTCGTGGGAAGCCCCCGAGCGCTGCGGGCGGCGAGGGCCCGGGGCCCTTGAGCCGGCTCGACGCCTTCATCGAGGCCGCGCCCTTCGGCATGCACCTCTACCGGCTCGAGCCGGACGGGCGCCTGGTCTTCGCCGGCGCCAACCCCGCCGCCGACCGGATCCTGCGGGTCCGGAACTCCACCTACCTGGGCAAGACCATCGAGGAGGCCTTCCCGGCGCTCCGGGACACGGAGGTCCCGCGGCGCTACCGGCAGGTGGCGCGCGAGGGGACGCCCTGGCACGCCGAGCAGATCCGTTACGACCACGATCAGATCGCCGGCGCCTTCGAGGTGCACGCCTTCCAGACCGCGCCGGGCGAGATGGCAGCCGCCTTCCAGGACATCACCGATCGCAAACGGGCCGAGCGCGCCCTGGCCCGGGAGAAGGACCGCCTGGCGGTGACCCTGCGCTCCATCGGCGACGGCGTCATCGTCACCGACGCCGGTGGGCGCGTCACCCTCATGAACACCGTGGCCGAGCAGCTCACCGGCTGGTCGGCGACCGAGGGGATCGGGAGCCCGCTCGAGCGCATCTTCCGCATCCTCTCCGAGGAGTCCGGGGCGGCCCAGGAGAGCCCGGTCCAGCGAGCCCTGCAGGCGGGGCGGGCCGTCGGCCTCCAGGGCCGGGCCCAGCTCGTGGCGCGCGACGGCACCCGCCGGCCCATCTCCGACAGCTGCGCGCCCATCGACGACGCGGAGGGCGCGCCGGACGGGGCGGTGCTGGTGTTCCGCGACCAGACCGCGGAGCGCGCGCAGGAGCGGCAGCTGCAGGAGAGCGAGGCCCGGTACCGCTCGGTGGTGCGGAGCGTACCCGTGGTGCAGTGGACCACCGACCGGGACGGACGGTTCACCCTCTCCGAGGGGCTGGGGCTGGAGACCTTGGGGCTGATGTCCGGGGAGGTGATCGGACGGACCGTGGAGGAGGTGTACCGCGACAACCCGCGGATCCTGGCCGACTTCCGCAGGGCCCTCGGCGGCGAGACCTTCGTGTCCGAGAACCGGATCGGGCCGGTCATCTTCGAGAGCCGATGGGGGCCCATCCGCGACGAGGCCGGGCAGGTGGTGGGCGTGGCCGGGATCGCCCAGGACGTCACCCTCCAGCGCCAGCTGCAGGAGCAGGTCTACCGTGCCCAGAAGCTGGAGAGCGTGGGACGCCTCGCCGGCGGCGTGGCCCACGACTTCAACAACCTCCTCACCGTCATCCTCTCCTGCGCCGAGACCCTCGCCGAGGAGGTGGGCGCGGCGAGCCCCGCCGCCCGAGACGACGTCGAGCAGATCCGGCTCGCCAGCCAGCGGGCGCGGGACCTGACCCGGCAGCTCCTGGCCTTCGCCCGCCGGGACTTCATCGCCCCCGAGCCCCTCGACCTCAACGAGGTGCTGAAGAGGAGCGAGAAGCTGCTCCGGCGCCTTCTGGCCGAGGACGTGGAGCTGCGGGTGAGCCCGGGCGAGGCGCTCTGGCCCGTCCTGTGCGATCCGGTCCAGATCGAGCAGGTGCTTCTCAACCTGGCCGTGAACGCCAGCGACGCCATGCCCGGCGGGGGAACCTTGACCCTCGCAACCGGGAACGTCCGGGCGGCCTCTGGCGGTCCGGCCCCCGGGCCCGGTCGCGCGGCGGGTGAGTGGGTGCGCCTCACCGTCCGAGACCAGGGCGTGGGCATGTCGCCCGAGGTGAGGAAGCACCTGTTCGAGCCCTTCTTCACCACCAAGCAGGCGGGCACGGGCCTCGGGCTCGCCACCGTCTACGGCATCGTCACCCGGAACGGCGGCCACATCCGCGTCGATAGCGAGCCGGGGCGCGGGACCACCTTCGAGATCGACCTCCCCCGCACCGACCGGCCCGCGGCCGTGCAGCCCGCCCCGCCTCCCTCGTCCCCCGCCAGGGGGACCGAGAGCGTGCTGGTCATCGAGGGCGATGCCCTGGTCGGGGCGGTCACCGCCCGCGCCCTGGAGGGCGCGGGCTACCAGGTGAGGGTGGCCCGCGACGGTCCCGAGGCCCTCCGGCTCTCGGACGAGCGGCCGGACCGCATCGACCTGGTGGTCGCCGACCTGGGCCTGCCCGGCCTCGGCGTGCGAGCCCTGGTCGACCGGCTGGCCGAGCGTTTCCCCGGGCTGCGTGCGCTCTATGTCACCGGGCAGTCGAAGGACCACGCCGCCGGGCGCGGCATGCCCGAGCCCGATCTCCACCTCCTGGAGAAGCCCTTCACCGCCTCGGCGCTCCTCGAGCGCGTTCGGAGGGTGCTGGACGCCGATGGCTGAATTCCGTGCCCGTCGCTTCAGCCTTGACGTCACGCGGCTTTTCGGCTAAAGACGCCCTCTTTCACGGTCCGGCAGCGATGGCCGGCCCCCCTGACCACCCAGGGCCCGAGCACCAGCGAAGGCCCCTCGCCGAGCTCCCCGCGTGGAGCGGCGAGTCCATTGGGAGGAAGCGATGTCCCAGAACGTCCTCAATGCGGAGAAGCGCGACTCGCGGGGCAAGGGTCCGGCCCGCCGGTTGCGCGAGAAGGGCCTCATCCCGGCGGTGGTGTACGGCGGCGGGGCGAGCCCCGCCCACGTGGCCGTCGACCCCGCCCTGCTGCTCGAGGCCATCGACACCCCGCACAAGTTCAACACCATCCTGGTCCTGAAGCTCGACGGCGTGGACAAGCACGTCCTCTTCAAGGACTACGAGGTGGACCCGGTCAGCCGCCGGCTGCTCCACGCCGACTTCCTGGAAGTCCGGATGGACAAGCCGGTTCGGGTGCACGTCCCGGTCGAGACCGTGGGCCGCGCCGTGGGCCAGGTCGACGGCGGCATCCTCTCCCTGGCCACGCACGACATCCTGGTGGAGGCCCTGCCCGACCGGATCCCGGTGAAGATCGAGGTCGACGTCACCGAGATCAAGATCGGCCACTCGCTCCACATCTCGGAGATCAAGGCGCCCGAGGGCTGCAAGTTCCGCTACACCACCGACTACGTGGTGGTGTTCGTGGCCGTGCCCGAGAAGGAGGAGGTCGTCGCCCCGGTGGCGGCCGCCGTGCCTGGTGCGGAGGGCGTTGTCGCCGCCCCCGGCGCTCCCGGCGCTCCCGGCGCCCCCGGTGCCCCGGGCGCCCCCGGCGCCGCCCCGGGCGCTCCCGGCGCCCCGGCGGCTCCTGGCGCTGCCGCCCCGGCCGCCGGCGCTGCCCCGGCCCCGGGCGCCCCGCCCGCCAGGCCGGCCGGCAAGGGCAAGAAGTAGCGTCCATGAAGCTCGTGGTCGGCCTCGGCAACCCGGGCGAGGAGTATGCGCGGACGCGCCACAACGTCGGCTTCATGGTGGCCGACCGGCTCGCGCACCTCGCCCGCGCCAGCTTCACCGCGCACAAGTTCGCGGCCGAGCTGGCCGAGGCCCGCCTCGGCCCGGAGAAGGTCTGGATCATGAAGCCGCAGACCTACATGAACGGGTCCGGGGAGGCGGTCGGCGCCGCGCTCCGCTTCTGGAGGCTCGACCTCCTCGACCTGGTGGTGGTGCACGACGACCTGGAGCTCGAGCCCTATCGCGTGCAGCTCAAGGTGGGTGGCGGCCATGGCGGGCACAACGGCGTGAAGAGCCTGAACGCCCACCTGCCCGGCCCCGACTATCCGCGCGTGCGCGTGGGAGTGGGCCGGCCGCCGCCGGTCATGGACCCGAGCGACTACGTGCTGGGCCGGTTCGGGAAGGACGAGGAGCCGGCGCTCAGGGCCTGTCTGGAGCAGGCCACCGAAGCGGCCCGGCTGGCCGTGGAGCTGGGAGCGGTGAAGGCGATGAACCAGGTGAACCGGCGGGCCCGCGGGGGAGAGGCGCCGGAGGGATGAGCTGGACACCGCGGCCGGCATGGGGCCGGCGCGCGGGTGGCTTCAGAGACTCCTCGCGGCGGGCGAACCGCCGCTGCTTCGAACCCGAGGGGAGCGAAATGGCCGAGACGAAGAAGATCGTACGCGAGTACGAGACCATCTACCTGCTCAAGGCGGAGACGCCCGACGACCAGGTGGAGGAGATCAAGGAGCGCCTCCGCGGCGTGGTCAGCCGCGAGGGCGGGAAGGTGATCCGCTTCACCAACCAGGGCAAGCGCAAGACCGCCTTCCCGGTGGCCCGCAACGCCAAGGCCCTCTACATGCACTGCCTCTACATCGGCAAGCCCGGGCTGGTGCACGAGTTCGAGCGCAACCTCAAGATGCTGGACGTGGTGACCAAGTTCCAGTCGGTGAAGCTCTCCGACGAGGTGGACTTCGACGCCCGCCAGGTCGAGCCGGACGTGAAGATCCAGCCGGCGGAGGAGGAGCCCAAGCCGCGCGAGGAGCGGGGCGAGTTCGCGTCCGGCGAGGAGCCCTTCGAGGGCGAGCCGGCGGAAGGGGTGGAGTGAGCCATGGCGCGACCTGACATGGGTGGACCGAAGATGGGCGGCGGGTTCGGCGGCGGCTACGGCGGCGGGTTCGGCGGCCGCTCCGGCGGGCGGGACAAGGACCGGGACCGCGAGCGCGAGGACCGCGGCGGCGGCGAGGAGGGCGGCCGGCGCGGATTCGGGCGGCGCAAGGTGTGCCGCTTCTGCGCCGACAAGGCGCTGAAGGTCGACTACAAGGACCAGAACCAGATGAAGTACTTCCTGACCGAGCGCGGCAAGATCATCCCGCGCCGGATCAGCGGGAACTGCGCCAAGCACCAGCGCGAGGTGGCCACCGCCATCAAGCGCGGCCGCATGCTGGCCATCCTGCCCTACACCGTCGGGCAGATGTGAGGAGGCCTCCATGAAGCTCATCCTCCGTGAGGACGTGGAGAACCTCGGCAAGGGCGGCGAGGTGGTGGACGTGAAGCCCGGCTACGGCCGGAACTTCCTCCTCCCCCGCGGCCTGGCCGTCGCGGCCAACCCCAAGAACGTCCGCGAGCTCGACCACCAGAAGGCGGTCGCCTCCGCCAAGGCCGCCAAGCTCAGGGCCAGCGCCCAGGCGGTGGCCAGGCGGCTCTCCGAGACCCCCATCACCCTGAAGCGCAAGGTCGGCGAGCAGGACAAGCTCTACGGCTCGGTCACCGCCCTAGACGTGGCCGAGGCCCTGGCCGCCCGCGGCCTGTCCATCGACCGGCGCGCCATCGACCTCAGCGAGCCCCTGAAGACCGTGGGCGACTTCGAGGTCCCGGTGAAGCTCCACTCCGAGGTGGTCGGCAAGGTCAAGGTGACCGTCGAGCCCGAGGCCTGAGAGAGATCTCACCCGCAGATCCCGGGGCCGGCGTCCCAGGGCGCCGGCCCTTCCTCTTCCGGGCGTGCCCGAGGTGCAGCGGGACCGCGGGACGAGGTTCCCGCGCCGCAGCACGAGCACCAGCCGATGGCAGGGGCAGCCGGGATCCCGGCGCCCCGAGCCGTCTCGCTCACTCCTGCAGGCAGATCAGCCTGGTGCCGGTGCTGCAGTAGTCCGTTCCCAGGTCGAGGAGCGTGGTCAGGGCGGTGTCGCCGATCAGGCCGATCACGGCCGTGCTGCTCTCGGCGGTGGACGTGTAGTCGCTGCAGGTGCCCGCGGCCGTGCCGACCTCGTCCCAGCCGGGCGCACCCGACCAGACCTCCCACAGGTCGTACCGCCGGGTTCCGTCCGCGTTCATGTCGAGGCTGACGTCCGTGTACTCCCCCGTGAAGAGCGCCGCGGCGGTCGGGGCCAGCGCGAGGCCGTCGGCGCGCACCCAGGGCGCGCCGGTCGTGTCGAAACGCGACCGCGCGGATGCGGTGGTGGTCGCGAGGGCCGCCAGGAAGGTGCCGCTCAGCCCGGCCGCGCTCGCCTCGGAGGCGCAGAGCGCATCGGCCACCGCCGGCCCGCCGCCCGACGAGAAGACTCCGTTGGTCACGAAGGCGCGACGCCCGCTGACCGGGGTGGGCGACACGGCGGCCACCTGGTCGACCTGGAAGCAGTACAGGTGAGCCAGCGTGGCACAGGGGAAGGCTTCATAGTCGGTGAACAACCAGCTCCCGGCACTCGAGAGGCCGCCCAGGATGTTGCCCGTGTCGGTGGTGTCCGTGTAGTTGCCGCAGGTCACGCTGGTCGTGCTCAGGCTGCCGTCCGACGCGGTGGCCGTGACCACCATGGCCTGGCCCAGGTCGTTCCCGAACTCGTCGAGGCGCGGGGGGTAGAGGATGTTGCCGCTGGCCAGGTCGGCGATGGTGTCGACGAACGGCTTTCCGTCGGGGCGCACCCAGCCGCTTGCCGCCCCGAGCCGCGCGATGGCGTCCACCTCGTCCGTCCCGCTGGTCGAGAGCCAGGCCTTGTAGGTGCCGGGCAGGTTCGCAGCCGTGGCGCGCGCCTGGCAGTCGCTATCCGCGCCCGCCAGGCCGCCGAGCGCGCCCGGCGCGTAGGCGGTCGAGGTGACGAACACGATGTTCGGGGCCACCGTCCAGACGGCGTAGAGGGTGACGTTCGAGGCACCCATCGGGAACGTCTGGCCCGGAGCGTAGGCCGTGCCGGTTCCGTTCGACAGCGTGTTCCAGCCGGCAAAGGTGTCGCCGGTCTTCACCAGCGCATCGATGTTCCCGAGCACGGTGACGAGATGGCCGGTCGGGTACGCCTTCGAGTCGACCGGGGCGGTGCCGCCGGTGTTCCCGTTGCCGTCGTACGTCACGGTGTAGGTCGCCGGAGCCGGCCCTCCGCCTCCGCCACACCTCAGCGAGAGGACCGCCGCGAACAGGCCCGAGGCAAGGAGGCGGCTGGCTCGTTTCATATGTGACCCCTCCGGAGACGTGATCCCCACGAGTGCACTTCTTCGAGGGCTCGCCAAAGCTGGAACGGCGCAGCGAACGAGGCGGATCTCGCCGAGCGGGTCGGCTTCTGGACCGTTCCACACCTTGACCCAGGCATGGCGGTCCGAAGGACGCGACTCCTCCGGGTCAGCCCGAGGCGCTGCTACTTCTAGAGGTACGGCGAGAAGAGCCGGGCGATGCCATCCCGGAGCCTGAGCGGGAGCGGCCGCACGTCCATCTCCTCGAGGCTGACCGGGCGTGCCCCGGCCAGGCGGGCGTCGACGAGGGCATCCACGTCCGCCGCCACCCCGGCGTCGAAGGCCTCGACGTCCAGCTCGAAGTTGAGCCGGAGGCTCCGAGGGTCCCAGTTCGACGAGCCGAGCAGCGACCAGGCGCCGTCCACTGTCATCGCCTTGGTGTGATCGAAGGGGCCGGGCGAGAACCACACCCGGCAGCCGCGGTCGAGCACCTGCCAGAGCTGGGCGTTCTGGGCCCACTGCACCGGGGGCAGGTTGGTCCGCTCCGGCAACACCACGTCCACCTCCACGCCGCGCATGGCCGCCACGTTCAGGGCGGTGATGAGCGTCGGATCGGGCAGGAAATAGGGGGTGACCACCCGGATGCGCCGGCGGGCCACGGCGATGGCCCCGAGCAGCATCCACCGGATGGTCTCGAAGTCCTCGTCCGGCCCGTCGGGGATGCTCCGGGCCAGGACCGGCCCCTCCGAGGTGGCCGGGGGGAAGAAGGCCGGGCCGTCCAGGCTCTCACCGGTGGTGAATAGCCAGTCCTCGGAGAAGGCCGACTGGAGTTGGGCCACCACCGGCCCCTTGAGCCGCGCGTGCAGGTCCAGGGACGGCGGGGGGCCGTCCGCCCTGGCCAGGAAGGTGTCCCTCACGTTCATCCCGCCGGTGAACCCCACCCGGCCGTCGGCCACCAGGATCTTCCGGTGGTTGCGGAGGTTCACGAAGGGAAGCCAGGCCGGCGAGAGCCGGGGCAGGAAGAGCGCGGTGCGGACACCCCGCCGGTTGAGGATGCGGTGCACCGGGGGCCAGCGGTAGCGGACCCCGACCGCGTCCACCAAGACCCGTACCTGCACGCCCCGCTCCCGGGCTCGCGAGAGCGCCTCCACGAAGGCGTCCCCGGCCGTGCCCGGGTCGAAGATGTAGGTGCAGAAGGTGAGCGAGCGTTCGGCGGCGTCGATGGCGGCGATCATGGCCGGATAGGCCTTGCCGCCGCCCTGGAGGAGCTCCACCGCGTTGCCGGCCACCAGCGGCCGGCGCACCACCGCGTCCGCCAGCTGGAGGAGCGGCTCGAGATGCTCGGCGCCTGGGGGGAGCGGGGGCGGCGGCGGTTGGTCCTCGGGCCGGGCCCGGATGGCCGGCAGGCGCAGCGCCTGGGCCCTTCTGCGGATCCGGTTCACGCCGAAGACCAGGTAGGCCGCCGCGCCGACGATCGGGGCGAAGGCGATGAGGCCCACCCAGCCCAGGGCGGCCCGAACGTCGCGCTTGTGCAAGATGGCGTGGCTCGCGGCCACCACCGCCACCAGGATGGCCGCCACCGAGGCGGCGAGCTTCCAGGGATCCGCCAGCACCGATCGCCGATCGAACCAGAGATCCGGCGCCGGGGCGAGAAAAGTCCGGCCCCCTGACCCTCCGGTTGTACTGCCCACGCCCCCTCGCCGTAGA
>Ga0335070_10010936_pt1 | contig 10614 bp, 6 predicted proteins | sample Lox_Sample_13_FD_206722 | JGI IMG/M metagenome (GOLD analysis project Ga0335070, IMG submission 206722) | Soil microbial communities from Loxahatchee National Wildlife Refuge, Florida, United States - Lox_Sample_1.3 | ecosystem: Environmental > Terrestrial > Soil > Wetlands | place: USA: Florida...
AACCGACATACCCGACCTCCAGGAGCCAGGTCGGCAGGAACTCATACTGCATGTTGAGATTCCAGGTATATACCACCGGTGTGAGCATGCGTGAAGGCATCAAGTTTATGGAGATGTTGGAGGAAGTGACGTCCGTGAAGTTCACCCAACGCGGTGCATTCCAACCAAGATTGATCGGGCCCCAAGGGTCCGCTAATGAGGCGCTCGAGAGATATGGGACCGCGTAGGCGTATGGGATGTTCTGGTTTGTCGACCAGATATAGCTGGAGCCGGGGATGCGGTCATAGAAGAATCCGCCGCCGCCGCGAAGGACAAACCTATCGAAATCCCTGAAAGGCATGAAGGAGAACCCGAGGCGAGGGGCAAAGTTGTCCTTGGGCATTGGCTTGAGAAAGCTGTTGCCGGAATTCTTAATCACGCCATCCGGAAGTGCCGGGCCAACATAGTTGCCAGGCACAACGTATCCGACGAAGCTACCGGTCGCGGGCGAATCACCCGGTATCCCGGCTGCCGCGATAATGTCGGGCGCGAGGTTTGTATCCTGCCCAGCCTTGTCCCACATAGAGGGAAAATACTCCCAACGCAAGCCGGCGTTCAGGGTCAAGCGAGAACTAACCTTGATGTCGTCCTGTACAAACCAGTTATATGCGGACGCACGGTAATTGTGCCGGACGCCACTTCCAGTTTGAGCGCTAACGAAATTCGGTATGGAGAGAATGTTGCTGACGGGGGTTCCGTTGCTGCTGCCCGGATTGCCTGTGTTACAGGTGACGGGCCAGGTTCCAGCGGGGCAGCTTCCTAGGCCGACGAGGAAATCAGAAAAATCGCCAAATATGACCGCACCGGTGGAGATACTGGGCATGCTCCAGTTCCACTGGTCCTTCTCGATCTCGAAGCCGATACGTACAGTATGCTTGCCGCGGGTCCATGAGATCGCGTCGGAAAGCGTGTACTGGTTGGTGCCCTCACTCTGCCCGAAAAAAGGATGCGCTCCAGGGTCCATCGCTGTAGAGCCGAAAATAGGCAGGAACCACATGTTGGATAGATAGTCAACCGTCGGTATCACCGGTTGCATGCCGACCTGGGTATCAGTGAAAGGAATCTGATTCTGGTTGGTGACGGTGGTGCGCTGATATGCAAATTTTGCCTCGTTCAGGAAATTCGGCGTGATTACCGAACTCAACTTCAGCGAAGCAGATTGATTCCCATATTCCATGAAAACAGGATTACCCGGAACATCGGGAGACGGGAAGCCGAGGCCGTTACCGGGGAATGGAGCATTAGTGGGATCGGTGGCAAAAAAATACCTTCCGGACACGGTGTTTTTCGGAGTTACTACGTAGTCAAAATTGCCGATGCCTTGGTATTCGTGGTAAATGGCGGGGATGCTGAAGGAAACCGGGGCCCCGGAAGCTGGCGCGGCGGGAATGTAGTATTCACCATTCGGCAGTTTCAGATTCAATACGGCCAGGGCAACAGGGTTAACATTTGACCCGTCGCAAGCAACCTGCACGCCGCCCAAACCGACGATTTGGGTATAGGTAGGAATGTTGCAATATATCGCGCCCAGCGCCTGTTGCCACGATGCCGTGGCCCGGTCGCCGCTTGGGAGAGCAGGAAGATTCACACCTTGCGAATAGCCGTATCCACTCGCGCCATTCTTCTGGTTCGTCTGTTGATAGCTTGTGAAGAAGAAAAGCTTGCCTTTCTTAATCGGGCCGCCAAAGCTGAAACCAAACTGATTCTGGTTCAGAACCTGCTGCTTATTGGTCACGCCCAGCTGGCCTTGGGAGTACTTATTAAACCAGTCATTGGCATCGAGGACGGAATTGCGGAAGAACTCAAAAACGGTACCATGAATTGAGTTGCTACCGGATTTCGTAACCACATTGACGTTTGCCCCCGAGTTCCTTCCAAAACTTGCATCGTAGTTTGAAGTCTGGATCTTGAACTCCTCGATGGCATCGGGATTGGGAACACCAAAGGATGCGTTGGTTCCGACTTCGGTGGTGCCATTACTGATGAAGTTATTAACCACGGAGCCGTCCATGGAATAGGTGTTGTTCAAGTAGCTTCCGCCGTTGACTTGGATATATTGGGAACCTTTCCCCAACGCAGTGGCATTGTTGACGTCGGCGTTGGCTCCGGCCGACAAACCGAGTAGGTTCGTGAAATTGCGGGTGCTCAGCGGCATCTCGGTCATGGTGGCTCCAGCCACGACGGTTCCGACGGTTGCGCTTGTTGTCTGAACTACCTCCGCATTCGCCTCCACCTGAACTTCCTGGCTTTGTACGCCCACCTCGAGCTTGGCATTCACGACAGGTGTCTCGGTAACGATGACATTGATATCCCTTATTTCCGCTGGCCTGAATCCTGTTGCCTCAAACTTAATGATGTAGGTGCCTGGTGAGAGGAGAGAGAATCTGAACGCGCCATCGTCCCCCGTCGTCACCGTTCGCGTCTGTCCCGTGCCGGCATTAATGGCCGTGACAGTCACACTCGGTACAGTGGCGCCGCTCGGATCCTTCACCGTTCCGGTGAGGCCTCCTGTGGCGGATGTTTGGGCCTGCACTCCAATTGTCAGTAACAGGACGACAGCGATAAGAATTGAGATTCGCACCACAGCAGCTAGTTTCATAACGTTTTCCTCGGCATGATTTCTGGCGCCAGATCACACATCGAAGTGGCAGGGTTCCGTGCCCTTCCCTCAGCGGCCAAACTCTAGCGCTCTTCCATGAGTATGGGAAATTGTTTGTTCAGATCATTTGTATCGATGGAGTCAATGGCTGATCGAGTGAGCTCGAAAGACAATCGGGATGAGGCAGTGGATCAGAAGTTCAGGCCTGACGCGGACGTTGATAGCGGTTCCCGTGTGCACAGCCAGCAGGGTGAACTGATTACCACCGAGCGTAAGTGAGCGCTGCGAAGAGGAGGGAAAACTACGACTGCCAGAGCCGTCCGCTAGGCTCACGGTCGCTCGTTGGCGACGGTGAGCCCGTTGCTGAATTGCGGGCGGATCACACTCCCTCGTTATCTTTGTCAGTGAGTTCGATTGCCTTCCCGGTTTGCGCGGACTGGTAGATCGCTTCCAAAATGCGCGTGACCACCAGTGCCTGCTCCGGCTTTACATAGACTTCGGTATTATTCACAATCGCATCGAGCCACGCAGTAGATTCTGCGTCTCCCACGCGGAACGGTTCGCCGCCCCAATCCGCGGCTGCTAGGCCCGACCGCTCCATGGGGCCCGTGTCGACGAGTTCTCCGTGGCGCACCGTGTTGAAAATTACCGGCTCGTAACTATTGACTGGGATCATCGGTGCGGTGGCAGGAACGGTTTCTGCTCCCGCCAAGGTCCCACACAAGGTCAATCCCGATTCATCTTTCCGGATGTTGATGGCCCACGATGCTTCTAGTGAGATGGTTGCTCCGTTCTCCATCTTGATAAAACCAAACGCAGAGTCCTCGACCTCGTGCGTCCTCGGATTCCATGGGCCGAACATGTTCCCTTCAGGATTATCCTTCAGCTTGTAAAACACGGAGCCGACGACCTGTTTGGGCTTGTAATTGTCCATCATCCAAAGGGTGATATCCAGTACGTGTGTGCCGAGATCGATGAGAGGCCCGCCCCCCTGTTTCGACTTGTCAGAAAATACCCCCCAGGTCGGCACACCCTTGCGCCGCAGCGCCTGCGCACGGGCGAAGTAGATATCGCCCAGATCGCCGGCCCGGCAAGCTTTGTGCAAAAACTGCACGTTGCGGCGAAAGCGGTTCTGGTAGCCGATGGTAAGTTTCTTGCCCGTGCGCTTCGTGGCATCGAGCATCTTCCTCGCGTCCGCGTACGTTGCCGCCATCGGTTTCTCGCAAAGAACGTGCTTGCCGGCTTCCAGCGAATCCACGCTAATCGCGCAATGCGAGACGTTTGGCGTGAGCACATAAACCACATCGATCGTCTTATCCTCAAGAAGGCGACGATGGTCCAGATACACTTTCGCCTCTGGATCTCCGTACTTCTTGCACGCGGTAGTGGCCCTTTCTTCGATGATGTCGCAGAAGCCGGCTAGTTCGATGCGGTCTTTCAGTTTATTGAGAGCAGGGAAGTGCTTCCCGTTTGCGATCCCTCCGCAGCCGACGACTCCGACCCTTAACTTATCCATTGCTTTCTCCTGTTAGGCGACGGCTTAAACAAAATCGATCGTCAGACCCCAAACGAACTGAAGCTATGCCGCCTCCCAAAGTCTCCGAATCAGCAACTGCTGGCGGCGAACCTGATTCGACGCCGCGAACGGGCTCCGGTCTCCTTCGTATTCGCTGGACAAATAGCCCTTGTATCCGGCCTGCGCCAGGACGGGAACAATCTCGCTGTACGGGATGCTATGCTCATCGGAGAGATCGTCGGGGAACTCGTAGCACTTGGCGTGGACGTGAATGATGTAGGGAATGAGGTCCTTCAGTTGCTCCGGTTCATTTCGCTCCGTGCTCGGATAGGACAGGTGATACACCAAGGCGGTGAGGTGAAGGCCAGCCTGGCCGCCGCCTAGCTCCAGCACTTTCTTCTTGGCAACTTCCTCATCCACCAGCTCTTCTCGGGCCCGAGTGATGTAATCCACAACTTCCCGGGGCACACCGCGCTGCACGAAGTTCTCTGGATTAAGGCTCTTTGGCGGGCGCCGCACAAAAATACTCATGTCCGGCACGAAGCCAAGGTGCTTCGTTCCTTTCTTGTTGATGAACTCAATCGTCTGCTCCAGCCAGTCGGACTTAATCAGGAAGGGAATGTGCAGTTCCTCGCCCATTCGTACGTCGTACTTTTCCGCATATGGCAACAGCTTTTCGTAAACTTCGAACGGTGTGATACCGGTATTCCAATTTGTTGTGCTGGACACATTTGCGGATACGCCGAGAGCTGGTGGCCATGCACTTCCCAATCCGCGGTATCCGTGGCAGCCCAAGGTATTCGCAAGCTTGAGATCCATGATGATCAGGTCGGCGATCTGTTTCGCAGAGAGTTTGCGATTCTTAAAGAGCTTCGTATCGGCGCCGCCATCAAGAGCGATTGGAATCAGTTGGTATTTGTCCAACCATGCGAACCACTGTTTTACCCAACTCTTCGGCGGATTCGGATAGTTGGGGACAATTGCTTCGGGCAGAAACTCCACGCCCTCGGCACCCATGTCAGCCAGATCGGCCAGGCAATCTTCGAGCGTCATTGTGCCCGCTTGCAGGTCGCCGTTGTAGCTGTATAGAGATGCCGATAACTTGGGTTTTTTCCTTGGCCTTGGGTCGGCCGCTCCCGGCATAAGCACCAATTTGTCGCGGAAGTAATAACCGACGGGATTGAACGGCATGTATGAAATGCGCAGCTTGACGGCAACTTCAACATCATGAACGCCAGGCTTCAAACCTCCGGGATGACTGACGAGCACAGTCGCCGGTTCAAGCCACGGCCAATGCACGTTGCTGACGCTCTCCATTTTGTTCAGGGTGTAGGTGCGCTCGCCAAGCTTGAATTGAATCTTGCTGCGATCGAATGACTCGCCATCGACCTTCACTTCGACACCTTCGACCAACGAAAGAGGTACGCCGCGGTAATAGGCGGTTTTTACCAGAAGCTGAAATCCGCGGGGTCCTCCCTTACCGGAAATGTTCTTGAAGCCCCTTTGGAGGATGTTGTATTGAATTGCCATAACTTATCTCCTTAATAAGTAGGACATCTTGTTCACTTTGTCGCATCGATGAGCGCTTGATAAACGAGCGAATGGCTCAAGTATTCGAGAATAGGAACGTCGCTCCGTGTATTCGGGCCGAACATTCGCTGGATCATCCCGACAAAAACGACATCGTTTGTCGGGTCGACCCAGAACCATGTTCCGGCAGCGCCGTCCCAGAGAAATGTCCCACGGCCATCGGGAAGGTTTGCGGCCGAGGGATCGTAGATGACCGCGCAATCGTAACCATAGCCAAAGCCAGGACGAAAATTCTGGATGCCAACCCCGAATCCGCCCATTGTCAGCTCCGGCGCAAGATGATTGGAACTCAAAAGCCGTACCGAGGAAGGCGAGAGTATTCGCACGCCATTCAGTTCACCGCTGTTCGCCAGCATCTGGGCCAGCCGGAAGTAGTCTTCCGCGGTCGAGACCAGCCCTCCGCCTCCAGAGGGCATCGTCGGCTGCTTAGAATAGTCACTCGCCATTCCTCCGCCACTAGCGTCAGCTTCGAGGTTCCCGTCTTTGTCGGGCCGGTATAGAGTCGCCACCCGGCCCTGTTTGTCCTTAGGCACAACGAAACCGGTATCTCGCATTCCCAGAGGCTCGAATATCTCTTGCTCCATGAAGTCGGGCAGCGATTGCCCGGAAAGCTTCTCAATGATGTAACCCTGGATATCCACCGAAAGGCTGTATTCCCATTGCGAGCCTGGCTGATAGAGCAATGGAATTTCCGCCAGCTTATCGATCATCTCCTTGAGAGATACCGAACGCATCACGGCCTTGTCCATGTACAACTTCTGAACCGGGCCCTGGCTGAAGAATCCGTAAGTGAAACCGGCCGTGTGTGTCATCAACTCTTGCATCGTGGGAGGATGTGAAGGCCTCTCCAGAACCAATTTGCCGTCCTGACCGACAGCTTTGAATACCTTAAGATCGGCGAATTCGGGAACGTACTTGGAAATGGAATCGCTTGGCAGCCATTTTCCCTGCTCATAAAGGATCATCATCGCCACGGCCGTGACCGGTTTTGTCATCGAGAAGATACGAAAGATCGTGTCCTTCGCCATCGGAGCTGCGCTCGCAATATCCTTCTTTCCATACACTCCGTAGTCGATGACTTTGCCGTGTCGCGCGAGGATTGTGACAACGCCGGAGTAATACTGTTCATCCACTGCCCGCTGCATGACTTCATGAAGGCGCTCGAGACGCCTCGAAGCGAAACCCGCAGCCTCGGGCTTCGTCAGCGACAGACTGATTCCAGCGCCAGAGGTTTCGGCGGCATTGCGCCTAGTGTCCTGAGCCCTGCCAACGCACGGCGGGAGGAGAATCAGTAACGTGGATACGTACAACAAGGAACGCGTGCGGTTCATGTGTCTCCGAAAGATTTTCTTGCTTGCTTTTACAGTCGATGTCCTGAGCTGGACCGAAGACAGAGAAATGCCAGTGACTCAGGATCGGCGCGCTCAAAGCCGAACCAAATCTAGCCCCAGCAACCGTTGGTCGTGAAATTGTTTTTGCCGATACTTCGTATGCACAATCGCAATGCCCCGAGCGGCAATACTGTGCCCTCGTCGACCGCAGCACTCGAACGAGCAGGTGGAATTATTTTCTGGTCGGGCGCTCAGCTTTCTCGATCTCGGCAAGGTCAAAGAATTCGATGCCGCCGGGCATCAGGGCCGAAACGTGTACCTGGCGCCGCTCCAGATCGAGCAATAAGGTGACATGAATGTGCCCCTCCCGGTTCAGCCAGTGCACCATGTATAGGTTCTCTCGAATTTTCCGCGCCCGGTACGGCAGCGACATTGGTTTGGCCGCGGGGTCCTTCACAAAAATGAATGTGACATTATCGGAGTCGAAATTCAGCTGATACTTCCTGCCCGTCGAGTATTCGTACAGGAGCTTCGTTCCTGCAAGCTCCTTCGTGGATGGTCCGCCAATTTCGTCTGGCGGTGCGACTGGTGTAGTTGCCATTCTTATTCTCCTTGGAAAGGTGTCGTCGTGCCAAAGGAGGACTGTGGCGTCGTGCCCGCGGTCCAGGTGAATTGCGAAAAGCGAGATTAGTCCACTGGGCGTGCAGAAGAGAAACCGTTTGTATAAATACCGGCTAGTTGCCCTTGTAATAACGTTGCTTATCTAGCAACTGCTCTGACAGGCCATGATGACTTGCTCTTTCCGCATCTGGACACACTATTGAGTGGATTGATAGTGGCCATTCGAGCAAACGATTTCACCCTATGGTTACCTCGACGGTATAGTCGCATCGAGTCCGCTCTAGCCGGCATCAAGGACTCCAACCAGGAGCTACGGTATGAGTTTGAAGAGCTATGTGACCTTGGGGTGCTCGGGCTTGCGGGTCAGCCCGCTGTGCCTAGGCGCGATGACATTCGGAACGGAATGGGGAGTGGGAACTGGGGAGTCGGAGTCGTTTGCGATTCTTCGCCAGTTCCTTGAGGCGGGCGGCAATTTTGTCGACACCGCTGATATCTATAACTTCGGGACCAGCGAGAAGATGCTGGGCAAATTCCTGAAACAGGATGGGAGCCGAGACCGTGTCGTCCTGGCGACCAAGTTCACGATCAACACCTCTCCCGGGGATCCGAATGCCGGGGGCAACGGGCGCAAACACATTTATCAGGCTGTGAATGCATCTTTACAGCGCCTGCAGACGGACTACATTGATCTCTATTGGATGCACGCCTGGGATACGTATACGCCCGGGGAAGAGGTGCTCTCAACTCTCACGGACCTCGTCCGAGCGGGAAAGATTCGCTACTTCGGGTTCTCGAACACCCCGGCCTGGTACGTCGCCTGCATTCAGACCGCGGCGGATTTGCAAGGCAAAGAACGGCTGATCGCCCTGCAGTTGCAGTATTCTCTGGCCGATCGGACTATCGAGCGCGAGCACATTCCCGCCGCTCAGAAACTGGGCCTGGGGATTTGCCCATGGAGTCCGCTCGCTGGTGGTTTCTTCAGCGGCAAATACAAACGCGAGTCGAGTGGAACGCGAGGCGAAGGCCGTCTCACTGGCCCAGCCGCCGCCTATTTCAAGGGATTCACCGACCGGAACTGGCGCATCCTGGACACGGTCGTCGAGGTTGCTCAACATCTTTCGAAAACACCGGCGCACGTCGCCCTGAACTGGGCTGCGACCCAGCCAGGAATTACTTCCACCATCATTGGCGCGACCATGCCAAACCAGCTTGCCGACAATCTCACCGCACTCGATTTCGAGATTCCGGCAGAGCTTCGTAAGCGTCTTGACGAAGCCAGCGCGCCGGAACTCGCTGGACCGTATTCGTACTTCTCCGGGATCGAACACTCGAGAATATGCGGCGAAACGTCAATTCAGTCCTGGGCGCCGGCACGCCTGACGGGGGCTCCTGCACTTAAGAAGTGAGCCCATTCGCACTGAAGCAAGGGGGAAATGATGATCCGTAAGACCAAGAGAAATGCTAAGTCCACCAGCAAGCTTGCGAATAAAGCAAATCCGACCGACTCGCGCGTTGCTCGGCTCGAGAAGCTTGTGGCACAGCTCGATGCTAGAACGCGGGCCAATGAAGATCGCGCGGAAGTCGAGAACCTTTTCTCGCACTACATGTATCTGCACAACGCTTTCCGCGACACTGAGATTATTGACCTTTGGGCCAAGCGGGGCACGCCCGGCATTCGCGCGCAATACAGCAATAATGGTGTCTACACGTCTTGGGAAAGCATAACGGTGTACCACCGTAACCGCCCGGCTCCGCCCGGAAAGCTAATCCTTCACTACACAACCACGCCGATGATCGAAGTGGCCGCGGACGGAAAAACTGCAAAGGGACTTTGGGTCGTGTCTGGCGTTGAGTCAGGACTTACTGAACAAGAATTCGCAAAACAAGCTCCCCCCTACATGTACGAGCCGGGACTGGTAGATGGCAAACGTGTTTGGCAGCACAGTGTGATCATCAAATACGGCATCGATTTCCTTAAGCAGGACGGCAAATGGAAAATCTGGCATTTCCATTGTTTCGAGGTTTGCCGGTCCCCGTTCAGCTTGGGGTGGGTGCCCTTCGCGTCGAAATCTCAAGACGAAAGCTTCACCTATGACCTCATGTATTTCGGAGAAGACGGAAGACCCGTCTTCATGCCCAAGCCAGATGGCCCCGCGGTAATTCTGGCAACTCCGTACCGAACCGATTCGAGCCAAACGCTGGATGCGAGGCCGCCCGTGCCTTACCGCACTTTCAGTGAGACGTTTGAGTACTGACATGCCGGATTGCCCCTCTGGAAATCCCGCGAGTCGAAGATCTTTTTTGAAGGCGCTCGCCGCCGGCACTGCGTATGCCGGTCTCGTTCCGCGTGCCTTGGCCCGGAATGAACCTTCGAAGCGCGGGAGGATCGATGTTCATCACCACATGATGCCTCCCTTCCAGCCGAATGCTCGAATCACCTGGACCCCAGATGATTCCCTCCGCGTAATGGAAAGGTACGGAACAGAGACAGCCATCCTCTCCTTCGTTGTTCCTGCTGAGTTCGTTTACGACGGGTCGGAGAAAGCGCGCAGCTTGGCTCGTCGGGCTAACGAGTATGGCGCGAAGCTCGTCAGCGAACATCCTCGGCAGTTTGGTTTTTTCGCGATGCTGCCGTTGCGTGAACCCGAGGCAAGTCTCAAGGAGATTGAGTATTGCTTCGAAACCCTGAGGTGCGACGGAATCGTGCTTCTGACGAATGCGGGAGATAAATGGCCGGGGGACCCTCTATTCGCTCCCATCTTTGAAGAACTCAATCGTCGAAGGTCTGCGGTTTTCATCCATCCTTCAACGCCCAACTGTTGTCGGAATCTGGTTGGCGGTGTCCCCGACTATGTGGTGGAGTATGACTTCGATACGACGCGTGCTGTCGTAAGTCTGTTATTCAGCGGGACCCTTGC
>Ga0335070_10010937_pt1 | contig 10614 bp, 10 predicted proteins | sample Lox_Sample_13_FD_206722 | JGI IMG/M metagenome (GOLD analysis project Ga0335070, IMG submission 206722) | Soil microbial communities from Loxahatchee National Wildlife Refuge, Florida, United States - Lox_Sample_1.3 | ecosystem: Environmental > Terrestrial > Soil > Wetlands | place: USA...
CCCGTCCAGCGCGCCCGCGCCCTACACGGGCGGGATGCTGTGGTTCCTCACGTTCGTGCTCGCCATGGCGAACATGATGGAGGTGATCGACCTGACGATCGCGAACGTCGCCATCCCGACCATCACGGGCAACCTCGGCGCCTCGCCCACGCAGGGCGCGTGGATCATCACCTCCTACGCCGTGGCCAACGCGATCACGGTGCCGCTCGCGGGCTGGTTCGCGGGCCGCTTCGGCCAGGTGCGCATGTACGCGCTCATGATCGCCGGATTCACGGCCTCCTCCCTGCTCTGCGGCCTGTCGACGAGCCTGCCGATGCTGGTGGCCTGCCGCGTGCTGCAGGGCGCCTGCGCTGGCTTCATGGTGCCGCTGTCGCAGGCGCTGCTCATGAACAGCTTCCCGCCGCAGAAGCGCGCGATGGGACTCGCCGTCTGGGCGATGACCATCACGGTGGCGCCGATCGTCGGTCCGATCCTCGGCGGCTGGATCAGCGACAACTACCACTGGTCGTGGATCTTCCTCATCAACCTGCCGGTCGGCGTGTTCGCCTCGATCATGACCTGGCTGCTGCTGCGCGACCGCGAGACGCCGACGCGCAAGCTGCCGGTGGACGGCGTCGGCATCGCGCTGCTGGTGCTGTGGGTGGGCGCGCTGCAGGTGCTGCTCGACAAGGGCAACGAGCTCGACTGGTTCCGCTCCGACTTCATCGTCGCGCTCGCCGTGGTCGCGGCGCTGGGCTGCGCGCTGTTCCTCGCCTGGGAGCTCACCGAGGACCACCCGGTGGTCGACCTGGCGCTGTTCAAGTACCGCAACTACCGGCGCGGCATGATGACGCTGGGCCTGGGCTTCTCGCTGTTCTTCTCCAGCCTGGTGCTGGTGCCGCTGTGGCTGCAGACGCAGATGGGCTACACCTCGCAGTGGGCGGGCTACGCGATGGCCCCGGGCGGCGTGTTCGCGGTGCTGTTCGCTCCGCTCGTCGCGCGACTCATGGGCCGCTTCGACCTGCGCCTGCTCGCCTCGATCGGCTTCGTCGTCTTCGGCAGCGTGGCCTTCCTGCGCTCGCAGTTCACGACGAGCGCCGACTTCTACGCCATCGCGCTGCCGCAGTTCCTGCACGGCGTGGGCATCGCCTTCTTCTTCACGCCGCTCATCTCGATCAACCTGGGCGGCATCCCGCCAGCCCGCATCGCCAACGCCGCCGGGCTGCAGAACTTCCTGCGCATGATGATGGGCAGCTTCGGCGCCTCGATCGCGGTCGCGGCCTGGGACAACCGCGCGGCGGTCCACCACGCGCAGCTGGCCGAGCATTTCAACGCCTACGGCGCGAGCGCGCGCGCCTACGTGGACCAGCTGACCGCGCTCGGCGCCGCGCCCGAGCAGGCCTACGCGCAGGTCGAGCGCGCGATGTCCGGCCAGGCGTACATGCTGTCGACCAACGAGATCTTCTGGGTGGTAGGCTGGCTGTTCATGCTGATGATCCCGCTCATCTGGCGCACGCGCCCGCCGTTCAGCGGCGCGCCCGGCGGCGCGGCGCACTGAGCTAGCGCGCGCCGAGCTTCGCCTTCACGCGCAAGCTGAACTTCTCGACGTTGACGACGACGCGCTCGTGCAGGCCGTCGCCGATGACTTCCTTTTCGTCCCGCGCCTCGACGAACAGGTGCACCGTCCTGCCTTCAATCTTTTCTATCCGGGCAACCGCCAGGACTTTCATCCCTACGGGAGTCGCCGCGATGTGCCGCACGTTGAGGACCGTGCCGAGGCTCTGGTAGCCCGCGGGCAGGTGCTGGTCCACCGCGTCGAGCGCGGCGGCCTCGAAGAGGTTGATCATCACCGGCGTGGCGAGCACGTGCACCAGCCCGCTGCCCACGCGCGGGGCGGTGTGCTCTTCGCCTACGACGAGTTCCGCCCGCCCGCGCTTGCCAGGCGGCAGCAGTGCCGCGAGATCCATGGCTCCCGGCGGAGTGTAGCCGACTCAGCGCCGCGGGGCGCCCGTGCCGAGCCTGGCCGGCTCGCCGCCCTGCGTCGCGTACGGGTTCGGCGTGCCGCCCTGCGTCGCGTACGGGTTCGGCGCGCCGACCTTCGGCTCGTAGGGATTCGGCTCGCCGATCTTCGTGACGCCCTGCGGATAGCTGCCGCGGCGATGGCTGCGGCGGTCGCTCGTGCGGTGCTTCTCGGCCTCCGGGTCGACGCTGCGCTGCTGGTCGACGGTGCCGAATTTGCGCTCTTGCGCGGGCGCGGGCGCGGACGCGCCGAGCAGGATCCCGGCAAGGCAGAGGAAGACGAGCGGCTTCATGGGCGCATTCATTCTAGTGATTTCGGCCGGGTCCCCGCGCGCCGTTACACTCTGTTACTCATGCCCCAGCACGTGCTCATCCTGGGTTGCGGCTTCGGCGGCCTGTTCGCCGCGCGGGCGCTCGCGCGCGCGCCGGTGCGCGTGACCATCCTCGACCGCACCAACCACCACCTCTTCCAGCCGCTGCTCTACCAGGTCGCCACCGCGGGGCTGAGCGCGCCCGCGGTCGCGGCGCCGATCCGCCAGATCCTCGCCGGCCAGCGCAACGCCACGGTGCTCTACGGCGATGCCGTGCGCATCGACGCGCAGCGCCGCGCGGTGGTGCTCGCCGACGGCGGCGAGATCGCCTACGACCGGCTCATCGTCGCCACCGGCGCGGCGAACAACTATTTCGGCCACGACGACTGGCGGGCGCACGCGCCGAGCCTGAAGACGCTCGAGGACGCCTACGAGATCCGCCGCCGCGTGCTGCTCGCCTTCGAGTACGCCGAGCGCGAGACCGACGCCGCGAAGCGCGCGACCTGGCTCACGTTCGTGGTGATCGGCGGCGGCGCCACCGGCGTCGAGCTGGCGGGCGCGTTCGCCGAGATCGCGCGCCACACGCTGCGCGGCGAGTTCCGCAATTTCGACCCGCGCAACGCGCGCGTGGTGCTCGTGGAAGGGGCCGAGCGCGTGCTGGGCAGCTATCCGCCGCGCCTCTCGGAGCGCGCGCGCCTGCAGCTCGAGCGCCTCGGCGTCACGGTATGGCTCGGCAAGACGGTCACCGGCATCGACGCCGACGGCGTGACCATGGGTCCGGACCGGCTCGCGGCGCACACGGTCGTCTGGGCGGCCGGCGTCTCGGCCTCGCCGCTCGGCGCCAGCCTCGGGGTGCCGCTCGATCGCGCCGGGCGCGTCATCGTGGGCGAGGATCTTTGCGTGCCCGGGCATCCGGAAATCTCGGTGATCGGCGACCTCGCCGCGCTGCCCTGGCACACGCCTCCCGTGCCGGGCATCGCGCCCGCCGCCAAGCAAATGGGTCGACACGCCGCCTTGAATGTTCTCAACTTCCTGGAGAACAAGCCCCCGGAACCGTTCCTCTACCGCGACGTAGGCATGCTCGCGACGATCGGCATGAACTCCGCGGTCGCGGTGCTCGGCCGGCTGCGGTTCTCGGGCTACCCGGCCTGGCTGCTGTGGCTGGTCGCGCACATCTACTTCCTGATCGGCTTCCGCAACCGGCTGGTGGTGCTCATCGACTGGGCATGGGCCTACTGGACCTACGAGCGCAGCGCGCGCGTCGTCATCTCCGACCGCAAGGCGGAATAGGCTACTTCGCCGCGGCGAGCTCCTTGAGCGTGAAGAGGAAGCTCTCCTTGTCGTGCGGCTTGTGGCAGGCGAAGCACTCGGCCTGGTTGATGGCGCGCGGCTTCTTGTCCAGCGTGAAGACCGCGTAGTTCCAATTGCCGTTGCGCAGCATCCCGGGAATCGCATCGCCCCAGCCCTTGCCGCTCGCCATCGCGCTGTAGCCGATCTGCTTTCCCGGCACGTAGAAGCCGTCGCCGCCCGTGACCGGCTTGCCCGCCGCATCGAGCTTCGCGGCGTAGATCTCCGCGAAGAGGAACGAGCCGTCCGGCAGCGGCTTGCCGGCTTTCGCCGCCTCGAGCGCCACCTTGTTCGCGAGGAAGTAGCGCACCTGCTTCGTCGCGGGGAAGTTGATCGTGAGGTACTTCACGAACGAGTCCCTGTAGCCCTCCGGAAACGGCACGTTGCTCTTCGCCACGTTCGGCAGCTGCGCCGATCTGGCCCCCGTGGCGGCCCCGGGCTGCGAGGCGAAGAAGGCCGCGACGTTCTCGACGTCGGCGGCGCTCAGCTGCGCGGCCATCGCGTTCATCATCGGGTTCTTGCGCGCGCCGTCCTTGAGCGCCCTGAGCTGCGCCTCGAGATAGGCGGACTTCTGCGCCGCGAGGTTCGGAATCGTGTCGCTCACGCTCACGCCGTTCGCGCCGTGGCATGCCGCGCACACCGACTCGACCAACGCCTTGCCGGCCGCGAGATCGGCCGCCCGCAGCGTCGGCGACGTGAGCGCGAGCACGGCGGATATCGCCAACGTCTTGTTCATCGGACCCTCCCTTAGGTCTCTGTAAGCGATCGTCCCCACAACCAGGCCGCGCCGCGGACCCCGCTCGCGTCGCCATGCGCCGGCGGCAGCAGCCTCGTCGCCACCTGGTCCGAGAACACGTATGGGCGCCAGCGGCGCGGTACGTTGGCATACAGCCGGGAGAGGTTGGATATTCCGCCGCCCAGGACGATGACATCCGGGTCGAGGATGTTGATCACCCCTGCCAGAGCCCTGGCCAGGCGCTCCTCGTAGCGCTCCATGTTCCCGCCGTCCCGCTCCAGCGCCGGCCCCGACAGATAGGTCTCGATGCAGCCCTTGCGCCCGCAGTAGCAATCGGGCAGCGGCAGGTCCTCGCCGCGCGGCAGCGGCAGCGGGTTGTGCCCCCACTCCCCGGCGATGGCGTTGGGACCCGCGAGCACCTCGCCGCCCACCACGATCCCGCCGCCCACGCCCGTGCCCAGGATCACGCCGAACACCACCCGCGCGCCCTTGCCCGCGCCGTCCACCGCTTCGGAGAGCGCAAAGCAATTGGCGTCGTTCGCGAGCCGCACCTCTCGCCCGAGCACTTTCTCGAGGTCGCCTTTCAGGTCGCGGCCGATCAGGCAGGTCGAATTGGCGTTCTTTACGAGCCCGGTAGCTACCGACAGCGCGCCCGGCATGCCGACGCCCACCGTCGCCTGCTGTCTCGATTTTGATTCGAAATCAAGCACCAGTTCCGCGACCGCCCTGACCGTGGCCCCATAGTCGCCCTGCGGCGTGGGCACGCGCTTGCGATGGACTTCCCTGCCCGCGCCGTCGAGCGCGATGCCCTCGATCTTGGTGCCGCCCAGGTCAATGCCGATGCGCAAGTTCATGATCCATCATAGCGGCAGGATCTTCCGCCCCTTGCGGCGCATAATCATGGGCTGAAAGGGGGCTACGAATGTTCAGGTCATTCTGCATTGGCATCGCCGTGTCGGTGTCCGCCACGCCAACCTTCGCGCAAACGCCCGGAGCACCTGCAACAGCGGCTCCGGCGGCCGCCACCGTCACGATCAAACAGGACAAAAGCAGCGCTCCGGCCCCTGCGCAGACGCAGCGCGCGCACACGAGCACGAATCCGGGCGCCGCGCCGCCGCCGCTGATGATCCGCATCCAGGGCGAAGGCATCAAGCTGCCCGATTGCACGGCGGAGAGCCGCGAAGGCGAAGCCTGCAAGAAGAAGTAACACCGGGCGACGGGCGGCGGCGACACTGTTCAGGCGCCGCCGCAGCCGCTAGAGTGCGCGGCCATGAGCAATCTCTGGCGCGCGGCATTCGTCCTGGCGCTGACTCTCCTGTCCGGCTGCTCGACGATTGAAAGCACCTGGAAGGGCCTCACCGGAGCGAGCGTAGAGCGCACGTTCAACGCGCCGATCGCACGCGTCAAGCCCGCCTTCATCTCCACGCTCAGTCAAATGGGCATGCCGATCGCCGCCATGGAACTGCGCGGCAAGGCCGAAGTCGTGAAGGCGCGCAAGGCCGACAAGAGCGTGGAAGTCGAAATCGAGCGCCTGAGCGCCAGCTCCACGCGCGTGCGCGTCACCGGCAGCGACGACGCAATCGCAGGCCAGGTCATGCGCGAAACCGAGCGGCGCCTCAGCGCAAGCTGAATGGTGTATAATGCGTGCTGTAGCTGTTTCATCCTCGCGTCATCCGGTTAGCGTTCCCTAAGTAACTTCAATTGCCTGAACCGGTTGGAGGCAAGTCCTCCCAGGCCGATTGTTCAGGAGATTTGCCATTACTACGTCTTTCGATTCCCTTGGGCTCACGCCCGAGCTGCTCCGTGCTGTTTCCGAGCAGGGCTATACCCAACCCACTCCCATCCAGGCGCAGGCCATTCCCGTCGTGCTGGCGGGCAAGGATCTGCTTGCCGCTGCGCAGACCGGCACCGGCAAGACCGCCGGCTTCACGCTGCCGCTGCTGCAAATTCTGAATAAGCGAGGTGCCGGCAAGGCGGTACGCTGCCTGATCCTGGTCCCCACGCGGGAACTCGCGGCGCAGGTGCAGGAGAGCGTGCGCACCTACGGCAAGTACAAGCCGCTGCGCTCGACCACGATCTTTGGCGGCGTGAACATCAACCCGCAGATCCAGGAGCTGCGCCGCGGCGTGGACATCGTCGTCGCCACGCCGGGCCGGCTGCTCGACCACGTGCAGCAGAAGACCATCGACCTGCGCACGATCGAGATCCTGGTGCTGGACGAGGCCGACCGCATGCTCGACATGGGCTTCATCCACGACATCCGCCGCATCATCAACCTGCTGCCGAAGCAGCGCCAGAACCTGATGTTCTCGGCGACCTTCCCCGAGGAGATCCGCAAGCTCGCCTCGAGCTTCATGCACCAGCCGGTGACCGTGGAGGTCGCGCGGCGCAATACGCCCGCCGAGCTCGTGGCGCAGGTGCAGCACCCGGTCTCGCAGGACAGGAAGCGCGAGCTGCTCGCGCACCTGGTCAAGACCAACGACTGGCACCAGGTGCTCGTGTTCACGCGCACCAAGCACGGCGCGAACCGCCTCGCCAAGCAGCTCAACGCCGCGGGAATCGAGGCCGACGCGATCCACGGCAACAAGAGCCAGCCGCAGCGCACGCGCGTGCTCAAGGCCTTCAAGGACGACGAGCTGCGCGTGCTCGTGGCGACCGACATCGCCGCGCGCGGCATCGACATCGAGGAGCTGCCGCACGTGGTCAATTTCGACCTGCCGCACGTCGCCGAGGACTACGTGCATCGCATCGGCCGCACCGGCCGCGCCGGGTCGGCGGGCGAGGCCATCTCGCTGGTGAGCCACGAGGACCGGCCGCTGATGGCGGCGATCGAGAAGCTCATGAACCGCAAGGTTGAGTCCAGAGTCGTTGCCGGCTTCGAAGGCCGCGGACCGGCCGAGCACAAGCCCGCGCAGCCGCAGAAGCAGCCGCACCGGCACGTGCAGAAGCCGCAGCAACAGCATCGCCGCACTCGGCAACAAGAGCCACGCCGGCACGAGCCGCACCAGCACCAGCCGCGCCAGGCCGAAGCACGGCAACCCGAGCAAGCGCAGCGCCCCGCCGTCACCTATCCGAGCTCGGTCAGCCGCGGCTAGGCGCGGCACCTATAATCGGCCGATGACGGCCGAGCATTTCGACGTTCTCGTCGTAGGCGCCGGCCTGTCCGGGATCGGCGCCGGCGTGCACCTGCAGAAGCGCTGCCCCGACCGCAGCTACGCGATCCTCGAGGGCCGCGACGCGATCGGCGGCACCTGGGACCTGTTCCGCTATCCGGGCATACGCTCGGATTCCGACATGTACACGCTCGGCTACTCCTTCCGGCCTTGGCAGGAGGCCAAGGCGATCGCCGACGGCCCGTCGATCCTGCGCTACGTGCGCGATACGGCGAGCGAGTACGGCGTAGACCGGAAGATCCGCTTCGGCCACCGCGTCAGGCGCGCCTCCTGGTCTTCCGCGGACGCGCTCTGGACCGTGGAGGCCGAGCGCGAAGGCGGGCAAATCGCGCGCTTCACCTGCAATTTCCTCTTCGTCTGCGGCGGCTACTACAAGTACGAAGCCGGCTACACGCCGGATTTCCCGGGTGTGGAGCGCTATGCCGGCCGCATCGTGCACCCGCAGAGTTGGACCGAGGACATCGCCTACGAAGGCAAGCGCGTGCTGGTCATCGGCAGCGGCGCCACCGCGGTGACGCTCGTGCCGGAGCTCGCCAGGACGGCCGCGCACGTAGTCATGCTGCAGCGCTCGCCGACCTACATGGTGGCGCGCCCGTCGCGGGATCCCGTCGCCCAGCGGCTGCGACGCTGGCTGCCCGCGAAGCTCGCCTACCTGCTGACGCGCTGGAAGCAAGTGCTGCTGCAGCAGTATTTCTTCAATCTGTGCCGCCGCCGGCCGGAGTTCGCGAAGAAGCTGATTCTGGGCGGCGTGCGGGCGTATCTCGGCCCCGATTACGACGTCGCCACGCACTTCACGCCGCGTTACAACCCCTGGGAGCAGCGCATGTGCCTGGTGCCGGACGCGGACTTTTTCCGCGTGCTGCGCGCGGGCAAGGCGTCGATCGTCACCGGCCGGATCGAGACCTTCACCGAGAAGGGCGTGCGCCTGGAGTCGGGCGCCGAACTCGAGGCGGATCTCATTGTCACTGCCACCGGGCTCGACCTGCAGATCATGGCCGGCATCGAGCTCACGGTCGACGGCGCACGCGTCGATCCGGCGAAGACGTTCAACTACAAGGGCCTCATGTACAGCGGCGTGCCGAACCTCGCCACGTCCTTCGGCTACACGAACGCTTCCTGGACGCTGAAATGCGACCTCACCTGCGAGTACGTGTGCCGGCTGCTCAATCACATGCGCAAGCACGGCCACGCGCAATGCACGCCGCGCCTGCAGGACCCGGGCGTCACCGAGCAGCCGTGGGTGGACTTCTCCTCCGGCTACATCCAGCGCTCGCTGCACCTGTTCCCCAAGCAGGGCTCCCGGGCGCCCTGGCGGCTGCGCCAGAACTATGCCCTGGACATCATGGCGCTGCGCTTCGGCCGCATCGACGACGGTGTGCTGGAATTCACGGCGCCGCGCTCGCGGACCCTGCGCCGGAGCGCCTAGAATCCGGGTCATGAAAGCCATTGCGCTTGCCGTGCTAGGGCTGCTGGCGCTCCCGGCCGCCGCCCAGACCTACAAATGCGTGGACCCGGGCGGGCGCGTCACCTACTCGAACATCGCCTGCGAGAAGCAGGGCCTTGCCAACAGCGGTGTGGTCGCCGATCGCACCAGCACGATCCAGGCGGCGCCGATCCGGGCGCCGAAGCCGGCCGCGGAGAAATCCTTGCCGGCGCCCGAGACCGGCGCGCGGCCGGCGGTCGAGACCCGGACACCGCAGATCGTAGAGCCGAGGATCCCGCGCGGAGCGACCGCCGAGGCGCAGCAGGCGCCGCGCGACGAGCCGATCGAGATTCCGCCGCTGCCTACGGTGAAGCCGCGGGTGAAGTAGCGCATCGCTTGCAGAGCTTCGGCAGCTACGACTACGTCATCGCGGGCGCGGGCAGCGCCGGCTGCCTGCTCGCCAACCGCCTGTCGGCGGACGCGCGCAACCGCGTGCTGCTGCTCGAGGCGGGCGGCGCGGACGACTGGTTCTGGATCGACATCCCGGTAGGCTACCTCTACACCATCGCCAATCCGCGCACCGACTGGTGCTACAAGACCGAGCCCGACGCGCACCTCGCGGGCCGCTCGATCCACTATGCGCGCGGGCGCGTGCTCGGCGGCTGCTCCTCGATCAACGCCATGATCTACATGCGCGGCCAGAAGGAGGACTACGACCACTGGGCCGCGCTCGGCAACGAGGACTGGTCCTGGGACTCGGTGCTTCCGGTGTTCCGCCGGATCGAGGACTACGAGCACGGCGCCGCCGACGGCTACGGCGCCGGGGGCGAATTGCGCATCGAGGACCCGCGCCTGAGCTGGGAGATCGTCGACGCCTGGCGGGCGGCCGCGGCCGAATGCGGCATCGCGCCGGTGAAGAGCTTCAACACCGGCGACAACTCGGGCTGCGCCTACTTCCAGATGAACCAGCGCCGCGGCCGGCGCTGGAGCGCGACCAACGCCTTCCTGCGGCCGGTACTTCACAGGAAGAATTTGACTGTTTTGAGCAATGCTTTTGTGCGAAAGATCTCCTTCGAAGGAAGGCGTGCGACCGGCCTGGAGTTCACGAAAGACGGAAGCGCCCTTTCGGTAAAGGCAGAACGCGAGACCGTTCTTTCCCTCGGCTCCATCGGATCACCCCAAATTCTTCAGCTCTCCGGAGTCGGCCCTCAGGAGTTGTTGAATCGTCTTCAAATACAGACTATTCAAAGCCTCCCAGGAGTCGGCGAAAACCTGCACGACCACCTGCAGATCCGCATGCAGTACAAGGTGAAGAACGTGCGCACGCTCAACGAGATGGCGAACAGCCTGTGGGGCAAGGCGGCGATGGGGCTGGACTACCTCTTCCGCAGGCGCGGCCCGCTCACCATGCCGCCGTCGCAGCTCGGCGCCTTCGCCAGGAGCGATCCCTCGCAGCCGACGCCGAACATCGAGTGGCACGTGCAGCCGCTGTCGCTCGACAAGTTCGGCGATCCCCTGCACCCGTTCCCGGCGATCACGCCGAGCGTGTGCAACCTGCGCCCCACCTCGCGTGGCTGGGTGCGGATCAAGTCGCCCGATCCTTCCGCCTACCCCGAGATCAAGCTG
>Ga0335070_10010938_pt1 | contig 10614 bp, 11 predicted proteins | sample Lox_Sample_13_FD_206722 | JGI IMG/M metagenome (GOLD analysis project Ga0335070, IMG submission 206722) | Soil microbial communities from Loxahatchee National Wildlife Refuge, Florida, United States - Lox_Sample_1.3 | ecosystem: Environmental > Terrestrial > Soil > Wetlands | place: USA...
TTGTCCCGCATTGAAGGAGTAAAAAATGTTCGTGCCCGATTATATCATGATGCTGGAGTTGACACTGTCGAAAAGATGGCAAAGTGGAATCCAGAAGAACTTCGAACCTATCTGACGGAGTTTGTGAATAGAACCAAATTTGATGGCATAGCCCCATTACCGAAAGAAGTGGAAAACACAATCGAAGAGGCAAAGAAGCTACCAAAAATCGTGACATATTAGTTCTGATTGATAGGGAATTTCAGACACCAACACAGAACAACGTTTTCTTGCGTTCTCGTTAGGTATTCCGAGTTCCCCCTGAGTGTTTCTCAAAGTGTATTTGTGGAAAAGTTTTCAGTTTCTGCCATCCAAAAGCTCATATGCAAGATAACAGCATCTATGAAACTTCCCTAAAGCTGGTGCAACATATGAGCGAACAGTTAATGTCCAATTACAAAAAGCTAATGGAAAAGACTAAGGATGTCATCATTCTGCAAACCGCGCTCCAGATGATCCATTGGGACATGGAAACACTAATGCCTCCAAAAGGCATTATGCTGCGAAGCGAGCAAATTGCCTTGCTAAGTCGAATTCAACATAAAATGTCCACAGATCCAGAGGTAGGAAAACTGATAGATACGATAATGCGTCATCCAAAATATGAGGACATAGAACTTATCCAACAAAGAAACGTCCACCTTATAAAGAAGAACTACGACGAACAGACTAAATTGCCTGAAAGCTTGGTTGCCGCACTCGCAAAACAACAAGCAATATCGGTGGATGTCTGGAAGAAAGCAAAAGCAGCCAAAAACTTCTCAATGTTCAAACCAGAACTTGAAAAAATCGTGGAACTCGAAAAGCAAGTTGCAGAAATCTTCATGAAAGTAAAAGAGACGACAACGGCATATGATGCTCTAGTAGACATATACGAACCAAAAATGACGTCAAAAACAATCTCAGAAGTCTTCAACGAACTAAGAGAAGGATTAATCACGATAATAAAAAAATGCGAAGATTCACCCAAACAACCCGACACAAGCATCCTACACATAAAAATACCTATAGAAACCCAACGCAAAATATCCCAAGTCCTTGCCGATTTCGTCGGGTACGATACAGAATCAAGAACAGCGGGCGGAAGAATCGACGAAACAGAACACCCATTCACAACAGGATATTACGACGACGTAAGAATAACAACACACTACCACGAAGACAACTTCGCATCATCAATGTATGCAGTCCTACACGAAGCAGGACACGCACTTTATGAACAGAACCTAAGACAAGATTGGAAATTCCAGCCAGTCGGAAGCGGCTGTTCAATGGGCTTTCACGAATCGCAATCGCGTTTCGTAGAAAACGTGGTCGGCAGATCCCATGAATTCCTAGGCTACTTCCTACCAAAACTGAAGAAGATCACCGGCAGCGCCCTATCAGATGTCAAACTAGACCAATTCGTCCACGCTGTAAACCAAGTCAAACCATCAAAAATCCGTATCGAAGCCGACGAAGTTACCTACGGACTCCACATAATCGTAAGATTCAACCTCGAACGCGAACTCTTTTCTGAAAAAGCTACGGTGAAGGAACTCCCAGAATTATGGAACCAAAGCTACAAAGACTACCTCGGCATAAGAATCCAAAATGATTCAGAAGGCGTAATGCAAGACACACACTGGGCAAGCGGATATTTCGGGTACTTCCCAAGTTACGCCTTAGGCAACATCTATAGCGGACAAATACTTGAAACAATGCAAAAAGACCTGCCAACGTGGAGAAGACAGATCTCAGAAGGAAAGTTCGCAGGAGTGAAGGACTGGTTAGTCAAAAATGTTCACAGCTACGGAAACCTGTACGACGCTTCAGACCTAATCCAAAAAATCACCGGATGTAAGCTCACTGTAAAACCATATCTAAGCTATTTGAAGGAAAAATGTTCCAAACTTTACGGCTTCTAGACATTCCCTTTCTTTTTTCCTAAAGCGTCATAAGCCTTCAAAACAATTTCCGCTGCGATAGCACCAATAAATAGGAATATTCCGCTCCAGCCTACAACAGCATCGTAGTAATTGCTTCCATATAAGAACGCAATTATGCCAATGATTCCGACACACAGGATTATGAGATCTTTCCACGACACGTGACGACGACCCTCCGAAGATATTAGGAGATTTTCTAGCCAGCCAATATATAGACTTACCTACACGAGAGCACAATCGCATCATTACAAAGGCTAACACTAAAGGGCTGAGATCCGACAAGCAACTGACACACAGAAAAAAACTGCTCACAGGAACATCATATCCGACAGTTCTGCGTCGGAAACGCGAAATGCATGATTATTCACCTTCCGGCACTTCCGACAGTTTTATATATGGCTTTTGACAAGAAAAGGTCCTGGTGAAGAAAAACGTCAATACATGAAGCGAAGAAGCCCGAGACAAAGGAAGAACTCATCAGGATGTTGTCGGATGCTGCCGGAAAGGAAATGGAGACACGCAGCAGTTTGCGAGGAAAACCGACAAAACCGACAATATCCGGCACTGCGAAGCTTCTAAATATACACAGAGACACGTTGTATTCTTGGATACGAGAGTTTAACGTTAATTTCGACGAGATTTTTGAGCAGTTACCCGCTCCCTCATTGTCGAAAGGTGTCGAAGCTTTTGATGCTAGCGGAAGGTGTACTTATTTGATTGGTGAAGCGCTTGTCGGAGAGGGCAACGAGGTTGCCCATGTTGATGTTTTAGTTGGCGATAAGGCAGGTCCTGTTGGAACAGCATTTGCCAACGGCTTATCCAATTTGTCTGTCGGCCACACTCCTTTGCTGGCCGTGATAAGACCTAATCTTCCGCCGAAACCTCATACGCTGCTTGTGCCAAAAGTCACCGTGAAAAATCTTGAGGATGCCGGCAAGATTTTTGGTCCAGCGCAAGCTGCTGTAGCCAAAGCTGTTGCTGATGCGGTTGAAGAGGGTTTGTTTCCTAAAGATAAGGTGGATGACTGGGTTATTGTGTGCAGCGTTTTTGTGCATCCGCAGGCGAGCGATTACAGGAAGATTTACCATTACAATTACGGAGCGACAAAACTGGCTATGAAAAGAGCCTTACAGAAATATCCGACTCTTGAAAAAATCTTCTATGACAAAGATAGGGCAAAACATCCCATCATGGGATTCAAAGTTCCGCGCCTTTGGAGACCTCCATACGTGCAGATTTCGCTTGACATTCCAGACTTGGAGAGGAACAAGAAATTGATCGGGCAGATTCCAAAGAGTGACAGGATAATCCTTGAAGCAGGCACCCCGCTTATCAAAAGATACGGAACAAAAGTGATCAACGATCTGAGAGAGATAACCAAAGACGTCTTTGTCATTGCGGATTTGAAGACGTTGGATGTCGGAAAGGTCGAGGTGGATTTAGCCTATGAAGAAACTGCAGATGCCGTAATCGCTGCTGGATTGGCGCCGGCGGAAACTCTTGACTCATTTATCCACGAGGCTAAAAGGCTTGGAATATACGCTGCAGTTGATATGCTAAACGTTGAAGATCCTATCAAGAAGCTCAGGAGCATTAAAGAGTTTCCCGACGTAGTCATTTTGCACAGGGGAATTGATCAAGAGACCGGAAGAACTCTCGGCTTGAATCTTATTCATGAGTTGCGACAAACCTTCAAAGACAAACGTTTCCTAATCGCGGTTGCTGGTGGCATGGTTCCAGAAACGGCCAAAGAAGCTTTGGAAAAGGGCGCAGATATCATAGTGGTTGGCAGGTATGTGACTCAGTCAAAGGATGCTGAACGTGCTGTGAGAGATTTCCTTGAATTGACTCCGCAAATGCGAGAAGACATTGACCTGTTTAGGGTGCATGAAGAATAAAGCTCCCTTCAAGATTCGTTCAGAAATCCTTGTTCCGGACGGGTTGGAGGGCTTTCAGCGTATGATTTCATATCCTTTAGCATGCCAGTTGCCATTGAAATTCAAAGAAACCTATAAATTGCTTGAACTGGTAAGACAGAAGTCTAGCCTATCAAAATAGAGCAAAACAAGGGGTCTCAATTGCCTGAAACATTCTATCCTTTGAAAGAAGAAAAATTCAAACTGATAATCTTGGAAAAACTCGTTGAAAAAATGGTTTCTAAGGAAAGAAAATTGGAAATACTAAGTGAAATCGCTAAAGAACTTGGATTAGACGACGAAGAAGTTGAAGCGCTCTTATATGAAGATGAAGTGGAACCAAAAGCCATAGATTTGGATTACGCGATTTCGGTTTTAGCAAAAGCGTATGAAAAGAAGACTTCGAATTGAATTGCTGCACAAGGTGGATACACCCATTGAAGTCTCTCTTTTCCTTATTTATCTTCGTTTAATTCGGCAGAAGATCGTATAGCAGCAATGGCTCGCCATTGCTCTTCTGCATGGCACACATGATCCGCTTTGGAAGTCAATCTATCAAAGGCAGTCTTGCCCAAAGGCGGGCATCAGATAGCCAATGCAGTCGGCTCATGTGAGATGATGTCCCAATCGTGCACTTCATGGCACTTTGAAAACGCTTAAATTTCGTCTGAATAGAACCTATGTAACGTGAATCTGATGAAAGCTTTCATCTCAGTTGACTTAGAGGGCATGCCTTATGTCGTGATTCCTGGCCATCTCAACCTAAAAGGGACACTGTACGAGGAGGCAAGGAAAATCGCAACGAAAGTAACCATAATTGCGGCTGAAGAATTGCACAAGAATGGCTTCGACGAAGTCGTGGTTGCAGATAGTCATGGCCCAATGGTCAATATTCATGTAGATGAGTTACCCGAATATATCGACATTATTCGGGGGTATCCCCGTCCACTTAGCATGGTCACAGGCTCAGAAGACTGTGACGCTGCACTTCTTATTGGTTATCATGCCAAATTTGGCACGGCAAAATCCACATTTGATCACACTTACAGTGGTGCAGCAATACATAAACTTGAGATCGACGAAATCGAAGTCAGCGAGTTCTTACTGAATGCCTACACATTAGGAGAATTCAATGTGCCCGTCATTCTTGTGGCGGGCGAAGCCCAACTCCTGAACGACGACGTCAGACGCTTCGCACCTTGGGCAAGGACAGTCATTTTGAAGCAAAGTCTAAGTAGAATTGCAGCAAACAGTCCAAGCATGGTCAGAATTGAAAAGGAACTGCGACAAAACGTCAAAAAAGCGTCAACAGTCTTGAAGCAGAAAAAAGCCAAGCTTTTGATTGCTCAGAAACCAGTTAAGATCGCAGTGACTTTCAACGCTAGTCATTATGCAGATGTAGCTGAGCTTTTGCCAGGCGCCAGAAGAACCGACGGACTCAGGGTGGAGTACACATCCAAAAACATGAAAGAAGCATACAAAACCTTTGAGCTTCTTGCCATCGCTTCAAGTGGCGTATCTGCCCTGCTTATGCAGCTAACTTGATGCTTGCTTGTTTGTTTGAGCTATCTGAATATACGGCAAACTGTGAACCAGCGCTGAGGGAAAATTCCGTGAGCATTTCGGCAGTAGACGTTAAGATAAGACCAGTTAGAACGCGTCAGCATTTTCTATTTAATCTACTCAATTTCCGATATTTCAGAAAAGCCGATGGTGTTCGCTTTTTGATGGAAGGCGGCCCATTTGCCATATTCATCGTTATTCCATATATCGTGATGTCAGAAATATATTTCTTCAGACAAGGGAGATATTTTATCGTCTTTGAAAGTCGAGTTGCAGGTGTCTTGGCATTACGTGAGGAGATTGAGACGATATACATAAGCAGCCTCGCGGTTTCTCCTGATTGCAGAAGAATCGGAATTGCTATATATGCGCTGAATTATGCAGCAGCAGTTGCTAGCAAGCTTCGCAAAGAAGCTCTTGAACTCGCAGTGCTGAAGAGAAATATCCCTGCTATCAGATTGTACTGGAGACGCGGCTTCCGAGTGAAAGAAGAAAAAAGCAGATCCCTCATTCTTAGAAAACAAATAAGAAACCCTGATAGGTTCTTGGGAAATGAAATGCAATTATGAAAAACCGGAGACTGGGCTTTCAACAACCATGCGTGTCCAAAAATCATAAAAACCGACCCATTGCTTATAAGAGCAATGTTTCTCAAACGCGAGGATGATGAATAGTGTTTGAAGGCAGAAAGACCAGAATTTTCTGGTGGGGTTTGATATTCTGTGCGCTATCGACCTGTGTTTTGTTTGCTGTACTTTGGTATGATCTTGTCTTAGCCTGGTTCTCAGACTGGCGTTATGTGATGCCTTTCATTTTTGGCGGTATCGTCTTCCTGCTTGTCGGGTTTTATATGATGATGTCTGGTGTGAAGAAAGAAGACCGACCTACGGACTAGCCAAGACTTAATAGCGTGTTTAGCGTCTGAGGAATCACGCTTGTTGCATCGAGAAGCGGAGAGCTGTATCGTGAAACCCGTCTTGTTAATCATAGACGTGCAGAAAAGGTTTTTTGAGATCAATCAGGCATGTGCAGATTCACTGAATTCAGCCATTGAATACATCAACGCTGCCATAGGTCTTTTCAGAAAGAGAAACTTTCCAATATTTGTTATTTACCACAAAAGCGAAGAAGAGAATCTGGTTCCAGGCACCCCTGACTTTGAAATGTCTGAACGCTTGAAAATTGAGCCTCAAGACCCACGCATAACCAAGACTTACGGCAACTCCTTTACAAAGACAGGGCTTGCGGATAAGCTAAAAGAACTTGGCGTAGACACGGTCATCATAACAGGATTCTGCGCTGAATATTGTGTTCTATCCACATACAAGGGTGCTGAAGATTTGGATTTCAAACCAATAATTCTTCGAGGAGCCATCGCGTCTGACAACGTGGAACACGTTAAATTCGTTCAAGAAATCGCGGAAACTGTTTCATACGGAGCACTCAAGACCCTTCTTTGAGAACCATACCATTGTGCACGCCAAAATTCCTGGCACATTTCTGCCGCAAACCCAAGCGATATAGAGGGCTGAAAACATCTCTCTGACCAAACTAGATTTCCCTATGATAAATCCTTAATAGAGAGATGCTCAACTTTCATAACACTACTGGAGAGTTTCTCATCAAATGGCTAAGCTAAAAGTAATCGTTTCAGACCCCTACTCTGGAACCTCTAAAGCGGTTGAGTTAGAAGATACCCGCGTGGTGCCATTGATTGGAAGAAAGATAGGCGAAACTATAGACGGCTCCTTATTGGGTTTAGCTGGTCACAAGGTACAAATCCTAGGCGGCTCAGACAAGGACGGATTCCCAATGAGATCTAATGTTCATGGTGGCGTTAGAAGAAGAGTAGTATTGAGCGGCGGCGTGGGTTTTAACCCGCGGGTGCATGGTGCTAGAAGACGAAAAACAGTTCGCGGAGATGTCATAACAGACGAGATAGTGCAGGTCAACATGAAAATTGTCGAGAAACCAAAAGAAGCAAAGACCAAAGAAAAAGCTGAAGAGCCTGAAGCGAAAAAACGCGTTGCAAAAGAAAAGAAGGAAGCAAAGGAAAAAGAAAAGGAAATGCCTAAAGAGAATGAGTCTGGCAAAGAGTGACGCCCATCTCTACAAGAACTAAATATATTTCTTCCAGTTTTCCAATTCTAATCAGCAAAGAACCCAAAATACTAATATCCTCAAATTGTGATGCAGAGTAAGGAGTAGCTTTGATGTCAGAGAGAAGCGAGGAAGAACCGGAAAGAAGCGCGATATTACCTAGTCAGCCGGAGTGCAACATCGGAACCATAGGCCATGTTGATCATGGCAAAACAACTTTGGTGCAGGCATTAACGGGTGTTTGGGCTTCAAGACACAGTGAAGAGTTGAAAAGAGGTATTACGATTAAGCTAGGATATGCTGACATGCCTATCTATAAATGTCCGAAGTGTGAGCCGCCCAAAAATTATTCTAACAAGCCTGTTTGTCCCAATTGCGGTTCCGAAGCAACTTTTGTTCGAGCAGTTAGTTTTGTCGATGCTCCCGGCCATGAGGCGCTGATGGCAACAATGCTTTCGGGCGCTGCGATAATGGATGGGGCACTTCTGGTTGTTGCTGCTGATGAGCCTTGTCCTCAGCCTCAAACGAGAGAACACTTGGCAGCGGCTGAGATTACTGGCATAAGAAACATTGTTATCGTGCAGAACAAGATAGATATCGTGGATGAGAAACGGGCGTATGCAAGTTATGAGGAGATCAAGAATTTTGTGAAGGGATCTGTTGCGGAAGATGCTCCGATTATTCCTGTTTCAGCCCAACGAGGAGTAAATGTGGATGTTTTGATTCAGGCTATGGAAGAGTTTATGCCGACTCCTAAAAGAGACGAAGCAAAGTCTCCTCTTATGTACGTGGTTCGTTCATTCGATGTTAATAAACCCGGAACGCCCGTTGAGAAGCTGGCGGGTGGGATTATTGGAGGAACTATTTTGCAGGGCAAGTTTGTGGTTGGCGATGAGATTGAGCTTCGTCCTGGAGTATTTTCAGAGGAAAGCAGAGGAAATTATCACACTTTGTTCAGCGAGATTGTCAGTCTTCACGCTGGCGGAAAGAGTGTGAAGGAAGCTCGTTGTGGCGGATTGGTGGGTCTGGGAACAACTTTAGACCCGTCCTATTCAAAGGCTGATGGATTAACCGGGAATATGGTTGGAAAAAAAGGGGTACTTCCACCTTCGCTTTCTGTGCTGACACTGGAAACTACGGTTTTGGAGCGGGCTGTCGGGACAAAGGAGCTTGAGAAGATTGCAAGTATACGTGTAGGAGAAAGCCTGCTATTACATGTCGGCGCTGCCTTGGCTATCGGAAAGGTGACTTCTGTAAAAGGAGACGCTGCAACTTTGCAGCTTACTCGACCAGTCTGCACACAATCCGGATCGCGAGTGGCTATCAGCAGGAAGATGTTGGGTAGATGGCGACTTATTGGATATGGAATGACAAAATAACATGGCACAAAAGCAAATTCCCAAAAAAGAACAACTGATAGTAATTTTAGATTCGAATGCTTTTTTTGTTCCGCTCCAGTTCAAAATCGATATATTTGCTGAGTTGAAAGGTCTCTTGAATAGGAATTTTGAGCTTGTTTTGCTTCCACCTGTTCGGATGGAGCTTGAGAGGTTGGCAGAGACTGGGTCACCGAAGACTGCGAAGAATGCTTCTTATGCGCTGAAGATTGCTGAAAAGTGCAAATTTGTCGAGGTGGATGTGAGGACCTTTGCTTCTGTGGATGATGCTATTGTTGAGAAGGCTCGTGAATGGAATTGCATGGTTTTTACGAATGACAGAGCGCTTAAAAAGAGGCTAAGAAATATAAATGTGCCAGTTATTTATGTGAGGCAAAAATCACGCTTAGGAATTGATGGGAGGCTATAGTCTTTGTTCAAACTCGTAACCCTCGAAGATACAATTCGTATTCCACCCGAAACATTTGGAAATCCCTTGGAGTCAGTTGGGTACAAGCAGGTCAAATCCAAATATGAGGGAATGGTTGATGAGGAACTAGGCTACGTTATTGCAGCGGTTGATGTGAAAGTGAGCCCCATCGGAAAGATTATTCCAGGTGACGGAGCCATTTACCACAAGGTCAACTTTTCTTTACTGACGTTTTATCCTCAACTGCAGGAAATAGTGGAAGGCGAAGTCGTGGAAATTGCTGACTTTGGAGCTTTCGTGCGGATAGGCCCTATTGACGCGCTGCTGCACGTATCTCAATTAATGGATGACTTCATTTCCTACGATGAAAAGCAAGGTGTTCTGCTTGGAAAAGAAACAAGGAGAAAGTTGCAGAGTGGAGACCAAGTTCGTGTTCGAATAACTGCAGTGTCGCTGGGCAGAGCCGGGACTTCTGGAAAGATAGGCGTAACTGCTCGCCAGCCTTTCTTGGGAAAGCTGGAGTGGATTGAACAGGAAACGCAAAAGCCCGCTGCAGAACCGGTGAAGAAACCGGTCGAAAAAGAGAGGCAACCTGCACAGAAGGTGAGCAAACGTTGAGCGAAAAAGCCTGTTCAGAATGCCACTTCATAACTACTGGAAATGTCTGTCCCAAATGCAAGAGCACTAGCTTAAGCGACGACTTCAGCGGAATTGTGATTATCTTTGACCCGGAGGGCTCGGCGATTGCCAAAGCCATGGGGATTAAAGAGAAAGGGCGTTACGCGTTAAGAGTCCGGTAATATTGTCTGTAGCTTACGCTCTTACGCCAGCGCTTCGCGTGAAACTCAAGGAGCCAATCGGCACGCTGGTTCAAGGTTCATTTGAAGAGACAGTGGAAGAACTCAGAAAAGTTGTAGAAAAAGAGAAACCTGCTAGAATAATATCGGTTGGAGATGCTGTTTCAAAAAACCTTGTGGAATGTGGTATCCTTCCCAATCTACTGATTGTGGATAACAGGGAGATGCGTAAATCTTCGCAACCAATACTGGTTCAAACTGATGTAACCATCCGCGTTCAAAATCCTCAAGGAACAATTACTCGTGAAGCCGTAAAAGCGGTAAAAGAGGCTGTTGCAACCAATCATCATGCTAAGATTGTTGTTGATGGAGAGGAGGATTTACTTACGCTTATAGCGGTTCTATATGCGCCTGAAGGTTCGTTTGTGATTTACGGTCAGCCCTTTGTGGGTATCGTCATAGTCA
>Ga0335070_10010939_pt1 | contig 10614 bp, 9 predicted proteins | sample Lox_Sample_13_FD_206722 | JGI IMG/M metagenome (GOLD analysis project Ga0335070, IMG submission 206722) | Soil microbial communities from Loxahatchee National Wildlife Refuge, Florida, United States - Lox_Sample_1.3 | ecosystem: Environmental > Terrestrial > Soil > Wetlands | place: USA: Florida...
ATGGAAGTAGAGCATGACCTGTGGCCTCTGCGTCGGCACGCTCTGCACGCCGGGATCAGCCGCGTGGCACGCGAGTGTCCAGGCGAGCGACACGCCACAGAGAGCCACGCACTTCCCTGGTTGCACTTTCGTATACCCCCACGACCCGCTCCTTCAGTGGAGCCTTGAGGTCAGTATGCACCGCGGGGTGCGGAGGCTCGAGCCGGTGTCACCATAAGAGCTCGGCTAATCTGGCGGTCGGATCCAGTGGCGCCCAGTCGCGCAATATGCAAAAACGGCACGTGACGGCCAGCACATTTTACTGCAGGAAACACAGACGAAAGCTTGACGGGCTTGGGAACGCGCGATGCCCGAACTTTGTGCGGCCAAGCTTGGCGGCGCGCTAATGCCGCGTACGCGAGGATGCGTCCGTGGTGCGTGGATCATGCACTGTGGTCGCCGATTTGCGCGGGAAGAGGCGAGAGTACCAGCGCGTGCACGCCGCACCGAGCGCGCACAACACCAGACCGGTCACACGCAGGTACCTGACAAGCCGTCTGGCCGCCGGATGCGGGACGTAATCCCGGAACGGGTTGTAACGATCGGGGCGCCCGGGGATATCCGCGGTGGCACCGGCGGTGGCTTGCACGCTGGCGTCGGGCAAATCCTCCGACCCGCCGCGCAGTGTCTCCTGCGCTGCTGGCCCCTGAGTAGCCGCGGGATGCATCAGATCCACTGCGGTATGTTGCTCGGCGGATTGTCCCACTCAGGCCTCCGTGTACACGGCGTCAGACCGTACTACCAGCCCGACGCTCCTATCAAGGCGCGACGCGGCAATCGGTTGACTCGGGAACATGTCAGGTGTTGGCGCAATGCTCGTGCCCGCCCGAGTCTTCGAACTGCGACAGGCGCGAGTTGGCTCGGCCCCGGCCGGGCGCGCTGCCCTCAGCGATCCCACGCAAAAAATCGAAGCCGGCGGACAAAGTGTTTATTTTCAATATGTTATAGATAGAACATGAGATGACGGGGAGATTGTTACGTCAGCGACACGGCGGCCACGGCGAGGCCGTGGACGGCGGCGCCGACGCGGCCGTGGCCCCTGTCTGAGGGGCCCGCGCCCGACCACGGTCCCGGAAACGCGGCCGTGTCAGGAATTGTCAGGAGAGGATGGAAAGCGCCTGCTGCAGATCGGCGGTCAGGTCGGCCACATCCTCGATGCCGGTGGAATAGCGGATCAGCCCTTCCGGGATTCCCGCGGCGGCCCGCTCCTGCGCCGTGCACTCGACATGACTGGTCACCCGAGGAGGCCCGACCACGGTCTCCACGCAGCCCAGATTGGCCGCCCGGTGTGCGTGTTGCAGACGCGGCAGGACCTGTTTGATGGCCTCCAGGCCGCCGCGCACGCTGAAACTCAGCATGCCGCCGAAGCCGCGCATCTGCAGCCGCGCCACCTCGTGGTGCGCGTGGGATTCGAGCCCGGGATAGTTGACCTGCTCCACCGCGGGGTGACTCTGCAGCCAGCGCGCGATCTGCATCGCGCTCTGGTTCTGCCGCTCCACGCGCAGAGCCAGCGTCTTCATCCCGCGCAACAGGTTGTAGGCGTCCGCAGGGGCGAGTGCCGCCCCGTTGATCTCGCGGAAGTGATACAGCGACTGGATGAGCGACTCGCTGCCGCAGGCTGCACCGCCCAGCGCATCGGCATGCCCACCCAGATACTTGGTCGCGCTGTGCAGGACCAGGTCGGCACCGAGCGCGAGCGGATTCTGGTTGATGGGAGTCGCAAAGGTATTGTCCACCGCCACCAGCGCGCCCACGGCGTGCGCCGCTCGTGCCAGTCGCGTGATGTCCACCACCTTCACGGTGGGATTGGTGGGTGATTCCAGATACAGCAGACGACAGCCGGAGGCGACCTCGCGTTCGATCTGCGCGAAATCACTGGTGTCGCACAGTTGCACGCGGATGCCGAACGCCGGCAGGAATTGCGTGAACAGCTTGTTGGTCCCGCCATAGCTGTCGCGGATGGACACCACCCGGTCGCCGGGCCGCAGGAAGGTGAACAGCGTGGCGCTGATGGCCGCCATCCCCGAGGAGAAACTCGTGGCGGCCGCGGCGCCCTCCAGGTCGCGGATCTTCTCCTCGAAGGCGCGCACCGTGGGATTGGTGTTGCGCGAGTAGATATGGCCCGGCTGCCTGCCGAGCGCCACCTCGTGCCAGGTTTCCAGATCGGTGTAGCCGAACGAAACGCTGTGCACCACCGGCACCTGGGTGGCCCGCTCGTAGGGCGCATGACCCGTTTCACCGCCCCAGACCGCTATTGTGGATTTGCCCCTGGACATCGTAGCCTCCGTGACCGCCGCGCGATCGCGCGGGAGATTATCGATGGAACGCGAACCGGTTGTCTTCGTCGGCACCAGTGACCTGTCGGGTCATTTCCGCGGCAAGAGCTTCGCCGCCGCCGATCTGCCCGCCCGCCTGCGACGCGGCGTCGGCATCTCCCCGACGAACCTCTTCCTGTCCGCTTTTGGCCCCATCCAGTTCACCCCGTTCGGCACGCCGGGAGAAGTGCTGTTGATCCCCGACCCGGATACGCGGGTACATGTGCCCTTCGAGGGCAGCACCGCCGAACACTTCTACCTGGGCGATCTGCGGGAGCTGGACGGAGCGCCCTGGGCGTACTGTCCGCGGCAGGTCCTGCGCAGCGCCCTGCGGCGCCTGGAGAATGAGTTCGGTCTGCGCCTGCTGGCCAGCTTCGAGCAGGAGTTCACCTACAGCGGCGTGGCGCCCCATCCGCCGCAGCCCTACGAGCTGGGCGCCTATCGACAGGCCGGGGTGTTCGGCGAGGCTCTGCTCGGGGCGCTGCGGCAGGCGGGTGTGATTCCGGAGGCCTTCCTGTCCGAGTTCGCGCCGCGCCAGTTCGAGGTCACCACCGCCCCGGCCATTGGCCTGAAGGCCGCCGACGATGCCGTGATCACGCGCGAACTGGCGCAGGCTGTGGCCTACCGCCTCGGTCACCGTGTCAGTTTCGTCCCGATTCCCCAACCGACCGCTGTCGGCAACGGTACCCACATCCACTGGAGCTTTCTCGACCGCCACGGCGATGCCGCGATGTATGACCCGGCCGGTCGCTGGAACCTCTCGCAGCAGGGCCGCCAGTTCATCGCCGGCGTGCTGCATCATCTGCCGGAACTGTGCGCGATCACCACGCCATCGGTCTGCTCCTACTACCGCCTGCGACCCGATCGCTGGGCGCCCGTGCGGTCCGACGTGGGAGATCTGGATCGGGGCAGCGCCTTGCGCATTTGCCCTTTACCCCGTGTCGAACCCACACAGCTCGCCCGTCAGCTGCACGTCGAGTTCCGGGTGGCCGATGCCACGGCGAGTCCCTACCTGACTCTGGCCATGCTGGTGCAGTCCGGGCTGCAGGGTCTGCGCTGGCAGCGGGACCTGGATTCGCACCAGCCCGCGCCGCTGCCCGCCGATCTGGGTCAGGCGCTCGAGTGGCTCGAGCACAGCGAGCTGGCGCGCGACTGCCTGGGTGTCGGGCTGCGCGATGCCTACGTGAAATTCAAGCGAGCCGAGATCGCCGGGCTCGCCCAGCTGTCCGAAGAGGAAATCTGCCGCCGCTATGCCGAAGTCTACTGAGCCTGCGACGGGGGCCGCCCCGGGTCACCCGCCGCAGCGTCGTCTGCTGGCCAGCGACGAACCGGGTCCTGTGTTCGAATCGGGTCGTGCCGCACGATCGAACTTCATCATCACGGTGGACCATGGCGGAGCGCGTATTCCACGCAGCCTCGGCGATCTCGGGCTTCCCGCGGAGGAACTGCGTCGGCACATTGCCTGGGACATCGGTGCGCTCGCCGTCGCGCGACACACGGCTGCCATCCTGGATGCCACCCTGGTGGCCCAGAACTACTCGCGGCTGGTCATCGATTGCAACCGCGACCCGCGTGTGCCCTCCTCCATCCCGACGGTGAGCGAACACACGCCCATTCCGGGTAATGTCAGCCTCACTGAGGAACAGGCTGCGGCACGCCGCCAGGAGATCTTCGATCCCTACCATGGATTCATCACGACCCTCCTGGATGAGCGCAAGGCGGCCGGCAGGCCCACTATCCTCGTGGCCCAGCACAGCATGACCGACGTGTACAAGGGAGTCGCCCGGAGCATGCACGCGGCCGTCCTCTACAACAGGGACCGGCGATTCGCCGGCCGGGTGCTCGAGGCGCTGCGCGGCGAGCCGGGTCTGGTGATCGCGGACAACGAGCCCTACTTCGTGAGCGATTCGACCGACTACACCATCCCGCGGCACGGCGAGGCCCGCGGCCTGCTGCACGTGGAGATCGAGATCCGCCAGGATCTGGTGAGCGATGCCGACGGGCAACGCGCCTGGGGAGAACGCATTGCCCGGGTGCTGCGCGCGGCGGAAGCGGCGTTCACGGCAGGTGCGGCATGAATCAGCCGCTCAGTCGCGAGGTGGAGGTCGAGCCTGCCCACACGGCACTGCTGTTCATCGATGTGCAGAACTTCAACTGCAACTGGGAGGGCGGCGAATATGCGCACCTGGCGCACGCACAGAAGCAGGCGCGCTACGGTTACTTTTTCCGCACCTTGCGCGGGACAGCCCTGCCGAACATGGTCCGGCTGCGCGAAGCCTGCAGGCACGCAGGGATCGAAGTGCTCTACACGGTGATCGAGAGCCTCACGGCCGATGGCCGCGACCGCTCGCTCGATTACAAGATCACCGGGTTCAACGTGCCCAGGGGCTCGCGCGATGGCCAGCCGCTCGCCGAGCTCGCTCCCGGCCCGGACGAAATCCTGATCCCCAAGACCTCCTCGTCGGTCTTCATTTCCACCAACATCGACTACGTGCTGCGCAATCTCGGTATCCGTTATCTGATCGTGGCGGGTTGCCTGACCGATCAGTGTGTGGACTCCGCCATCCGCGACGCCTGCGATCTGGGATACCTCGTCTCCGTGCCCACGGATGCCTGCGTGGCGCTGTCGGCGGAGCAACATGACTCGTCCCTGCGCAACAATCGCGGCTACTGCCGGCAACGCACCACGCACGAACTGCTCGAGGAGATCGCACGGGCCTCGCGCACCGGCGCTCCATCCTGAGCCTGAAGGCGATTGCCCCTGGCCTGGGGTCACCACACCTGGATATCAGCCCATGTACGTCCCCGCCCATTTCAAGTCCGAGGATCTGACGCAACTGGACTGGCTTGCCGGACACGACGCGTTCGGCACGCTCATCTCGCAGGTGCAGGGCGCGCCCTTCGCCTCGCATCTGCCGGTCCTCTACCGGCGCGAGGGCAACACGGTCGTGCTCAGTGGCCACTGGGCCAGGCCCAACGCCCAGTGGCATGACATCGAAGGCCAGCGCGTGCTGTTCATCTTCCACGGGCCACACGCCTACATCTCGCCGCGCTGGTATGTCGATCCGCAGAAGCATGTGCCCACGTGGGACTACGCCGTCGCGCACGTCTACGGCCCGGTGCGCTTGATCCAGCAGGCTGCGGAGCTGGAGCCCATCGTCGCGAGCCTGGCCAGCAACTACGAAACGGGCGCCGCGAATCCCTGGACGCTCGCCGGTTCGAACCCCGCCAACCGCCAGATGCTCCGGGGCATCGTCGGGTTCGAGCTGCGCGCGGATGAGGTGCAGATCAAACTCAAACTCAATCAGAATCATCCACCGGGCAATATCCGGGGAGCCATCGATGGATTGCGTGCGCGCGGCGGGCAGGATTCGCTTGCGGTGGCTTCCCTGATGGAAGCCGCCCAGGTCAGGACAACGCGCGACTGACTACCTCGGGAGCGATGAATTCGTGGCGGCGGCCGGCGTGGCTCTTCACCCACGCCTCCACTTCCTGCGCAGGCATCGCCTTGGCGAACAGCCAGCCCTGCGCGAGCGTGCAGCCGTAGTCCTTGAGCAGCCACAGATCCTGAGTGGACTCCACGCCCTCGGCCACCGTCACGAGCCCGAGCTCGTTCGCCATGGCCAGGGCCGATCTGAGCATGACCTGCAGGCTCTCGCGCTCGTGCGCGCCGCTGACGAAGGAGCGGTCGATCTTGAGTTCGGTGAAGGGGATCTGCGCGAGCTGCTGCATCGAGGAGAAGCCGGTACCGTAATCGTCGAGCGACAGCCGGAAGCCGCGCAGGCGCAGCCGCGCCAGCACGCCCAGTGCCACGGCAAGCTCGGTGAACAGCGTGGACTCGGTCACTTCCAGCACGACGCGCCCGGGGTGCACTCCGTGCAGCTGCTGCAGCCCGGCGATCTCCTGTACCAGATCGGCGCGATTGAGCAGCAGCGGCGAGAGGTTCAGCGCGATGGAGAAATCCAGGTCGCGCGCATGCCAGATGGCCGCCTGCAGCATGGCCTGATTCACTACCTGCAGGGTCACCTGGTGGATCAGTCCGTGCTGTTCGGCCAGCGGGATGAACTGGTCGGGCGGAATCAACCCGAGCGTCGGGTGGCGCCAGCGCGCCAGTGCCTCCACACCACGCACCGCGCCGGTGGCGATGTCCACCTGCGGCTGGTAGTAGGCGGCGATCTCGCCGCGATCGAGCGCGGCCGAGAGGGCGGCGGCATCCACGGGCGCGCGTTTCGGTCTCTGCGGCTGTCGTGACGGAGCAGCGCCCCAGTTGCGCAGGATCGCGCTGAGCAGTTCGAAGGTGAGCGGCTTCTGCACGGCACCCAGCACGCGCAGTCCGAGCGCCGAGCCCATGTGCCGCACCGAATGCAGCAATGCGCGCTCACGCGAGGACGCGACGACGATCGGGATGTCGAAGCCGCGCTGACTGAGCTGAGCCATCAGCTCCGGACCGTCCATGGTGGGCATCTCCAGATCCACGATGATCAGATCCGTAGGTGTGCGCAACGAATCCAGCAGCGCGAGGGCCTCCTGGCCATTCGCCGCCTCGTACACCGTCGTGACACCCAGCTCGCGACACAGTGCAGCCCCGTGAGTTCTCTGCACGGAGCTGTCGTCGACGACGAGAACGCTCGCGGGAGCCGTCAATTCAGGATGCGGCGACATGGTTCAGTGCTGATCGGCAGGTCCGTTTGAAGATGTTGCACCGCACAAGCGCGATACGTACCCATTCCGGGGCCATCTATACCCCAGGGCCGGGCTGACCGCCGCGACGGCGTTCGCCATCCTGCGCATTGGCAACGGGACCTTCCGGCATCTCGCGCCGATCCTCGTTTCACAGGGACGTCCGTCAGAAATCGACTCTACGGCGCAAACCTCGAGAGCGCGCCTCGCGCCTTGTGCGCGTACAACCCAACGCGAGAGCGGCTGCTTTGATTCCAACCGCACGCGCGGGTAAAGTCAAATGGCCACCGGGAAATTCCATCAAGACACGACGCTGGCGAGCCCGAACGTGAAACCTGCACGATGGCTGCTCATTGCACTGTCCGCGTGCCTGGCGGGCACGCCCCTGAGCGCCGCGGCGGCCGAGGTGACCAGTTACTTGCAGACTTATGCGAACCTGCCCGGCACGGGTGAAGTGCTGCTCGACAACGAGCGGGTAGTGGTCCAGAAATTCACCCTGCAGCCGGGCCAGTCCACCGGCAGCCATGCCCATCACGGCAACCAGCTGCTCGTATTCATCCGTGGAGGACTGCTGACGTCGGCCGCAACGGGGCGCACGACTCTCTGGAAGGATGGGCGTGTCCTCTGGCAGGACGCCACATCCCATCCGGACCCCGGCAGCACCAACACGGGCAGCGCGCCCATCGTGCTCATGTGGGTCACTCTCAAGCCGGTGGCGGCAGGCCACCGCGCCCCGCCGGGGAGTCCACCCAAGTACCGCTACCTGAACTATCCCAACATTCCGGGCGAGGACCTGCTCGAGAATGATCAGGTCATCGTGCAGCGCTTCGTGGTCAATCCGGGCCAGTGGGAGGGCGTGCACGCCCATCACCCCGACATGCTGTACATCCACATCCACGGTGGGCAATGGGCAAGCCGCTCGAAAACGCAGCCGGAGAAGCCCTACCCCGAGCCTTCACCCGATGGTGAAGTGGGCTGGATGCCCACCATCGAGCTCAGCGAGGGTCATGAGTCCGGCAACGTCGGCCCCAATCCCATCGACCTGATCTGGGTCACGCTGAAGCAGTAGCCTCTCAGGTGCGGGGCGCCAGGATCTCGTCGAGCCGCGCCGGCGTGGAGGGGTCCCGCTCCAGGTGCGGATAGCGATGTCCGCCGTGATAATCGACATCGGCGATGACGTAGCGATCGTCTGACTTCAGGATGAACACCGTCGGCGTCGAGGTCGCTCTGGCCGCCGCAACCGTCCGGCGCAACAGGTCGGCACTGAAGGTCTCGCCGTTGATCGCCAGGATGCGCATGCCGGCGGTGATCGCCGCCCGGTAGGCGGGACTGCCCCAGGCCACCGAAGTGACGACCCCTTCACCGCCCTTCTCGTCCACTTCAAGGCCCATCGAATAGCGCAGCGAGACGTGCTTGTGCTGCGCTTCGGCCGCCTTCTGGTAGCCGCTCTGCCGATCGGTGAAGACGAGCTTGTAGCCACCCCGGGTAAATCCGTCGAGCGGCGCGGGTCGGTTCACGGCATCGGCGCGAGTACGCAGATAGGTTGCCCAGTCGTAAGGCTCAACCTCGTTGAGTACGCGGACCAGATCCTGGAAGGTGTAGGTCAGCGTCGTGGAGCTGCCATCGTTCACGCCCAGGAAACGGGCGGCGAAATCATCCAGTGAACGTTTTCCCGCGGAGCGCTCACGGATCAGTGTGTCCACTTCCAGCCACAGCAGCGCACCCTCGTCGTAGTAATCCTCGAATCGCTGCCAGGTGTCCCAGGACATCGGCCGGCGCGGATTGATGATCTCGTCGTTGGTCGTGTCCTGCAGCGGCCGCCACTGCCTGCCGGGCAGCGTGGCGTGATAGGCGGCAACTTCGGCCCATGCATCCAGCGCCTGCTCGCGATTCCACAGGCCGGATCTGGCGGTGAGGACGAATCCCCAGTATTGCGTCTGCCCTTCGTACACCCACAACAGGCTGTTCTGCATCGGGACGTCGTAGTTCGGCGTCCACAGGTCCGCGGGGCGACGGAACTTGCCGTTCCAGGAATGCGTGAACTCGTGCGCCAGCAGGTCCCGTCCCGCCGGCGTGCCGTCCCAGTCGAGGAAGTAGTCCGGATCGGCACTGTCCTCGCTGGACTGATGATGCTCGAGTCCCGAGTAGGGTGTCTGGTCGGTCAGCGCGAACAGGAAATCGTAATGCTGGAAGTGGCGCGAGCGGAACACCTTGTACGCCTGCGTCACCAGGGCACGATGCGCACCGATGGCGCCGTCCGAGGCCTGCAGCTGGTCGTCGCGATCGGCAAACACGTCCAGGTTGACATGGGTGGCCGCATCGAGCTCGAACCGTTTGAAGTGCTTGCCGGCGTAGACCGGACTATCCACGAGCTTCTCGAGCGAGACGCGCTCGAACGAAGCGCGCGCGCCTTCGCCGGCGGAACGCTCGAGCGCGGTGGCGATGGACCAGCCGGCGGGCACGGTCAGCTGCGCCGTGACGGGAATCTGCCGGGCATAGTACCCGGCCGGATACAACACCAGGTCATTCCATTCCAGCATCATCAGATCGCGCATCAGCTGCGGATCGCCCACGCGGGAAGTCGCCGGTGCGAGATAGTCGAATTGCACCTCCAGCGCCGCGGCCTTGGCCGGCAGATGCAGGTGGAACGCGTACATCTCCACGGTATCGCGCTGCCAGCTCACTGGCTTGCCGTTCACCGAGAACTTCAGGCCGCCGATCCTGTCGATGGGACCCTCGGGTGCATGTGTTCCCGGCAGCCATTTCGGATAGAGCAGTGTGATTTCGGAGCCGAGTCCACGGATCGTCTCGTGCACGTGCACGACGCGCCTGCTGACATCGCCGGCATCGACATCGAGACTAACGTCGCCCCCAAAGGGCCGGTCAACCGGCGCGGGAATCGGCGCAGGCAGGCCGGCATCGGCTCTCCCCGGCACGACACCGGCCACCACGAGCATCGCGACACAGAGGCCCGATGACACTGAGTAAACCGCTCGCTGCATCCGCACTGCTTCGTACCTCATCATCCTGAGCCGACGACTGAGATCGGCGACGCGGCATCGTAGCTCATGCGCCTGACGTGCGGCAGTCGGGCGCTCGCTGTCTCACGCGGCGGTGTCAGCGCCGCGTGATCACCACCTCCAGGTACTCGCTGGGCACGACGAGTGAATACGGGCCCGCGCGATTCAGGCTGTTGAGCAGCTCGGTGAGGTTCTTCTCCAGCGTCGCCGCGCCCTCGGCGGGGAGCGCCGCGAAGGCCTTCTGCACGGGACCGTACCAGGCGCGGAAGGTCTCTATGAAGTGGGCAGCCGAGCGATACCGGAAGTTGAAATGCCGGCGTGAGATCACGAAGGAGGCAGCACTCGCACCAAACAGCTGGTGCAGGTGAGATTCCGCACCCCACAGCGACGGCGGCTGCACACCGGCGGGCGGTGGCAACTGGCGTCCGAGGGTCTTGAAGAGCTGGCCGATGAAGCCTTCCGGTGTCCAGTTGGCCAGACCGATGCGGCCACCTGGCCGGCAGACGCGGATGAGCTCGGCGGCGGAGCGCGCGTGATCGGGAGCGAACATCACACCAAAC
>Ga0335070_10010940_pt1 | contig 10614 bp, 10 predicted proteins | sample Lox_Sample_13_FD_206722 | JGI IMG/M metagenome (GOLD analysis project Ga0335070, IMG submission 206722) | Soil microbial communities from Loxahatchee National Wildlife Refuge, Florida, United States - Lox_Sample_1.3 | ecosystem: Environmental > Terrestrial > Soil > Wetlands | place: USA...
TTTCTGCCTTATCTCAACTCGTTTTCAAATCGTCCAGAAACTGCTTAAGGTCAATGTGGCTGAATCCTTCATGGTTGCAGAGGCTTTGCTTCGCAGGCGGTCTATCCATGTAGAAAGGAATACGATTAGTATAGCGCTCTTGGAACGTGGGTTCAAGCTCATTCTTGTAGAAAACGCCGATTGGGATGTGGTCCTCCCACTCCTGCGTTTTTTCGATAGCAGCGGATTTTTTCTTCCAATCTTCGTTCCAATCTCTGACAACTGGGTCCCAACCTGGGGTTTCCTCGAGTTTGTAGAGTCGGCTTTGAGGTTTGCCTTGGGCGTCTTTGCGATCTTCGCCTGCATACCACTCTTTAGTAGTTATGTCGTTGTAGGTTGGGCAAGGTTGCAAGCACTCGATGAAAGCCATACCTTTGTGCTTAATGCCCGCTTTGATGATGTCTTTGAAGTGGCGCACGTCGTAAGCGTATGAGCGAGCGGCAAAGGTGAAACCTGAGATAACCGCTAGTCCGATGGGGTTAACAGGTTCGTTTATGTTGGGTCGGGGCAATGCTTTGGTTTTCTGGTTTCGCCTAAGCGTCGGCGATGCCTGTCCTTTGGTTAAGCCGTAGACGCCGTTATTGTGGATTATGTATGTCATGTCTAAGTCTCGGCGTCCAGCGTTTACGAAGTGGCCTGCACCAATGCCGAGTCCGTCTCCGTCGCCGCCGATAGCTATGACCTCCAGATTCGGGTTCGCTGCCTTTATGCCCAATGCGAAAGGAAGCGACCTGCCGTGGAGCGTGTGGACGCCGTTGCATTTGACGTTGTGCGGTTCCTTGCCTGAACAGCCAATGCCTGAAACCATGACGATTTGATGAGGCTCCAAGTTGATTTCGGCAAGAGCCATCTGCAAAGCGTTCATTATGCCGAAGTCGCCGCAGCCTGGGCACCAGTCAGCGTAGACATCTGCAACTTTGAAATCTGAAGGTTTAAGATCCAAACATCAGCACCTGCCTCTCGGCTGCTTTGTTAGAAAGAATAAGCTTGATGGCATTGTACACTTCAGTTGTAGTCATCGGTCTTCCAGTGTATTTGAGCACATGGAAATTGGGTGCTATGCCCGTCTTTTCTTTGATGACCTGACCAAGTTGGCCACCCCAGTTGTCCTCAACGTCAATTATCCTTTTCTTGCCTTCGAGCGTCTTCTTGATTTGCTCAGAGGGCAAGGGCAGGATCATGCGAACCTGCAAAAACCCCACAGCCAAACCTTCCTCTTTCAGAATATCCAACGCTTCGATAATGGCGCCTTTGGGCGAACCCCAGCTGACAACGATATTCTCTGAATTCTGGTCCCCGTAAAATGCAAGCTTATCTTCCAGGGGAACTTCCTTCTCGACTAGCTCGAGCTTTTTCATGCGTTTCTCTACCATTAATCGCCTGTTCGTCGGCTCTTCACTAATGTGTCCACCTGGGTTGTGTTCGTCGCCTGTATACCATTGCACGACGTTTTTCGTTCCAAGCGGCGCCCGAGGCGAGATACCTGTATCGGTATATTCGAACCTGCGGTACTGTTTTCCATCTACGTCTTTTTCGGTAACGAGTTGGCCGCGGTCAATCTTGAATTTGCCGTAGTCGAATGTTGGGAAGGTTTGGCTGCAATTTGCCATGGCTTTGTCTAGCAGATGAATGACGGGCATCTGGTATTTTTCAGCCAAGTTGAAGACTTTGGCAGCGTCGTAGAAGCATTCTTTGATGTCGCCTGAGGCGAGGACGATGCGGGGGAACTCTCCATGCCCTGCGTGCATGACGAAGCGCAAGTCGGCTTGTCCATGTCGCGTGGGCAATCCGGTTGCAGGTGCGCCACGTTGGTAGTATGTGACGACGACTGGAACTTCGCTGTTTCCTGCCCAGCTCAATCCTTCGACCATCAGAGAGAAACCTGGACCGGAGGTGGATGTGGCCGCTCGTGCTCCAGCCAAAGCTGCGCCCGAGGCTGAGTTGATGGCGGCAATTTCGTCTTCAGTTTGGATGACGATGATGGCTTCGTCTTCGCCTGAGGTTTTGAGTATTTCGTGGGCTTCGAGGTATTCGCTTTCGTCGGCAGCTGGAGTGATAGGGTAGTAAGTTTGGACTCTGCAGCCGCCTAAAACTTTGCCCATGGCCACAGCTTGGTTACCCGTGAGGAAGATGCGTTCTTCCCCAATTTCGGTTTTCTCCAAGTGATTTGTGAAGTTGTCCTTGAAGGTATTAAGAGCGTAGTCGTAGGCGTGGTTGAAGGCGAGGGCGTTCATATCTGCGATCTTGCCTTTCTCCGAGAATGTTGTCCTCACCGCCTTCTCCGCAAGCGTTCGATCATATTTCAATAGGGCAAAAGACACGCCTATGGTCAAGACGTTTATCATGCGGGTAATTTTGCTGATTTGTTCAACTCCTAATTTTTGTCCAATCTGGACCAACAGGGCAAGGTAGGGAACAGGAAAAACCTTAACACCTCTCTTCTTGGCATATTCCAGCCAATCGTTGAGTGTCTCGCCTACGCTGTTTTCTTTCATAAATTTGCGGATTTCGTCTTTGAACTCAGGCGGCAGAGTTGGAATTTCGAGCGCTTTTGTTTCTAATTGTTTGTCGTCGACGATGATGCCTCCCCCGGCGACGACTTCATTCATGTGCCTAACGACGGTTTCTGCATCGAAGGCTGCCAGCAAATCCACATCGTTCACGTTTGCCAGCAGTACGTCAGTGGAGATGCGTTGATGGAAGTAACTGTGCAAGCCTTTGATGTTGGAGTGGTATTCACGCCTGCCAAACACATATAGTCCGCCGTAGCCACATGCGAGTCCAAAAATGTTTGATGCTGTGTCAACGCCGCTTCCTTGCGGGCCACCTGCCATCCAGTTTATACTCTTAACTACCATTTGCGAGTTCACCTAATGTATGAGAAGAAGCGAGCGAGATTTCTTTCTATCCGCCTGTTGCTTTGCCGTAGCCCGTGCAGCAGTCACAGCCTGAAGTTTCGCCGCAGAAGGGACAAGCACATTTGCAGTCGTCTATGGGTTCGCCGCATTTGTCGCAACGAGGCAACTCTCCACATTTTTCTTTTGGCACTCAATCGCCTCTGCAAATAGGCTAGTTGTTCAGGTTGCAATTAAGGTTTCGGAAAACTCGGGCGTAAAAACGAACCACAAGCCCCGCTGCAGTTCGGAAAACCATGTCTTTATGATCCTGAAAAGAAACGTTACAAGATTTTTCTTGACTTAGAATGGAAAGAAAGTTTTACAATAAGCTTTATAACAATGCCGCGTGTTTTGCTTGGTAAAAGGTGCAACATGATGAAACTAGGCACATACGTGTTTCTTCCTGAGAGAGCGGATGGTTTTGACTTTCACCTGTTCCGCGTGAAGCCTGAAGTCGGCAGACGCATGCCGCCTCAACCCGACATGTACAGTAACATAGCCATCTTCGGTGACAACGTCACCGCCCGTAATCACCCCGACTGGATTAGCCAGTCGCCTCTGGGACCTGCATGGCGAACCAACAACAACTTCAACGTCCGATGGGACATCCTCTGCCACACACAGCCAGAACACCGCGCCGAACAACTCGACTACATCGAAGATGTAGCACGCAACAGCCCTGGAGTCTGGCTAAACAGCATCCACTTCGCCGAACACGGCCATTGCACTTGCCCAAGATGCAACGAGAGATGGAAAAAAAGCGGCTTAAGTTGGCTCGAGTGGAGACGCAAAGAAGTCACAGACTACATGGCACAAGTGAGCGAACGCGTACGTGACCGCGCTAAGAAAAAATTCGTCATCGGCGTCCTTCCAGACCCAGTCACTTCGTACGAGCGTTTCGGCATCAACTTCGACGACCTGGCTCCTCTAACCGACGAATTCCTAGTGGTCATGTTCAGCAAGAACTACGCTACTCCCTGGTACTGGGAAATGCTCACCCGCAACTTCAAGAAAATCTTCAAGGAAGTCCCACTGAACATTTCACTCTACGTGTTCGGTCCAGGCGACGACCCCAAAGAAGTCGCAACCCCAAGCGAATTACTAACAGTGTCAGTGCGTATGGCACGCGCAGGCGTCGACAACATCCTCTACCTAACCGAGAAAAAGAGCCAAATGTACGACTTCCAGAAAGCTGCAGTTGGTCTTAAAGACCTTCGCGAAAGACTAAGCAGCTACGGCCAACAACCGGTCCAAGACTACCTTGCAAAGGTGGCAGACTGGGCAAAAGTACTCTAAACAACAACCAAAAACCTGGGCAGGACAACTGCCCTCTCTTGTTTCTTCTAAATTTACTCAACCCAGTATTATTCTGTCTTTGTTCTAGCAGCATGCTTGTTTTAGATAGGGACAAAGTACAAGCCCAACATCGCAGCCAGGAAAACAGCATATGCAATAGGCAACAGAAAAGGCGTCTTCCTGAAACGCTTGGCTGCGGCTGCTGCCCAACCCAACGTCAAACCAAGAATTCCAAGTGGGACTGCAAAAGCAAATAAGGCATAAACCCAGGGATACAGCGACACAAATATCGTCATGGACAACAAGCTAGTGAATTCCACGATCGTGACAGTAAGCATTATGACCGCGCCAATTGCCAGAAGATAAAATCCAATTTCATGTTTCTTCCAAGACGGTCGTTGGCCCCGAGGCTGCATTGGCGATAGAGCTTTGCTGATCAGCAGCAAAAAACCGCCCACAAAGCCAAGGCATGCACATACGCTGGTCAGCCAGCCAACTCTCCTAACGATTAGCAGTCTAACAAGCAGAGAGTGAATGGAAAAGGGATAGGTTGCATTCAAGGCGGCGAAAATTCGGTCAAAGAGAAAACCAAACACCCCGAGCGTGAGCAAGATGAAGCCAACGCTGAAAATAGTTTTGTTAACGTTTGACGCCAAATGCGCTTTCATCCTGGCGTGAAGAGTGAAGCCAATAATAGCCACTTCAATTCCCACAAGATACCCTATGAGAAGAATCCAGTTTAAGCTCGAATTAGGCGGCACATCATAGTAAACCAGTAGTGAAGTGTAGTAAAATGCTCCAATCATGACAGCGGCAACAGACGGAAAGAGCCAAACACTCAATCGACGTTCCGGATGCTGGGCTGTCCTCACCCCTATTGAACTGGGTGGTGCGGGCTCTCTTGGAAGCCACCCTCGGACCCAATTCCTCAGAAATTCTCTTGCCTTCATCGCGTCAACCCCGGCAGAAGCTTGGAGAAAATCTCCTTTGCTAGCGCGGCTGGGTGCAAATTTTCAGAGATTTCCAGCTGCATTCCTCTTTCGCCGGCAATTTCGAGAAGGTACTCGCGAGTTTGTTTGAGGAATTCTTGGTCTGTTATTTCTTCGGGGTGCTCGTGCCAATACCAGACCTTCATGCCATGTCGAGTTGTATAAGTAACGATGGCTTTCTGCTTGAGGAAGGGCTGGTAGCCAAGGAGGATGGCGTCTTTTGCATTAAGGCGGATGACTTGGAGTTCGTTGACTTGCGCCACGTCGAGAAGGGCGCGGCTGATTTTTGCTTCCGCCGCTAGTCGTGTCTGATTAACGTATTGACGGCTTGTTTTGAGTTTCTCGGCGATGGCGGCGATTGGTGTGCCGCGGCTCGCGAGGCCCCAAATTGTTTTTTGCTTAGAGCTAAGGGGTGAGGCAAAGGAGCAGGTTGTTCTCATCGCTAATACCTGTAAACATTGATATATTTACAAGTATTTAGGGTTTGCTTGGAAACGTACATTTATTCCGCAAAAGCACCTTCTGAACCCCGAGGAATGCGGTCCACTCAGTTCGTAAGAAATTCAACCTGTAACAGTTGGGCTTTTTAATCTACTTTCTGAAGAAGCGCTCGAGTTTCTGTATTACATATTCGACGGGAAAAACCTTCAGAGGCCGCATTTCCGTCGAAACCTCGACGGGTTTGTCGTAGCCGCGTTTTTCCCGTTTCAGAAACTCGTACTTCACCCGAATGCCTCCCCCGCCGTATCCGCCTAGTCCAAGACTAGAGGTGACGACTCTGTGGCAAGGTACGAGGGGCCAGAAGTCGTTGTTTGCCATGACGTTTCCGACGGCTCGCGGTCCTCCGCCGGATGCTTCTGCCACGCCGCCATAAGACGCGACGTAGCCGACAGGGATGCGGTAAACCGTTTTAAGCACAAGTTGGGTGTATGCTGGATAACGCTCCAGGGCCAGGTCGAGATTTTCCGGAATTCCTTTGCCCTCGTAGACGTCGCGAACAGCAGAGAGCGCTCTTTCGGTGAAAGCTGAGGGCTGCTCAGCTACCTTCCAAGGCAAATTGGGTGGTAGCGACTTCTTTAGGCGAAACAGCCCTTCCTCTTTTGACTCCCAGAAACCCGAAGCAAACACTCTCTCGCCTTCACAGGCTACTCCGAATGTGACGTTGCCGAATGTCTTGATGCGTAGTTCCAGCATGACTAGCCCTACGCGAGATCAGCCATTTAGGTTTTGTTAACAATTTGCTGGAAACCCTAAGTGATGCAGGGAGATTAGCTTAATAATTCGTCTTGCGTAGACTTCCAAGCAAAGGTGCAAGATTATGGAAGGATATGGACCACAAACACAGCCCTCTCTCTCACAAGCCCAGCAGGGCGGAATTTCTTGGGTTCCAGGCGCCACAACCGTCGGCATAGTCTGCCAAGACGGGATCATATTAGCCTCTGAGAAACGCGTCAGCTACGGCTTCTTCATAGCCAGCAAAGGCGGCAAGAAAGTTTTCAAGATAACGGACTCCATCGGAGCTGCCTGCGCTGGTCTAGTTAGCGACATGCAAGTCCTCGTCCGAGATGTCGAAGCAAACGCTAACCTGTTCAGCATGGATGTCGGCCGCAAAATAAGTGTTCGCGCAGCCGCCAAACTCATGAGTAACATACTCTTCAATCGTCGTATGATGCCTCTCATCACTCAAACCATTGTCGGAGGCATTGACGACGAAGGTCCTTCGCTCTGGGTGCTTGACGTTCTCGGTTCTGTCTTGCCAGACGACTACGCTGTCGTGGGCACGGGCACTGAAATAGCAATTGCTGTCATCGAAGAAAACTACCGCAAAGACCTCAAAGTCGCTGAAGCCAAAGACCTCGTCACACGAGCCATTAAATCCGCTATCAGTAGAGACACCATGAGCGGCGACGGCATAGACATGCTCATCATAACCAAACATGGCATGATCGAAGAATCCGTAAAATTCTAAATTCTTCCTTTTAGTAATGGATGACGGCACATACAAAATGTGCCTCGGAGGTCAAACTATTGCCGTTTGAGCTCAGTCTAGAAGAAGGAAAACTCCTCATACACTTAGCGCGCGAAACCGTTAAGACCTATCTAAAAACAGCCAAAACACCCAAACCGCCCAAAGACACTCCCCAAAAACTTTTTGACAAATGCGGCGTCTTCGTCACCATAAACACATTTCGTAGCGGTAGAAAAAGCTTGCGTGGATGTATCGGTTACCCCTACCCCACAAACCCACTTGTAGAAGCAGTTATTGACAACGCAGTAAATGCATCTACGCAGGATCCAAGGTTCGAACCCGTGAGATTGAATGAACTAGATAACCTGGTTTTCGAGGTCAGCGTCCTCACGCCACCCGAACCCGTAAGCGTTCAAAATCCCAAAGAGTACATCAAACATGTGAAGGTTGGCGAATATGGATTGATCGTGGAAAAAGGTCCCTACAAAGGCTTGCTGCTCCCACAGGTTCCAGTGGAATGGGGCTGGGATGAAGAAGAATTTCTTTGTCAATGCTGCGTGAAGGCAGGTCTCCCGCCAGACAGTTGGCTGACAAAAGGTACCAAAATCTACCGGTTCGGGGCGATCGTATTCGAAGAAGAAACCCCTTGTGGCGAAATAAAGCGGAAGAGTCTAAGCGAAGCTTAAGGCGTTGTCTCTTCGATGATTTCGACTGCACGGCGTAAGCCATCGAACTTGTTCGAAATTTCATTCAATCTCCGAATTGATTTTTTATAAGATTGATGATTCGCTTCGATTTCTCGAATACTCGCTGCAACTTCCCTTTTGTTTTTCGCTGTAAGAGAGCAACACATGTCCCGTAGTTTGGCTGCATTTGCTAGTTGCTCAGGTTGAGTGGGCAGGCAAATGCTGGGCTTAGCGTATTTTACCGTCTCGAAGCAGGTTATATGACCGCCGCTGAAAACCACAATTGATGCATCTTTCATTGCCTGGGCTCTTTCCTCCCCAGTCAGCCAAGAATGAACAGTGCAATCGCCATGTGTGATGGTCTTGCTCTCGCCTGTAATGCCAAGGCTTATTATGCTTTTTTCGCCAAGTTCCTCGAAGACTGGAAGAAGCATGTTCAAAAGTTTTGCTCGAGTCCCGTAAGGTCCGCTGATGGGAGCGAAAATATGTTTTTCAGCAACTTCTGTGAGCGATGTGTCGAAAAAGCTACCGACAAACTCAGTTTTGTTTGCCACTCCGACACTGTTCAGGTCGCCTATATTGTATTCGCATATGGCGTGAGGTGGCTTGTTGTCAGGGATGACAATTCGAGTGCAGCTTCTCACGTATCGCTCGGTGAAGCGTTCTCCAGGGGAAAGAAAACTTGAGAAGCCGTAGCTTGGCCTAATCAGATTTGTGATGTAGACGTTAGGGATTTTCCATCTTTGCGCAAGACGCAGAGCATGGATGTCCCCATCAGCGATTACCAGGTCTGGTTTGACCTCGTGCAGATGTTCGCGCAGGTCATAATATCGGTGAATGGTTTCCATGGCGCTCGAAGACTTGACTTCGAATCTGCCCGCATCACAGTTGAACGTGGGTAGAGGGAACAAGATGTTGAGGAGAGAGGCGGAGGTAATTACGCCACTTGCGTTCTCGTACCACGCAACCGCCGTAACGTGATACACATGCTTGAATTGTCTCTTAAGGAGTTCATATGCTCGGCCACCGCTAAAGAAGAAAACTTCATGACCACACTGTTCCAGCTGCTTTCCTAATGCAATCGTACGTGAAGCGTGTCCCAAACCAAGTTCGGAGCAGCTGTACAGCAGTCTCATAACCCAACAATTGGCAGGTTCGTATATTTTACTTGTGCCTCTCCGCGCAACAATCAGCTAGCTCAACATTGTTTTTTGTCGACGGGAAAAGTTTTAAGTCCAACGGACTTAGTAGCAGTTATGTATCCACGTAGGATTCTGGAAGAAAAACTCCTCCACCTTCTCGCCGAAGACGTAGGACAAGGAGACGTGACAACCTCAGCCGTTGTACCTTCGAAATGCAAGGCCGAAGCTAATGTAATAGCCAAATCAGATGGAGTGGTTGCAGGAATCGAAGAAACTGTCACATTGGCTGAAGCACTCGGCTTGAATGTTGATTGCTTCGTTGATGATGGAGTAAAGATCAAAGAAAATCAGGTTCTTATAAAACTCACAGGAAAAGCGGCCACAATCCTTACGGCGGAACGAACAATGCTTAACTTGCTTTCCCGCATGAGCGGCATCGCCACTGCCACAAGAACTCTGAACGAGAAAATTAACAAGGCAAAACTCAAAACGCGGATAGCAGCAACACGAAAGTCCGCACCCGGACTGCTATACTTTGACAAAAAGGCTGTGATCATTGGCGGCGGTGACCCTCACAGGCTGCACCTTGACGACATGATCCTTATCAAAGACAACCACATCGCAGTTGCGGGTAACATCACTGAAGCTGTGAAAAGAGCCCGGCAAAACGCGTCTTTTAGCAAGAAAATTGAAGTTGAAGTCACAACGGCGGAAGACGCGCTGAAGGTAGCGGAACTTGGAGTCGACATCGTAATGCTTGACAACTTTTCTCCCCAAGAAATTAAGGAGCTCATGAAGCACTGGAAAAAGAAAGGGTTTTGCGGCATTATGACAGAAGCCAGCGGTGGGATTACCTCTAAAAACATACTTGAATTCGCGGCGACAGGTGTGGATGTGATTAGTATGGGCGAGTTAACTCATAGTGTAGAAGCGCTTGATATCAGCTTGGAAATCGTCAAAACGGTTTGAGCTCATTACCCTTGTTCTTATCCGATGCCATAAAGCAGCAATATCAATACCAGTATGTTCATGAAGGCGTGCGCGGTTGCTGACGCTGTATAGTTCCACCGGTAATAGATGAGACCCAAGGCGAGGCCACTTATGCCTGCAGCGAGGGTGTAGATTAATTGCGGGTCAAGATGGAAGAGTCCAAAAACAGCTGCAGCAATAACCAAAGCGACGGGTAACGCCAATCTCTGGAGTTTTCCTGCGCTCATAGATCTAAAGACAGAGTTTTGTAGGAATCCTCTGAATGCAAACTCCTCACACACACCGGCCAATATCAAAGAAATCGCAACTGCAGCAAGACCCGAAGGTTGTGCGCTCAAGGTCGTTAGGGTTTGATTAGCCTGTTGGACAGCGTTGCTTACCCCAAAATAGTAGGTCAGAACTTCCGAGACAACAATGTTGAGGAGTAGTAGAAGCCCGCCGCAGCCCAAACCAATCAAGACGTATTTTGGGTTAAGGTCAATGCGAACGTAGTTTCTAACGCCTATACGTTTCATGAGCAAATAGATTAAGGGCACAATTAGTATCAATAGTTCGCCGAGGATAAGCGTCGCAGCTTCGCCAACTGTGACTAGAAAAACGACGCTT
>Ga0335070_10010941_pt1 | contig 10613 bp, 12 predicted proteins | sample Lox_Sample_13_FD_206722 | JGI IMG/M metagenome (GOLD analysis project Ga0335070, IMG submission 206722) | Soil microbial communities from Loxahatchee National Wildlife Refuge, Florida, United States - Lox_Sample_1.3 | ecosystem: Environmental > Terrestrial > Soil > Wetlands | place: USA...
GCCGCCGCGCGCAAGCTCGAGCCGGCCTGCCGAGGCAGCCGTCACCTCTGCGGTGACCGGGCCGATGCGGACGCGCACGCGGTTGCCGACCTCGACGAGCGAGCCGACCTCGCCGCGGAGAACGTTGAGCGCCGAGTCGTTCGCGTGGGCGCGCGCCACCGACACGTCCCACGGATAGACGACGACGCCCACCTCGCCCTCGGCCTCGTCCGTGGAGAAGAGCTGCTCGCCGCCGCCGAGCCGCACCTCCGTCAGCCCGTCGCCCGTGGGCCGCGCCGTCCCATGGAGCAGGTTGGCGCCGGTGAACGAGGCGACGAACGCGTCCAGCGGCCGTGCGACGAGCTCCGCCGGCGTCGCGAGCTGGCGCACCTTCCCGTCGACGATCACTCCGACCTCGTCGGCGAGCGCGGCAGCGTCCTCGTAGTCGTGCGTGACGAGCAGCGTGGGGAGGGCCAGCCCACGCAGCAGCTCGCTCAGCTCGCTTCGCACCTGCGCCTTCGTGTGCGCGTCGAGTGCGGCCAGGGGCTCGTCGAGGAGCAGCACCGCCGGGTCGTGCGCAAGCGCGCGGGCGAGGGCGACACGCTGCTTCTCGCCGCCCGAGAGCTCGGCCGGGTGTGCGCCGGCGAGGTGGGAGACGTGGAAGCGCTCGAGCAGCTCGTCGGCGCGGCCGCGGCCCGCGTACGCGACGTTCGCGCGCACGCTCAGGTGCGGGAAGAGCGCGTACTCCTGGAAGACGAGTCCGACCCGCCGCTCCTCGGGACGCCGGTCGATGCCGCGGGCCCGGTCGAGCCAGACGTCCTCGCCGAAGGCGACGCGGCCCGCGCGCGGACGTGCGAGCCCGGCGACGACGCGCAGCGTCGACGTCTTGCCCGCTCCGGACGGTCCGACGAGCGCGACGGTCCGGTCGACCTCGAGGCTCAGCTCGAGGTCGAAAGCGCGAAGCGGGAGCGAGAAGTCCGCCGAGAGGGCTGCCATTGCAGGACCAGCTTGATCGTAAGCAAGAGCGCGGCGCTGACGAGCACGAGCAGGGCGCTGACCGCGAGAGCGACGTCGAAGTTCACGTCGAACTCGGCGTAGACGGCGAGTGGCAACGTCTGCGTGACTCCGCGCAGGCTGCCGGCGAACATGATCGTCGCGCCGAACTCGCCGAGCCCCCGCGCGAAGGCGAGCGCCTCGCCGGCGGCGAGCCCGCCGCGGGCAAGCGGGAGCACGACGCGGAAGAACGTCTTCACCGGCCCGGCGCCGAGGGTGCGCGAGGCGGCGACGAGGTTCGGATCGACCTCCTCGAACGCGGCGATCGCCTGGCGCATGTACAGCGGGCTGGCGACAAAGGCGACCGCGAGCGTCACAGCCGTTTGCGTGAACGGGATGCCCGTGTGCAGGAGGCCGAACCGGCCGAACGCTGCAAGCAATCCGATGCCGGCGACTGCCGGAGGCAGTACGAGCGGCAGCTCGACGAGCGTGACGAGAGCGGAACGGCCGCGGAAGCGGCGGCTCGCGAGCACATACGCGGCCGGCGTTCCGACTGTGAGGATCAACGCCTGCGCGACGAGCGTCGTCTTCAGGCTGACGACCAGCGCGTCGGTGACGACCGGGTTCGCAAGCTGAGCCGCGAGCCTCCCGGGCGATACGTGCGTGAAGATGGCCACGATCGGAAGGGCGAGGAACGCGAGCGCGACGAAGCACGCCGCGAAGACGAGCCCGGCGAGCAACGCGCGCCGCATCACTTCGCCGGCTTCGGCTTCACCCGCGGCAGGAAGCCCGCCGCGAGCAGCTTCGCCTGCCCGGCCTTGCTCATGACCGCGTTGACGAACGCCTGCGCCGCCGCCGCATTCGAGCTGGTCTTCACGACGCAGATGCCGTACTGCACCTTCGGCTGCGCCCATGCCGGCATCGTCAGCACGGTGACCTTGCCCGGGACGGTCTTCGCGTCGGTCGAGTAGACGAAGCCCGCGTCAGCCTCGCCGAGCGCCACCTTGGCCAGCACCTCGCGCACGTCGGTCTCGTTGCTGACGACGTTCGACAGCACGCTCGTCAGCGCCATGTTCTTGAGGATCTGTCGCGTGTACGAGCCGACCGGCACCGCCGGAGCGGCGACGTCGAGCTTGATGCCGCTCTTCGTCAGGTCGTAGACGCTGTGGATGCCGGCCGGGTTCGATGTCGGCACGATCAGGACGAGCGTGTTGCGCGTGAAGACGACCGGCTGCGAGCACAAGCCCTTCTGGAACAGCTGCTGCGGCAGGGTCGTGTTGGCAGAGGCGAATACATCCGCGGGCGCGCCGAGCTGGATCTGCGCGGCGAGCGTGTTCGAGCCTCCGAACGAGTACTTCGGCGTGGCGTCGATCTGCGGGAAGACGTCGGTGAGCGACGCTGCCGCGTAGACGGTGATCGTCGCGCTGGTACGCGCGGCGGCGGTCGTCGCGGCGGCGAGGGCGAGCGCGCAGACGGCGAGCAGCGTGACGGTGCGCATCAGTGCTCCACCATGATCGAGGTCGACTTGACGACGGCAGTCGCGGCATCGCCGGGCTTGAGCCCCAGCTCCTCGACGGCGTCGCGGGTGATGATCGCGACGAGTCGCGCCGGCTCCGTGATCGTCATCTCCACCTGCGCGAGCAGCCCATCGACCTTCACCTCGGTAACGGTGCCGCGGAAGCGGTTGCGCGCGCTCAGGTGCTGCGAGTCGTCGCCGCGCATCCGTGCGATCTCACGTGCGGTGACGACACGTCGGTTGCTCTTGTCGCGCGTCGTCTTGATCCGACCTTCGCGGTCCCAGCGCCGCAGCGTGTCGACGCTGATGCCGAGGGCCTGTGCAGCCTCCGTCGCGGTGTAGTGGGCCTTGGCCATCGTCGCTCGTCAGCTCGTGTACGCCCCGAGCGCGTCCGACGCCTGCTCGATCGAAAGGGCGACGGGGAACGAAGCGCGGAAGGGCTGGAACATGGTGAGGTGCTGGGCCTCGTTCGCGCCGATGCGCGCCGCGATCCCGCGCAGCGGCTCCGACGTCAGCGTGTCGGCAGCGCCGAGGTACGCGCCGAGCTGGAGCGTCTCGAGCTGCGCACCCAGCTGCGTGAGCGCTGCACCGGTTGCAAACGCCCGTCGGGGATAGGAGAAGTCGATGTCGCCGGCGGTCGCCGGCTGCTGGCCCGCGGCGGTGAGGATCGCGGCGAGCCCGGCGTAGTGGGCGCGCTCGTTCGCGCGCGCCTCGTGCAGCGCCGTCGTGTCGAGCTGCCCGGTGCCGAGGGCCTGCGTGTAGAAGTCGTCGGCGAGGAGCTCGACTGCGACGAGCAGGCGGCCGTAGGCGAGATCGGCGTCCGACGGGACGTCCGCGGCCGCGCTACGGGCCAGGGCGCCGGCACCGGAGGCGGCGAGCGCCGCGGCCGCGCCCGAGCGGAGGAGGCGGGCCCGCGTGAGCTTCTGCATAGGCATTGCCTAGGACAACTATCAGAAACCGCGGATCTCGGCAACCGTGCCGATCACGATCAGCGGCTGCGCGGCCGGGCGCAGCCGGCGCAGGAGCGTGAGCAGCTCGTCCCGCGGCAGGCTGAGGCAGCCGTTCGTCGGGCCGCCGATGTCGTCGTGCAGGAAGATCGCCGAGCCGCGGCCGGGAACGACGGGATGGACGTTGTACTCGACGACCGCGAACTGCCGGTAGGCGACCGTCGCCCGCCAGAGCGCCTCGCTGCCGTCGCCGAACGGCGGCCGCGTGCCGCACGGCACATGCCGGAAGGTGTTGTAACCCGGCGAGCTCGGATCCCCGTTCCACCAGTCGCCGCAGACGAGCCGGTGGTAGGCGGTGTGGACGCCGGGGTTCGGCGCGATCCCGTAGACGGTCGCGCCGAGCGCGTACGCGCCCGTCGGCGTGGCGCCGTCGCCTTCGCGCTTGCGGTCGGAGAGCCCGCTGCGGCCCAGCCTCGCCGGCCACGGACCGGCGACTCGCCGCCAGCAGCCGCCGCTCGTGCGCTCCCAGAGCACGAGCGAGGCGACCGTCGTCCGGTAGCCGGACGCCGCGACGGTGACGAGCTGCGCGGCGCCGCGCGTCGAGGCGAGCTCGTTCGCGAGACCGGTGCACGGCGCGGCATGCGCGTGTCCGGCGACGGCGAGCAGGACGGCCAGTACCCTCACGGGGGTAATGGTCGCGCTTCCGGCGGCGCCGCCGCCGTTCGTGGCCCGGGTCGAGCGCGTGACCGCAGCCGACCTGGGCGCCTCCTGGCGCCGGGGCTGCCCGGTGGCCCCGGCGCAGCTCCGGCTGATCCGTCTCCGCTACCTCGGCTTCGACGGCAAGCCGCATCTCGGCGCGCTCGTCGTCAATGCAGCGGTCGTGAGCGACGTCACCCGCGTGTTCGCGACGCTCTACGGCGAACGGTTTCCGGTCCGGCGCATGCAGCCGATCTCCGTCTACGGCGGCAGCGACGAGCGCTCGATGGCCGCCGACAACACGTCCGGCTTCAACTGCCGCTACGCGGTCGCGCCCGGCCCGAAGAAATGGTCGGTGCACGCGTACGGCGAGGCGGTCGACGTCAACCCGGTGGAGAACCCGTACCTCGTCGGGAGCGCCGTGCTGCCGAAGGCGGGCAAGAAGTACCTCGACCGCACGGACGTACGGCCAGGCATGGCCGTGAGCGGCGGCCCGCTCGTGCAGGCCTTTGCGCTCGCCGGCTGGTCGTGGGGAGGGCGCTGGACCGGCTCGCCGGACTACCAGCACTTCTCCTCGACGGGCGGCTAACCGGGCTCGGGCGTCTGTGTGTTGCGGATGCCCACGGCCCCGATGACGCCTCCCCCGGCCAGCAGCGCGGCGACGATCAGCATTGCGCGGTGGAAGCCCTGCGCCGAGAGGTTGCTGCCGCCGGCGGCGACGATGCCGACGGCGGCGATCGCGATGAGGCCGGCGACGCGCGCAACGGCGTTGTTCACGCCCGACGCGATGCCGGCGTCACCCGGGCCCGCGTCGTTCAGCACCGTCGTCGTCAGCGGCGCCACCGTCAGCGAGAGGCCGAGCGCGAAGCCGAGGAGCGGCGGCAGCAACTCCGTCCAGTAGTCGAGGCGGGTCGGCAGCCGCGTGAGCGCGAGCACGGACCCGCCTGCGAGCAGCGGCCCCACTGCCATGAAGAGCCGTGGGCCGATGCGCATCGAGTGCCGCCCCACCAGGCGGGAGAGCAGGAACATCACGATCGTCACCGGCACCGTCGCGAGCCCGGACCGGAACGGCGAGTAGCCGGAGAGCTGCTGGAGGAACAGGGTGAGGAAGAAGCCCCAGGCGGAGAGGCCGCCGTAGACGGAGAACGTCTCGAGATTCGTGACCGAGAAGTTGCGCCGGGCAAACAGCCGTAGCGGCAGCATCGGCATCGACGCGCGCGACTCGTAGAGGACGAAGGCCGCGAGGCAGGCGGCGCCTGCCGCCAGCGACCCCGGCACGGCCGGGTGCGCCCAGCCCAGCCGCGGCTGCTCGATGAAGCCGAAGACGAGCGCGCCGAGACCGGCGGCACAGAGGCCGGCGCCCACGACGTCGACGCGGATCCCCGTCTTCCCGGACGTGCCGCGGGGAAGCTGCGTCAGCACGATCGCGAGCGTGGCGATCGCGACGGGCACGTTGAGGATGAAGATGACCCGCCAGCTCGAGACGCCGATCAGCCAGCCACCGAGCAGAGGCCCCGCGACGAAAGAGATGCCCGTCCAGGCGGTCCACGACCCGATCGCCGCGCCTCGCTCGTGGCCGGAGAACGAGTACGTGATCAGTGCGAGCGAGGCGGGCGTGAGCAGAGCCCCGAAGACGCCCTGGAGACCGCGGAAGACGATCAGAGACGGCGCGTCCGGGGCCGCCGCGCAGAGCACCGAGGCTGCTCCGAAGGCGGCGACGCCGACCATGAAGACGCGCACCTCGCCGAAGATGTCGCCCAGCGAGCCGCCGACGAGAATGAGCGATCCGAGCGTCAGGAGGTAGGCGTCGACGACCCACTGCTGGGTCGCCAGGCCACCCCCGAGGTCGCGCTGGATCGCCGGCAGGGCGACGTTCACGACCGTCGAGTCGACGAAGACGATGGACGAGCCGAGGATGCTCGCAAGGAGCGTGAACCGCGCTGCGCGTGGCGAGAGCGGGACCGCTGCCTCCGGCGCCTCCACCAACCCGATCGTAAAGATCCGTACTTGGCCACAACCGGATCGGTGCTCACTCCGAGGTCTGGCGCGCGTCTGTCGGCAACCGTATGTTCATGGGCGCCTCACACGCCGTCTCGTCCGTTCTCCCGACAGTCATGGCCGGCTGGATCATGGTCTGGGCCGGGCTGCGCAAGCGGAGGCTCGAGCATCGCCCGCGAGAGTGTCCGCGCTGCCATCGGCGCTCGTGCGCCTGCGCAGCGCGCCGCTGAATCTTCGAGCGATACCGGTCGGCTTCCATACGGGTGAGCCGCTGCTGCCGGTGGAAGCAGCGGCGGCTCACCCGTTTCGCCGGAGGGGAGCTACGAGGGGCGAACCCCGAGCGTGACGACGATCGGCTTGGTCGAGCCGTTGCGCGTGATCTTCAGCGTGACCTTGTCGCCCGGTGCGTACGCGCTGATGCCGGCGGTGAGGTCGTTCGCGTCCGTGATCGACGTGCTGTTGATCGCGGTGATCACGTCGCCGGCCTGCAACCCTGCCTTGTCTGCGGGCGAGCTGGGGACGACGCGCTCGATCTGAGCGCCGGTGCCGCTTGTCGTGTCGCCGACGCTGATGCCGAGATAGGCATGCTGGACCTTGCCGCCGGCGATGATCGTGTCGGCCACCTTCTTCGAGGCGTTGATCGGGAGCGCGAAGCCGACGCCGTCGTTGCCGCCGGAGTCGCTCTCGATCTGGGCGTTGATCCCGATCACCTCGCCGCTCGAGTTGAACAGCGGACCGCCCGAGTTGCCGTGGTTGATCGGCGCGTCGGTCTGGATGGCGCCGGCGATCGAGTAGTTGTTCGGCGCAGTGATCGTGCGGTTGATCGCGCTGACGATGCCCGAGGTCATCGTCTCGGGGAGCCCGAAGGGACTGCCGATTGCGACGACCGCCTGGCCGGGCAGCACCGTCGACGAGTCGCCGAGCGTCAGCGGGTGGAGCTGCGACGAATCGACGTTAACCTTGATCACCGCCGTGTCGCTCGAGTCGTCAGTGCCGACGAGGGTCGCCTTCACGCTCTTGCCGTTCCAGAAGTGGACGGTGATCGTGGAGGCGCCGTCGACGACGTGGGCGTTGGTGATGATGTCGCCTTTCGCGTCGTAGACGAACCCGGAGCCCTCGGCCTCGGTCTGTGGCTGCCCGCCGAAGCCGAACGAGTTGCCGGAGCTGTTGCCGCCGACGGTGATGTCGACGACTCCGGGCGTGACGTTCTTGTAGAGCTGCGTGAGGGTCGTCACGGTCTGCGCCGCCACGGCCGGCTGCGCCGGCACGACGGCGGTCGCCGTCGTCGCAGACGGGCTCGAGCCGCCGCTCAGGCCCGCGTAGATGCCTGCTCCGGCCCCTGCGCCGACGGCAAGTGCGGCGGCGACGGGGACGGCGCGGTGGCTGAGAAAGGTTCGCATGTTCACGGTTCCGACTCCCTCATCATGTCCTGGGCTTTGTCTTCATGTAAGCGCGGCAGGTTAGGAGCGAGGTGAGAAGGCCGTGAAGGAACGATGAAGCCGATCGAATCGTAGTCCGCAGCTTCTCCACAGGGCGCCCGGCCCAACCTTAAGATCGTGCGGTTCGTGCTCAAGACCTGGGCTCTCGACGCCGATGAAACAGGTGGGCATGACGGACATCGACGCGGGCATCATCGAGCAGTACGCCGACCACCTCTACCGCAAGGCAGCAGCACGGGTTACGTGCTACACGATCGCGGGCGCCCTCCTCGGCGCGCTGGCCGGCGCGGTGGCGAGCGGCCTCCTCCACCTCACCTCCCAGCCGCTCATTCCCAGCCACCTCGGCTACGCGACGCTCCTGATCGGCGCGGCCGCCCTCGGCTTCTACGGCTACCGGCTCGGCGGGCAGCGCGCCTTCGGCCTGCGGCTGCAGGCGCAGCTGGCCCTGCACCAGCTCCAGGTCGAGCGTACGATCCTGCGCCCCGCCGCCGCAGTCAGCGCGGCCGCGGCCCACCATCTCGAGGCACCCGCTCCGCCGGCGCCGCCGGCCCCTGTCGCGCCCGCGCCGCCGGCAGCCCCGCCTGCGCCGGCTCCCGTCGCGGTCGCGCCGCCGGCAGCCCCGCCTGCGCCGGCCCCTGTCGCGCCCGCGCCGCCGGCAGCCCCGCCTCTGCCGGCCCCTGCCGCGGTCGCGCCCGCCCCGCCGCTGACGGCGCCGGTCGTACAGCCCGCTCCCGCGCCTGCGCCCCCATTGACGCCCGCGCCCGTCGCGCCGCCCGCTCCGGAGCCGACGCCGCCCGCGGTGACCGCTCCGGCCCCTGTGGCGCCGCCTCGCCTCGTCGAGCCCCCGCCGCTGGCCGCTCCGCCCCTCACGCCGCCGGTCTCGGCCGGTCGTTAGGTCCGTACTTCTCCGTAGCGGGAATCACGCCGGAGCCGGATGCCGCCGCCGTACCCTTGGAACAGGCTCCGGTGATTCCGCGCCTTCACGGAGGAGGACTTGTTCGATGCCCGACACGCTCACCATCACCGACAACCGGACCGGTCGCACCATCGACGTGCCGATCGAAGATGGGGCGATCCGCGCCAACGCACTCCGGCAGCTGAAGCTCGACGACGCCGACTTCGGGCTCATGAGCTACGACCCGGCGTTCCTGAACACGGCATCGGTTGCGAGCGCCATCACGTTCATCGACGGCGACGCCGGGATTCTCCGCTACCGGGGGTATCCGATCGAGCAGCTCGCGACCGAGAGCACCTATCTCGAGACCGCCTACCTGCTCCTCTTCGGCGAGCTGCCGACCGAGGATCAGCTGATGCGCTTCGAGCACGACGTCACGTTCCACACGTTCCTGCACGAGAACCTCAAGCGCATCATGGAGGGGTTCCGCTACGACGCGCACCCGATGGGGATGTTCGTGAGCGTCGTCGCAGCCCTCGGCACGATGTATCCGGAGGCGGCGAAGGTCGATGATCCCGACGTCCGCCTCCAGGAGACGATCCGCCTGATCGCGAAGGTCCCGACGATCGCAGCCTGGTCGTACCGGCACAACAAGGGCCTGCCCTACGTGTATCCGGACAACGACCTCGGCTTCGCGGAGAACTTCCTCTCGATGATGTTCAAGATGGCCGAGCCGAAGTACCAGCCGGAGCCCGCGCTCGTGCGTGCCCTCGAGGTGCTGTTCATCCTTCACGCCGACCACGAGCAGAACTGCTCCGCGAACGCGATGCGGGCGATCGGCTCGAGCAGGGTCGATCCGTACAGCGCCATGGCCGGCGCCGCAGCCGCGCTCTACGGGCCGCTTCACGGCGGAGCGAACGAGGCGGTACTGCGGATGCTCGCCCAGATCGGCGACGTCAAGAACGTGCCCGACTTCGTCGAGCGGGTGAAGGCGGGGGAGGGGCGGCTGATGGGCTTCGGCCACCGGGTCTACAAGAACTACGACCCGCGGGCAAAGATCATCAAGGAGACCGCCGACTCGGTGTTCGAGGTGACGGGTCGCAACCCGCTGCTCGACATCGCGCTCGAGCTGGAGAAGATCGCGCTCGAGGACGAGTACTTCGTCTCGCGCAAGCTCTATCCGAACGTCGACTTCTACTCGGGGCTGATCTACCAGGCCCTCGGGCTTCCGACGGCGATGTTCCCGGTGCTGTTCGCGATCCCGCGCACGGCGGGCTGGCTCGCGCAATGGCTGGAGGGGATCGTCGACCCGGAGCAGAAGATCGCGCGTCCTCGCCAGCTCTACATCGGTGCGGGCGCGCGGGACTACGTGCCGATCGGGCGGAGAACGAGCGGCACGCACACACTCGCCGGCGTGTTGTAGACGGCCACGCCGGTGATAGTGGAGGGCCCCGGCCACGGGGTCCTCCGCCGATCCGTGCCGTGCAACGATACGTGGGTGCTCGCCGGTGACGGTGCCGCTCCGCTGGCGCGTGCGCGTCACGTGCACGAACCGTGGCCCTGCGGAACTCGTGCGCGGCCGTGGCCGGGGCGATGAGCGCCGCGCCCGCCTTCAGCGGCGTCGAGACGCCCCAGCCGGTCGTCGGCCTGTCCCACGGGGGCACCGCCGCCTTCTCCTTCGTTGCGGCGAGGCCCGGCGCGTTCCGGCTCGCGTCCCTCGTCCCGGGCCACGAGGAGGCGCGGATGTGGGACGTGCTCGAGATCGTGCGGACTGGAAAGCCGGCGATCTCGGCACGCCCAGGGCCCTGAGCAGGAAGCGCGCGCCCGAAGTCGAGCCTCGAGGCCGGAGCGTAAGCCTGGCGCAAGCCGGCTTACGCGGAGGCCGGATGCACGCCGGCGGGACGCCGTAGGCGCCACCGTCGGCGCTTCCAGACCGCCTTCCAGCGGCCGAAAGAGGGCGCCGGCTCGGCCCGGCGCCCGCTCTGCGGAGCACAATCTCGATCCTCAGGCGCCGGAACGGCGCCTGAGGACGATCGCCCAGTAGACACAGATCGCGACGAGGAGGCCGAGCGGCAGCGCGAGGCTGAGCACTGAGCCGGCGAGGAACGAGGCGGTCAGGTCCATGAAAGCTCCTCGGGTCGGGGCTCGAG
>Ga0335070_10010942_pt1 | contig 10613 bp, 9 predicted proteins | sample Lox_Sample_13_FD_206722 | JGI IMG/M metagenome (GOLD analysis project Ga0335070, IMG submission 206722) | Soil microbial communities from Loxahatchee National Wildlife Refuge, Florida, United States - Lox_Sample_1.3 | ecosystem: Environmental > Terrestrial > Soil > Wetlands | place: USA: Florida...
TGCGTGGACGTGTGACTGTCGCCACAGACGATCGTCATGCCCGGCTGGGTGAGGCCCAATTGCGGACCGACCACGTGCACGATGCCCTGATCGATGTCACCCATCGGGTAGAGCCGGACGCCGAATTCCGCACAGTTGCGCCGCAACGTCTCGACCTGAGTGCGCGACACGGGGTCGGCGATCGGCTTGTCGATGTCGACGGTGGGCACGTTGTGGTCCTCGGTGGCCAGCGTCAGGTCGGGCCGTCGCACCGGCCGGCCGGCCATCCGCAGACCGTCGAAAGCCTGCGGGCTGGTGACCTCGTGCACCAGGTGCAGGTCGATGTAGATCAGGTCCGGAGCGTCCTCGCCCCCTCTCACCACAACGTGGTCTTCCCAGACCTTTTCGGCCAGGGTGCGCCGATTGTCGGATCCCATCTCGAATTCGCCTCTATTCGGTCGTTCGCTTCGATCTCATTATCTGAGACGATAGTATCTCTTTATGAGACAGCATAGCGGCATCGGCGTCCTCGACAAAGCGGTGGTCGTGCTGGACACGATCGCGGAATCCCCCTGCGGGCTGGCCGAACTGTGCGAGCGAACCGGGTTGCCCAGGGCCACCGCCTACCGGCTGGCCGCCGCCCTCGAAGTCCATCGGCTGCTGGCGCGCGACGACGCGGGGCGTTGGCGGCTGGGTCCGGCGGTCACCGAACTGGCGGCCCGGGTCAACGACCCGCTGCTGACCGCGAGCGCGGCGGTGCTGCCCGCGTTGCGTGAGTCCACCGGCGAGAGTGTTCAGCTGTATCGCCGCGAGGGCACGTCGCGGGTGTGCGTGGCCGCCCTGGAACCGGCTGCGGGTCTTCGCGATACGGTTCCGGTCGGGGCGCGGCTGCCGATGACGGCGGGCTCCGGGGCCAAGGTGCTGCTCGCCTATGCCGACCCCGCCACCCAGAAGGCCGTACTGCCGACGGCCAAATTCACCGACCGGGCGCTGGCCGACGTGCGCCGGCGCGGCTGGGCGCAAAGCGTGGCCGAGCGTGAACCCGGCGTGGCGAGCGTGTCGGCGCCGGTGCGCGACAACCGCGGCGTCGTGGTCGCGGCCATCTCGGTGTCCGGACCCATCGACCGGATCGGCCGGCGCCCGGGGGCTCGCTGGGCCGCCGATCTGCTGTCCGCCGCGGAAGCGCTGAACCGTCGGCTCTGAGTGTGCATCCCGGGCTCCCACATCGCACATTCCCCGCCCTGGGCGCACACACCCGGAAGCCACCTTCGCACACCGGGCCGCGCGTGGCCTGACACACTGACCGCCATGGGAACCAATCAGCGCGCGAGCATCGTCATGTCCGAAGACGAGATCGCCGATTTCGTCGTGAAGAGCCGCACGGGCACGCTGGCCACCGTCGGTCCCGGCGGCCAGCCGCACCTGACCGCGATGTGGTACGCCGTCGTCGACGGCGAGATCTGGCTCGAGACCAAGGCCAAGTCGCAGAAGGCGGTGAATCTGAAACGCGATCCGCGGGTGAGCTTCCTGATCGAGGACGGCAACACCTACGACACGCTGCGCGGGGTGTCCTTCGAGGGGACAGCGGAGATCGTCGACGATCCCGAGGTCTCACACCGGGTCGGCGTCAGCGTTTTCGAGCGCTACACCGGTCCCTACAGCGACGAGATGAAGCCCGTCGTCGAGCAGATGATGAACAAGCGGGTCTGCGTACGTATCGTCGCCCGCCGCGCCCGCTCATGGGATCACCGCAAACTCGGGTTGCCCCACATGCCGGTGGGCGGGTCGACGGCACCGGCCGCGCTGGGGACCGGCCAGTAGTTTCGCAGCCCTCCAACGTCTGAGCCCGGCGTGAATCAGCCGGCAGGGGACGTGGTGCCTCTGATCGACTTCCGGATCGCGATGACGATCACACGTCTTCGTCCCCGATTGACTGCTCCGCGAGCAGTTCTTGTTTGGCCTGTGCGAGTTGGGCTTTCGTAGCCGCATCGACGGCGGGATACTGCGGGTTCAGACCGCGCAGCGCTGCCACCAAGACGGCCGACGTGCACAGGTGACTGAACCACTTGTAGTCCGCCGGGACGACGTACCAGGGTGCCCACCCGGTGCTTGTCTGGGTGAGCATCTCCTGGAACGCCAGCTGGTAGTCGTCCCAGAACGCGCGCTCGTGCAGATCCGCGACGGAGAACTTCCAGTTCTTCTCCGGCTCGGAGATGCGCTTGAGAAAACGGCGCCGCTGTTCTGCCTTCGAGACGTTCAGGAAGAGCTTCACGATGACGGTTCCGTTGTCGACCAGGTAACGCTCCCAGTTGTTGATGTGGTGAAACCTTTTCTGCCAGAGATCCCCTGGCGACCGGACCGCCGAGCGCGGCCACAATGTTTCCGGGTGCACGCGGGTGGTCAACACGTTCTCGTAGTGCGACCGGTTGAAGACGGCGATGCGTCCGAGCTCCGGCAGCGCGCGCTGGTGGCGCCACAGGTAGTCGTGGGCCCGCTCGGTCTCCGACGGCGCCTTGAAGCTGTACACGATGACCCCTTCCGGATTAAGCCCGCTCATGACGTGTTTGATGGTGCTGTCCTTGCCCGCGGCATCGATCGCTTGAAGAACGATCAGCAAGGCGCGGTCGGCCTGGGCGAGAAAACGGTCCTGCAATTCGACGAATGCATCCTTCGCCTCGGCAAGCGCGGCCGCGCCGTCGTCCTTGCCGAATCGTTCGTCATGGTATCGAGGATCGAAATCTTTGTTGAGATCCACTACCGTGCCCGGCCGGACACGCGTCGCTGCCGCCAGCTGCTCCCACCCGCCCGGCGTCGCGACCCCTTCGGTCATGGCTCGTCCTGCGCCTGGATCGCGGTGATCGCCACGGTGTAGACGATGTCGTCCACGAATGCCCCGCGCGACAGGTCGTTCACCGGCTTATTCAGTCCTTGCAGCACGGGGCCGATCGCCACGGCGCCCGCACTGCGTTGCACGGCCTTGTAGAGGTTGTTACCGGTGTCCAGGTCGGGGAAGATCAACACCGTCGCTCGACCGGCGACGGGCGAGCCGGGCGCCTTGCTCGCCCCGGTCGTGGGATCCACCGCGGCGTCGTACTGCATCGGGCCGTCCACGGGCAACTCGGGCGCGCGCTTTCGCACCAATTCGGTGGCCTGCCGGACCTTGTCGACGTCGGGCCCGGACCCGGAGGTGCCGGTGGAATACGACAGCATCGCCACCCGCGGCTCGATGCCGAACTTCGACGCCGTCTGCGCTGAACTGATCGCGATATCCGCCAACTGGTCGACCGTCGGATCCCGCACGATCGCGCAGTCACCATAGGTCAGCACCCGGTCGGCAAGGCACATCAAGAACACGCTCGACACTGTCGACACGCCGGGTTTGGTCTTGATGATCTGCAACGCCGGCCGCACCGTGTGGGCGGTGGTGTGCACCGAACCGGACACCATCCCATCGACGATCCCGTTGTACACCAGCATCGTGCCGAAATACGCGCAGTCGTGCACGATCTCTTGAGCCTGCTCCAGCGTGACGCCTTTGTGCTTGCGCAGCTCTGCGATCTGCTCGGCGAACTTCTCGCACAGCACGTCGATTTGCGGGTTGAGCACCGTAGCGGCCGACAGGTCCACGCCGAGTTCGGCTGCCCGCAAGCGGATTTGACCTTCCTCGCCGAGAATCGTCAGGTCGGCGACACCGCGTTCCAGTAGCCGACCGGATGCGCGCAGGATGCGGTCGTCGCCACCCTCGGCGAGCACGATGCGCTTGCGGTCCGCGCGGGCCCGCTGCAGCAGTTGGTATTCGAACATCTGCGGGGTCACGACGGCAGGTACCGGGATCGACAGCCGGGAGAGCAGATCGCTGACGCCGACGTAGCGGTCCATCATGGCCAGCGCGGTGTCGATCTTGCGCTGCGAGGTGGCGGTCACCCGGCCGTGGGTCGCCGTCGCCGCACTGGCCGTCTCGAGGATGTCCAGCGAGGTCGCGATTATCGGCAGCCGCAGCCGCAAGCCCGATACCAGTGCAGCGATCGACGGATACAACTCCAGACCGCCGCTGAGGATCAGCGCCGACAATGACGGAAAACCTTCTGCCACATGGGCGCTCGCCATCGCGAGCACGATGTCGACCCGTTCGCAGGGTGTGATCACCGCCGCGCCCTCGGTGAGACGTTCCAGCACGTGCTCGGCTCTCGTTGCGGCGACCAGCACGCTCATCACGTCGCGGCCGAGCAGATCTGGATCGCCGCTGATCAGTGTCCCGCCCACTGAACGCTGCAACTCTGCCACCGACGGCGCGGCGAGCAGCGGCTCCTCCGGCAGTGCGTAAGTCAGCGGTTCCAGACGGCCGAGCGCCTCGGCGACCGCGGTCATCTCCGCCGGCTTACAGCGGTTGGCCACCACCGCCGCGGTGTGGGCGTGCTGCGCGGACAACTCGGTCAGGCACAGCTCGACGACCCGGGCCACCTGCCCGGGGTTGCGGTCGCGGGCCCGCACCGACAACACCACGGGAGCGCTGAGGTTGGCGGCGATGCGTCCGTTGACGGACAGCTCGGTGGGCGTGGCGGCATCGGTGTAGTCGCTGCCGACGATCACGACCGCGTCGCACCGCTCGGCGACCGCCTGGAAACGGTCGATGATCTCTGCGATCGCGCCATCGGAATCCTCGTGGAGCCGCTCGTAGCTCACTCCGGTGCACTGCTCGTAGGCCAACCCCGCCGTCGTCTGCGGCAGCAGCAGATCAAGGAGGTAATCCCGGTCCGCGCCGGGGCCGGTGATCGGGCGGAACACGCCGGCCCTGGCGACCGTGCCCGACAGATGATGCAGCAAACCAAGCGCGATCGTCCACTTACCCGTGCCGCCCTCGGAAGAGGCGATGTAGACGCCGGGTGTGCGCATCATTGCAGGAGCCGTGCGTAACTTGTTGTCAGCATGTCGCGGTACTGAGCGCGCGCGAAGCCCGCCGCGTCGAGGGGATTCCGCGCCGCGAGCCTGCCCTTGAAGGCGCGGTGCGCGCGGCGTCCACGGCGGTACCGCCGCCGCCGAGGACCGCGACCGCACGACCGAGCCGGGGCGCCTTGCCCTCTCGCACCTGGCCGAGCAGGCTGACCGCATCGATCATCTTCTTGCCGTCCATGGCCGGGATGTTCAGGTGGTTGGCTTCCTGCGCGCCCACGGCGACGAAGACCGCATCGAAGCCGCCCCCCTGCTTTTGGGCGATCACATCACCGACGCGCCGGCCACACGTGAGCGCGATCCCCGGCATTGCGGTGATGCGATCGATCTCAGTGCGCAGCGCCGTCCGCGGTAGGCGGTACGCCGGGATGCCGAAGGCCATCATGCCGCCGGGTTTCTCGGCGCTGTCGCGGATTTCAGCCTGATGGCCCATTCGCGCCGGATGATAGGCACAGGCCAGGCCGGCCGGCCCGGCTCCCACGACCAAAACTCTCTTGCCGCTGGGCGGCGCGACCGGCACCCGCCAGCCCTTGTCGGTCGCGAGATCGCCGAGGAAACGCTCGACGCCGCGGATCGAGATCGGCGCGTCGGGCGAGCCGCGGTTGCAGCTGCTTTCGCACGGGTGGTAGCAGGCGCGGCCGTGAGTCGAAGGAAGCGGGTTGTCCTCGACGAGGGCCTGCCACGCCTTTTCGTACTGCCCGGCCTGAGCCTGGGCCAGCCACGCCTGGATGTTCTCTCCGGCCGGGCAGGCGTGGTTGCATGGGCGAAGAACATCGACGTACACGGGGCGCTGCCAACGCCGCCTGCCCGCGCCCTTGCGGGTGGTCTCCTGCAGAACCTGGGTCATATCAGGCAACTTCAAAGACATGGCCGTTCTCCAACCCCTACGGTCGGACTGAGCGATATCGCGAGGCGCATCCCACATTCGCACCGCACTCGATGCTGTAAAAGGGCCAAACGGCCCCTTTAGATCCACCGCGCCGATCCCCACCCGAGGTCCGGCAGCGACTCTGTGGCTCGCAGGCGCGGTCACGCGGCGCGTGATCGACGATCAGATCCCGGGACGTCGTAAGAGTCCACTGTTCATTGGTGGTGCAGGTGGGCAGCCCGGCGGTCGCCCGCACGTACCCGCTCCGGCGTGTCAGGCGCTGAGGGACTTTTGTCCCATTGCCCGATGACGTCTGGCACCTGTCAATGGGTTGTCGCGCAAGAGAACACTTGCCGCTGGAGCGGCCGACAGGCCTGTGCAGGACATCGAAGGAGTGAACCATGGCACGAGACGACGACGCGTTCCTCAATGATGATGTAGTGGACGAGTTGAAAGGCGATCCGGCCGTCGACTCCTCCCGTATTGCCATCGCTGTGGATGACGGCGTGGTGACGTTGAGCGGAGCCGTGCCCAGCTACTGGCAAAAGATGGAAGCCGCAAACACGGTCCGGCGGGTGATAGGCGTGCGCGCGGTAGCGAATGATCTGAAAGTCGAGCTGCCGAGCGCCCACGTCCGTAATGACACCGATATCGCAGCCGCGGCGGCGACGGCGCTGAGCATGCACAGCGACTTGCCCGACAAGGTGCAAGCGACCGTTGACAACGGCTGGGTGACCCTTACTGGGAAGGTGGATTGGCACTTCCAACGCACCGTGGCGGAGGACGCGGTCCGAGACTTGCGGGGCGTGCGCGGCGTGATCAACCGCATTGAGTTAGAAGAGAAGCCGAAGGCGGCCGACGTACGCGGGCAGATCAGACAAGAGCTGGCGCGAACGGTGAACAAGGATGTCAACAACATCGAAGTCGAGACAAGTGATGGCCATGTCACATTGCGCGGCACGGTGCGTTCCTGGATCGAAGATGAAGCCGCACGCCGCGCATCCTGGTCGGTTCCCGGCGTGACCAAAGTCGAGGATCGGCTCGTCATCGGATAGCTCAGCCATGACCGGATAGTACAAATGCTGACAGTCGACGTTGTGGACGTTATCCAAGGCGAGCCGGCCGGCGGTGTGCGAGTGACGTTGGACCCTCGCTGCGAGCGTCTTGGTCTGGGAAGTTGGTGCCGTGGCACGCTGTTCTTCAGTACCCGCGGCCAACGCAATGCTCGACCGGCAAGCCGCGCTGCGTTATGTCCTCAGCCGGCACACGCCCGAGGGTGGCTATTGCTTCTACCGCACACCGAAGTGGGGCGTTGAGGAGCCGAACGCGCCTGACACGCTGGCGGCACTGGAGTCGCTTCGGCTGCTGGGGGTCGAACCGCCGAAACCCGAACGTACGGAACGCTTCCTGCGCCGCTTGCAGGACGAAGATGGCGACTTCCCGACGCTCACCATCGGATGGGCAGCGCTTCGCGGCCTCGACGCGCTCGATGCCAAGCCCAGTCGATCGCCGATGGTGTGGATCTGGCGCCGGGTAAACGTTCTGCTGCAGCGGCCGGCGGCTCGGGATTGGACCGGCGCGGTCACCGACCTCGCGCATGCAGGCGATCTATTCAGGGTGACCGGTGCGGAACTGGATTCCCCGACGCGTGAGGCGTTCGCCCGGATGCTCGAGGCGGCCCGCGACCCGCAAGGAGGCTGGTCGCGGACCGGAGCGGATCTCGAGACGACGGCGGTCGCGCTACATCTGCTGACACAGCTTGGTTTACAGCTCGGTGCCGATGCGCGTAGCGGGGTCGAGGCGCTGTTCGCTCGAAGCCAGGATCGAACCCTTGGCCTGTGCCTCGGGACTCACGCCAGGGCGGTGTCGGCGGGCTCGCTCTGGGGTGGACTGACGATCTGCCGGATGCTCGGTCTTCGTCTCGCCTACCCCGACGCAGCGGCGACGAGCCTGGCGCTGCTCCAGCGGCCCGACGGGGGCCTTGGACAACGAGACCGGGCGATCTCGACCCTGCACGACACGTGGGTCGGGCTCGACGCTGCCCGCCTCCTTGACGCGTTACGAAAGGACAGATCATGAGCAAGTCGGGGTACGTCCGCTTCTTTGAAGATTTCGGCATTGGCGATGTGCCATTGGTCGGCGGGAAAAACGCCTCGCTCGGCGAGATGTACCGGGAGCTGTCCGGCGAAGGCGTCCGCGTCCCGCACGGGTTCGCCGTCACCGCCAGGGCCTATCGCTACATGCTGGACAAGGCCGGTGCCTGGGACGATCTGCACGCCGAACTCGACGACCTCGATCCCACCGACGTCACAGCGCTGGCACGCAAGGGGAAGCGCGCCCGCGAGATCGTCTACGGCGCCGGGCTTCCAGACGACTTGGCCACAGAGATTGTCGACGCCTACCGTAGGCTTCAGCAGGAGTACGGCGAGGATGTGAGGCTGGCCGTGCGCAGCTCGGCGACCGCCGAGGACCTGCCGACGGCGAGCTTCGCCGGCCAGCAGGACTCGTTTCTCAACATCGCAGGTTCAGAGAGCCTGCTCGAGGCGTGCCGGCGTTGTTTTGCCAGTCTTTTCACCGATCGCGCAATCCATTACCGCATCGACAACGGCTTCGACCACTTTAAGGTCGCGCTGTCGATCGGCGTGATGAAGATGGTGCGTTCCGACCTTTCAGCGTCAGGCGTGATGTTCTCCCTTGACACCGAGTCGGGCTTTCGCGACGTCGTGCTCGTCACCGCCGACTATGGGCTGGGCGAGAACGTAGTTCAGGGCGCCGTCGACCCCGATGAGTTCTATGTTCACAAGCCAACCTTCGTCGCCGGGCACCGCGCCGTTTTGCGACGCCTGCTCGGCGACAAGGCGGTGAAAATGATCTGCGTCGAGGGTGAGACAAAGTACACAACCCGCAACATCCCGACGCCGAAGGCGGACCGCGCTCGGTTCTGCATCACCGATGAGGACGTCTTGGAGCTGGCCGGGTATGCATGCACGGTCGAGCGACACTACGGGCGGCCGATGGACTTGGAGTGGGCCAAGGACGGCCTGGACGGGAAGCTCTACATAGTCCAGGCCCGCCCCGAGACGGTGGCCTCCCAGCGCAGCGTGACGGCGCTGGCGACTTACGTGCTCGATGGCCGGGGCGAGGTGCTCGCCCAGGGGCGCTCGGTCGGCGAGAAGATCGCCTCCGGCATGGCAAGACGGATCGAGAACGTCGCGCACTTGTCGGAATTCCGGCCCGGCGAGGTACTGGTCGCCGACACCACCACGCCGGACTGGGAGCCGGTCATGAAGATCGCCGCGGCAATCGTCACCAACCGCGGCGGGCGCACCTGTCACGCGGCGATCGTCGCCCGCGAACTCGGCATACCTGCCGTGGTGGGCACGGGCGACGTGACCACGAGCGTGCCCGATGGCACCGTCGTCACGGTGTCGTGCGCCGAAGGCGAGACGGGACGCGTGTACCGGGGCGAGGTGCCCTTCCACGTGGATCGCACCGAGGTGGCCGACCTGCCGCGGCCGCGAACCCAGATCATGGTCAACCTCGGGAATCCTGATCTGGCCTTCAAGACTTCGTTTCTCCCCAACGACGGGGTGGGACTCGCTCGGATGGAGTTCATCATCAGTGAATACATCAAGGTCCACCCGCTTGCCCTGCTCCACCGAGAGAAGGTCGAAGACCCCGCGGCTCGCAGCACCATCGATCGGCTGACACAGGGTTACTCCGACGGAGGCGCCTTCTTCGTGCAGCGCCTCTCCGAGGGAATCGGCGCCATCGCGGCCGCCTTCTGGCCCAAGCCCGTGGTGGTGCGGATGTCGGACTTCAAGACCAACGAATACGCGAGCCTGATCGGCGGGGCATATTTCGAGCCGGCCGAGAGCAACCCGATGATCGGCTTCCGCGGCGCCTCGCGCTACGCCCACCCCGCCTACGCCGAAGGCTTCGCGCTCGAGTGCCGGGCGATGAAACGCGTACGCGAGCAGATGGGCCTGACGAACCTCATTCTCATGATCCCCTTCGTGCGCCGCGTGGCCGAGGCGGACCTGGTTCTCGAGACGATGGCCCAACTCGGTCTGCGGCGGGGCGACAATGGGCTCAAGGTGTATGCGATGTGCGAAATCCCCAACAACGTCGTGCTTATCGATGAGTTCGCAAAGCGCTTCGACGGCTTCTCCATCGGCTCCAACGACCTCACCCAGCTCACCCTCGGTGTCGACCGCGACAGCGAGATCGTGGCGTTTGACTACGATGAGCGCGACGAGGGCGTCAGGGAAATGATTCGGTTGGCCGTGGAGGGCTGCCGCCGCAACGGCATCCACTCAGGGCTGTGTGGACAGGCACCTTCGGATTACCCTGACGTGGCCGAGTTCTTGGTCCGGCTGGGCATCGAGTCGATGAGCCTCAACCCCGACACGGTCGTGAAGACCACCCGGCAGATCCTGCAGGTGGAGCAACAGCTCGCTGCGGCCGCTACGACTCGTCAAGGGCGTTCAGAGAATCCGAACATTTCCCCACGACGACCTTCCGCTTGAGATTCAGGCCCGTTTGGCAGGTCGGTCCGGCGGCGACCATCGCGGGCAGAGTCGTACAGATCAATCGAGTGCTCTCGAGCAAGACGAGCAAACCCTGCAGGTTCGGCCCGCGGCGCATCGTCGTTTCAAAGGGCCTTGTGAACGGCCTTGTCCAAGGTCTTCAATGCGGTCTCGAGCCGCTGCTCGCAGCGCTGCGCGAGGTCGGCTTCGCACTGGTGCAGCACCCCGTAGGTGAAGGTGTCGTCCCCGGCGGCACGGGCCGCGTCGGCCTGCTGGAGCAAGTGGGC